>Ga0310121_10003142_pt1 | contig 15192 bp, 14 predicted proteins | sample CB27_Tmax_986_MG_FD_203504 | JGI IMG/M metagenome (GOLD analysis project Ga0310121, IMG submission 203504) | Marine microbial communities from Western Arctic Ocean, Canada - CB27_Tmax_986 | ecosystem: Environmental > Aquatic > Marine > Oceanic | place: Canada: Western Arctic Ocean | collected...
AAGGCCTCTTTTTTGCTCTCACCCATCAGATCTCTCCACTTTTGCTGCTCGAACATCGACTTCAGCCTTTATTCATCGGCCATTTGAAAAATTATACCATGACTTTCTATTTCTCAAATGGGAAATATGGGCATAACAGGCCAGGTCTGGCTCGATGCCCCATACCTCCTGCATCCCACCCGGCGCCAGGCTAAAATCGGTGACGATTTCGTCGAAGATGACGAACGCCCCGGCCTTGCGCGTCATGGCGACGATCTCCTCCACCTTCACGGCGTCGGGGATCGGAGGGACCATCGGATCGATGATCAGGCAGGCGAACTGCTCGGGATGCTCGCGTAGCGCCTCGCCGACGGCCTCGGGCGACAGCTCCGGCAGGGTGGTGATCATTCGCCGCAGTGGTTGCGGGATTCCATGACAACCGGTCGAGGCCATAAACCAATCGTGAAACCCATGATAGCCGCGGTGAAGGACTCGATCACGCCCCGTGACGGCGCGCGCCAGACGGACCGCCCCCATCGTGGCGTCCGACCCGTTCTTGCCGAACCGTACAAGGTCGGCGCACGGAATGACGCTGGAGAGGAGACGACCCAATTCCAAAAACTTCGGATAGGGCAATCCAACGCCCACGAACGCGTCGACCTGCGCGTGCATGGCTTTGGCAACCCTCGGGTATCCGTAACCCAGTATATTGGTGCCCCATGCGGCCAAGAGATCGACGTAGTCGTTCCCATCCATATCCACCAGGTGTCCCCCGTACCCATGCGACGCCTCGCGAGGATGAAGATACGGATTCAAATCCCAATCACTGAGAGGCGCGACCGGAGACCGGAGAGATGAAATGAGGGCCGTGAAGACGCTTTTGAAAATCACTGCGATCGCTTCCCGTTCATCATGGATGCCCCGGCCGTCGCATCTCGCGGAACTGAGACGATCCGCCCCTGAGACGCGTATCGGCGCGCTTAGATTGTCTGCCGCGGCCGGCGAAGCAGCCGGTGAGCCCCGTGGATGATCGCGTTGCGGCCGCGCGCGCGGAAACGGTCTAACACGGGCCTCTTGTTTTCCACGCCACGCGCCACGCGCGCGTAGAAATCCGGCGTCATCAAGTCGGTGGTAAACTGGCATCCGTCGCAATCGGTGCATTTGGGCTCGACGTATCGATTGAACCGGTCACTGGCCTCCATCCGTCCGCGAAGCCGCATCAGTTCGTGGATTTGATCGCGGGAAAGTCCGTAGCTCTCGCCGGTCCAGATTTCGTCCAAGGGTTCGGTCAGGATATTTCCCACTTCTTTGCCCGCCATGGTGTGATACTGAAAGCAGGGGTATACGTAACCCAACGCGTTGATGCTGGTCGTATACCAGCCGACGAAACAATACTCCGTCCGCGGATCGGCCCGTTCAAAGCTCGGAAGCCGCTCCGGGATCGGCATGTTGTTCCTCTTCTGTTCGGCATACGTGAAATGATGAAGGTTATGCTCGTTGCTCAGATCGAAGTGCAGTTTATACTCGCCTGATTCGCAATTCTCGCGGATGATGTCCCTCAACTGGGATTTGACGCTCGGGACCTGATCCACGTCGATCTTGGGGTTGCCGATGTGACCGAAGATGGTTCTGAACAGAATCCGATCCACGTCGAACGACCGCGCCAGTTCGTACATCTGGCCGATGTATCGCGCGCTTCCATGCCAAATGAATAACTGGAGCAGGATTTTGGGCCGGCGGTGGGAGGAGGCGGCGTCTCGCGCGGTCACCATGGCCCGGACCCCCTCGACGGCCTTGGCGAAGTTGCGCTGGGAGGTCTTCATCGTCTGGGGGTAACGTTTGGGATCGGATTCATTAAGGCTGAGCGTCACCCGGCTCAGTCCGACGTCGACAAGCCGGTCCGCGAGCCGCGGCAGCAGCGTCGCATTGGTGTTCAGGTGCTCGATCAGGATACCCAATTCACCGAACGTTTCGAGCAGCGGCTCGGTCCAGTTGTAGGCCAACGGTTCGCCGCCGCCGGTCAATTCGACCATGCGCAGGTCGCGCCTTGCGTTGTCCTGAAGAAACCCACGCAGAACGGGCCACTCCAGCACCTCGCCGTTGCGGCCCCCTTTGCTGATGCAGAAGAATCAATCGACGTTACAGACGTTCGTGGGTTGGAGCACGCAATGCCACGGCCCGCCGAAGACGCGGTTCTCGACGATCCCGCGCTCGATGGCGGCCTTTTCCTCTTCGCTCAGATACTGCCAGCCATACCGCATGCCGCTCTCGCCAACCTGTTACGGCTTGTATATGTCAGATCGACCGAGATCCCCCGAGTTTTCGATTGCAGCGAGGGAGACAACACGCTAAAGGAAAACCCCCCGCGAGCAACAGACCTCGGTTCGGTGGCTAATGTGTCGGGTATAAATTTCACACCTTCCCGCGAATCAGGCAAGCTTTTTCCGGGTTGCGGAGCGGTTCAAGGCATAGTTGAATCGAACGCATTCCCGAGGATCGTTGACGGATGGTCATGAAGAGCCAAGAGCATGAGGTCCATCCCGCGGACCGCCGACCGCTGGTGGTTGCGCTCACTCTGGATGAAGCGCGGCCGTTCGGGGCCGTGGCCTTGGCCCTTGCGCGGCGGGGCTACTCAGTGGTGCTCGTTCGCGAGGCGCCTGGCGGCGATGTTTCCGAGGTTTCCCCCTCGTTCGGTGCCGACGCCTTGCTCGACCTGCAACTGGCGATTGAGCGGGCTGGCGGTATTTCGCTGGCGGGGTCGGTCGTGGATGGCGGCTCCTTGCAGTGGGCCGTCGAGGCATTTGGCCGGCTCGACGTGGTCTGCGTCTGGAGCGAGAGGCAAGCTGCGGCCCTCTCCCATGCGCTGGCGGGTTTGGAAGGGCGGGCCATGCCCCGGCGGATGGTGGTTCTATCCGGCGGGGGCCCTGTCGGCGGGGTCGAAGAGTTGGACCCAAACCAGATCGATGGGTGGGACGCGAATCTGAAGCGCATCCCCCTGCTCCGCCTATCCCAAACCGGCCTCGATTGGGGGAAACCGGCCGACGCTTCCGCGATCGATGCGGCGGTTGAAGTCATCTGCGGGGAGGATTGAGGCGTTGCGCGACGCATCGGCCTTAGCCGGTCGCCATCTCGGCCTTCAATTGGTCGGCGCCGGTCATGACGGCGATGATTTGCTCGACGGTGGTCTCTTCGCGACGCCACGAACCCATGACCTGGCCCTCGCGCAGGACCACCAGTCGATCGACCACCGCGAAGACGTGGCTCAGGTTGTGGCTGATCAGGATCACCGAACAGCCGCGCTCGCGCAGCATGCCGATCAGCTCAAGGACCTTGGCCTGTTCCTCGATGCCGAGCGCGGCGGTCGGCTCGTCGAGGATCACGATCTTGCCGCCCTGGATCAGCGCCTTGGCGATCGCCACGGCCTGGCGCTGGCCGCCCGAGAGATTGCCGACGGGAATGGCGGGCGAGGGGATGTTGATCCGCAGGGCATCCAGGATGCGGCGGGCGTCGGCGCGCATCATCCCGCGCGCCACGAGCGGCCCCATGCGCGGTTCGCGGCCGAGGTAAAGATTGGCGGCGACGTCGAGGCAATCGACCAGTGCCAGGTGTTGATAGACCGTCGCGATGCCGACTGCCTCGGCGTCGCGCGGGTTGCGAATGCCGACTTCGCGGCCCTCGACGCATATCGTGCCACGGTCGGGCGTTACGGCGCCTGCCGCGATCTTGATCAGCGTCGATTTGCCGGCCCCGTTATCGCCGACCAGCCCCAGGACCTCGCCCGGATAGAGTTCAAGGCCCACGCCATCGAGTGCCCGCACGTAGCCGTAATACTTGCTGATGTTGCGCAGCTCCAGGACCGGCGCATCGCTTCCCTCCCCGATCCCCCCGCCGGTGCCCACCCCCGAGGAATAGATCGCATCAAGCTCAAGCGGCTTGCGCGACTTCTCGCGCGTCGAGGCCTGGGCACCGCGGGCGTGGCGGCGTTGCTTGAGCAAACGGGTATGGGCGTCGATGGCCACGGCGGCGACGATAATGATCCCGATGACGACTTCCTGATAATAGGCCGAGATGCCGAGGATCACCAACGCGTTGCTGAGGACGCGGATGATTGTCGCCCCCGTCAGGCTCCCGATGACCGTCCCCACGCCTCCGAACAGGCTGGTGCCGCCGATGATCACCGACGCGATGACGAGCAGTTCCCAGGTGCGGCCGGTCTGCGCGTAAGACGCCGAGAGCCTGGAAGTCAGCAGCACGCCGACCAGACCGGCGGCCAGGCCGCTCAGCACATAGACGGAAATCTCGAGGGCCTTGATCGGCAACCCCGACAGCCGCGCCGACTCGCGATTGCCGCCCATCGCGCGAATCCAATAACCGTAGCGCGTGCGCGTCAGGACCAGATGGGTCACGATCGCGGCGATGACCAGGACCCAGACGGGGATCGGCGCACCCGCGAACTCGCCCTGGCCCAAGACCTTGAATGCCTTGGGCAGTGGATAGAGCGGCTTGCCCTCGGTCACGATCAACACGACCCCGCGGGCCGCGTAGAGCATCCCGAGCGTGACGATCACCGGCGGGATGCGCAGGAAGACCACGGCCAACCCGTTGAGGAAGCCGCAAGCCATGCCCACGCCGAGCCCGATCAATACTGAAACGGCGACGGGCAATCCATTGACCAGCCACAGCGCGGTCAGCGTGCCCGCAAGACCGAGGACCGAGCCAACCGACAGATCGATCCCCCCGCTGACGAGCACAAAGGTCATCACGCAGGCGATGGTCCCGATGAACGCGACCTCGCGGGCGATGTTCATCAGGTTGCCGCCGGTGAAGAACACCGGATGACGCAAGCCGACAAAAAGCGAAAACGCGACCAGCGGGATGATGATCCCCAGCTCCTGGAAGTCCAGGACTTTGCGGAACCAATTGGGGAGTTGAAAGCGTGGTTGGGTGGTCATCGATGACGAATGACGGGCATGAGGACGAACAGGGGTATCTTTGGAATAAACGGGGTGGCGTGAATGCTCACGGATGACTCACTGTCGCGTGGCCTTTCGCGCCTCGTCCCTATAGGTGTCGATATTCTCCTTGGTGATGACGATGAAATCGGGATTGGTGAACTCGGGGACCGATTCGCCGCGCGCGAGCATCCCCAGATACTTGATCCCCAGATAACCCCACATGTATTGGTTCTGCGAGATCGTCGCGTAAACGACGTCTTCGCGGATGAAATCGAGCGTTTCCTCCAGGTCATCGAAACCGACGATCAAGATCTCGCCCGCCCGGTCCATCTCCTTGACAACCTTGGCGTGCGACGGAGGATGGTCGCCCCCGGTGCCGTAAAGCACGTTGATCTCGGGGTGGGCCGTCAGTTGCGCTTGCACCTTGGAGATGTCTTGCATCAGGTCCGAGTAACCGTATTCGACGCCGATAATCTCGGTCCCGGGTGCCTTCAACATCGCTTCACGGAACGCGTCGATGCGCGTGTCGAGCGAGGGGACGCCCGGCGTCGAGCTGAGGATCCCGACTTTGGCCGGCTTGCCGCCCAGTGCTTTGAGGACCGTCTGGGCGGCCGCCTGCGCGGCGGTCACGTCGTTGGTTAGGATCATCGCGTCGCGTTTGCTCTCCGGCGAATCGTCGGCGACGCAAACCACGTGGACCCCGGCCTCCCGCGCCTTGTTGATCACCGGGGTGAACGTGTCGGGGATAAACGGATGACAAAGCACGCCGTCATATTGCTGAGCGACGGCCGTCTCTATTTGGCTGAGCATCAGATTGGCCTCGCTGTACCCCTCGGGCGGGCCCACCATGGTCAGGTCGACTCCAAACTCCTCGGCGGCGTCCTTGGCCCCGTCGGCGACGACGTTCCACACTTCATGGCCGACCCACGGGTTGACGAACATGACCTTCGGCCGGCCCGGCTTGGCGGGCGATCCGTCGCCCGAGGGCGCGGTTTGGCTCTCCCCCTTACACGCCGTCAACATGATGGCGAGGGGAATCATAACGAGCGCGATCGAGGCCCCGATCACTTGATTGAACTTAATCCGTGGGGATTTCATCGCCTAAGCCCTCTCTATCGAGCCGGATCCGAGGATAGGTCCAACATTTGCCTCCCACGCGCTGATTGTCAATGTCCGATTGGTCGTGGCGGTTGAGGCTTACGCCGCCGAGGCCCGTCGATGGCCCCGCTTCGCCCTCCCCGTTCGCGCGCGTCGCGGCGGGTGGCGAACCACTCAAAGGCGCAATTCGGGTTAAACCTTGGGGACCCAACGGCCGATAAAAGGACCGTAAGGGAACAGTGCGAACTTGTCCGCGCGGCCCCTCTATCTCATGGAGACCCTTTCTTGTACGCCGATCCGGTTCCCTACGAATTCACCCAACCCGCCCCGCGGGCTCGTTTTGGCCGGCGCATCCGACTGGTGATCGGACTGCTGATACTGCTGGTTCTGATGGCGGTCAACCTGGCCATCGGCTCGGGCAAGATTCAGATCGAGAAGGTCATCTCCGAATCGATGGAGCCGACGCTGCTGATCGGCGACGTCATCGTGGCCGACGCCAACGAGATGCCGCAGCGCTACGACGTGGCCGTCTTGATGAATTCCCAGGACGACGAGGAGAAGCTGGTCAAGCGCGTCATCGGAATGCCCGGCGATACGATCGAGATCCGCGACGGCATCATCTATATCAACGGCGAGGAAGAATACTCCACGCAAGTCACCGATAACGTCATCTCCTGGCCCAATACCCGCGTGCGTGTCCCTCCCAATTCTGTTTTCGTCATAGGCGACAACCGCAACAACAGCTTCGACAGCCTGAATTTCGGGCCCGTCCCGTTCGACAACCTGCACGGGGTGGTCTCGGCCATCATCTGGCCCCCCTCGCGCATGAGCCGTCCCGCCCCGCTCCACGAAGAAGAACCCGAGGGCTGAAATACGCCCATTTAACCGATGGTCAACTTCCCGTCGCGCCGGATCCCCATTCGCGGTGATCGGCATCCACCCGCCCAGTACAGGCTTTTATCGCATCCGGTCTCGTGATAGTCTCAATCTCGACGGTCGGCCAAAATCCCGTGAACTCAGACGATGCCCAACAGATGTCGAATTACCTCGGGCCCGGATAAGCGTCCGAGGATTGCCCATCGCGCTCCTCGCCGCTCGTGCCGGCTCGCCTTGCTCTTTGTCCTGACCGGGCCCGCCCTTCTCATCGGATGCTCGCCGTGGAGGCCGGTCTTGAGGGCGAAGCGGGTCATGGAGATGCCCCGGCCCAATATGCGCATCGAATCCGAACTGTGGCGCGCCGCCCGGCCCTTGACCGTCAGGATGCCGGGCGCCGCGGGGTCGAGCGCCGCGACGGACCGCGTGCGCCTCAGGGCGATCCACGATGGGCGCGCCCTCTCCATCTTGGCCTCCTGGCCCGACGCCACCGAGACGTTCACCGCGCGCCAGTGGGTGTGGGACGAGAGACGCCGCGACTACTCCCTGCTCCAGCTCATTGTCGATCAATTCGAGATCCATTGGGCCATGACGGACGACGCCAGCTTTCGCTGGTTCGATGGCCGGCCGGCGCGTTACGACGTGTGGCGCTGGCGGGCGGGCTGGACCAACGTCTCCGGCTATGCCGATGACCTCCAACTCGGGCTCGTCCCGCATCAGGCCGACGTGGACCCGGCGACGATCGAGGGGGAGTTGTATCCGGTGCGCGGCGGCACGGGGGCACTGGTCGAGATGCGCTGGACGCCCGATCCCGGCATCCCCGGCACCGTCGCGACCGCCAGGCCGATGATCCGGGAAAAGACCCGCCTGCCCGGGGCCGAGGCCCGCCAGCCCATCGGCAGCGCGGGCGACGTGGAGGCCCTCGGCCTGTTCAATTTGACCGAGCCGTTCAAGCCCAAGTTCTGGTTCTCCTCGGGCGGGGAGCGCATCCCAGGCTACTGGTTTGAGGACGACATGGACCAGCCGCTGGGCGGCTTCTGGTTCGTCGAGTTCCACCGGGCGCTGGTGACCGGGGATGAGGACCATGACTATCAGCTACGCGGCAAAGGCCCCCACCGGTTCGCCGTCGGCGTGGCGGACGAGGTCACCGGCGATGATTCGCTCATCTCCCGCCCCATCCGGCTTTATCTGGATTAGATCAACGCGATTTTAAAATCGGTCCGCCATGTTAGGGTTCCGGCGCGGTCTCGAGGCATTTGATGAGGTCGGCGACGTCGACCTTTCCGTCCTCGTTCAGGTCGAGTCCGGCGGGGTCGTCATCCTGGCCCAGCAGGTAGCGCAGCAGTTGCGCGACGCAGCGTTCGGGACCGTCTTGTGATTCAGAAATGGGAGCGCGCAAGGTGACGGGATTGGGGTGGAGACCAGGCTGATGCGTCCACATGGGACGCGATGTTGAGGCTGATTACGATTACGAGCGCGAACGGGGACTGAAGAACCTACTCGATTGAAGCCTTCGAGGACGAGGGCCGATTATAAACGAGAACGCGGGGCCTTCAGCGGAGCGGCGTTTTCTCCCATATCTAAATCACACCCCACAAAAACCCTTGAGCAACAGAACCCCGGCGGCACATGATAATCGGGTGGTTGCAAGGACGCGGGATGCATTGAACGTGGAGCTTGTCCTTGTGATCAATGACACCCGCAACCTTGCCCTGATCTTCCCCGGGCTTCGACCATCCTGACCAAAAGGACCTCCTAACATGTGCGGCATTATTGGCATGATTTCGCGGCACGACGTGGGTCCGGCCCTGATCGAGGGGCTGAAAAACTTGGAGTACCGCGGCTATGACTCGGCCGGCTACGCCGCGGTGAACGATGGCGGCTGGGTCTCGAACAAGGTCGTGGGGCGCGTGGCCCAGCTCGACGGTTCCCTGCCCCAGATCGAAGGCTGCCGCATCGGCATGGCCCACACGCGCTGGGCGACCCACGGCGCCCCGACCGAATCCAACGCCCACCCCCATTTCAGCGCCGACGGCCGCTTCGCCATCGTCCATAACGGCATCATCGAGAACTACGCCGTCCTGCGCGAATACTTGATTAATCAGGGGATCGAGTTCAAGAGCGAGACCGACACCGAGGTCATCGTCCAGTTGATCGCCCATGAATACAAGGACAGCCTGCTTCAGGCGATCCGCGACGCGCTGGGCCGGCTCGAAGGGACTTTCGGCCTGCTGGTGATAGACCGTGAGGACCCCAATCGTCTCATCGCGATTCGCCAGGGCAGCCCGCTGGTGATTGGCGTGGGTGAGGGCGAGTATATCGCTGCCTCCGACGTCTCCGCCCTCATCCAGCACACCCGCAACGTCATCTACCTGGACGACGGCGAGATCGCGGAGCTGACGTTCACCGGCTATCGCACCTCAAATTTCCAGGACGTCACGGTCATCCACGAGACCACAAAGGTTGATTGGGAGATCGAGCAAATCAAGAAGGGCGGCTTCGACCATTTCATGCTCAAGGAGATCTTCGATCAGCCCGAGGCCCTGCGCAACACGTTGGCCGGCCGCGTGCGCGCCGAGGAGGGGGCCGTCCGGCTGGGAGGTATTGGAGAGCTATCCGACGATTTCGTGCGCGACCTTGACCGGTTGCTGATCTCCTCGTGCGGCACCGCCTGGCACGCCGGGCTGGTCGGCGAGTACTTGATCGAGGACCTGGCCCGGCTCAACGTCGAGGTCGAATACGCCTCGGAGTTCCGTTACCGCAACCCCATCGTCGGCCCCGGCGACCTGATGATCGTCATCAGCCAGTCCGGAGAGACCGCCGACACGTTGGCCGCCATGCGCGAGGCCGAGACCAAAGGCGCCAAGCTCATGGGCGTGTGCAACGTGGTCGGCTCGACAATCGCCCGCGAGTCGGGCATGGGCATCTACACGCACGCCGGGCCCGAGATCGGCGTGGCCTCGACCAAGGCCTTCAGCACGCAACTGGCCGTCATGTCGATGCTGGCGATTCAGTGGGGCCGGCTGCGCGGGCACCTCTCACAAGAAGACGCCACCAACCTGACCCGTTATCTGGAGGCCATGCCGGGGTTGATCGAACGCCTGCTCGAACAGTCCGACGCCATTCAGGACATCTCCGAACAATACGCCGACAGCCAGAACTTCCTCTACCTGGGCCGGGGGGTGAACTTTCCGATCGCGCTGGAGGGGGCGCTCAAACTCAAGGAGATCTCCTATATCCACGCCGAGGGCTACCCCGCCGCCGAGATGAAACACGGGCCCATCGCGCTGATCGACGAGAACATGCCGATCGTCGTCATCGCCACGCGCGACCCGGTCTACGAGAAGCTTGTCTCGAACATGCAGGAAATACGCGCGCGCAAGGGGCGAATCATCGCCGTGGCCACCGAGGGCAACGAGGAGATCAAGCAGCATTGCTCCCACGTCATTTACGTCCCCGAGACGCACCCTCTGCTCACGCCGCTGATCAACGTCGTTCCCCTGCAACTGCTCGCCTACCACATCGCGGTCCTGCGCGGCTGCGACGTCGATAAACCGCGCAACCTGGCCAAAAGTGTCACGGTGGAATAAGCGCGGGGCGGCGCATTACCGGCGAGAGCCGAGCCTGCCGATCCAGTCATTGACCAGGAAGACCGGGATCAGCGCCAGGCCGATCAGGCTGGCCAGCAGGGCCATGGGCCAGCGCATCCAGGCCCGCGCCGACGTCAGCCCCAGCCCCCAGCGCACCCAGCGTTTGCCCCGCAAGGTGTTGAGTCCACGGCGCGTCTCGGCCAATTCGGCCTCCAGCCGCCCCAGCCGCCGGTGTTGTTCCTCGAAGCGCAGTCGCGAGGCCGTTTTCCCTTCGCGGAAGACGGGTTGGCGGCAAAACTCCGCCAGCGGCCCGATCGTGAGGTCCCAAGGCAGCTCCCGCCGGACCAGGTCGAGGGCCGATTGGGCCGGGCCATCAACGTCCAGTTCACCCCGCAGGATTCCCCGGAGCAGCTCTCCGATTCCCTTGTCATCCTCCGGGTCAACCACCCATCCGGCCCCGGCGCGGTCGATGATTTCGCCCAGCTCATCGTAGTGGTGATGGATCACGGGCAAGCCGCCGGCCAGATAGACGACCGTGCGGGTTGGGAACGCCAGTTCGCGTTCCGGATTGCGCGCCATCGCGTCGAGCGCGACCCCTCCCTCGGCCAAGAGTTTCTGATAACGCGCGAAATCCATCGGCGGGAGCAAGCACGCCCGCGGATGATGCTCGACCCGAGCCGCGAGTTTCTCGAACCGCCCGCGCGAGACGTCAAGCGAGGGGTGCGGCCCGCCGACGAAGACGAGCTCGCCCCGCCCTTCGGCCTCCAGCGCCTCCAGCGCGGCTTCCACGATCGTCGTGGGGTTCTGCCACGGCAGGAAGAAACCACCGTACACGAACCGGTCGGCTCGCGCATGGGGCCTTTCAACGAACGGGGCCATCGAAAAGGGGATCACCGGCAAAAGCTCGGTCTCGACCGCGTCCGCCGGCCAGCCGGCCATCATCAGATAGGGGAGAAAATAGAGCCGCTGCCGGCGACCCGAGGCAACCAGGAAATCGGCGCGGCGCAGGGCGTCGAGTTTTTCCCGCAAATCCGCCTCGGGATCGGCCGAGCCCCACAGGCGCCTTTCGAGCAAATGCGGCCCGGCCAAGTCGATCGCCAGGGGGCAGTCGACCTCGCCCAATTCCGTAGCCAGGCCCCAGTGCTGGAGGACAATCACGTCCGGCCCCCGCCGGGCGACCTCTTCTCGCAGCGATGGGCGATCGAACGTCCCAACCCAATCGGGCCGGCTGGGTTGCGAGGCATCCGTTGCTTGCGGCCCATCGCCCTCGGCGCCCGGGGCGTAGGTGGCCGTCGCGCTCGACGGCATGAGCGCCGTCACCTCGAGGCCCCGCGAACGCAGCCCCTGGGCCAGCCCCCATGCCCGCAACCCCGCGCCGGTCGCGGGTAGGTTCCCGACGGGCAACGGTTCGGTGGTCAGGACCAAAACACGCGTCATGGGACCCGCCTTTGAGTTGGCTCTCGGCTCTCGTCCCTCGTCCTCGTAATCGGTCTTTTTCTCGGGCCGCAATCGAGGTGGGTCGCGCTGATGAGGCGGATTCCGATTACGAGGACGAGAGCCGTGAGCCGATCATTAACCAGAAAAGGGGTCCGCCATCGAAGCAACGTCTATTCAAAAACTGAATCACACCCAATCTTACACAAGACCCAAATTCAAATACAGAAATCCCCAGGCGCGTTGTAGAATGGCACTGACCATGGAGTAAGTCCATGAGACGAGGATAAGAACATGAGCAATCCCCATCAAGACCCGATCTGGCAGGGCATCCGCGAGGAGGTCACTCACTCGGCCGCCGAAGAGCCAATGCTGGCCAGTTTCCTGCACGCCACGGTGCTCAACCATGACAGCCTGGAGGATGCGCTGAGCTTTCAATTGGCCGGCAAGGTCAGCGGCCGCACCCTGGATTCCATGGCGATTCGCGAGGTGATCACCGAGGCGTTGAAGACCGACGCGAGCATCGGCGAGGCCGTGCGCGCCGACATCCAGGCCGTGCGCGACCGCGACCCCGCGTGCACGCGATACTCCGCGCCGCTGCTCTATTTGAAGGGCTTCCACGCGCTTCAGACTTACCGCATCGCCCATTGGTTGTGGGGCCAGGGACGCCAGGAACTTGCGCTCTTTCTGCAGAGTCACGTCTCGCGGATCTTCAGCGTCGACATCCACCCGGCCGCCCGCATCGGCAAGGCGATCCTGATCGACCACGCCACGGGCATTGTGATCGGCGAGACGGCCGTGGTCGAGGATAACGTGTCGCTGCTGCACGAGGTGACCCTGGGTGGGACCGGCAAGGATGTCGGTGACCGCCACCCCAAGGTGCGCAAAGGGGTGCTGATCGGCGTGGGGGCCAAGATCCTGGGCAACATCGAGATCGGCGAAGGCGCCAAGATCGCCGCCGGCAGCGTGGTACTCAAATCCGTTCCGCCCCACACCACCGCTGTCGGAGTCCCCGCCCGCATCCATAAGACCCCCCCCCGCCACGACCAACCGGCCCTGGAGATGGACCACCGCATCCCGAACGAGGTAGAGCCGACACGGGACAAGGCCCAGAGTTAGAATTCATGATGATCAAACCGAGACGGGTCATCTTAAATCCCCATCCCCGGGTCCGCGTTGAGACGTAGCGCGTCACTGGGCGAGAGGGGCTGGAGTTGCCAGGCCAGCCCGGCGATCATCGCCGCGTTGTCGGTGCACAGCGACGGATGCGGGAACCAAACGCGCAGGCCGGGGCGACTGCGGGTCAGCTCCCGCGCGCGGCGGCGCAGACCGCGATTGCACGCCACGCCCCCCGTCACGACCAGATCATGCACCCCGCGTCCTCGCGCCGCCTCGAGTGATTTGCCGAGCAGCGATTCGACCGCCGCTTCCTGAAACGACGCGCAGAAGTCCCTCTGGACGGCTTCAGGGAGCCGGCCGTCATATTGTGCCTTGAGGCGTTCGGCCTCGCGCCCGGCGGCCGTCTTGAGCCCGCTGAAGGAGAAATCCGGTTGGTCGCGCCCCATCATTGGGATCGGGAGGTCGAAGGCCCGTGGGTCGCCGCCCTCGGCCAGCCGGTCGATCGCCGGCCCGCCGGGATAACCCAATCCCGCCGCGCGCGCGACTTTATCGAATGCCTCGCCGGCCGCGTCGTCGCGCGTCTGGGCGATCGTTGACATCCGGTCCGGCCCCTCGACCCAAACCAGCGAGGTGTGACCCCCCGAGACGATCAGGCCCACGTGGGGCAGGGCGGGGCGCGCGATCACCGGCGCGGGTTCGGCCGATAGGGAGGACCCCGCCGGGTCGGGTGCCACGGGCACGACGTTGGATTCATTGCCGGCTTTGATCAGCAGGTGGGCACCCTGGCGCGGGGTCAGGTAGATCGAATAGACGTGGGCGGCCAGGTGATTGACGGCGACCAACGGACAGCGATGCAGCCACGCCAGCGCCTTGGCCGTTTCGATGCCCACCAGCAGGCAACCGATCAGCCCCGGGCCCTGGGTCACGGCCACCGCCTCAACCCGCTCCCAGCCGACCCCGGCCTCCTCCAGAACCTGATGAACAAGCGGCAGGCAGGCTTGGATATGGATACGCGCGGCCACCTCGGGTACCACCCCGCCGAACTGGGCGTGCAGATCGACCTGCGAAGCCAAGGCCTCGGCCCGCACCCGCCCCTCGCGCGTCACGAGTGCCGCGGCGGTCTCGTCGCACGACGATTCAATGCCCAGAATCACGTGTTCGTTTGCTTCCGCCACATCTTCCCTCACAAGCGCGCCATTGCTTTCCTCGAAGTTATCTTACCCATGCCCGATCCCACCCGCCACGCCGATCCAACGGAGCGGTGTCTCGATTCCATAAGCCCCCACGGCTGGCGCGGGAAAGAGCGCGTGGGGGTTCTTCTCGCCTCGAACAGATCCGTTTTAGTGTTGAGCTTTCGTCGCGGATCAGGTGACATGCTGGGGACGGAGACGAACCTAGCAAATCAGGGCCGAGCACGAGCGACCTAAAGGCCAAACACGGCGGCGGGCCCATCCCCCGCCTTCCTTTTTCTCAGTGAAAGGACACGACCCATGATCAGCCAAAAAGTGCGAGACAAACTGATTGAACAAGTCAAGACCGAGTGGGAGTCGGATTTCTTCTACTTGGCGATGATGGCGTGGTGCTTCAACAACGACTATGACGGCTTCGGCAACTGGTTCTACAACCAGGCCAACGAGGAGCGCGGCCACGGCCTGCGCATCCTGCAATACGTGACCGACGTGGGCGGCGACATCTCGGTCCCGTCGGTCGACGTGCCGCGCATCGCGTTCGAGGGCCTCGAGCACATCTTCAAGCTGCAACTCGAACACGAGGAGCTGGTCACCAAACGGGTCTATGAATTGGTCAACCTGAGCGTCCAGGAAAATGACCATTCGACCCACACCTTCCTGCAGTGGTTCATCAAGGAACAGATCGAGGAAGAATCGACTGCGCGCAACCTACTGGCCAAAGTCCGCCGCGCCGAAGGCTCGCCCGGCGCGCTGCTGATGCTCGAAAGCGAACTGGCCAAACAACGCCCGGCCAAACTGCCGGGTACCGAGGAAGCTGATGGTTAAGAGTTTGAAACAATCGGCCCTCGGCTCCCGGCCCTCGTCCTCGTAATCGATCTTATTTTCGGGCTGCAATCTAATAGGGATGCGATAATGAATTATGATTACGAGGACGAGGGCCGGGAGCCGAGGGCC
>Ga0310121_10003143_pt1 | contig 15191 bp, 16 predicted proteins | sample CB27_Tmax_986_MG_FD_203504 | JGI IMG/M metagenome (GOLD analysis project Ga0310121, IMG submission 203504) | Marine microbial communities from Western Arctic Ocean, Canada - CB27_Tmax_986 | ecosystem: Environmental > Aquatic > Marine > Oceanic | place: Canada: Western Arctic Ocean | collected...
GACCCGGACGAAAGCGCAGGTTGGCCCGGCGGGCCTGATAGTCCGTAAAGGTGGAGCAACTCGACACTTCTAGCCACTTGCCCACCCCGGGCGCCCAAACCTCCAGGTCATATGTCATCGCGGAATTGAAGCCGAGATCCCCGGTGGCCAGGACCAGACGGCGGTACATCAACCCGAGCCTCTCTAGCAGTGTCTCGGCTTCGCGGGTGAGCTCGTCTAGCGCCTCCCGGCTCCGTTCCGGTCTCTCGTACCGCACCAGCTCGACTTTGTCGAATTGATGTACGCGAAGTAGGCCCCGCGTATCTTTTCCCGCCGCTCCCGCCTCTCTGCGGAAGCAAGGGGAGTATGCGGTGTAGCGAATAGGGAGCCGATCGCCGTCCAGGAGTTCGTCCCGGTGGAGGTTGGTGACCGGGACCTCGGCAGTGGGGATGAGCCAGAGGCCCTCCTGCTCCATTCGATACGCCTCATCGGCAAACTTGGGGAGTTGCCCGGTCCCCGTCATCGTCTCGCTGGTCACGAGATACGGGACCCGAAGCTCCTCGTATCCGTGCTCGCGTGTGTGTGTATCGAGGAAGAAATTGATCAGGCCACGCTGGAGCTGCGCCCCCTCGCGGCGTAGGACAGGGAAACCGGAGCCCGAAATCTTGGCTCCCCGTGGCAGGTCGAGGATACCCAAGGCTTCCCCGATCTCCCAATGGGGTCGTGGTACGAACGAGAAGCTCCTGGGCTCGCCCCAGATGCGAGCCGTAACGTTGGCTTCTTCGCCACCTGCGGGCACTTCGTCCAGCGGCAGGTTTGGGATGGTGAGGAGAATCTCGCGGATGCGCTCGTCAGCGCTCGCCACCTGAGAGTCGAGTTCGGCGATATGGCTACCCACCTCGCGCATGCGCGCCACGCCATCCGCGGCCTCCTCGCCGCGCTTCTTCTGCTCGCCGATCTCCCGGGAAACCTCGTTCCGCACCGCCTTAAGGTCGTCAGCCTCGGACACAGCTGCGCGGCGTTCTTCGTCGCGGGCTAGGAGATCATCCACCGCTACTGCGAAGGCCCCGCCGCGGCGGGCGAGGGCCGCCTTCACCCTTTCGGGATCGCTGCGTACAGCACGCAAATCGAGCATCGGCGCAGAAAGGCCCTATGTGTCCCGATCCGGAGGCACCACCTTGCGGTCGTTGCACAGCGGACTCGCATCGAACACGAACTCTAGGGAACCCTCCGCCACGTCGATGGTCAGCGGCTGCAGCTTAGCGTAGAAGACGCAATCCCCTCCGAACCGAGACAAACGCGTATCAGTTCGCACCACGTATGTACTGCTCAGGTCGAGCGCAACCGGCTGCGTCTCCGAGTACAAAAGCGAGTCTTGGGGCGCCTCGATGACGTCGTCGAAGGTCATCCCAGGGAGCCGAGCTACGCGAGCGCGGGATTCGACGCCGAGGGCACCGGGCGCGAGGAGTACGAGCTGTTCGCCTCTCGTATCCAGGGCAATGTCCCACGAAAAGCCCGCCCCCACGGTCTCGATGCGCACAGTCGAGCGCTCACGGAAATTGAACGCGGAAAGCAGGTTCAGCTCGGGTCGTGCGAGCGAATACAACACCACGGTGTCAGGGGAAGCGATCCACGTGAGGAGCGAATCGTTTCCGCCACAGCCCGACGCGGCTAGGACCAGGAACAAAAGGCGCGCGACCGCGCGACCCATGCCGACAAGGGGCGATGAAAGGGAAATCGAAGGCGACATCTGGGCCCGAAACGAGGGATGCCTCCGGACACCCCGGAAGCCCACTACCGTACCAGAGCTCTGCGGGACGGTCAGCCCCGGAAAGCTTGTGATTTCTTGACTTTAACCCCATACGCAGGGTAGGTTCCCTGCCCTCGAAACCGAAGGGTGGAGGGAGCACGAGCGACATGGTCGAAGCGACGCCTAACGGCTCCCTGCGCGGCCGCATTCTCGTGGCTGACGACGAGCCCCACATCAGACGGCTGCTGGCGACAATCCTACAGGCCGCCTCGTTTGAGGTTGATTGTGCGGTTGACGGAATCCAGGCACTCGAACACCTCAAGGGCGACGGAGCCTACGATCTGATCCTCCTGGACATCATGATGCCGGGGGCCACAGGTCTCGAAGTGCTGAACCATCTCCGTGGACTGGAGCACCGACGCGACGTACCGGTGGTCGTCCTGACTGCCAAGGGTCAGGACGCCGACCGTGACGAGGTCTTCAACCTGGGCGCCAACGACCTCGTGACGAAGCCTTTCAGCCCGAAGAAGCTACTTGCCCGGATCGACGAAATCTTCGACCGGGGCTGACCCCCACCTCTGGATCACCGTGTTGGCCGGCGGGAGTGGTTCCCGCTTTTGGCCGGTGAGCACGCCTACGCGCCCCAAGCAGCTGCTGGCTCTGGCCGGCTCACGGCCTCTGGTCGTTGAGACCGTGGAGCGGGCGCGCACCGTGGCAGCAGACGAGCGCATCCGCGTCCTGACCGGCGCGAGCCTGGTAACATCCTTCCAGTCGGCACTCCCAGAGCTGGGCCTGGACGCCTATTGGGTGGAACCTACCGCACGGGGCACCGGGCCTGCTCTCACATGGGCGGCGTGGCGCGCGCTCGAAGTGGACCCGGACGCGATACTCGTCTCGCTTCATTCCGACCACGTCGTGCGGCCGCTGGAATCCTTTGCCCAGGGGATCCGAGCGGCCAGTGCGCTCGCCCTACGGGAGCGAGTGCTCGTCACGGTGGGAGTGACTCCCGACCGACCGGAGACCGGGTACGGCTATCTCCAACCCGGTGAACGGCTGGACCCAGTGGAGGAAGTCGCAAGCTTCAGGGTGTCGGCGTTCCACGAGAAACCCGACCGCGCTACGGCCGAGCAGTACATAGAGCAGGGATACCTATGGAACAGCGGGATCTTTGCCTGGCGAGCAGACGTGTTCCTGGAGGAGGTTCACCATCACGCTCCGACCATCGCACGAGGGCTCCCCTGCCTCGAGGCCGGAGACGTCGAAGGCTACTTTGGAATGGTCAGTCCCGGTACCGTAGACGAGACGATTCTCGAGCAGTCCGACAAGGTGGCCGCCATCCAAGCACCATTCGCTTGGGACGATGTGGGCAGTTGGGAAGGATTGTCCCGAGTCCGCGGGGCCACCCCCGAAGAGAACCTGATCGTGGGTGAGGGCCTGATCGAAGAGGGCACGAACAGTATCGTCTACACGGAAGGTGGAGCTGTGGTGGTATGGGGGCTTTCTGACGTGGTCGTCGTGCACACGGCAGGCACCACCCTAGTGATGCGCCGCGATCTCGCCCCCGATTTGAAACGTCTTCTGGACCGGCTTCCAGATCACTTGCGCCCGCGGTGAAGCTCATCCTGTTCCACGATGCAGAAGCGCTCCGCTGGAGCCCTTTCATCGAGACACGTCCTGTGGGCGAACTGCTCTATGGCACGCTCACTCTACGAGCGCGGGCGGAAAAATCGCTTGGAATCGAAGCGAACTCCTACGCAGGTTCCCCGCACCTGGACGGTTTCGACGAGCCCGGGTCCCTTCCCCATCTAGATCCGATCGCTGCTACTGACGGAGACAGAATCTTCCTGTGCGTGCGGGCCGCGATCGATCCACTTGCTTCCCCCTTACCCGACCGGCCCACCACCCTTTGTATCGGCACCCAGGTCGTGGGATGGGTAGTCCCCGCTGGCGAGCACGGACCAGGCCCGGATGCGATGAGGGATCTTCGTGCCGGTGCTGGCGATACTGCGGAGATCCAGGGCGAGCTACTGGGGCGGCCCTGGGATTTGATGACAAGGAATCCCGCCCGCATCACCGCCGATGTAGGTGGGGGTACTTCCGGAAACAGCGCGTTCCAACTGTCCGACGTGCCTGTGCTCGGCAAGCACCGCGTGATCCTGGGCAGGGGCGCCGCCGTGGAACCCGGGGTGATCCTCGATGTACGGGCCGGACCTGTGTGGCTCGACCGGGATGCGTGCGTCGAGGGACCCGCTCGTATCGCAGGACCCCTCTACCTTGGTGCAGGGTCCACCATTCTGGGCGGGCCGGTGGGCGGCTCCTCGATTGGCCGCGGCTGCAAAGTGCGCGGGGAGGTCGCCGCCTCGGTCATCTTGGGCTACTGCAACAAGGCCCACGACGGACACCTCGGGCACTCGATGCTAGGGCGCTGGGTGAACCTCGGAGCTGGTACCATCAACAGCGACCTCAAGAACACCTATTCGGCGGTCCGCGTCAGGCTACCCACCGAAGAGGTGGATACAGACATGGTAAAGGTCGGGTGCTTCTTGGGCGATCACGTGAAAACCGGGATCGGTACACCTGTCAACGCCGGTACTGTGGTGGGGGCCGGGAGCAACCTGTTCGGCGGCAGGATGCCTCCGGCCTACGTGCCGTTGTTCTCCTGGGGAGAGGGCGAGGACCTGGTCGAGTACCGCCTCGACCGCTTCCTGGCCACAGCACAGGCCGCCATGCGCCGGCGCGATGTTGAACTGACCGAGGGCATGCGACAGCTTCTGAGCCGGGCGTTTGAGCAGAGCCGGAGCAAGCGGTCGAAGCACAAGAACCGATCATGAAAGTGTGCTGCCTAGGCAGCGGCAGCGCAGGCAACGCAGTTCTCATAGAGGTGCACGGCACTCGTGTGCTAGTAGACGCGGGCTTCAGTGCCCGTAGTCTGGAAGGTCGCTTGGCCTCGGTCGGTATCGGGCCCGAGTCTATCGATGCCATCCTGATCACCCACGACCATCGCGACCACACGCGTGGCGTGGGGGTGTTCGCCCGCCGCCATGGTACGCCGGTGTACATCACCGAGCGGACCCTGGACGCCTGCCGCAACCTGTTCCGCGGCGATGAACGGACGTTGCCCTATGAAGTAGCTCGTCCGTTCCTTCTGGGCGGACTCAGGGTCGAGCCTTTTATCACGGTCCACGACGCTGCCGATCCCGTGGGCGTCGCACTGGTGGACGTCGCCACGGGCACCCGGATCGGCATCGCGACCGACCTTGGCAGACCCACGGCAGGCGTGCACCATGCGCTGTCAGGCTGCGACTTCCTTGTCCTCGAAGCGAACCACGATGAGGTGATGCTCCGGGGCGGGCCCTACCCCTGGTCGGTGAAGGAGCGCATCGCGTCGAGCCACGGCCATCTCTCGAACCACTCCGCGGGCCGCTTTGCCGCGGCACTCCTCCATCCCCGTCTGGTAGGCGTGCTGCTCGCTCATCTCTCGGTCGAGTGCAACGACCCTGAGCTCGCGCGGGACGTGGTGGGAGGGACGCTGGAGAAAGCGGGGTGGAGTGGATGGCTGGACGTCGCACGTCAGGACGTACCGGGACCGATGCTGGATGTGGAGGCGCTACGCGGCCGCAACGGGCCGGATCAGCTGACGCTGCTCTAGCTCCGGACTCTAGAGTCCAAAAAGCCTCAAGAAGTCGTTGGACAACGCCCAGATCATGATCCCCATCACGATCAGGAAGCCGACGTTTGACCAACGCAGCCGTTGCTCCACCGTGAGAGCCTTGCCTCGAACCGCCTCGATGAAGAGGAACAACAGGTGGCCCCCGTCAAGGACCGGAATAGGTAGGAGATTGAGCACTGCAAGGTTCACGCTGAACAGGGCGATAAACTGGAGGAACATCTGCGGCCCGGCCGCCGCGGCCTGACCTGACGCCTCCCCGATCGTGACGATGCTCCCGACCGAGCGGGGTGAAACGTTTCCCGTGAACAGATCCCTGAGGAAGCCGAGGATGAGCGTAGTGGTGCCGATGGTCTCGCGCGCTCCATACCGAAACGAGTCCGTGAGCCCCACCCTCCGATAAGCCAGTTCACCCATGGCAGGGTAGATCCCGACCCTGCCCACCGTGCGCTCCGCACCGGTGCTGGGATCCAACTCCGTATTGGGCTCGGGAGTGACAGCCCGCGTGATCCGCCCCCCGTCCCGCTCCAGTTCTAACTCTACCCGTTGGCCCGGCCGCGCTTGAATGCGGTCAACGAACTCGTCCCAGTTTGCCACCGGCGACCCGTCCACCGCCAGGATACGATCACCTGCACGCAGATCTCCGCGCTCCGCCGGCGAGGCCGGATTCACGGCACCCACCGCCGGGTCAAGCCAGGCGCGCATGCTGCCTACCATCGCTCGGCGAGCTTCCTGGTCAGCAGGCAGATCCACGCGCACGGAAGCCGCAGGTCTCTCGGTCACGATCTCCGTAGGCCCTGTCGGCGCCCTGAGGAGCGCGCCGGTTACCTGACTCCACGTCTCGACCTCCCGGTCACCCACGCGCACGACTGCGCCACCGATCGGGAGACGGGCCAACTCCCCTGTGCCTGCCGGGAGGGAGTTCTCCCGCACCAGCCCGACGCGGGTAGTGAGAAATCCGGGCACGCCCCAGGTCGCGACAACCCCTGTGTACAACGCGAACGCAAACAACATGTTCATGATCACCCCCGCCGATATGACGAAGGTGCGCGCCCATAAGGGTTTGGAATCGAAGTCGCGGCCCGAAGGCTGCCGAGCCTCGGTACTCCCTCCGCCCTCGACTCTGTCCATCACTTCATCGTCCATCCCCCCCATCTTTACGTAGCCACCTAACGGGATGGCCGAAAGCACGTACTCAGTCTCGCCCCTGCGAAAGCCCAGGATCCTGGGCCCGAGGCCGATCGAGAAGCGCTGCACCTCGATGCCGACTCCCTTGGCCGCGAAGAAATGACCCAGCTCGTGGACGAATATGAGCACGCCCAAGACGATGATCGTGGCCAGAACCGTCATGCCCTTGCTCCCCTCACGCCGGCGCTTGGCTCACGCTCGACCGAGCCTAGCCGATCCACCGCCTCGCGCGCGACTTCTCGCGCGGTCCGGTCGATTTCGAGAACGGCTACGACATCGGTGACAGGGCTGGTCTGAACCTCGCCGAGCACTTTTTCCACCACCGTACTCATGGAGGTGAAGTCGAGCCGCTCCCCAAGAAACGCCTCGACCACCACCTCATTGGCGGCGTTGAAGACCGCCGGTGCAGTCCCGCCCCGCCGCCCGGCCTCCAGCCCTAGCTCGAAGAGGGGGAAGAGATCCAGATCAACCGCCTCGAAAGAGAGCGGGGACGAGCGGACCGGATCGAACGTGCGCAGGCCGGCATCGTCCACCCGCTCGGGATGGCTCAACGCGTACAGAATCGGCAGCTCCATAGTCGGGAATCCCATCTGTGCCATCACAGACCCGTCCACGAATTCTACGAACGAGTGTACTACCGACTGAGGGTGCACCACGACCTCGATGGCGTCATAGGGAATCCCGTACAGAAAATGGGCTTCGATCACCTCGAGGGCCTTGTTGGCTAGGGTCGCTGAGTCGATGGTGATCTTGGCGCCCATTTCCCAGGTGGGATGGCGCAGGGCATCGGAGGGACGTACGCCCCCCAACGCGTCCGGGTTCCATCCCCGGAAAGGACCTCCCGAAGCCGTCAGCACCACGCGAGCCACCGAGACCCGATCCGATCCCGCGAGACATTGAAGGATGGCGGAGTGCTCACTGTCGATCGGAATCAGCTCCCCTCCACCCCGCTCGGCAGCCTCCAGAACAAGGGGCCCTCCCGCCACGAGCGATTCCTTGTTGGCGAGCGCTAACCGTTTCCCCGACTGGAGCGCGGCAAGTGTCGGCTCCAGTCCCACCGCACCCACCAAGCCGTTCACCACCACGTCGACATCTGGGTCTGAGGCTACCGAGAGCAAAGCCTCTCGCCCGCCTTCCCATTTAGCCCGTGGGAGATCCCGACCAGTGGCTAGGGCAGCGCCATCGGCAACCACCGCCCTGCTGGGACGGAAGGTCGCTACCTGCTCGATGAGACCATCCAGGGAGCGGTTGGCGACCAGCGCGAACACCTGGAACCGGTCCGGGTGGCGGCGGATCACCTCGAGCGTGCTCCTCCCTATCGAACCGGTCGAGCCCAGAATCGCGACCCGAAGTGGGGCGCTCATCCCACCCTTCCTAGCAGCACCAGTACTCCGTAGGCCACTGGAAAAGCGAACAACAGAGAGTCGATCCGGTCCAGTAGCCCGCCGTGTCCTGGCAGCATACGGCCCGAGTCCTTGACCCCCGCCTCTCTCTTGAGCACTGACTCTGCCGCATCCCCCAGGGGCGCGGCAACCCCGATTACCACTCCTACCAAAGCGCCAGTGGGCCACGAAAGGCCGGCTCCTGGAAGACGAGCCAGCGCGACGGCCGTCACGACCGCCCCTGCCACAGTGGAACCGATGAGCCCAGCGACCGCTCCCGCGACGGTCTTCCCCGGGCTGACCTCCGGAAAGAGCTTCCGTTGCCCCCAGGCATGGCCGGCGAAAAAAGCCGCGCTGTCCCCGACCCAGACCGCCGCCAGAGGAAGCAAGACAAATCCCATCGCTGGCCAGGACGACGAATCAATGGAGGGCGACAACGTCGCGGGCAGATTACGGAGAAATACCGCGAACGCGAGCGTCCCCCCCACATATACAGATCCCAAAAGGGTAACCGCCACTACGGCCTGCGGCTCCCCCACGGGCCATCGCAACCAGACCGACACCGTCAGACTGACCAGGACCAGCGCCACCAGGACGGCGAGGATATAACCGCCCGCTCCGGCTGGCGTCGGCTCAGCGGTCGCCAGCAGCACGATCGCACCCGAAGCTGCCATTCCGCTGACTCCGTAGGGGCGCCCACCACGGGCCGCCACCAGCCCGAACAACTCGGCGGTCGCGATCATCGCCACCGCCGCCAACACGATGCCGAACCACCATCCCCCCATATAGAGCGAGGCCAGCACGAGCGGGATTCCCACGACCGCGGTCGCCACCCGGCGTCTCAGCTCGCGGGAGCGTGGCGCCATCAGGGAAACCTGCTCAACCGGCCCTCACGCGGCCGAAGCGGCGCTCTCGACGCTGGAAGTCTCGTACCGCGACGAACAGCTCCTCCCTGCTGAAGTCCGGCCATAGCACAGGCGTCACGTGTAACTCGGTGTATGCGAGCTGCCAGAGGAGGAAGTTGGAGAGTCTAAACTCACCTGAGGTACGGATCAGCAAGTCTGGGTCGGGTTGGTCACCCGTGAAAAGCTCTTCCCGAAAGGCGTCCTCGTCGATGTCCGCGGGGTCGAGTTCTCCCCTGGACACCCGCTCCGCCAAGAGTCGCGTAACCCGTACTATTTCCTCTCGAGCACCGTAGGAGATCATCAGGTTGAGACGCATCCGACCACCACCGCTCGTGCCGTCTACGATGGCGTCCACCGCCCGTCGGGCGCCCGCATCCATGCGGTCCAGGTCCCCCAGGACATGGACCGCCACTCCCTGGCGCACGAGCTCCGCTCGTTCCTGACGAGCGTACACGGTCAAGAGACCCATCAGCGCGCTAATCTCTCCTCGCGGACGTTGCCAATTCTCGGTCGAAAAGGCAAAGAGGGTGAGGATCTCGATTCCGGCCTCTACCGCCCCTTCGATCACCTCACGCACGGCGTTCATTCCCTGCCTGTGACCAGCACTACGGGGCAAGCCCTTGCCCCGGGCCCAGCGACCGTTGCCGTCCATGATGATGGCGACGTGTCGGGGGATGGCCCCATGCAGGCGGATCTGATGAAGGAGCTCTGAAGTCATGGCAAACGAGAGAGCAGCGCGCGCAGGCCCTCAGACCTGCATCACTGCCTCTTCCTTATGCTCAAGGAGCTCGTCGATCTGACCGATGTACCGGTCGGTCAGCTTCTGTGCCTCATCCATTTGCCTGTGTCCCTCGTCTTCCGCGACCTCGTGGTCCTTCATTTTCCGCTTGAGATCGTCACGAGCTTCCTGGCGCGCGTGCCGCACCGAGACACGGCCATCCTCCGCCAACTTGTACAGAAGCTTCACGTATTCCTTACGCCGCTCCTGGCTAAGCGGCGGGACCGGGATGCGGATGATGGTGCCGTCGTTGGCAGGGTTGAAACCCAGGTCTGCCACCTGGATCGCGCGCTCGATGTCCGCTAGCAAGGATTGGTCGAACGGTTGGACTACGAGCAGCGAGGCATCGGGGGAGGAGACCGTGGCCAGTTGATTGATCGGCATCTTGGAGCCGTATGCGTCCACCCGGACCGTGTCTAGGAGGGCCGGAGTTGCCTTTCCGGTGCGAACAGTGGCGAACTCGCGACTCACCGCGGTGAACGCCGCCTCCATTTTCTCTTTCGCATTCTTGATCGATGGCATGCTCTGTTTCCCTTCAGGTTAGAAAGACGGAGCGGCCCGAGCCGAATGTAAGCAGTCGATGCTACGACACCAGCGTGCCAACCCGCTCGCCACGAATCGCAGAAGTTACGGCTCCGCGCTTTTCCAGGTTCAGAACTATGATCGGCAGTTGGTTTTCCTTGCAGAGCGAAACGGCTGAAGCGTCCATGACCGCGAGCTCACGGGTCATCACCTCCTGAAACGTGATGTCGGGAATGAATTCGGCGGCCGGATCCTTGACCGGATCAGCCGTGAATACCCCTTGGACCTTGGTCGCCTTGATGACCACGTCGGCTTCCATCTCGATCGCCCTGAGGACGGCCGCCGTGTCGGTGGAGAAGTATGGATTGCCCGTACCTCCCGCGAACACCACCACCCGACCCTTCTCGATATGTCGCATGGCGCGGCGGCGTATGTACGGCTCCGCGATCTCCTCCATCCTGATCGCAGTCATCACACGCGTGTCGACTCCTTTCGCCTCCAGGAGATCCTGGACGGCCAACGCGTTGATCACCGTGGCCAGCATCCCCATGTAGTCGGCCTGCACCCGGTCCATCCCCTGCCGACTGGCCAGCGCGCCGCGAACGATGTTGCCCCCACCGATCACGACGCCCAGAGAAACTCCCATCTGGTAGACGGCCTTGATCTCCTCGGTGAGACGGTCGACCACGGACGGCTCAATGCCGAAGCCACGATCCCCCGCGAGCACCTCGCCGGAAAGCTTGAGCATGACCCGACCGTACTGGCGAAGGCTCGCCATGTCGTTTAGGCCCCGCCTACATGGAAGCGCACGAAACGAGCTACCAAAATCTTCTCTCCGGTCTTGGCAGACACCCCGTCGATCAACTCCTTGATGCTCAGGTCGGGATCCTTCACGAACGGCTGCTCAAGCAGAGTGATTTCCTTGAACCATTTGGAGAGTTTCCCCTCCACAATCTTTGCCCTGATGTTTTCTGGCTTCCCTTCCTCGGCCACCTGGGCCATGTACACCTGTCGCTCCCTCTCAACGTCGTCCGCCGAAACGTGTTCGACGCTCACGGCGAGAGGGGCTGCAGAAGCGATGTGCATGGCCAAATCCCGCGCGAGTTGCTGGAATTCTGGGTTCTTCGCGACGAAATCGGTCTCGCAGTTGAGCTCCAGGAGTACCGCCACTTTTCCGTTATGGTGGACGTAAGTTCCGATAGTCCCTTCGCTGGCCTTACGCTCTGCTCTCTTCGCGACCTTGGCGGCGCCACGGGTGCGAAGCAGGTCGATCGCCCTCTCGGGGTCGCCACCCGCCTCCTCAAGCGCGTTCTTGCAGTCCATAATACCGGCCGCCGTACGGTCCCGGAGCGCCTTCACATCCTGCGCGCTAATCGTCACCATCGTGCTATCCGCTCCCTTCCTCACGGACTCTATGGTTGTCTCTGACGACATCCCTCACGGACTCTGTGCTCTGACAGGCACAAGAAAAAGAAGGCGGCAGCCAGGAGGGACGACCCGGGGTCGCCGTCCGGTTTCCGCCTCCTGATCCCCGCACACACGGGAACGTCTCGCCCGCAGCGCCCCTATTCCTCCTCAGCCTGCTCGGGTACCGACTGTTCGGGTACCGACTGTTCGGGTACCGACTGTTCGGGTACCGACTGTTCGGTAGCCTCCTGTTCCTCTTTCTCACCCGCGCCGCCCTCACCCGTCTTCAAATGTTGAGCAATGGCCTCCGGGCGGGGCCGGCGCTTGCGCCGTGGGCGACGCTTGGCCGCACGGTCCTCACGTCCTCCCCCCTCCGTGGTTTTTTCACCCGTCTCGGTCGAGTAGGTCGTCGCTTCCAGTTCCTCGACACGAAGCCGCTCCTCCTCTGGCACTTCGCGACGGGAAGCTTCGATAGAGTCTGCCATCGCGGCGCTGATCAGGCTCACTGACCGGATCGCATCGTCGTTCCCAGGGATCGGGTAGTCGATTAGGTCCGGATCCGCATTGGTATCCGCAATGGCGATGATCGGGATTCCCAGCCGGTGCGCTTCCCTGACCGCGATGATTTCACGCTTGGCGTCCACCACGAAAACCGCACCGGGAAGCCGGCCCATGTCCTTCACGCCCGAGAAATATTTATCGAGCCTGAGGCGTTCCCGTTCAAGTAGGAGACGCTCTTTCTTCGTGTAGAACTCGAAGGCGTTCTCCTCCTGGCCTCGCTCCAACTCCTTGAGGCGCCGGATCCGCTTCCGAATCGTCTGGAAATTGGTGAGCATCCCACCCAACCACCGCTCGGTCACGAAGAACGCGCCGCAGCGCTGGGCCTCCTGCTCGACTATAGGGCGCAACTGTTTCTTGGTGCATACGAACAGAACACGCTCACCGCGGAGGACTATGCCCTGCACCGCGTTTTGGGCGGCCTGAAGGCGGTCCAAGGTCTTGCGCAGGTCGATGATGTGGATGCCGTTTTTCTCCGTGAAGATGTACGTACGCATCTTCGGATTCCAACGGCGCGTCTGGTGCCCGAAATGGACACCTGCCTCCAACAACTGATTGAGCTCCACCTGCTGCATTCGTCCTCGCCGAAGCGATGGGGCCGATTTACGCCCCGGTCAGTGTATCGCGGCGGATAACCCCACGCCGCGCCCAGCATGTCTACCAACCTCAACTCAACCCGCCGAAGCGGAATATTACCGCTTCGAGAACTGGAAGCGCTTTCTGGCCTTGGGACGGCCCGGCTTCTTCCGTTCGACCTTCCGTGGATCCCGCGTAAGCATACCCCCCTCGCGGAGGGGACGGCGATGATCTTCGTCGACCGCAACGAGAGCGCGCGCTATCCCCATCCGCAGCGCGTCGGCCTGACCCGTGAGACCACCACCCGCAGCCCGCACTCTGATGTCAAAATTCCCTTCGGCTTCAACGAGCTTGAGGGGCTCCTCGATCCGTATCCGGAGGCTGGGCCGGGGGAAATATTCCTCAAGGGTACGACCGTTGATCGACAAGTCACCCTTTCCTGGCCAGAGGAGGACGCGCGCCACCGCCGCCTTACGGCGGCCCACTGTCTGTATCTGCTTGGTGTCGGCCATGTCGTCAGATCTCGAGGTGTTCCGGTTTCTGCCCCTGGTGGGGGTGCTCGGAACCCCCGTAGACCTTGAGCTTTTTCACCATCTTCTTGCCTAGGGAAGTCTTGGGCATCATGCCCTTGACCGCCATCTCGATCACCCGCTCGGGGTGGGTCGCAAGCATGCGGCGGAAGGGAATGAAGCGCTCCCCCCCCATGAACCCGGAATGGCGGAAATACTCCTTCTGGTCCGCCTTCTTTCCCGTGAGCTTGACCTGTGACGCATTGATGACGATGACGTGGTCGCCCGTGTCGAGGTGGGGCGTGTACATCGGCTTGTGCTTGCCGTGCAGCATGCGCGCAACCTCGGTCGCTAGACGACCGAGCGGTCTATCCGCAGCGTCCACGATCCACCAGAGACGCTCGATTTCTTTGGCCTTGGGCGTGTAGGTCTTCATATGGCCGCAAACGGCCGCGTCGTGTCCGAAATGAGCCAGCTATAGAGCGCTCAATGATATTCGAGCCCTAGGGGGGTGTCAACGGAAGCTAAAGGGACCGAAACCCCTGGAAACCGGCCTATCGCCTACTGATCGATGTAGGTCTCGAGAAAGCGGGCCCGCGAAGCATGCCGCAGCCGGAGCAGCGCCTTTTCCTTGATTTGCCGAACCCGCTCACGCGTGACCCCGAGGAGGGACCCGATTTCCTCAAGGGTCATGGGTTCTTGATCATCCAGACCGAAATAGAGGCCGAGGATCTTCGCCTCACGCTCCTTGAGGGTGGCCAGCGCCTCTTCGATCGTGTTCTTGAGAGCATGCTCGTAGGCTTCGTCCTCGGGACCCGGTGAGTACTGGTCCGGGAGGTAGTCGAGCAGCCGGTTGTCCTCGCCGGGCGTGATCGGGGCGTCGAGCGAGAGGTGCGACTGACTGATCGCGAGCGTTCGCTCCACTTCCTCTTGGGAAATGTCCAGGTCGGTCGCGATCTCTTCGACCGTGGGTTCGCGCCCCAGCTCCTGGAGAAGGGTCGAGCTGCGACGACCGATGCGATGGAGGGCCCCTGCGCGGTTCAGCGGCACGCGCACTATGCGGCTCTGCTCGGCGAGCGCTTGGAGGATGGCCTGGCGGATCCACCAAACCGCGTAGCTGATGAACTTGATGCCCTTGGTTTCGTCGAATTTATGAGCCGCACGGATGAGCCCCAGGTTGCCCTCGTTGATCAGATCGGAAAGCGGCACGCCCTGGTTCTGATATTTTTTTGCGACGGACACTACGAACCGCAGATTGGAGCGGACCAGCTTGTCGAGCGCTTCGGCGTCTCCCTTGCGGATGTGTTGGGCGAGCCGCACCTCCTCCGCCCTGTCGATCAGCGGATACGCGCTGATTTCCTTGAGGTACTGGTCAAGGGACCCTTCCCGGAAGGCCCCGCGGCGGGAGGTGAACGTCATGGGCACGAGGACGAGGTTGCGGCGTGTCTCGTGAGTGAGCCGAAACCACACCTTTTGGGGGACGGTGCGCCGACGTAAAGCTTGGCTCTTCGCTGCTCTAGCTTCATGATCGGGCGCAGTGCGCCGATGCGCAACCACCCCGCGGCGGTATACGGATCGACTATTCCACGATCTTCACCAGGCACGCTTCCGTCCTCACTTCGACTCATAGATTCAGCGGATGGTCTTACCCACGCGATCCCACCGCACCGCTGCACTCCACGGCGCGTACGCCAAGGCTGCGGCGTCAAAAGAAAAATATACGAACCAGGGTCGACCATGAATGGCAGAGCGCTCTACGAAACCCCAGTATCGCGAATCTTCACTGTTGTCGCGGTTGTCGCCGAGAACAAAGAAGCGCCCTTCCGGAACCACGAGCGGTCCCCAGTTGTCTCGCGATGGATGGTACCCGCGATGAGTGCTCGCGATCAGGTGATGCGCCTGCCAGTTCATGCTCGGATGGACGGCGTCGCCAAAACGGTCGACGTAACGAGCGTACGGTTCGGCAACCT
>Ga0310121_10003144_pt1 | contig 15182 bp, 11 predicted proteins | sample CB27_Tmax_986_MG_FD_203504 | JGI IMG/M metagenome (GOLD analysis project Ga0310121, IMG submission 203504) | Marine microbial communities from Western Arctic Ocean, Canada - CB27_Tmax_986 | ecosystem: Environmental > Aquatic > Marine > Oceanic | place: Canada: Western Arctic Ocean | collected...
GCAAAGGACGCCGCTTTTTCAAATATCAACTTGGCTCCCTGCCAAGTCAGAATAAGTACACCTCAACCCCCCACGTATTTACCGCCTCACAGAGATCACACCCTACTAGAGAGTAGGTCGCGATAACTGAGGGACCTTAAAAAAAGGGGAAATTCGTTGTTTTCGACCTCCCCTTAGCCCACGGCTGACGCTAACCTTGGGCAGGCTAGATAATTTAAATGGAGCGACATTTGTGCAAACTGGAATGATGCCTTGGTGAACTTGTGTTGACAAGAATGACATCGTTTGATCCAAGCGTAGTTGAGCGGATTCACATAATCACATTCTTGTTATGGGTCAATTTCAAAAGGGCAAGACGGGCAATTGCCCGTCTTGACTAGAGTTAGCGTCAGCCGTGCCCCTTAGCCGGAGTTGCTGCCGTGCTGAGATACTGATTACTGTCACGTGCGGCCGCGTCGGTATAACTGGCATGAGCCATCTCGATAGGGGTAGCGATCGTACCGATTCTGCGACTCACGCCGACGCTATTAGCCCGCTAGCTGCGAAACGTCGCATTCCCAGGGAAATTCAGTCGGGAGTGAAAAACTGGTCTCGATTCAAGCAGCAGCCGTCATCAAATCTGCCCTGAGAGGAAACACTAGGGCTCAACGTCTATTTTGCTAACCTGGATCGTGGCGTGGAAGATGTTGCTGTGGGGCTGCGCAATGGGGAGATTTTGGAGGAGCTCAAAGCGGTCGATGTCTGACTTCGCGGAAATTGAGAAAAGCGTGATGATGCGGGCGGTATTTGCCGAGAGGTCTAGCCCTCTTTTGTTCCGTCCTGGTCGCAGCCAACCCAATCAGCCGCAGGGCGTTAGCCCACGGTTTAGCAGCTACATCCGGCGTTCAAAACCGGACGCTAACGCGTTGCGGCTGATGGGGTTAGCGACTGATCCCAATTAACCGGAATCAATAGACGTTAGTTGCTATTGCCCGTTTTAGCGCCAAACTGACGCCGCATGTTTGAATAGTGAAAAAGTTGAAATGCAAAATGCAAAGTGAAACGGGCCAGAATTAGTCCGACACTTCGCGGCGCCAGCTGCCGGCAGAGATCGTCATCGTGTTGCCGCTACCGAATCCCGGTGGCGGATTGTCGAGGAACACGGAGTCATAGGTCAGAGTCATAGCAGCGTTTGGAGTAACGCTGCCGGTCACCACGACGCCTTCGACTATGCATTGATGCTGGACGGTCAGATTGCCGGAGACATAGATCAAGCCCTTGATCAGGGCGGGGTACTCGTCGCTCTGGTCCGCGTCGGACTGACCCTCGTACGGCGTATGCGCAGGGTTGTAGTTGACGCCAAGCAGCGATTCGCGGAGCGGGTGTTCGGCGTGCCAATTGAAGATCATATTGCCGTCGACCATCAGAACCGGAAAGTTGCGAACCGCCGGTTCCCAATGCTGGTCGTTGTCCAAGTCAGAGCCCGAGCCCGTGTTCAAGAGCACCAACGTCCCTACCAGTCGGACTAGCTTGACGCGGAGGTTCTGATTCTTGCAGTCAATGACATAGATCCCCTGCGGATTGGTGATGCGAGAACCATAGGGATTATTTCCTGGGCTGAGTACGACGCCTTCTATTAATCTTGGTGTGCCGCCTGGCACGTCGCTAATGTCAATCCACGTGCCATTATTCTTGTAATACTCGAAGACACCCGTCGAATCCGGCATTATTCGAGGCGTGATTCCTTCGGTTCGCGTGCCGGTCACGGCAGAACTGTTGATGGTGCCGACTGCCTCCCCGTTTCCGACGAGGATTCCCGCATTATTTATTCCGATAGCGTCGTCGCCTGAATAGTTGGTGCTGGCAAACTGGTCGGTCGTCCACGTCACATCGTCGAGGTAGATCTGGCCGGTGGTATGGAAGGAAGCTTCGAGGCAACTCAAGCCCGCGTCGGTCGGCTCGAGCAGCACGCTTTTTGTATAGACCGACTGTCCCACTCTTCCGATGCCGTAGAGACGCACGGGGTCTGCAGAGTCGTTGTCTAAGTTCCCGTCGCCGTCTTCCAGCTTCCAGGCGATGGCGCCATTGCCCAGGGGCATCGGCGTCGAGGGATTTTCTTGGCCGTTTTGAAAACTGCTCCGCCAGGCGGTGTCCTGCATCACGATGCCCGCACCAAGTTCGAGGGCTGAGTCGGCCAGAATCCGAGCTTCGCGGCGATCCTGCCGCCAGCTGGTGCTGCGGAGATTGATTCGCGCCACCGTGAGGGCCGACATGCCGATCGCCGAAACGATCATCGCCACGCCCAGGACCGATAGGTAGAGCGAACCGTGGCGATCTCCCTGGCGGCGGCTGCACAGGAAGCAGTAAGTTTTTGAGTGCTTGTTAATCGTTGGCATGGTTTTTTATATGGATGCTGGCGATAGCGGGTTCGGACGTACTGCCGATCTGTAACTGCGCGTCGAGGGAGGTCACCATCGTGGTATCGACCCCTGGTGGTTGTTGGAGCGAGCCCCACTGGGATCGCAGCGCTCGATATACGATGTTACCTCCGCTGGGCGGGAAGAGCTTGACCTCGATGCGTTTGATACCGGTAGCCGTAGGAGTCGTGCCGCCTGTCGATGGATTCAAGTATGTGATTTGCACCATCCGTCGCCAGCCAGTGCCTCCGGCCACGGGCGTTCCGTCCTTGTTCTCAGGGGGTGACTGGTCCCAACCGTCGTAGTCATCCACGTCGTCGAAGTCGACGCGGTCGCCGCCTGACTCGCCGGTGTCCCGTCCGATCGATCCACCTGGTTCCTCTGGGTCTTCGTAGGCCAGCGCCAGGATCTCGCCCATCAACTGGTGCACCAGGCCCGGGGCGTCGAGCTGCTCAGCAGCAATGCGGTTGGTCCGCGTCGCTGCGCCGAGCACATTCAAGGCGCCGACCAAGACCACGCCCACGATCAGCGACGAGACGACGACCTCGACCTGGCCCAAGCCACGACGGCATCGGTGTGAGGACTGATGTGAGGACTGATATCGGGATTGATGTTTCATGGTTCTGTTACTCTTCACGGTCATGGCGCGGGCGCGATAGCGCTCGCAACCGCGACGGTTTGTTCTTGATGCAAAAGCAGCATGTCCCCATTCGTACCCCGGCCGTTAGTACTCGATGTGCAACATTGCCGCGCCCGACGCGCTGCCGTTGTAGGACTCCGCCGTTCGCTCCCCCGTGCCAGTAATGATCACCGTCATCGCATTGCCGCTCGACCAGCCTGGGCGGTCGACAACCGCTTGAATCAGCGCCGCGATGTCCGGCGTCTGTTGGTCTGGTCCGCGGTCGCCGACCGTGCTCCATGCGGGCGGGGACCAGGGCACTGACGAAGGGGCGGTCGGACGGTTCGAAATATTGTTCGTGCTGGTAGTGAACGTGGCCGCATCATCGCTCGCTTCGATCTCGATGCTCACACTCGTAGCGCCGCTGTTGGTCTCGTCGACCTGGAACTGAATGTAGGCGCTGCTGATGGTCGCGCCGGGAGGCACGCTGACGCCCGTGAACCGCATTCCGACCAGCTGGTTCGTACTGCCGTCGGACACCATCTCCAGGTCGCTGCTGGTGCGATTGACCGAGCCAGAGCTGACGCTCTCCTCCGCATCATCGTTTCCTGTGGCGACGGTCACGTCGAGAATCGTCGGGCCCCCGCCGCCACCTGCCGCGGCCAAAGTGGCAATCTCCGCAGGCGTAAGGGCGCGATCGTAGAGCCGTACATCGTCCATCGTGCCCGTAAACCAATTATCGTACACGTTGTTGCCGATCGTCAGATCGTCGGTGCTGGCTGTATTGATCGACTGCGGATCACTGCTGCTGACTAATTCAAGCGCTCCATCGACGTAGAGCAACACATCGGTGGCATCGCTCAGGCCGTCGGGTAGGACCGATGCCACATGGTGCCAGGCGCCGTCGCGGAGGTCGGTTGTGCCGATGATCCAGCCAGAGTTGACTGACACGCGTAACCTGCCCGCGTCTTCCACTCGAAAGTTCCATCTCGTGCCGGAGCCCGGGCCGCCCCAGTAGACAATGGCGATACCGGCGGTCGTCTTGATCCAGGCCGTCACGGTACGTGGGCTAGCCCCCGAAATCCCCTTGTATCCGATCGCGGTGATTTCGTCGTCGACACCATCGAACAGGAGGCCGCCGTCGATCGTGCCTGTCGTCCAGGTGGGACCGCCCGTGAGCGTGCCGTCGTGGCCACTGCCGGAAGAATCGGAGGCGGTCGAGCCGCTGGATTCGTCCAGTTTCCAATGGGCGACGAGTGCCGTCGACGCAGTGCTGCCACTGCCTGGCCCCACGTGGGCCGATCTGATTTTCTCGTTGGGATCGGTAAACAGCCCACTGCCATCGAAGTAGAGGGTGGCGCTATCCGCGACCGGATCGTAGTCAATCAGATCGCCATCCTCGCAGCTAATACCGCCGGAAGTCGCGCTGTCCTTAACAGAAAGGATGATGTGCCCGTTTTCGAGGATATGTACGGCATCGATTTTCCCATCTAGGGTCGTCGTACTGCTATCAGCATACAGGGTGGCGGTGTCGGTCGCCAAGGCGTACTCGGCCAAATCCTTATCGGTGAAACTCAGGCCTCCCAGGGTAGCGTTGCTGTCGGTCGAGAGGACGAGGTGCCCGTTATCTAAGAGATGGACCGATTTGATTTTCTCATCGGGATCGGTAAACAGCGTGCTGCCATCGAAGACCAGGGTGGCGGTATCGGTGACTGGATCGTAGTCGGCCAGATCGCCATCGTCGAGGCTGATGCCGCCGAGGGTTGAGCTGTCTTTCACAGAAAGCAGGATGTGCCCGTTGGCCAGCAGATGGACCGCATCGATATCCTTGTTGAGCGTCGTTAGGCTACCGTCGAACAATAGACTGGCGGTGCCGTCGAAGTCTTTGTACCTGGCAAGATCGATGTCCTCGAAACTTAAGCCGCCGAGCGTCGCGTCGCTATCGGTGGAGAGGACGATGTTGGGGCCGGAGTCATCGACCGCGCCGGCGGCCCATTCAAGGGCACGCTGGAGGATGGTTTCGCCGTCGGTGGTGAGATTGTTCGGGTTAAAGCTACCGCCACCCCAGGGGAGTTGCCCGCGGCGACCCGCCGCGTTGCCGCCCCCGTACATCGCTGCGCCGCTATCCAGGGTCACGATGCCGTAGCCGGAGGCGGAACTCGCCAGCTCTCCCAGCTCGGGCGACAACGTGCCGCTGACATAGGCCAATGATTGGAAACCAGAAAGAATTGCCAGGTTTCCAGGCGCGAACGGCAACGTGATGTAATGCGTATCGTCGTTGATCACGACGACGTTGCCGCTCTCCCAGCCGATGCTCGAGGCCAGGCCAAACTCGTCTGACAGATTGCACTCGGAAGTGACGACCCCGATGGTGGCTGCCACCAGCTTGGTGCTCAGGTTGCTGGCGGTAATGTCATTGGTAATTAGCACGACGTCGTTATTGGCCACCGCTGCATCGAAGGCGGCTTGGCTGTCGTTGTCGTCGATGAGTTCGACCGTGTATCCCCACGATTCGACCAGAGACTTAAATGCCGTTTCCTCAGTCGTTAGACTCGTCGAGTTTCCGGCGACAAACAGCAGCTTGTTGCCGCCTTCGGCGGCCGGGATCACCGGCGCAATCATCAGTCGCGTCAGGGCTGTGAGATTAAAGTTATGCACGTCCTTGGCGATCGCCTCTGCAGCGGAGCCGTTGTACTCGTAGGTCAAGGGGTCGCCCAGAGCGCCCGACCAGGCGTAGCGGATCGTATCGGGCTCGATGTCGCCGTCACGATCGGGCACGGTGAATGTCACAGCGTTGGCCGTTCGCTCCGAAAAGGAGAGCGCGTGCTCCACGTCCGCCACGAACTTGTCGAGGATCTGGTCGGCATCGGCCCGCCGCGCGGTGCCGTCTTGGTTCAATGCATGGCTGGCGATGTAGAGGCTCGACGAGAGCCCACCGACAATGATCGAGGCGGTGCTCAGGCTGACGATTAGCTCAATAAACGTGTAGCCGGTTCGGCGCCGAGCTCGGAATCGCCCGTTGGTTCGTGGTACGTTCATGGCACGCTCGCCTCACCGGTGACCGGGCTGATCACCACGGTCTGCTGCTCGGCACCCGATTGCACGACAATTTGTCCGATCGCCAGTGGCGCATCGGTTGTAAAGCCGGAATTGGCGATGCCGTACATGTCGTACTTCACCGTTGTAGTGCTGGTGTATCCCGATGTGTTGGTGAACTGCGCCGAGACCAAATCGACGGGATAGGCGGTCTGCTCCAGGTAGATCCTGTACTCGTCCGCCGGATGATCAATGTCTGGATCGTTGTGCAGCTTGTAGTAGTCCGATGAGGCATAGAAGCTCACCCACTCTCCAGATGCGACTCCACCTTTGGAATTGGCATTCTCGCGGGCCAGATTCAGGTCGGCCGCAATCCGCTTGGCAGCCGCCTCAACCCGAAAGCGGGCTGTCGCTTCCTGGTAGCGCGGCGCGGCGACTGCGGCCAGAATGCTCATGATCAGCACCGTGATCGCCAGCTCGACGAGGGTATATCCAGCGGGGCGCCTAGGTTGTCGAGTGCAATCAGACATGAGCGGGATTCGTTAGGACCTAATTGGTGGTTGCAGCAGGTTCTTTCCATGCACGTTGGCCGCAGGTCTTCATCACCGTAGCCTAGGGCGTCGTCGTAGCAGGTCCGACTGGCGTCGGCCTCCGATTCGGTTTCTCGATCCGCCGATAACTTTTGCGGATGGTAGTGATCTCAGATTCGATCTCCAGGAACGCAGCAATCGCCTCGGTGTCCCACTGGGTGCCGGCGCCGTCGCGGAGAATGCTGATCGCTTTGTCGTGCGGCATGCCAGTCCGGTAAGCGCGATCACTGGTCATCGCGTCATAAGCATCTGCCACCGCCAGCACCCGTCCGTCGAGCGGAATGTCTAGCCCTTGCAAACCGTCTGGGTAGCCTTTGCCGTCGATCCGCTCATGATGATGAAGCACGCCGGGCAGCACGTAGCTGAGTTGCTGCAATTCTTGCAGGATCTTCCAGCCTTCCTCCGGGTGCCGTTGAATTTCAGCAAATTCTTCGTCGGTCAGTCCATCCGGTTTGTTGAGAATCGCGTCGTTGATGGCAATTTTGCCGACGTCGTGTAGTAATCCGGTCAAGTACAACAATTGGCACGCCTCTTCGCTGTAGCCGACTTGCTGAGCTAAGCGTTTTCCGTAGAGTGCCACTCTTTCGCTATGGCCGCAAGTGTAATTGTCTTTGGCTTCGACAGCGGAAACGAGCGTCCGCACCACGTTGACGAGTAGCATTTCCCGTTCTTGAAACAAGGCCAGGTTGTTGGCATGCGAGGCGGCCATCGCGGAAGCGGTCGAAAGCAACGATGCCTCACTGGTGCCAAACTCATGTTGGTTGAGTCGCCATTCAGGATAATTGCGCGGTCCCTGCTCGTGCTCGACTCGCCGATTGATCGCGAGAAACCAACCAACAGGAGTGCTGGTTGCACCCACGCTCACCAGGATGAAATCACGCACGCTCGGAAATAGCCTGCCCGCCTCGGTCGAATCGAAGCTGTTCTTGATGAGTGGCTGCACTGCGGCGGCCGTCTGATACTCTTGCACCAGATGCAGAATCGTTGCCTCCTCGTTGGCTGACTCATCAAGTTCATCCATCTGCCACTGCGCTACGATCTCTGGCGCAGCGTCGTCGGAATTAGCGACAAAAAAAAGTTCCTCTGAATGCGTAGATTTTCCCAACTCGGGCAGCGAAGCAGCCGTCAGTTGCTCGATCGTGTGCGTGCTATCGCCAAGTCCCAGTCGTTCGGCGATCGAGCGCAAGAAAGTGAGCTCTTCAAAATCATCGCTCACCTGCTTCAAGAAAAAGTCGTTCTCTTCACGGAGGCGAATCAAATCCTCTTGCTGATCAAGAAACCTCTTCCCCACATCGGCCAAGCCGACCAATAACTCTGGCCGATCGGTCGACACGCTGGTCGTAGCCGCAGCATTGTCGCTCAACGGGATGGCTAACAAGTACTCCCCTGGTGATCGCTGCTTCGATAGGGGCTTGTCCTGGCTGGTGGCTTTTTGGATCAGCTCCAATAATTGAGGCTCGTTTTCATGCGCTACCTCACCGAATGGCTCGATTTCGTATTGGCGAGACGACGATTGCTGCAGAGTCCACCCAGTAGCTGGGCGAGAACTCCACAAGTCGAGTGGTTGGCCGAGAGCGCTTTCAAGTGCCGTCAGCGCCTGCTGCTGCCAAGTCTGTTCGGGATCGCAACTGGTTGTCACGTGGGTAATCATTTCTTGTCTCGAATTTACGATGCGTAACTAACTCAGAGATCTTAGGGGCCAATGGCACAGCCTGTTGTTGTTGCGCCCATTTATTCTCGCAATTTCCCATCTATGCAAAGGTTAGCTTACCGCCGCATCAGAGGCGGTTTCGTCATACCACTAAAGCGAATCATGATCGGCTGGAAGAGGTTGCAACGAAGAAAGCGATTAATTTGCCATGATGGTGCGTGAAACCGTAGCACCTCTGTCAATTGCGCGTGCTAGGCTTTCTCGTATAGCGGATTTGCAAGATATTTCGCTGCAGACTGAATCAACCGCTGATACCGAGCTAAGCTTGGATAGCTACATTAATCTCTTTGGGAGTAAATCGAGATGAAGACAAGATCAGGTTTTACACTCGTCGAATTAGTCGTCGTGATTTTGATCCTTGGAATTTTGGCCGGAGTCGCGGCGCCGAGAATGTTTGATACGGCTGCCAAAGCAACGGACAATGGGTTGCGACAGACCCTGGGAGTCGTGCGTGACGCCATCGAGCTCTACACAGCAGAGAATGGAGGGTCTCCTCCTCCCTTTGCTAGTTCAGCTGCGTTTCAAGGACTACTGGCACCGTACGTTCGTGGAGGCTTTCCCATGTGTCCTGTAGGTGCTACGGCAGGGACGAATACGGTGATCGCGCTTGCCGAGGCAGCCGCTTCGACCAATGCGACGGGTCCCTGGCGGTATGACGCCGCAACAGGCGCTTTCGCCGTCAACTATGCGGCGTTGACAGCGAACACGGACGATGACGCAACGCTCACGTATGATGCACTATAAAACGATACCGTTCGACTCGGTGGTGCAGTTCATCGCCACGCTTCGTGCAAATCATTGTCCTTTTGAAAAGAGTCGGTAGGAATTGAAATGAGCGGCGGAGTTCAACGAGCTTTGATTGTCGACGACAATGTGGCGTTGGCTCGCGTGACGCAGTTTGCGCTCGACGGAGCCGGTTATGAGACCCACACTGCCTACAATGGCCGTTTGGCTCTTGAAGCGGCTGTGGAAACGAAGTTCGACATTGTCATTACCGATCAGCAAATGCCTGAAATGACAGGCGTTGAACTTTGCCAAGCGTTACGTAGCCTGCCCGCGTACGCCAGTTGTCCGATTGTTCTGCTAACGGCGAAAGGACTGGAATTGGAGTTGCCTCAGCTGCGTGACGAACTCGGCATTGATGCGACTTTTGCCAAACCCTTTAGTCCATCGGCAATCGTTAAAACTTGTGCAGAACTATTGGCTGCCTCAGCTCAAGAGCATACCGAGTGCGTCTAGTGACTTACAGTCAATTGGATGAGGCTACCAGACCCTTGAAAAGATCGCGGCACAGTTATGCTACGCAGCAGCTCCAACTTGGGATTTCCGAGAAAGGTAGTCGTCTACTACCTGCTGTTCTGTCTCGTCGCAGTTAGCTGGCTGGCAATTGGGATGCTGTATACGTCCTATTCGGTCATGGACTCGCGGACGACGAGCGCCTGTCTCTCACGTTTAGGCAAGACTGCCGCCACGCTCGAGCTGGAATACCTGAGAAACGGTTCTAAAAATCTCCAAAAGCTGCTGCAGGGCAGTCAATGGTCCTCCAGTTTATTGCGCTGCTCGATTGTCTCTCTCGAGGGAACGATACTTGCCCACTCTGATGCCAACCTGGTGGGACAGACTGCCAGCGAGCAAAAAGGCAGTCTGCTCCGTTGGGGGAATGTCTCTGGCGTTCAATACGAAGACCAACAGGGTCAGATGATCAACGAGTATCGAGTCCCCTTAGTCGCTCATGACGATCACTTCGGTTCGTTGCGAGTTGCCGTTGGGCAGCTCAATTTTTGGAGCACGTTGGCAGAAATTACTCGTTTAGCTCCCGTGGTACTCCTCATGCCTCTCGGCTTAATCGGGGCCGGCGGGTTTTTCTTGGCACGGTTAGCCTCGCCGACAGCCAAAGTCGATGCCCAGCTGCGTGGCATTGCCTTAGAGCGACCAGGCGTTGATTTACGATTGCAGCCACTAGCTGCCAAAGATGCGACTTCCATTGGTTGGAACCGTGTGGTTGATCTATTGCAGCGAGAACGCTCCGCGAGTCCAGGGGGTGACCTTCAAGTGCGACTCGCTGAAGTGATGGCAACGCGCGGACAAGACAAGCTGCAAGATGTTTTACACAATCTTACCGATGGTATCGCCGTCACCGATATCGAGGGACGTATCACCTTCGCCAACCGGGCCGTAACCGCTTTGCTTGGGACGGAGGCCGGCGACGAGGAGTTGACCGGGGTCGAACTCGAAGGATATATCGTCAAAGCGTTTGGCAATTCTCCCGAGCAACCCTTGTTTGAAGACGCAGCGACACATCGTCCGACGATCACCGAAATCGAAAGTCCCGGCGACGCCGATCAACGGACGTTGCGCGTTGCCCGCTTACCGCTGGTGGGCGATTCACAGCAGGGACACGTCTGGTCTGTGCGTGACGTGACGCAACAGAAACTGGCCGAAAAGACACGTGACCAATTCATCGATGTAGCGACCCACGAACTACGCACACCCCTCTCCAATATCAAAGCCTATGCCGAAACGTTGGTGACCAGCGACGCGATCGAAGTGGAGCAGCAGAAGGAGTTTTGCAATATCATCAACAGCGAAGTGACTCGCTTGGCCCGTTTCGTTGACGACTTGTTGAGCATTAGCAGTATGGAAGCGGGCTCGATCGTCATTCAGCGACAACGCACCATTGCGACGCGGCTATTTGAAGAAGTGTTGGCCAAAGTCGAACCGTTGATGCACCAAAAACAGATCGAATTCGACGTGCACCTGCCGGAGAAGATGCCAGACTTGCAGCTCGACAAAGACAAAATCGTCGCTGTGGTAGTCAATCTCCTCGGCAATGCCGCGAAGTACACACCGGTCAAGGGTCGAATAGCACTGCGCGTCAACATCGACGAGGCGCAGCTACAAATTTCGGTCGTAGATTCAGGTATCGGTATTTCTGCTGAGGAGATGCCGAAAGTGTTTGAGAAGTTTTTCCGCAGCAGCGACGCACGCGTACAAGGAGAAGCTGGCACTGGTCTGGGGCTTTCGCTAGCCCGCGAAGTGATCGACATGCATGGCGGAGTGCTTACCGTCGAAAGTCAACTTGATCAGGGCACGACGTTTATGGCGACCATTCCGATTCGTTAGCAGGTACTTCCCATGTTACTATTCGAATCTCAAGGTGCCGTGGAGGTGCTGGCGCTGGAGGATGCTCTCACCCATGAGAATGTCCAGCAGCTACTGAGCGCGATCGCTGACAAATCGTTTGCCGGCCAGCCGATGATCGTGCTTGACATGAGCAATGTGCCGCTGGTCGATAGTGCCGGACTCGAGGCCCTGCTCGACATTCAACAAACGCTGCGCGAGGCGGCCGGTTCGATGAAGCTGGCGGGGCTAACGCAGCTGTGCGCAGATGTGTTGCGAGTGACCGGCCTGGCAGATCATTTTGAGACGTATGCCGATGCCAAGGCAGCCGTCGGGAGCTTCGTGCGATGAGCCTAGTCGCCGACACGCATCTCGATGAAGAGCAACTGCTGCCGCTGACGGTGCCATTGGACGCTGAGTCCGATGCTGCGCCGCTGACTCGAGCGCCGCTTCGTGGACCTCTCGGGCAGCAGCTACTCAGTGCGAATCTGATCGAATCCGACGAGCTGGAAGCTGCGCTAAGTCTGCAAGCCGAAAATGGCCAGAAACTTGGCGAAGCGCTGTTGGAACTCGGCTTTGCCAACGAAGAACAACTGCTCCCCTTTATCGAAACGCAGCTAGGCGTAACGGGCGTGCGGCTGCGTGAAGGAATGTTGGATCCGATTGCTGTGCGGGTTTTACCTCGTAGTCTGGCGCAAAGCTTAACCGCCTTGGCTTTGTTTCGCGTCAAGGATACGTTAGTTGTAGCAACCGACGATCCACTCGATCTCGACAAGATCGATCGCGTCGAACGCTTTGCGGGGCTTAATGTCCGCGCGGTTTTTGCCTTCAAAGTAGCCATCGATCGAATGCTGAGTCGCGTCTACGACGAAGATTTTCGCGTCGACGCGGTTACCGCCGATCTCGATGATTCAGACGTTGAGCTGCAGCTGGAGAGTTCTGATGTCGACGTAGCATCAGTACATGATTTGGTCGACGGTAGCCCTGTCGTCAACTTAATCAACTATCTGATTTTGCAAGCGATTCGTAAAAAGGCCAGCGATATCCATATCGAACCGAGCCGCAATTTTGCTTCGGTACGTTTTCGTATCGACGGCCAGTTGGTCGAGATGCTGCGGCCGCGGCGCGATATCTATCCGGCGATGGTGTCACGTATCAAGGTGATGGCCAAGCTGGATATCGCTGAGCAGCGCGTTCCACAAGATGGGCGCTGCCAGGTTGTGGCCGACGGCAAACAAGTCGACTTGCGGATCTCGACCTTACCCACCGTGCTCGGAGAAAAAATCGTCCTGCGTGTCTTAGACAAACAGCGACTCACTTTCAATCTCGATGAATTAGGTATCTCGCCCGATACATTGACGATGGTCAAAGCCTTGCTGGCAAAACCTCACGGTTTGATGCTAGTGACCGGCCCGACTGGCAGCGGTAAAACAACAACGCTCTACTCGGCGCTGGAATTGATTAAGTCGGTCCAACGCAACATCATTACTGTTGAAGATCCGGTGGAGTATCAGATCGAATTGGTCAACCAGGTGCAAGTTGATTCCAAACGAGGAGTCAGTTTCCCCACGGCATTACGCTCGATTTTGCGGCAAGATCCAGACGTCATCATGGTCGGAGAAATTCGCGATGCCGAGACAGCCCAGGTCGCTGTGCAAGCGGCATTGACCGGGCACCTCGTGCTAAGCACTTTGCATACTAACGATAGTGTAAGCGCTATTACTCGAATGATGGACATGGGAATCGAAAACTACAAGTTGGCCGCCGCACTCGTGGGCGTGGTAGCCCAACGGCTGGTACGGACCATCTGTCCTCACTGCCGCACGTCGCAATACGCCGGCGCAGAATACTTGGAAGCATTGCATTATCGAGGCGACAAGCGGCGCAGCTTTTCCAAAGGGGAGGGCTGCCGGGAATGTTTTGATACGGGATTTCAAGGCCGAACGGGTATCTACGAAGTGTTGCCAGCGAATGCCGAATTGCGCAGCCTCATCTCCAAAGAAGCGAGGATAGAAACCATCCATGAATGGGTGAAGGAGCAAAATTATCCGACGCTACTCAGCAGCGGCTTGGATCTGGCCGAGCGGGAAGAATCGAGCTTGGAAGAAATTGGTCGGGTCGCATTTTTTGAGTGATGCCTGACTGGAAGCAACCCACAACCACACTAATTCAAGTCTAAGTAGATTTGCCATGACTGCCTCAACAATTGCCAATCCGTTGCTTTCCGATTCTGGCGCTGCTGGCCAGGAGTTGATAGAACCAGACTGGCAGTCGACCGATGCGACGCCCTCCAGTGATGGTTTTTTGACCGAAGGGAATTCGAGCAAGCCGACGCAACGAGCGCGTTCTATTCGTAAGATCGACGTTGCTGAGGTGACTGCCCAACTGGCAATCATGGCCAAATCGGGGGTCGATATCGCCTCCTCGCTGACCTCGCTTGCTGCGCAGAGCCAACGTCCCGCTATCGCTGAGGTCTTAAGAGATGTCTGCGACACGGTCCTTGCGGGAAGTTCGCTCTCCGACGCGCTAAAGCTTCATCCGTCCGTGTTTGAAGCGAGCTTTGTTGCCACCGTGGCAGCGGGAGAAGCGTCTGGCAGGATGGCAGAAGTGCTCGGGCAGCTGGCGAAGATGCAAAAGAACGAAATCCGCCAAGGTCGCGAGATTCGTGCGTTGCTGACCTATCCGGTCTTGCTGTTCTTGATATCTGGTTCGGTGCTCAGCGCTCTGGTCCTATTTGTGTTGCCACAGTTTACTCAAATCTTTGAGCAATACGATATGACGCTGCCGGTCATCACCCAGTTTTTACTAGCGACCTCTGATGAGCTCCGCACACGTTGGTGGCTTTGGGGGCCTTTGGCAGTCAGTACGCTGGTTGGCTTTTTCGTCTGGCGAAAGTCGGAAGGGGGGCGGCTCCACTTGGATCGCTTTTGGATTCAAGGGCCGCTGGTCGGCGAAATATGTTGCGGGATGTGTATCGGCGCAACTTGCCGGATATTGGGGTTAATGCTGGAAAACGGGGTGCCGCTGCTCGAAAGTCTCCGCCTTACTCGACAGGCAATCGGCAACTCGCTCTACAAGTTATTATTGCGTGATCTGGAAGAAGCGGTTGTTAACGGCCAAGGCCTAGCCACGGTTCTGCGACAATCCGAGATTGTTCCGCCGAGCGCGAAAGAGATGATCATTACCGCCGAGAATACAGGCAATCTCAACGAGGTTACCAGCATCTTAGGGGATTACTACGAAGAAGAGTCGGAAGCGAAAGTTCGACAGCTCGTCGGCCTTTTGGAACCGTTGATCACCGTCGGCATGGGCGTGATCGTAGCGGTCGTCGTACTGGCGGTCATGCTGCCGGTGTTTAATCTCTCGACCCTCTCATCAGGGGGGCACTAATGAGATTGTCACGAATGAAGTTCGGTCAGAGTAAATTAGGCTGGATTGGTGTCGATGTCGGCACTTCTAGCCTGAAAATAGTTCAGATCGCGCGTGACAAGCAGAGTTGGGGGGTGGCGGCGTCGGCGGTGGTACCGAGGCAGCAGAACTGGCAAGGCGACTTGATAGCGGTGAACGAGGCTATTTCTTCGCTCCACGAAATGAAAGCCGCCAGATCTTTGCAAGACGGTTATCGAGGTCGCTTCGTGGCAGCGACTCTGCCAATGGCACTGTGCGATGTGCATTGTCTCGATCGTGCGCTAGACCAGGAATCGAATCCT
>Ga0310121_10003145_pt1 | contig 15178 bp, 20 predicted proteins | sample CB27_Tmax_986_MG_FD_203504 | JGI IMG/M metagenome (GOLD analysis project Ga0310121, IMG submission 203504) | Marine microbial communities from Western Arctic Ocean, Canada - CB27_Tmax_986 | ecosystem: Environmental > Aquatic > Marine > Oceanic | place: Canada: Western Arctic Ocean | collected...
ACTGCTCCAGTGGCCGCGGCGATGCGTTATAGTGGAGGCTGGACCTGTCCCCTACGACCGATCTTCGCCGGCCCGTACGCTCCCCAATCACCCACGATTCCATCGAGGACTGCCCGTGACTGACGAGATCTTCTTTTTGACCAGCCTGATCACGTTGGTCGGCGCTTTCATCCTCGTAAGCCTGATCCTTTGGGCGATTCCGGTGCGCTTGTGGGTCGAGGCGATCTCCGCCGGCGCGAAGGTCGGCATTTTGTACCTGGTGGGAATGCGACTCCGCAAGGTGAACCCGCCTGCCGTGGTGCGTCCCCTGATCTGGGCGACCAAGGCGGGGATCCCGCTCGATATCGGGGACCTGGAGGCGCACTACCTCGCCGGCGGGGCGGTCGATCGCGTAGTACATGCGCTGATCAGCGCCGACAAGGCGAACATCGAGCTACCGTTCCAGCAGGCGGCTGCGATCGATCTAGCCGGCCGCAACGTGTTCGAAGCTGTCCAGATGTCGGTCACCCCGAAGGTGATCACGACTCCGCGCGTAACGGCCATGGCGCGCGACGGCATCCAGCTGATCGCGACGGCGCGCGTCACGGTGCGGGTGAACATCAATCGACTGGTGGGAGGCGCAGGCGAGGAGACGGTTATGGCACGGGTGGGCGAGGGCATCGTGTCGAACATCGGCTCTGCGGATTCCCACAAGGCCGTCCTCGAGAACCCCAACAACATCTCCAAGACCGTACTCGCACGCGGTCTGGACGCCGGTACGGCGTTCGAGATCCTCTCCATCGACATCGCCGACATCGACGTCGGCAAGAACATCGGTGCCGAGCTGCAGACCGATCAGGCCGAGGCCGACAAGCGGGTTGCCCAGGCGCGCGCCGAGGAGCGGCGTGCGATGGCCGTCGCGCTGGAGCAGGAGAACCGCGCCAAGGTGCAGGAGAAGCGGGCCGATCTGGTCGAGGCCGAGGCCGAGGTTCCGCTGGCGATCGCCGAGGCCTTCCGGGGCGGGAACCTCGGGGTGATGAACTAAATGCGTTACGGCGACATCCAGTCCGATACCTGATCGCTGCATGGGCTTGGACTCCGTCTTCCGCAGGAGTCAGCATGAGCGATGTGCCTGAACGCCTAGACGCGGCTCTCCAGGGCCGCTACCGCATCGAGCGCCAGCTTGGCGAGGGCGGCATGGTGACGGTCTACCTGGCCGATGATCTGCGGCATGAGCGCGCCTGACTCAAGTTGACAATACCAAGCGGTATGTTCACGGCGTAGCTGCACCCCCTTCTTCGGGAGCCCTCCATTAGGGCTGAGGATCTACCGATACCCGTTCTGGAGTGAAACGGTAAGGCGGGTGGTGGTGGAGTAGGGTTTCGGCTCTGCGATTCACCACCGCGCAGACGGGGACCGGAGCGGTCCTTGCGGCGCTGGTGTAGACGGGCTGTTGCGACTCAGGTTCCGCTGAACGTGAAGCTGGCGTACACTATCATCTCACTCATTTGGTTGGCGATGGAAATGGAATTTTTTGACGTAATTGTGAAGGTGCCTGTGACCGGCGTGGAGCCACCGGCAGGGACCTCCGTGCGAAGTTGGTCACCAAAGTCACCGTACCGCGCCAACTCGAACCCAGCGGCGTCGAAGAAGCGCAGATGATATGACACGGTGACCGAACTCGACACATCGCTGTTGGTAAATTCAAGGTTGTACGAGCCGTTAACCCCAAAAATAGAAATGCTTACTAGCCGCCAAGAACCACTCACCGACACCCCTTCTTCCCAAGTTCCCCTGCTCTTCATGTGCGCTGTCGTATTGCGAGTCTCCACGTACTCAACGTCCTCAACGACGGGCTCGGCGGGGGACCCACACCCCAACACCACCACGAGGAGCACTACGGTCGGCCCGAACACGCCCGTAAGCTTTCGCCATCGTACAGACCTCCACGAGTTGACTGAGATGACCCGGCTCGGCGGGACGCTGAGCGCGCTGGTGCCGCCTTGGTTGCGCCAAATCCGACCCGTCTTCTTAGCCATCGTGTAGTCACCCTTGGTGTTGTTGGGCTGTGTTACCACAGGTCGTCACACGCTCCGCAATGTCCGCAGGCATCGACGCCGTCCGGTCGCTCCTTCCCGCACGCTGGGCATTTCTTGGGGGAGCGGGGCCGGAGGTACAGCGAAATCGCGCTAGCCAGGACTGACGCAACCACTTCGGCTGGGCGGAGGGATGTAGCGTGTCGAATGGCGACGCCAAAATCCCGATCTATGGCCTCAGAGGCCAGACGCCTGAGTTCGTCGGTGTCCTCTCGTTGTGGTAAGCCACCCTGCCACCCGAAGTGTGCCAGGCCCTCGCGCTGGACGAGATCGTGTAGGTATTCCGTAATCACGGTCCTGCAGATGGAGGGGATACTTCTCGCCTCCGTCGCTTCGCGGATTGCCTGGAATACCCGCACCGTTCCCTTCGCCTCGTCGGAGATATTCGGTGGGATATGAACGCCGTAAACGATCTCCGGGTCTTCAACACTCTGGTCGATCTCCCAGGGGCTTAGAGAGGGCCTAATCATGTTGTCAAAATGATTCGTCGGACCCTCGCCGGATACGAGGTATTCGATCGGCACGTCATAGACGACTGAGACCTGGTGGAGGTAGTCCACTGGGGGATCTCGGTCAGAGTGATAGTACCGGGCCGATGCGTAGCTGCGTGTCTCGTCGATGCCAAATCTCGCCACCAATTTGGCATGGAACGCCTTCACGTCGGGCACACTCCTCACGGCACGAATGTGCTCTAGACGCTCAGCATACGCTGTTTGCGGGGGTGGATTTGGATGGCTCCCACTCCTCTTAGTTGACAATCGTACCCCACTGGTGAATAGCTACGCTGACCCTTGACCTGCCGCCCTCCGACGCGATGAACTTACTTTCGTAACACTCCGGCAGGATACTCCACTGGGAGGTTGGATGCAAGAAAAGCGGCGCTCCGTCACCGATAGACGACCACTCAATTAGACGGTCCTGAACGTGCGAATGACCGAGGCCCAACGGCGGGATCTCGTGGCCGAGGCAATGGAGAAGGGGATTTCGATTTCAGACGTTGCACGGGACCGGATTTTCTGTAAGACCCCTTCCGGTGCCGCAGCCTAATGATCCGCTCCGAGTTGCGTGACGATCGGTGCCACGAAAGGAAGCTCCACGGGAACGCGGTAGTGTGGCGTATTAGACACGTCACCATCTCGGATATGGATACGCGGACGAGGACCGGTTAGCCGAATGGGAGAAGCTGCCCGAGCGGACGTTACCGGGCGGGAGGTCCGTACGACCCTCGCCGACCTGCCTGCTCGGTTCCGCGAGAAGGCCGAGACCCTGCGGCGAGACGGTGGTGCTGACCAACCGGCAGTCGCTTGGGAGCAGGCGGCGAAGGAGGTCGAGGAAGCCCTGCGCGGTCACCTGGACGAGCCGTTGACCATGGATGAGGCGGCGTTGGAGAGCGGCTACACACGCCGCCACCTCCACCGGCTGGGCCACGAGGGCAAGGTAACGTTCGAGGCGGACGGCACCGTGCTCAGGCGGCACCTACCCAAGAAGCCGGGCTCGGCTGTTGCGAGCAGACCGTCCGAGGTGTCATCCTCGCGGGTGCAGCTTGCCCGTGCCGTCGCTGGAGGAGAGTGATGCCTCAGAAGCGACGGAAGAAAAATTGGTCATACAACGCAGGTGAACGCGGCAGGAACTGGGTTCGAGCTTATCGACAGAAGCGCGACGATCAGTTCTACCTCGAATTTATGGACAACGGGAGGCGTAGAAGCATTGCCCTCAAGACCGTTGGCCACCCCGAGGACGCCAAGGCGAAGGCTGACAAACTAGCCGCCGAGCTGGCAGCTCGGTTGCCCGGCCCTGAGCCGCTCTCGCTCGACCTCGTCTTGGACCGCTACCTGAAGGAGGTGACGCCCACAAAAGGACGGTCTAAGCAACAACACGACCGACGCTGCATCCGAGTCTGGCGAGCTCTCTTTGGGAACCAACCGGAAGTGTCTCGCCGACTGTCTGGGACACCGGAGTCGCTCGACCGGATTGACTGGGATCGGTTCACTGCAGCTCGCAGGAGTAGCACGATACCAGGCTGGAACCAGCCGGTGGGTGACCGCTCAGTTGAGTACGATCTGGGTTTCATGAAGGCGGTTCTGAACTGGGCCATGGGTGCTAAGATCATCGAGTCGAGCCCGTGGCGGCCCGAGATACGAGTTTCACAGCACTGGTCCAGCCCTAAGGAGCAGAACCCGAAGCGCCCTTCAATGCCGGACGATCTCCTTGAAGGTCTCATTCGCCACGCTCCATCGTGGCAGTTTGCGGCGATGCTGGACCTCGGAAGGGAGACGGGACGCCGAAACAACTCGATCAGGCAACTGAGGTGGTCAGACGTGGACTTCGTGAACATGCGGATCACTTGGCGTGCCGAGGCCGACAAGACCAAACGACACGGAGTCTCGACCATGTTGGAGAGCGTGGAGAAAGTCCTGCGAGGGCTCCCTACAAGGGGCATCGGTGACCTCCCGGTCTTTCCCGCCCAAAATGGGCAGGCGGTATCGCGACACATCGGCCAGGTATGGCTCAGGCGGGCGAAAGCTAGGCTGGTCGCGTCGGCACCGGAGGCAGATCGAGCAGCCCTGAGGAAGCGCCTCGACAGGGTGGGCTTCCACGCACTAAAACGGTCAAAGGTGCGCGAAAGGGAGTTCCGAGCCCTGCCGCCAGCCGTCCAGGCGGCCTACGTAGGAACGGATTACCGGACGCTGATGAACGTTTACGACGATGTTACACCTGAAGATCAGCGTGCAGCGTTCGAAGGAGTACAAACGAATAGATTGCGCACCATAACAGGAGGGGAACCAGAAGCGATTCCTGACCGCGTTGCGAGCACAACTGCGAGCAGCAAGGAGGCAGGCGCGTAGAAACCGAGGCCCCGCAAGGCCGAAAGGCCAAACGGGGCAAGGGATTACGAACAATGGGCCTGGGACGACTCGAACGTCCGACCTCACGCTTATCAGGCGTGCGCTCTAACCACCTGAGCTACAGGCCCTCCGACCGGCTCGAAACTGTTAAACCTACCCCTGCGGCGCCCCCCGTTCAATCGCGGTCGGCCAGGGCGCATTGGGGCCAGCGGATGCGCTCGTGCTGCACGATCACACGGTCGCCAGCCAGTTTGCATCCGACTGAAGCCGGAACCGGGGTTTTCCGTAGCTGGCGCTTCCCTTGCAGCGCCCGGCCGCCGGTACACCTCCCACCCGGATGTTCCTTAGATGCCGCTGCTCCGCTCCGCTCGCCGGCTCTCGCGGGGCGCCCTGCTCGGGGCAGTCTGGCTGCTGAGCGCGTGCGCGATTCCCTTCACCCGGAGCGAGCCGACGCCGCCGGAGCCGCGGACGGAGGGCGCCGGACGACCGCTTCCCGATCCGGCCACCCCCGCCGAGGCGATCGTCGCGCTCGCGCTATCGCCCCAGAGCGGGGCGCCGGTCCCGCTCCGCGCCGAAGCGATCCTGCCGCGGAAGCGCATCGTCGCCTTCTATGGAAATCCGGCCTCGGAGCGAATGGGCATCCTGGAGGAGCTCCCCCCCCGACCAGGTGCTCCGGCGCCTAGGCCGTGAGGTGGCGGCATGGGAGCGCACGGACCCCACAACGCCGGTGCAGCCGGCCCTCCACATGATGACGACGGTCGCCGCCTCGGACCCCAGACCGGACAGCCTCTACCGCAACCGGATGCCGGACTGGCGGATCGCCCAGGTGAAGGAGTGGGCGGACCGTCGTGACGCGTTGCTCTTCCTCGACATCCAGGCGGGGCGGAGCATTGTACACGCCGAGCTGCCGCGCCTGCGCACGTGGCTCGAACAGCCGGACGTGCACCTCGCGCTCGACCCGGAATGGAACATGGGCCGCAGCGATCAGCCGGGTCACGCGATCGGGTCGATGACGGCGGCCGAGATCAACTATGCGATCCGGTTCCTGGCCGAGCTGGTCGACCAGCACCGACTGCCACCCAAGGTCCTGGTCGTGCACCGCTTCACCCACGCCATGGTCGCGGGCGCGCGGGACATCATCACCGACCAGCGCGTCCAGGTCATGGTGAACATGGACGGCTGGGGCCCGCCCGCGCACAAGCTCGACACGTACAACGTGGTGGTGGCGCCCGAGGCGTTCCAGTTTACCGGGTTCAAGCTCTTCTACCGGAACGACGTCCGCGGCGGCTCGCGGATGATGCGTCCGGACGAGATCTTGGCCCTGCGGCCGGTCCCCTTCTACATCCAGTACCAGTAGGGACGGGGAACCGGGAGGGGCGGCGGGGCGAGCGCCATCATCGCGAGCCCCGCGACGCTCGGCACCGTCTCCAGTGCCCGCACGAGCGTCCCCTCTATCCGCGGGTCCGCCAGCGCCTGGTGGTACCGCGCGCGGCGAGCCAAGGCGACCTCCGGGGGGAAATCGTCGACGATCTCGAGGATCTGAACGACTGGATGGTTGTAGCCGGCGACCCGGGGAGGCACGTACGGGAGCGGCCCAGCCAGGACAGGAGCAAGTGCACCTCGCCGACGCGGAACTTGAGCTCGACGAGTAGCGCGAGCGCCCCGGCCCAGAGCCACCGCGTTCCTCTCCGTAGGCGTGCCGTGGCGCTCGCGGGCGGCGGCTGGGACGACGTGCGGGCCATGGGAGTCCTCGTGCGGCACGGCAGAAGTATGGTTCGCTGTCATGGTCAGGGGACGGAGGACCTCGTCATCCGGTGGGGGGTGGACCCGACCGCGCTCGACGGGTATCCTCCAGTTGGAGACCGCCAGGGGTACCCGGTACGCCGGGTTGAGAGAGTCCCTTGGAACCTGAACCGGTTGATACCGGCGTAGGGAGCGCGGCCTAGGCCTCCAAGAGCCACTGCCGTCGCTCCCGCGCCGATGCGCCTCGCCAGGAGCGACCCCATGGAAGCCACTCCCGCACGGACCGTTCGACCCCCGCTCGCCCACGACCGCGCCCCCGCATCCGGCGATTACGGCGACGCCTTTCCGGCATCGCGCCGCGTGTGTATCGAGGGACGGCACGGCGTCCGGGTTCCCATGCGGGAGATCACGCTCTCGGGCGGAGAGCCGCCGCTGCGCGTGTACGACACCGCAGGCCCGCTCGGCCACGACGTGCGCGAAGGGCTGCCGCGCGTGCGCGAGGAATGGGTGCGCACGCACGGGAACGTGGCCGAGATCGGGCGCCACACGCTTCCCGCGTTCGCGCGCGACCGGCGTCACGGCGACGCGACCATCCCCCCTGCGCTCGAGCACGTCGTGCTCCGCGGCAGCGGATCCGTCACTCAGATACACTGGGCGCGGAGAGGCGAGATCACGCCCGAGATGGACTTCATCGCGCTGCGCGAGGGGATGGATCCGGAATTCGTGCGCAGCGAGGTCGCGCGCGGGCGCGCCATCATTCCCGCCAACATCAATCACCGCGAGCTCGAGCCGATGATCATCGGCCGCGGCTTCAAGGTGAAGATCAACGCGAACATCGGGAACAGCGCGGTCAGCTCCTCGATTGAGGAAGAGGTGGAGAAGCTGCGCTGGGCAACCCTGTGGGGCGCGGACACGGTGATGGACCTCTCGACTGGCAAGAACATCCACCAGACGCGTCAGTGGATCGTCCGCAATTCGCCGGTGCCGATCGGCACGGTGCCGATCTACCAGGCGCTCGAGAAGGTCGAGGGCGTACCGGAAGAGCTGACGTGGGAGATCTACCGCGACACCCTGATCGAGCAGGCCGAGCAGGGCGTGGACTACTTCACCGTCCATGCCGGGGTGCTGCTGCGCTACATCCCGCTGACCGCGAACCGCATGACCGGGATCGTGAGCCGGGGCGGCGCGATCATCGCGAAGTGGTGCCTGGCGCATCATCAGGAGTCGTTCTTGTACACGCGCTTCCGCGAGATCTGCGAGATCATGGCTGCCTACGACGTGTCGTTCTCGCTGGGCGACGGGCTCAGGCCCGGCTCGATCGCGGACGCCAATGACGAGGCGCAGTTCGCGGAGCTACGGACTCAGGGGGAGCTGAACCGGATCGCCTGGGAGCACGACGTGCAGGTGATGAACGAGGGACCGGGACACATCCCAATGCACCTGATCCAGGAGAACATGGAGAAGCAGCTCGAGTGGTGCGGCGAGGCGCCCTTCTACACCCTCGGCCCGCTCACCACCGACATCGCGCCCGGCTACGACCACATCACGAGCACGATCGGCGCCGCCCAGATCGGCTGGTACGGGACGGCGCTGCTGTGCTACGTGACTCCCAAAGAGCACCTGGGCCTGCCGGACAAGGACGACGTGAAGGCGGGCGTGATCGCATACCGGATCGCGGCGCACGCGGCGGATCTCGCCAAGGGCCATACGCGTGCCCAGGAGTGGGACGACGCCCTCTCCAAGGCCCGTTTCGAGTTCCGCTGGGAGGATCAGTTCAACCTGGCGCTCGATCCCGTCACGGCGCATGCCTTCCACGACCAGACGCTCCCAGCCGAGGGCGCCAAGATCGCCCACTTCTGCTCGATGTGCGGGCCCCGCTACTGCTCGATGAGGATCTCGCAGGACATCCGCGCGGCCTTCGGAGCCGAGGCGGGGATGCAGGAGAAGGCGCGTGAGTTCCGGGAATCGGGAGGAGAGCTTTACATAAAGATCGGCTCCGAAGCGTAGCTGTCTCTTCCGGACGGCCCGCGGGCACGCGGTACGGCACCGTCTGGCGAGAGGAGAGTGCGCTCGCCATTCTGGCCGGCAAGCCGGCGGGGATACGGAACGTCGGAGGAACGAGTGAGCAGGAGAGGCATCGTGGGAAGCATCGGGCGTTTGCGAGGGACGGTCGCCGCGATCGCGCTGGCCGCGGCGGGGTGCGGGGACGGGCTCACCGATACGGAGCGCGACGCCGGCGGCGCCTACGCGCTCGTCGCGATCAACGGGCTCCCGCTGCCCTTCGAGCTCAGCCACCCCTGCGGAGAGCGCGCCATCGACGGATTCCTTCAGCTCGGGCAGGAGAATCGCTTCTTCGTCGACGTCACGATCCTGAACTCGGACTGCCCCGACCAGAATCGGAGCGAGAGCTGGTCGGGCTCCGGAATCTGGACCGTGATCGAGGGGGACATCCGCCTGGTGAGCGATGACGGGATCCAGGCGATCAGGTTCGGGTCCGCGCCGGCACCACTGGGCGAGAACGAGCTGCGCGCGGAGGGGACACTCAGCGATCCCAGGCGTCCCACCCTTCAGCCAGTCGAGGTGACCTTCACCTTCGTCCGGTAGCTGCCGTCATCGGCGAAGCCTGCGCGTGATGCCGCGTCCCGCGCAGGCCGCCGAGACGGGCGTCCCTCGGGACATGCGTATGTGCATATGGAGGCATGATGAAGACGCTGCACGCGCAGCGCGCCCTGGCGATCTCCATAACCGCTCTGCTCACATCCGCCTGCTCGTCCGCGACGTACCCCACCGGCGATTCCGCCGCGCGGCAGACCCTGCAGCTCGAAGTCACCAACCACAACTGGATGGACGTCACCGTCTACGCAGTGACCTCCTCCCAGCGCGTCCGGATGGGAACCGTGACCAGCGGCAGGACGGAGCGCTTCAGCTACCGCATAGCGTGACCTTCCGCTCCGGGAACCCCCGGCTGGTGGCCGATCCGGTCGGCTCGAGCGAGGTCTTCGTGAGCGAGCCGATCAGCGTTAATCCCGGGTCGACCGTCGTGTGGAAGGTGCCGCTACAAGGTGAGGTGCTGCTTGAAGAATGCGATCGTCCGATCCTGAGCCAGCTTGGCCGCAGCCGCGTCGTAGCGGGGCGTGGTGTCGTTGTGGAAGCCGTGCTGGGTATTCTCGTACATGTACATCGTATATTGCTTGCCCGCCGTCTCGAGCGCCGCCTCGTAGGCCGGCCAGCCCGCGTTGATCCGCTGGTCCTCGCTCGCGTAGTGGATCAGGAGGGGGGCGCCGATTTGGGCCACCTGATCGGCCGGAGGCTGTCCACCGTAGAAGGGGGCCGCCGCAGCGAGATTCGGGAGCCGCACCGCGAGCGTGTTCACCATCCCGCCCCCGAAGCAGAAGCCGACGGCGCCCACCTTCCCCATCGAATCGGGATGGGTCATCAGGAAGTTGGCCGCGGCCACGAAGTCTTCCGTGATCTTGACCCGGTCCAGTTCGCGCTGCATCTCCCTTCCGCGCTCGTCGGTTCCCGGATAGCCGCCCAGCGAGGTAAGCGCGTCAGGACCAAAGGAGAGGAACCCCTCAACGGCGAAGCGGCGCACGACGTCCTCGATGTAGGGATTGAGTCCGCGGTTCTCGTGGATCACCAATACGGCTGGGAATGGACCCTGCGCGTTGTCCGGCCACGCCATGAGCCCCCGCATCGTGCCGTGGCCCTGCGGCGAGGAGTACGTCACGTACTCGGTGCGGATGCGGGCGTCGTCGGACGGCACCTGCTGCGCCCACTCGTAGTGCGGGCGTAGCGCCTCGAACATCGCCGCCGCGGTCATCCCGCCGACCGCGAAGCGCGACGCGCCCTCCATGAACGCGCGCCGGTCGATCAGGTCGTGCACGTACTGGTCGAACAGCTTGAGGACTTCCTGCGGGAAGTCGATCGCCTTGAGCCGGGTGTGTTCTTGCGCGAGTGCCATGGTCGAACCCGTCGGCTGATGGAAACGGCGAGGAACTGCGGGCCGCGAAGCGGTCGCGCTCCCTTTCGGGTGAGGCTATCGGGCCTCGGGGGCCCCGGCAATAGCGGAGCCGAAGGGGCCATGGGCGCAGAGGCCGTGGCTCACTCCTCGGTCAACCGCCAGCAGCGGAGCACCTCCGCCACGGTCCACGCCTGCGCGACGCAACCGCGCGGTGCGTACGGGGAGTCCGCGTCGAAGATCTCGGACATCGTGCCGAGGCACGCCTCATCCAGGTGCCCGACCAATCCGGAGAGGAACGCGCGGGCCACCTCCCGGTCGCGCGGATGCACGTGCAGCCAGGCGTCTACGCAGGGACCGATCAGCCGGCTCCAGACCGGACGCGAGGAAGCGCAGGCCGAAGGGCGTGAGAGCACCTCGGCGGCGCCCGGGGAACGCCGCGGGATCGAGCACGCCGAAGTCTCCAACGAGTTCGAGGACCTGGTCGCCCAGAGCGGCCGCTTCCCGGCCGGCAGCTACGTCGTGGTGGTGCGGGTGCTCACCCCGCAGGGGCTCGAGCTGGACCGTGGCGAGGTCCGGATCCAGCTGGTGAACCCGACCCGGATCGAACCGGTGAGTCCCAGCCGCCCCTTCGGCGAGACTCCCCAGATCGTGACCACCCCGAATCCGCGCTTCCTCTGGAGCGCCGATGCGGGAGTGGTCTCGGGCGGGGGCACGTACCGCACATCCGGGTCGTCCCGGTTTGACGGCGCCGCGAGCGCGGAGGACGCCGTGGAGGGGTTCGCGAGCTAGGAGGCGACCACGAACGCGCCGACCGCGCTCTATCCCGGCTCGGTGTCGGCGATCCCGCTGCGGCCGGGGGAGACCTACGCCTGGCAGGTGGTGCGCGAGATCCGCTCCTCCTCCGGCACTGAGCTGCTGGAGAGCTCGATCTACTGGTTCCGCATGGCGGACGCACGCGGCGGAGCGGGCCAGGGGGTCAGCGGAGGGGAGGTGGCGCTCGCCAACCAGCTCCGGCGCCTCGCCGCCCTGCTCGGGCTCCCTTGACCTCGCCGGCTTCCGCCCGACCGGGCAGCTCATCGTGGACGGCCAGCCCCATCCGGCCGACCGCCTCGAAGAGCTGCTGCGCGCGATCCTCTCCGGCGAGCTCTCCGTCAACTCCATCACCGTACGCTGAGGGGACTCATGCGCTCCGTGATCCATCGAACGACAATCCATCGGACGGCGATCCATCAGACGGCGCGGGCGGCCGCGGCGCGCGCGCTCCTGGCGCCGACGACGGCGTCCGCCCAGGACAACAACGTCGGTCGCACCGCGGCTTCCGGGGCGGTCGTCGGGGCCGCGGCGGCGGCCTCCTTTCGCCGGCCGCCCTTTCAGCGGTCGCTCGGATGAGACCCCCACACCGGCTCGATCCGCGCCTCCCCGACCGTCGCATCGGCCAGCAGGGACCGGAACTCGGCCACCCGGTCGAGGGGGACGGCGACCCGCCAGCGGACCTCGCTCCCGTAGCGCTGGTCCTCGACGCGTACGTCCAGATCGGTCGCCAGCTGCCGGTGCGCGTGTACGCGCGCGTACCCGACCACGACTTCGAGGCGCTCGCGGGGCACACGCCGCACGGTCGGCAGCGCCTGGAGCGCGTGGGTCACCCCAGCCGCGTACGTGCGGGCCAGCCCTCCGGTACCGAGCTTGGTGCCGCCGAACCACCGCGAAGAGACGGCGACCACCTCGCCCACGCCGGAGTGCAGCAGAACCGTGAGCATCGGGCGGCCCGCAGTGCCCTTCGGCTCGCCCGCGTCGCTCATCCCGATGTGCACAGTATGGCCGGGAGGTCCCGCGACGAACCCCCAGCAGTGATGGGTGGCGTCCGGAAATTCGCACTCGACCCGGGCCACCAGCGCCTGGACCGCGGCGGGAGTTGGTGCCGGACCGAGCGTGGTGACGAAGCGGCTCCGCTGCACGACGTCCTCCACCAGGTGGATGCCGGCGGGAATGGGATAGCCGGACGTGGCGTGGGGCCCGGTCAGTGGCGGGTCGCCATCCGGTCGAGAAACGCCCGCTCGTCCTGCGTCAGCGTGCGCACTCCCAGCCCGTGCGCCTTCCGCAGGAGCGTCTCCACCTCCTGCCGGTTGAGCTCGTGCAGCACAGTGGTGTCGATCGACTCCCAGCGCGCGAGAGCGATCTGGTCGGACATCGTGGCCGAGGGGATGTCCTGCACCTTGCGCTGGAACTCGCGGCGGCCAGCGCCCCGCCGCCACACGTGCCACTTCAGGAAGACGAAGCCCCATGCCAGCCCGCCGAGGTGCGCGAAGTGCGCGGTCCGGCCACCCGCGCCGCTCAGACCTAACCAGAGGCTCACGACCACAGTGATCGTGATCAGCAGCCAGGTCTCCACGGGCAGCACCCCCCATATGTAGATGCGCTCGCGCGGCCAGAACATCGCGAACGCCGCGACGACCGCGTACACGGCAGCGGACGCTCCCACCACCGCGGCCGTGGGAGCCAAGGCGATCGAGCCCGCGGCGCCAGCCAGGCCACCGCCGACATAGAGCTTCATGAAATCGCGCCCGCCCAGACGGTCCTCGATGCGCGGCCCGAAGAAGAAGAGCACGAGCATGTTGAAGAGCAGGTGGGCGATTCCGCTCGGATCGTGCAGGAACATGTAGGTGAAGGGCGTCCACGGACGGACCAGCACGGCACGGGGCACGAGGGCACCCAGGAACCACAAGGCCGGGAGCACCATCGTCACCACGTACACGGCCACGTTCGCGACGAGCAGTCGCTTCACCCAGGGCGTGAGCTGGATCATGATGTGCGAATCTCAACCCGCCGCGCGGTGGGTGCAACGCCCCACTCAGACACTCCACTCCGCGGTGCGCGCTCGGAGATCGCACCCCCCGCGTCGCGCACGCAGGTGCCACTCCGCGCGCTCCGGCTTAGCTCGCGAGCTGGCGCACGCATGCTGCGACCGCGTCGACCACCGTAGCGGCGAAGGCGAGATCCAGCGTCTCGAGCCGGTCGCTGGACCGGTGGTAGTGCGGATTGCGCAGGTTGGCAGTGTCGGTGAGGAGGAGAGCCGGATAGCCCGCGGACCAGAACGAGGCGTTGTCGCTCCGACGGGTGGCCCAGACGAGCCAGCCCCGCAGGGGCGAGTGCAGCGAGACCACAGGCAGTCCGGGAGCCGCGCGCGCGGCCTCGGCGACGAAGGCGCGCAGGAGCGTGCGGGAGCGTGTATCCCCCACGACCGCCAGGTAGTCGCCGACGCGCGGGAGCCTCATCCAGCGGATCGGCACGGGGATTCTCTGGCTCCACAGAGTGCGGCTCCGAAAGCCGATCATCTCGAGCACCAGCGCGCCCCGGTAGCGCACCCCGCGCGCGCGGGCGTGCGCCGCCCACCTCCGGCTTCCCACTCGAATAGGTCAAGCCCTGGCGCTCCTCGAGGTTGAACGCGGCCAGCTCCAGCGTCGCCCGCCCACGCCAGCCGGCAAGCAGGCGCGCGCACTCGAGCATCCCCGCGACCCCACTCGCGTTGTCGTCCGCCCCGGGAGTGCCGCGCACGGTGTCCAGGTGGGCGCCCACGAGCAGGCGCGGAGCCGCCGGATCCGTACCGGCAAGCTCGGCAGCCACATTCGCGAACGGGCGGCCCGCGAAGCGGAAGGGATGGCGCTCAGGGTGCAGCCCGAGGCCGGCGAGCTCGCGCTCCACGTACGCAACCGCCCGCTCGAGTGCCTCCGGAGATCCGTCCGGGTGTCGCTCCCCCTCCAGCGCGCGCACGTGGCCGGCCAGGCGGGCGGGATCGGCGCGTGGGACGTTCACGGGGACCCGTGCCGCGAGTCCCGGGTACGGCCCACCGTTCGCACGTTCGATCCGTTGCACTTCCCGTCGTCGAGGTCGCTGCCATGGTGGACCCCACTCCCATTGAGCTGCGTGGTTACGCGCATCCCGAGGTCCTAGTCTCCACGTCCTGGCTCCCGGACCACCTGAACGATCCCAGGATCAAGATCTTCGAGTCGGACGAGGACGTCCTCCTCTACGACACCGGGCACGTGCCAGGCGCACAGAAGCTCGACTGGATCGAGGACCTGAACGACAAGCTCACGCGCGACTACCTCGACCGTGACCGACTCCAGGAGCTGCTCCGCCGCAAGGGTGTCAATGAGGGCGATACGATCGTGCTGTACGGGGACAAGAATAACTGGTGGGCAACCTACGCCCTCTGGGTGCTCAGGCTGTTCGGAATCCAGAATCTCAAGATCATGGACGGCGGACGGGCGCGGTGGGCGGACGAGGGTCGGCCTATGACCGAGGAGGTCCCGAGCTTCCCTGCCGGGAACATCACGATCGGTGAGCGAGACGACTCGCGCATCCGGGCGTTCCGCGACGACGTGATGGCGCACGTCGAGCACGATGGGAGCCTGGTCGACGTCCGGAGCCCGGAGGAGTACCGCGGAGAGCGCCTGCACATGCCGGACTACCCGAACGAGGGGGCACTTCGCGGCGGCCACATCCCGCATGCCAGGAACGTACCCTGGGCGCGCGCGGTGGACCCGGACACG
>Ga0310121_10003146_pt1 | contig 15178 bp, 18 predicted proteins | sample CB27_Tmax_986_MG_FD_203504 | JGI IMG/M metagenome (GOLD analysis project Ga0310121, IMG submission 203504) | Marine microbial communities from Western Arctic Ocean, Canada - CB27_Tmax_986 | ecosystem: Environmental > Aquatic > Marine > Oceanic | place: Canada: Western Arctic Ocean | collected...
AATCCATAGGCTTGGCTGAGGGGGCGTTTGTGATTGATGATCTTTCCCTGGATCATGCGGAAGAGGAAAAATGAAATTGCGCCGCCACAAAGAGGTGAGGTCAACCACGAGGCGGCAATCTCGAGCACCTTCCCCCAGTTGACTACGGCCGGTCCGCCGAGTAACACCGCGATTCCGACTACTGCCCCGACAATGGCGTGAGTGGTGGAAACCGGCCAGCCGAACCACGTGGCGATTTGGAGCCACACCGCAGCGGCCAGAAGAGCCGCCAGAAACCCCAGGACCACGGACATTGGCATGAAAGCACTGGGATCGAAGATTCCTTTTCGGACCGTGTTGGTGACATGGCTTCCCACCAGAACGGCCCCCGCGAGTTCCATGATCCCCGCGATGATTACGGCCTTTGTGACGGTCAGGGCACCGGCTCCGACCGAAGTTCCCATGGCATTGGCGACATCGTTGGCGCCGATGTTCCACGCCATGTAGAAGCCGAAGATGACCGCCAGAATCAGCAGAACCTGACCATAGGGCAGAGAGGTCTCGAATATGGCCAGGAGCATGATCTAGTTTCTCTGATTCTCGATCACGATTCGAAGTCCATTCGCGGTGCGATCAGCGAAGCTGCTCATTTTTCCCAGTAAGCCGATAATCTTGACCCACAACATCAGCTCCACGGGGGAGAGCGTGTCCTCGGTGGAGTAGATTCCTCGCGTCGCTGCCAAGCCGGCGTCCCGGGTAAGATCGTCTCGCTCGCGAAGCTCGTTGATCAGCTTCAGCACGGTGCGGGCATCCAATTCGGCGAAGGAAGACTCGATCAGAAGGTCTAATTTGGATACGACCCCGGCCGCGATGGCGCAGTTTTGGAAGACGATCTCCACGAAGTCCTTGACCTCGGGGAAGACTTCGTCAGGCAGCTTGAGATCACGGAAAGTGAGGCTGACCGCGATCTCCTCGGCCCGATCTGCGATGGAATCCTGTTGTTCGACGATGTCAAAGAGCTCGCGCCGGTTGACGGGAATCAGGATCTTTCCCGAGAGTTGTTCGTGAATCTTATTTCGGATCCCATCCGCTTCAGTCTCCAGTTCCGCTACCTCGACAGCCAACTTTTCGATCTGGGTGGCGTCTCCGCCCTGGAAGAGCACCCCTAAAAGCTCGAACAAGCGCCTCACGCACTCTTCCACCTTTTGTCCATGTTTAACCACCTGGACGAAAGGCGACCTGCCAAATAGCTTCGAGAAGGTTTTCATGACGATTCAACGCTCTATTTCCGAGCGGACCGGACGCCCCTGCGAGGATCGAAGCCGGGCAAGGGATGCCGCACCATTCTTTCCTCCGGGCCAAGTGTTGATGCCAGGGCATGGGTCCATGATGCCTACCGGTTCCAGTAGATCACGACATTCTTGGTGGCCCGTCCGCAGGCCACGATGTCGAGTTTCCCGTCCTTGTTGAGGTCGGCCACCTTGAGATCCTCGCAGGCCATCTTGTTGTCGTCGAGAACGTGAGTGGACCACTTCCCGCCGTCGCCGCGGGCATAGAGCTTGATCCCGACCTTGCCATCCTTGTTCTTGTTGCGCCACCCCGCGATGACCTGGGGAGTTCCGGCGCCGAGGACATCGGCCACGGCCAGGGCGTGTCCCTGCGCGAGGGTGTCGTCGAGGACGGTCCGGATCCACTTGGCTTCCCCCTTGGTGCCCCCTCTGTACACCGCCACGGTACTGCCATGCATGGGCTCGATGCAGGCCATCAATCCATGGGGTCCATAGCGGGTCTCTCCGGCGCCGCCCTTCATATCGGGCAGGTCCATCATTGCAGAGGTCCACTTTCCACCTTGGAGGCTGATGGAGCGCACCCCCTCGGCGCCACCGACCACGACGGTGTCGGGTTGGCCTGCGGTCGCTTCAAACGAATCGAAGTTGTGAGTCTTGTGTAGTTCGTTGTTCAGAAGGGTGGTTTTCCACCCGCCCGCGGTGGGGTCGGAGGTCGGTTCGTAGGCTAGGACGTTGACGCCGTTCTCTCCGCTGCCACCCTGGTTGCCACGCCCGTGGAGAGGGAGGACCACGAGGGCGAACTTCTTCGCGCCGGTCCTGACCCAGCGCATGCGGTGGGTGGTGGGCTCGTGGGGAAGCCGCACGGGCTTGATCTTCCCGAGGGAGCCGAGGAAGTGGACCGAGCCCGAATTCTCCTCGCTGCTGGTTTCTCCGGGATTCCAGTTTCCGCCGACCGCGACCTCGACCTTTCCGTCTCCGTCGATGTCGCGGGCCGCAATGCAGACGTTGTCGTGGAGCTTGGTGCGATTCTCGCCCTCGTGAAAGGTGTGGAAGAGGTGCTTCTTCCAGGAGGGATTCTCGTACCACCAGAAATCTCGCTTGTCGGCCAGCAGGACGTCCTGGTCGCCGTCACCGTCGACGTCCCCGACCGCGAGGCCGTATCCGATGAGGGTGTTCGGGTCGATGGTTTGCGCTTCGAACTTGGGCTCGGCGGCCGGAGCGAGGCAGGAAAGCGAAAACAGGGTGGCGAATATGATAGGCTTGCAGGTCATGGCGGGCGTCCGGGTTGGTCTCTTCGGGCGATGGGAGAATAGGCTGCGATTCTCGGCAGCGAAAAGCCGGAAAGCGAGGTTTACGATTGCTAGCAGAATTGTTCGCGGTAATATCAGGTAGACGGAATGTTGCGTTTTTTCCATGAGCATTGGCGAAGCGCGGTGGAGATCCTGATTTTGTGGGTCTTCATCTACCAGACCTATCGGGCTATTCGGGACACCCGTGGAGCACGTATCCTGGTGGGACTGGCCGTGATCCTGGTGGCCTTGACCCTCGCCTCGCAGCTCCTGGCCCTGGAAGTGATCGGCTTTATTATCACGCGTGCGGCGGTGGTGGCGGCCCTGGCCCTGCTGATCATCTTCCAGCCCGAACTGCGCCATGCCCTGGCGCGCCTGGGGAGTTCCGGCATCTTTTCCTTCAGCACGACGCAGCGGGAGAAGTTTCTCGATACGCTGGGCGGTGCGGTCCTGCAACTTTCCAAGAAACGGTTTGGGGCCCTCTTCGCGATCGAGCGGGGCATCGGTCTGAAAGATCACATCGAGACCGGAGTGACGATCAACGCGGTGATGAGTTCCGAGCTGGCCCTTACAATCTTCCATCCCAAGACCGCGCTGCATGACGGCGGGGTGATCCTGCGTGGCGAGCGCATCGTGGCCGCCGCCTGCGTTTTCCCCGTGAGCCAAAGCGAGATTAGCGATCGTTCGATGGGATTGCGCCACCGTGCGGCGATCGGGCTGACGGAGGTGAGCGATGCGATCACGATCGTGGTGAGCGAGGAGACCGGGGCGGTCTCGATCTGCATCGACGGCAATATCGAGCGCAACATGAGCGACGACGAATTTCGCAAAAGACTGGATGACATATTCCTTAGCGATGAGCAAAAGGCTACTGAAGAGGTGGGTCGGGAAGAATTGGATAGCGAAGATAGCGTCGCTGCTTCTGGCGATCGCTCTCTGGTTTCTGATTAACGGCCACCTTCGCACCGGCGGCGGCTCGGACGGCGGAGAGCCGGGCGAGCAGAGTCAGCCGTAGGCGGGCTGTTGCGGGGGCCGTGCGGGGAGGGTGAGCGGCCGTGGCGTCGCTCTGTTGGGATCGCCGGGACGGTTGAGCTTGCACTCGGGCGCCGACTCACATTCGGTTCTTTGCAGCGAGAGCGACCACCGCGGGCGCGGCCCCTGGGGTCGTGTTCACGATCACGCCCACCCACCGCATCGTCTTGCCCAGACTCATCATCACCGGAACCGACACCGGCGTCGGAAAGACCTACTTCGCCTGCCTGCTTGTGAGGGTGCTGCGCGAAGCGGGGGCCGATGTGGTGGGTTACAAGCCGGTGTGCTGCGGAGAACGGACCGATGCGGAGCTGCTGGTGGCAGCCGCAGGAGGGGTGGAGCCCCTCGAGGCCGTGAACCCGGTCTGGTATCAGGCCGCGGTGGCCCCGGCGGTGGCAGCGGAGTTGGAGGGCAAGCCCGTGACCCTGAAGGAGCTTCGCGCTCACGCGGAAGATCTCGCGACGCGTCACGAGTGGTTCGTGATGGAAGGGGTGGGCGGTTGGGAAGTGCCCATGACGAGCGGGGAAACCTTTGCCGATTTGGCGGAGGCGCTGGGCTGGCCGGTGGTGGTGGTGGCGGCCAACCGCCTGGGTGTGCTCAATCACAGCCTTCTCACCGAGGGCGCCATCCGGCAGCGCGGCATGGCGCTGGCCGCCCTCGTGCTGAATCACCTCGCGGAGGATCGCGACGTGGCGATGGTGACCAACCGCGCGGTCCTGGCGGAGCGGCTGGCGGGGACGATGGTGGTAGAGTTGATGCCGGGGCAGGACTGGCTGGAGGACGACTTCATTGAGCGGTTGTTGAGTTCAAAATGTTGAGTTTAGCGTGGCTGGCCGCGCCGCGCCTGACTCATGAGCACGACCGCAGAAGGAGCCCGCACACTTTTCAGCTGAAATCTCCGGAAGAGATGCCAATTTCTGTCCCGTGAGCACACCGACCAGCCAAGTCCCCGATGCCACCGGCCACTTTGGAAAGTATGGGGGCATGTTCGTGCCGGAGACTCTCATGGCTCCGCTGCAGGAACTGGCCGCGGAGTACGAGCGGGCCCGGGTCGATCCCGGATTCCATGGGGAGTTCCAGGGGCTGCTGGCGGATTATTGCGGCCGGCCGACGCCGCTCTACTTTGCGCAGCGCTGGAGCGAAAGGATGGGCGGGGCCAGGGTCTACCTGAAACGGGAAGACCTCCTGCACACCGGGGCGCACAAGATCAACAATGCCATCGGGCAGGCCCTCATGGCGCGGCGGCTCGGCAAGAAACGCATCATTGCCGAAACCGGGGCCGGTCAGCACGGGGTGGCCACCGCGACGGTGTGTGCGCGCTTCGGGATGAACTGCACGGTCTACATGGGGGCGGTGGACATGGAGCGCCAGGCGCCCAACGTGACGCGGATGAAATTGCTCGGGGCGGAGGTCGTGCCCGTCACGGCGGGGCAGGCGACCTTGAAGGAGGCGGTGAGCGAGGCGATGCGAGACTGGACCGCCACAGTCGAAAACACGCACTACATCCTGGGCTCGGCCCTCGGATCGCATCCCTTCCCGATGATGGTGCGCGATTTTCACCGCGTGATCGGGGTGGAAGCCCGTGAGCAGGTCCTCGCCAAGGAAGGGCGCCTCCCGAATCTCCTGGTGGCCTGCGTGGGGGGCGGCTCAAACGCGATCGGCCTCTTTCATCCCTTCCTCGACGACGAGGAGGTCCGCATGGTGGGGGTGGAAGCGGGCGGGGAGGGGATCCAGCCCGAGCGGCACGCGGCCCGCTTCCAGGGCGGCAAGCTCGGCGTCCTGCAGGGGACCAAGACGTGGCTGCTGGCCAACGACGACGGCCAAATCGAACTGACGCACTCCGTGAGCGCCGGTCTCGACTACGCCGCGATCGGTCCCGAGCACGCCTACCTGCACGATCTCGGCCGGGTCGAGTACACCTATGCGACCGACGACGAGGCCTTGGCGGGCTTCAAGGAGCTCTCGGAAATCGAGGGAATCATCCCGGCCCTCGAGAGTGCGCACGCCATCGCTTACGTTTCGAAGGTTGCGCCCAATTTGCCGGCGGACGACGTGATCATCGCGAACCTCTCGGGGCGGGGCGACAAGGATATCGATCAGGCGGCGCGGTTCCTGCTGGGGGAGTGAGCCTACTTTTTCCACCAATCCGGATCCTGCTCCCAGGGCTCCTTGGTGTCGGCGGGCGGGTCGCCGGCTTCGACGTTATGGGACTCGTCTTCCTCCTCGAAGAGCTCGGGGTCGACCTCCGGCCGGCTGGCGCCGGTCCGCGCCATGACGAAAAGGATCGTGACGATCATGCCGAGAGCAAAGCTGAGCAGGGCGACCATCGACATGGCCAAGGCGTCGGAGGGGGAAAGGGCAAGGACTTGAAGCTCAGGCATGGCGGTGGGTCACTTACGGCGCGGGGCTAACCGATCAACCGGCGCATGGGGATGAGATGAGAGAACTCGAAGCCGTGTTTCTTGAAAAAAGCCTGAGACTGGGCGCTGAGCTTGTCGGTGAGGAGGGTGATTCGGCGAAAGTTCTTTTGCTCGGCGAAGCGCACCACGTGCTCGATCATCCGGGTGCCGTAGCCCTGGCCGCGGTGCTCGGGATGAACCACCACGTCCTCCATCAGGATCGCGAAACCGCCCACTGCGGTGGAGATCGTGAAGAGGAGATTGACCATCCCGATGATGCGGTCGTCGTTGCGGAGGACGAAGATGCGGCCGCGGCTGGGTTCCTCGAGGATGAGGCGAATGCCGCGTTCCTGGGCCTCGCCGTCGGGGCTGAAATCCTCCTGCAACTCCATGAGTTCCATCACGAGGCCCACCAGGGCCGGGAGATCGTCGATGGTGGCGGGTTCCACCCGGAGGGTGGTTTCGGGGGAGGCGAGGCTTGAAGAGCTTTCGGCCATCCCACAACGCGTAGCAGGCGAGAGGCCGGGGGTCAGGGGTTTTTTGCATTTTGGGCCCTGAAAAGTCCCTGGTGCATTGACAAATGGGGGCTTGTGGCTAGCCTCACGCCCCCCGCGGCCCCCTGCCGCGCCTCGAACCGCCTAGAAAGATGAGCAAGCGCACCTACCAACCGTCCAAACGAGTCCGTAAGCGCCAGCACGGCTTCCGGTCCCGCATGAGCACCAGGGCCGGGCGTGGAATCCTGAAGCGCCGCCGCCAAAAGGGGCGCAAGCGCCTCCTGCCCAAAGGCGCGGAAATCCACTACAAGCGCCACACCGTCCAGCACGGGAAATAGCCCGGTCCCCCAGCAGACTCCCAATTTCGGCAATTCCGCCCCGAGTCTGCGGTGGGTTCGGCGAACGCCGAAAGCCGCCAGGATTCAATCCAACTACGCACCTTGGGTGCCCTGATGCCATGCGGGTTCCGCGCCGACTGAGTATGACGCGGCGCAATGAATTTGCCCGGGTGCGCCGCGAGGGCAAGTCGGTGTCGGGGCGCTACTTCGTAATGGCGACCCATGCCGAGCCCTCGGTGGAGCACCTCAAGGTGGGTCTGATTACCTCCCGGCGGGTGGGCAAGGCCGTGGTTCGCAACAAGATCCGCCGGCGCCTGCGCTCCCTGCTCAGCAAGCACGGTGACAAGCTGCAATCCGGGCGCTATCTTGTAATGGTTGCCCGGCAGCGGGCCTGCGAGGCTACCTTCCAGGAGCTGGAACACGAGTGGCTGCGCCTGGCGGGGAGGCTCGGGGTTCTGAAGGAAGACGAATGAAATGAAGGCGGTGATCCGACTTGGAATTCGCGGCTACCAGCGCTTGCTGCGTCCGGTCTTCCACGTCTTTTCGGGGCCGGGCGGGAGCTGCCGATTCGATCCGAGTTGCTCGAACTACTTTCTGCAGGCGGTGGAGCGCCATGGTTCGGTGAAGGGGAGCTGGCTGGGGATTCGCCGGATTTTACGCTGTCATCCATGGGGGGGCTGCGGTTATGACCCCGTCCCGCCCGTCAAGGGGACCGCGGCCGAACCCGAAGAGCCCCGCTCCCGCCCGCCTGACGGCGCCCGCAGTTGAACCTCACACTCACTCGTTTTGGACCGGAAGGCTTGGATCGTATTAGCACTCTGCGGCGTGTTGCTCGCGGTCAATTGGCATTACATGTCCAAGAACCGGAAACTGCTCGAGAAGCAGCGCCAAGAGGAAATCGCCAAGCAGGAGAAGGAGAAGACGGAGGAAGGCGGCAACGGGGAAACCGGGCCCGAAAAAAGCGATCCAAACCGGAAGCCCCCGCCCGAGGACCCGGTTCCCGAACCGGCTGAGGAAGAAAAGGTCTTCGAACTCGCCACGAAGGAAGCGGTCTTTGCGTTCACGACCCACGGGGGCGGCATCAAATACGCGGAATTCGTCATGCAGTTCGCAGTCGGCGAGAGCGAGAAGAAGGTGCGGCTGAACCGCTTCGGCCGGAACCCGGTGGGCGCCCTCACCTCGGGGACCGACAAGTATCTCGATATCGTCTTCCCCTTCGAAAAGGTGACCAAGACGGATCGGAGCATCTCGTTTCTCGGGGCGACCATGGACGGACTCATCGTGCGCAAGACGTGGACGCTGATGGACGAAGGCGAACCGGGGGGGCCGTATCGCCTGATACTCTCCCTGGAGTTCGAGAATCACGGCGAGAAGAATGTGGAGCTCAAAGAGCTCGGCCTCTTTGCGGGATCCGCCGCGCCGCTCTGGAAAGGAGAGTGGGGACGGCACATCACGATGTTTTACCGGAAGAACGGAGATTACAAGAAGAGGAGGGTGATCGCGTTCAAGAAAGGGAAAAAGGGGGTCTATGAACGGGATGCCGGGACGATGGGCTACGCCGGGGTGGGGAACCAGTTCTTTGCCGCCATCGTGTCACCTCTCAAGCCCTATGACGCCTGGGTGTGGGGAGACCGTGAAGCGATTCGGCTTCCCGAAGTGGCGGGGGGCGGCGAAGCGGAGTGCGTCCGTCTCGGGATGAGCTTGCCCCCCGAGACGCTCGCCGCCGGCGGAGGAACGGCCGCCATCGAGTACGACGTCTTCATGGGCCCGAAGCAGAATCGCATGCTGCGCAAAATCGGGATGGGGCGCGGCGAGGTCATGAGCTACGGCGGGTTCCTGGGCATGATCAGCCGGCCGTTGAACTGGCTGCTCAACGCGCTGCACACCTGGGTCTTCGATCCTATTTCCAAGAAGTGGTCGTGGGGATTCGCGATTGTGGCCCTGACCATCCTCATTCGTGCCGCGATGTGGCCGCTGCAGAACAAGTCGACACGGGCCATGAAGCGCATGTCGAAGCTGCAGCCCCAGATGAAGGAGATGAAGGAGAAGTATCCCGACAATCCGCAGCGCATGAACCAGGAGATGATGAAGATGTACCGCGAGTATGGGATCAACCCGCTCGGCGGCTGTCTTCCGCTCCTGGTGCAGATTCCGATCTTCTTCGGCTTCTACACGATGCTGATGTACGCGGTGGAACTCCGGCAACAGAAGTTCCTGTGGGTAGACGACCTTTCCCTGCCGGACACCATTGCGACTCTGCCGTTTTCCCTGCCCTTCCTGGGCGAAGGGGTGAATCTCCTTCCGATCGTGATGGCGGTCACGATGGTCCTGCAGATGTCGCTCACGCCCAAGACCGGGGACAAGATGCAGCGGCGGCTCTTCATGATGATGCCGGTCATCTTTTTCTTCTTCTGTTACAACTTCGCTTCCGCCCTCGCGCTCTACTGGACGACCTCCAACATATTCGCCATCGCGCAGATGTTGATCACGCGGCGTCTTCCCGAGCCCGAGTTGAAAAAGAAGGCCAAGGGGAAGGGCTTCTTCGCAAAGCTGCAGGCGCGCGCGGAGGAAGCGCAGAAGATGCAGAAGGCGCGGCGGGCGCAGCAGATGGGAGTGCCCCAAAAGAAGCCGAAAAAACGGCGCCCGCGGACCGGCGGCTGACGCCGTGGCAAATCTCCGCACTCGGCGCGAAGGCGGGGCCCGGGGTTCGCGCGCCTCTCCCGTGCCCGGGAACCCACTCGCGAATCCGGCGAAATTCGCGCTTTCCGCGGAGACCCACGCTTCCGGAATCTGCTCCCACCACGCTATTGACCGCATCGGCGGTAGGCCTAGACTTCCCCCATGGAAGCGCTCTCCGCAGCTCACCAGATCCTGAACTCCATCCTGGGAAATCTCGGGTTTTCCGCCACGATTGAGGAGCAGGAGAGTCAGGAAGGCTCCTCCCTCCAGATCATGACCGAGGAGAGCCGGTTCCTGATCGGCAAGCACGGGGACCGGCTCGACGACCTCCAGTATCTCGTGAACCGGATCCTCCAGAAAAAGATGGAAGCCCCCCCGCGCATCCGCGTCGATTGCGATCATTTCCGAATCCGGCAGGAGGAGAAGCTGGCGGAGACCGCCCGGGAACTGGCCGAAAAAGCCAAGTCCAGCGGCAAACCGGAGAAGATGCGGCCCCTCAATGCTTACCACCGGCGCATCGTGCACAACGCCCTGATCGACGATGACGAGGTGGAGACGGTCTCGCCCCGGGGCGAGGACCGGCTGAAGCGCATCGAGATCCGGCCCAAGTCGTAGGGTCCTGAACGCACATGGAAACCCACCGGCTGGTCCTTCCCGAAGACCTGAACCAGTATGGCTTCCTCTTCGGGGGCCGCTTGCTGCGCTGGGTCGATGAGGCCAGCTGGATTGCGGCCAGCCTCGACTATCCGGAGTGTCGGTTCGTGACGATTGCGATGGACAAGGTGGAATTCCGCCACAGCGTGCGCGACGGGACGATCCTCTCCGTCCGCTCCGAGCGGGCCCGCCTTGGGAAGTCGTCGGTGACCTACGAGGTGACGGTACACCGCGGAAGGGCGGGCGAGGGAGACCCGGTCTTCTCGACCCGCGTGACTTTCGTGAACGTCGATGAGGCGGGGCGGAAGGCGGAGATCCGGGCGTGAGCGACGAAGGATCGAGCGGGCTGAATCGATCTGCAGAGGTCGAGATCGGGATTTCGATCGAAAAGATCGACGACCAAGACGCCTGGCGGCGGGCCGCAGCGCGGGTGCTGAAAATTCCGCCGGCGCGCATCGCGAGTGTGCAGCTCCTGAAAAAGTCGATCGATGCACGCGGGTCGCCGGTGAAGTTTCGTTTGCGATTGGAAGTGGGAATCGAGGTGGCACTTCCGCCCTTCGATGTTCCGGTCCCCTCGTATCCGCCCCTCCCGGGACGAGCGAAGGACGTCGTCATCGTGGGGTGCGGACCGGCGGGCATGTTTGCGGCCCTGCGTTGTATCCAACTCGGCCTGAAGCCGGTGGTGCTCGAGCGCGGAAAGGACGTCTCGGCGCGTCGTTTCGATCTCGCACCGATTCTGCGGGAAGGGCGTGTCCTGGAAGACTCGAACTACTGTTTCGGGGAAGGCGGAGCGGGAACCTTTTCGGATGGCAAGCTCTACACGCGCGCCACCAAGCGCGGTCCGGTGCGCGAGATCTACGAAACGCTCGTGGCGCACGGAGCCCCGCCGCAGATTCTCACCGACGCCCATCCCCACATCGGCTCCAACCTGCTTCCCAATGTCGTGAAGGCCTTGCGCGCGTCGATCCTCGAGGCGGGGGGAGAAGTGCACTTCGAGACGCGGGTCGAGGACCTCTTGCTGACGGCGGACCGGGCCCGGATCCGGGGCGTGGTCACCGCGGACGGAGGGGAGTTTCGCGGAACGGCTGTGATCCTTGCGACCGGTCATTCGGCGCGGGACATCCTGCGCCTCCTGGAAGGGCACGGGGTGGCCATGGAGCAGAAGCCTTTTGCAATGGGAGTGCGCATCGAGCATCCGCAACCGCTGATTGACGGCATTCAGTACCACCTCGCAAGGGGCACGGAGCGCCCGCGCGGTCTTCCGGCGGCGCGCTACCGCCTGGCCGCCACCATCGATGGCCGCAGCGTGCATTCCTTTTGCATGTGTCCGGGGGGATTCATCGTCCCCTGCGCCACCGCCAACGACGAGGTCGTGGTGAACGGAATGTCGCTTTCGCGGCGGGACTCGCCTTTTGCCAACAGCGGGATTGTGGTGGGCGTGGAGCCCGAAGACACCTCCCCGTGGCAGGCCGGGCACGGAGTGCTGGCGGGAGTCGCCCTGCAGGCGGAACTGGAGCACGCCGCCAAAAGGGCCGGAGGCGGAGGCCAGGGGGCACCGGCTCAGCGCCTACTCGACTTCCTGGCGCGGCACGAGTCGGCGGAGCTTCCCGAGACGAGCTACCGGCCCGGGGTGAAGGCCGCCCCGCTGGAGAGTTTGATGCCGGACTTCCTCGCCTCACGGTTGCGCAAGGGTCTACGCCGCTTCGGCCGTTCCATGAAGGGCTACCTTTCGGAAGAGGCAGTGCTCCTCGGCTTCGAAACGCGGAGCAGTTCGCCGGTGAAGGTGCCGCGCTCCGAGCAGACCCTGCAACATCCCGATCTTGGCGGACTCTTCCCGTGTGGAGAGGGCGCGGGGTACGCCGGAGGGATCGTCTCGGCGGCCCTCGACGGGCGCCGCTGCGCGGAGGCGGTGGCAGCCCAGGTGGCGAGTTAGAATCGAAGCCTTGAGCAAAACCCATGGGGTCGCGATTCCCGGAAGGGGCGGCCTCTTCGCCCCCCGGGGTCGGATGGGAGTTTGGAGCAGGCTGGAGGCCTCGCGGGTCTGAGGGACATCTCGGCAGCGAGACTTACTGGCTACTTGTGTCCCCGAAACGGCAGGCGGATTCAGTTCAGCACTTCCACCATGACGGACGTCACGCCCCGGTTCAGAAAGCCGAGTTTTTGGGCGGCGCCCTTGGTGACGTCGATGATGCGACGCTTGATGTAGGGACCACGGTCGTTGATGCGCACCACGACGGATCTGCCATTGTTCTTGTTGGTCACGCGCACCTTGGTGCCCATCGGGAGGGTCTTGTGCGCGGCGGTCATGGCGTAGTCCCTGAGAGTCTCACCGCTGGAGGTGTGGGTGCCACCGTTGCACCGCACGCAATACCAGGAGGCCTTGCCTTCCTGAATGGTGCGGGACTTCCCGGCGTGGGCGGCCGGAAGCAGGAAGAGCGCGGTGGTGCAGAATAGGATCGTTAAGCGGAGTTGATTCATAGGCGGGGGGGGGCGATGAATGCAGAAAGCATGCCAAGCAAGACATTTCCGGTTGACCAACGAAAAGGCGATGTTTATATGAACACTATGCGCAGGAAAGGGCCCAGGGGGCGGGGAAGTGCCCTGAACCCCGATAACCGCTTCGATGCCCTCCATCTCGAGCTGGCGGAGGAGGAGGCCGCGCAGCGCGACGCACCCACCGAGTTTCTCCGCGACGACTCGCAGACCATCATCGCGAGGAACAACTCCGAGGACCTCTCCTTCGACGCCAGCATCAATCCCTACCGCGGCTGCGAACACGGCTGCGCCTATTGCTATGCGCGGACCTATCACGAGTACCTCGGCTACTCCGCGGGCCTCGACTTCGAGACAAAGATTCTCGTCAAAGAGCGCGCTGCCGAGCTGCTCGAAAAGGAACTGTCCTCACCGCGCTACGTCCCAAGGGTCCTCGCCATGTCCGGCGTCACCGATCCCTACCAGCCGGTGGAGCGCGAGCGGAAGATCACGCGCGGGTGCCTTGAGGTCCTGGCCCGCTTCCGCAATCCGGTCGTGGTGATCTCCAAAAACGCCCTCGTCACCCGCGACCTCGACTTCCTCCGCGAACTGGCCGCCTTCGATGCAGTGGCGGTCTTCTCGTCCATCACGTCGCTCGACCCGAAACTGGCCCGCATCCTTGAACCGCGGGCGTCCTCTCCGCGATCCCGGCTGGCGGCGGTCCGGAAGCTGGCCGATGCGGGCGTGCCGGTGGGCGTCAGCGCCGCGCCCATGATCCCCGGCCTGAACGATCACGAGTTACCCCGCATCCTGGAAGCGGCGGCGGAGGCGGGAGCCACGTTTGGCTTTTACACCATGGTCCGGCTGCCGGGGGCGGTCGGACCGGTGTTCGAGAACTGGCTGGAACGCCACCTTCCAGATCGAAAACAAAAGGTCCTCGATCGCATTCGCGAAACCCACGGTGGAGAATTGAACACCACCACCCCGCGGGAACGGATGCGTGGGAAGGGCGGTTACGCCCAGCAAGTGCGGCAGATGTTCAAGGCCACGGCGCGCAGAGCGGGAATCGCCGGTTCGCCTCCGCCCTTGAAGACGGATTCGTTCCGCCGGGTCCTCCCGGGGCAGGGGGAGTTGTTCTAGAGCGCTGAAGTTGTCGATTCTCGGGTGTCTGTGAGCTGAAAACCGAGAACCGAGAATCGGGTGTCGAGAACTACGGTGCCAGTCCCCGCCGAGGAGTCTTGTCGATTCCCGTTCCCGGGGCTACATCGCCCCCGTGAACTACTGGTTGATCAAGTCCGAGCCCGACGTCTACGGGATCAAGAAACTGAAGAAGGAGAAGAGGTCGGAGTGGGACGGGGTGCGGAATTACCAGGCCCGCAACATGATGAGGGACGAGATGGCGATCGGAGACCTCGTGCTCTACTATCACTCCACGTGCGCCCAGCCGGGCGTGGTGGGCGTGGCGCGCGTCGCCAGTAAACCCTATCCCGATCGCACCCAGTTCAACCGGAAGTCCAAATACTACGATGAGACGTCGAAGAAGGAGGACCCGCGATGGATCCTGGTCGACTTCGAATTCGTGGCAGAGCTTCGCAACGAAGTCAGTCTCGCCGCCATGAAGCAAGACCCGATACTCGAGGGCATGGTGGTCCTGCGGCGCGGAAACCGCCTCTCGATCACACCGGTGCAAGAAAAGCACTTCCGGCGGGTGTGTAAGCTCGGAGGTTGGAATCCAAAAGACGCCTAGCGATTTCCCGCGCACCGGCCTGGCGCCCTTGCTCGCCCGGTCCCGGGAGTGGCGGCCCCGGGTCGCATCCGCCCCGGCGCAGGGAATTTACCGCACCCCGATTCCTGCGAAAATCCGCTCGGCGTGAATCCGGTGTATCCAGTGATGGAGCGCCGCGAACTTGAACCATTGCGAGGCGTTCATCTCCCCGGTCCACGAATGGGCCAGGGATGGCCTGGGGGGAAATTTCAAGTCGTTGGAGGACTCCAGGAACTTGTCGAGATAGTGGCTGAATTCGTCGCGAATGCGCGGACCCCGCCCCCCTTTGGGTTTGCCATCGACGATGCGGGAGCTGTGATGCGGACGGACCCCGATCGAAAGTTGGCGGAGAGTCCGGTGGGTGGCGATCCCGGTCATGATGAGATGCTCCATCAGCATTTCCATCGACCAATAGCGCGAGCTGTCCTCCACGCCGAAGGGCCGCTTGACCAGGATCCGCTCCTCGAGTTCCCAGTCACTGAGGTCCTGCGCCAGGTAAAGAATGCGCTGACCTTCGCGCAGAAGCATCTTGCCCGCCGCGGCCCGGCTGATCGCCCTCGTCAAAACCGGAAGGCCATGACGAAAAAATTGGGCTTCGACCGGCGGAAGACCCGCTCCGGGAGCCTGGAGGCGGGGTTCTTGAACTGTTGTTTCAGTATAAGCGGTATTCATACAGTCGCGGATTCAATTTGCTAAAGAATAATCTGGAACCGCAGAACAGGACGGCATTTTTGTTCTGAACGAAGCCCTCCAACCCTTGGAATCACGGGGGTTTGGTCAGAACGAAA
>Ga0310121_10003148_pt1 | contig 15172 bp, 9 predicted proteins | sample CB27_Tmax_986_MG_FD_203504 | JGI IMG/M metagenome (GOLD analysis project Ga0310121, IMG submission 203504) | Marine microbial communities from Western Arctic Ocean, Canada - CB27_Tmax_986 | ecosystem: Environmental > Aquatic > Marine > Oceanic | place: Canada: Western Arctic Ocean | collected...
CCGTTGGGAGTAAGGTGGTATTCAAGACAGCGGGTGTATATTCGGTTACCTGTACGGATAGCGCGGCTGGAATTTCCGATCCGACCCCTGCCTATGCCTCCATTTGGCCGGGGCTACCCAGAACCATCCGGGCCGTATTGAATCCGCCGACCGTTGCGGCTTCGGAACCATCCATCATTCAATGTGTCACGGAAGATGAATACGGTAACGCCATCCCGCCGGATCAATTTCCGCTGGTTGTGTCCCATCCCGAGAATCTGGCGCTGAATGGTCTGGAGATCAGCGGAACCGTTGCTGGTCTGTACCAGATCAAATGTCTACCCCAGAGTGAAGACGCCGCCTATTTTGAGATTGTGCGAGGGGAGCTTACGGTCCTGCCTGGGCCACCCCACGAGATGGTGGTGGTGCCGATCCCGGAAAAGGATGTCTACAAGACCTACGAAATTGTGGATTTTGAAATTTCCGTCTTGGACGAGTGGGGAAATCTTATTCCGGATCCCCCGCTTACCAAGCCCACCGCCAGCCCGACTCCGGGAATCAAGGTGATCAACGAGACCACCGTTCTGCTGAAGAAAGAGGGCGTTTTCCTGCTCACCTTTACGCTGGATGGGCTGTCGTTCCCCTTCGTGGAAATGGAGATCGTGATCGACGGGAGTGGTCCATCCGTGGTGATTGAACAACCTCTTCGCGGCGAAACACGCGACGATAAGCCGGTTATCAATGTGATCGGTACCATCAATGATCCATTTGCGGGCATTGCGTCGTTCCTGGTCAACGACTATGCCGTGGCCGTGGACGCCGATGGGAATTTCACCCGTATTGTCCCGCTTCATATCGGTATGAACACCGTAACCTGGACCGCCGTGGATCTGGGCGGGAATGAATCGGACGGAGCTCGAGGTCTCTACTATTCGCCCGAATGGTACCCGTACCATGCGGGCATTGTACCGGAGACCTACGTCCCGCGAGGACTGATCATGAGTTTTCGCGAAGACTTCATCGACGATGGGGTTCACGATCATAATAATCCGAATGACCTGGCAACGATTCTTGAGCTTGTAGTGGGCTCCCTGGATCTGAATGGATTGTTACCCAACCCGGTGGCATCCTCGGGCAGTTACCAGATCCTTGTACATAATGTCGTCGCAGGTCCCCTGTCTTTATGGTTGACGCCCCTGGATGGTGCGATGGCCGTAGAGGGCACCATTGCCTGGCTCAGCGCCAATATTGAGATTGAAGGCGAGTGCAAGGTTCTGGGTATCGATCTCTGTCCGGATTTCTCCGGCTCTATCAATATTTCCGAACTTGGTTTGAGCACGGAAGTCGAACTGGCTGTAATCGATGGGGTCGTTGTTTCCAACGAGGTCTATTCTTCGGTGACCGTGGGTAGCGTGGATGTGAACATCGACGGCATCCTCGGTTGGATGTTCGATTGGATTCTGGACATCGTGGTTGATCTGATGACTCCGACCATTGAGGATGCCTTCCAGGACGCGATTGGTGACGAGCTGGGCGCTATGATGGGAGATCTCTTTGGCGAACTGACGCTGGATGAACAGCTCGAAGTGAATTCGCTGATGGAGGGCTTCCCAGGTGTTCTCCTGGATCTGAAGACCAATGTACAAAATCTGGTGCTCAGCCCACAGGGTATGATCATAGAGTTCAAAGCTCTGTTCTGGACACCCAAGCAGATCGATCGAAACCCGTTGGGCTCCATGGGGCGTGCTCGTTGTATGGACCCGAATGAAGGGGTCTACGTCCATAGCATCAACAGTCGGATTGGTATCGCCATGTTTGACGATTTTCTGAATGAAGCCCTTTTTGGTGTCTGGTGGGGAGGGCTTTTGAATCTAACGATTGGCGCTGGCGATGTGGGTGGTATTGATTCCTTTGCAGAATTTGGGATTTCCGAGGTCGCGGTGAACACCAACTTTTTCCTGCCTCCGATTCTCAACGACTGCTATGCAGATCGCCAACAGCGGCTTGAAATCGCCGACGGCTACATCGAAGCGGATATGCTTGTCGTGGGGCAACCGGTCACGATGGGGGCGTTTATACAGCTTGTCGCTGGTGTTGAAATCGGCCTGGTCGATAACGATGGAGTGAGTGAGCTGGGGATCAATATTCAAGAGGTAGAGTACTTTGATTTGGAAGTTGTGTCGTTGACGGGTAGTCTTGAGGGATCCGAGGAGGCGATCGAGGAAATGATCAAGGAAAACCTGATGGATGAAATCGTTGGAGCACTTCTGGGGGATACCTTGACTTCGTTCCCCCTTCCAGAGGTTGAACTGTCAAAATTAGATCCTTCCTTCCCACCGGGGCTGAAGATCGCTATTCTACCTACACTGATCAGCAGAGATTCTGGTTATACTGTGATTCAGGGTGACTTAAATTGATCCTCGTAACGAATACATCTGAGCCAACCGGCCTTTCTTTATGGACTGGAGCCGTGATGTTGGTCGCCGTAGCGCTGGCTGGACTTTCCTGCGGCAGCGATGGCGGACTTATCAATTACGATAAGGATGTATGGACCCAGATCGATCTTGGGACCGATGGCGCAGCTAACGACAGCGATAGTTTCGGTACAGATGCCACTCCCGATCTTACAGATACGGCGGTGGATACCAACACGAGCGATATCAACCAGGACGTTCCGAATCTTCCGGGACCGGGCGAGCCAGGTTATCCCTGCACCGAGAATGATCAATGTCTGACGCCGTTCTGTATTCAGGGACCCAATGGAAAAGAATGTGCCCAGGCGTGTATTACCGATTGTCCGCAAGAGATGACCTGCAGCCAGATTGCCACGCCTCTTGGTGACACCGCCTTTATCTGTGTATTCCGGGATTTGAATTTATGCCGGCCTTGTAGCAACTCGGATGTCTGCAATGATTTCGGGATTAATTCCTCAGCCTGTATTGATTATGGGCCAGCCGGCTACTTCTGCGGAATCAGTTGTGACGAGACCGGCGAGTGCCCAGAGAGCTACCATTGTGCAGATGTGCCCACCATAGGTGGCAGCACATCGAGCCAGTGTATTCCCCTGGAAGGGGAGTGCAGCTGCAATAACCTGGCGGTTCAGGCCGGGGCGTTGACGACCTGCTATAACGACAACGAGGACGGCCTCTGTGAAGGTACCCGTAGTTGTACCGACGATGGCCTTTCGGATTGCAGTGCAGCCGATCCGGCCCCCGAAATCTGTAATGGCGTGGACGACGATTGCGATGGTGAGCCTGATGAAGACGGTGCCGCGGGGTGTTTGACCTGGTATTCAGACAACGATGGTGATGGCTACGGCATCGGCCTGGGTTCTTGCACCTGCGAGCCGCCCGGAGCCGGATATGTAAATGAAGGTGGTGATTGCAACGATTCGGCCACGGCCGTTCACCCAGGGCAGGATGAGTTCTGTAATGGGATTGATGACGATTGCGACGACACCGTGGATGAAATCGGTGCACTGGGATGTGTCATTGGCTACCTCGACTCCGATGGCGATGGGCATGGCGATCCCGAAACCGAGGTCTGTACCTGTTCATTGGTGGATGGCTTCAGCGAGTTTGACGACGATTGCGACGATAAAGACGCCGACATTTCGCCCGAAGCACCGGAAGTTTGCGGAGACTTCATCGATAATGACTGTGACGAAGAGATTGATGAGGAGAATGGGACGGGTTGTCAGGTCTTCTATCTCGACGGCGACGGCGACGGCTATGGGCTGACCGACAACTTTGAGTGCCTCTGTGAGCCTACCGCGCTCTACGGGACGGAGTTTAGCGGTGACTGTAATGACGCGGCCCCTCTGATTCACCCATTCGCCCCCGAACAATGTAATAATATCGATGATGACTGTGACGACCAGACGGACGAGGATCCGCCGGTTGCCATGTGCGCCGTACCTCCCCACGGTCAGCCGGCCTGTGACCAGACCTGTATCATCGGGTCCTGTGATGCGGGCTTCTACGATCTTAACGCATTGGTTCCCGATGGCTGTGAATGTCTTTCTGATGTGGACGACAGCTCGAATAACCTATGCCCGAATGCCCAGGACCTGGGGACGGTCGAAGATGCCGGGTGTGATCCTGCCACCGGTAACTGTGGAACGACGATATTGATCACGGGGCAGATCGTGCCGGCCACGGATGAGGATTGGTATACGGTACAGGCGGTCGATCTTGCGGATGATAGTTGTGACAACTTCCACTTCCGGGTGGAATTGGAATACAACCCGGATGATGCCTATGCCCTGGATGTCTATCGAGGATCCTGTGCTGGAACGGATCAGCAATGCGTTCTGTCCGATAATTACGTTTTTGCCACGGATTACCGGGACGAGGCTGGTGACGGCTATGGCCAATGTCCGTGCTCGAATTCGTACATCAATCAGGACATCGTGATTGCCGAGTATGGCTGTGGTGGCGAGGATGATGACTTCGACACCTCCAAGTGCAACATCGAACACTTTGCCGAGGCGGGTAAGAATTTCTGTGATGACGAAAGCGCCCAGTTCTATATCCGGGTATATCTACGACCGGACTACACCGGGGTACCACCCTGTGATGACTACGAACTGAGTGTCTCGAACGGCAAGTTTGATTCTGGCCCCACCGGACCAGGGTCGAACTGAGAGCATATGGTACCAGCCGGCGCACGAGAGCGATGTCGAGACGGGCTACGGTGTCTGCCTATATGGGTCTTTACGCTGGCGCTTCTCGCCTGTGGTGGTTCGGCCCCCCAGACCGACAGTTCGACCGATATGCCCGACGGCACAGCAGAGGTTTCCACGGACGTTCCGGCCAGTGATGGGACCGACGGTTCCGAGGATGTCTGTGTACCGCAATGTGCGTTGCCGGATGGAACGCCGAAGGTATGCGGCCCTAATGGCTGTGGCTATATCTGCGGTATCTGTCCCTTTGACGCCCCGAAATGCACCGAAGACGGCCAATGTGTAGACGAATGTCTACCCGAATGTGAGGGATTGGTCTGTGGTCCCGATGGCTGCGGAAACGTATGTGGATTCTGCAATCCGGGCGAGTTCTGTAATGGAGCGGGCCAATGTACGACGGGCTGTGATCCCAACTGCACGAATGAAGATGGCAGCGAGCGACAATGTGGTCCCGATGGCTGTGATAGCGTCTGTGGTGTTTGTGACGAGGACTTTCTATGCGGTCAATCGGGTTTATGTGTCGTCAATTGCATACCCCAGTGCCAGGGCAAGAACTGCGGTCCTAACGAATGTGGTGGGCTCTGTGGTCTATGCCTGGAAGACTTTATCTGCAAGGACGATGGGCTTTGTTACCAGGAATGTGTGCCCGATTGTACCGATAAGAACTGCGGTAGCGATGGCTGCGCCGGGACCTGTGGCTATTGTGGCTTCGGGGAAGATTGTGTGGAGGGTCAATGCGAATCGGTGACCTGTGGCTCCATCCCCGCTTTTGGGAAATGTGAAGGCTCGATCCTTACCCAATGCGAACAGGGGGTCGTCTCAAGTCAGGATTGTGCGGTGGAGGGCTTATTCTGTCTCTGGGATCCGGACGCTGGCCAATATGCATGTATGGACCCGCCCGAATGTATTCCGGATTGCCTCGACAAGGTCTGTGGGTCGGACGGCTGCGGCGGGGACTGCGGTTTTTGTCCGTCTGGTTGGGCCTGCGAGATCAACGATTGCATACCCACAGAGGGCGCCACCTGCGGCCCCTTTGGCGGTAGCGCAGGGCATTGTGTGGCTGAAGTCCTCTGGTTCTGTGTTGGCGGTGTGCTGTATTCCGAGAACTGTGGGGCCCAGAACCAGAATTGCGGGTTTGATCCGGCCCAGGGAAAGAATGTATGTCTATGACTAATCAGCTGTATCAGGGCCCGCTCCAATACCCTACGGTGGATTTTGTTGACCTGTGGGGGGTCGGATCGGTACTCTTGAATACGATACCGACAGGAAATCCATGGTAGCTCAAAATCGAATAGATGGGGCTGGATCCGTTCAGCCCATGGATCCCCGCGTGCTTATTGATACGGAAGTGCCCAAGAAAGGCCTGGTCGTAATCGACATTGATGGCCTGGGTGGGCCGGATCATAAAGCCGTTTCGAGAGCTGCATTCCGAGTACTGGATGAATGCCAGGGAACGGATCAGTCCGTGATGTTGGCCGGCTCCCTCGGAGCGGAAGGCGAATCAAGGCAGACTACGATCTTTCGGGCGCAGAAAATCTGGGAGATGTTCGAGGAACATCGTCCAGAGCTCCGGATTGATTTTCCGCGGCTTCCCGAGACCGACTATGATCCCATAGCGAATCCGCCGGAGGGGCCACCGGATATCCTGAACCGTCCCAGAGGGTTCGAATCCCCGGAGGGTGAGCTGGCCGAGTCGGAACTGCAGTCTTTGCGGCAACTGCTTGGCGTTCGAATCGGGCTTTCCCATACGCGAAAGGTCATCATTAATCTGACCTACAAATGCAATAACTACTGCACCTTCTGTGCGGTAGGGAACCGCATGCATGAAAATGGCGATTACGATTTCCATCGTAAGACCCTCGAAGAATACCGTGCCAAAGGCGTGGACCTTGTGGACTTTGATGGTGGTGAGCCGACCATCTACCCGAATCTTCTCAACGTGATCGGTTATGCGCGGGATCTGGGATACCAACAGATCAATATCACGACCAATGGACGCACTCTGGCCTATCCACATATCGCAAAGAAGTTGCTGAATAGTGGATTGACCAGTCTTTTGATTTCCTGCCACGGACCTACGGCGGAGATTCATGAGGAACAGGTTGTCTCCAAGGGAGCCTTCCGGCAAACCCTTCGCGGTATTATCACAACCTTGAAGATGAAACCGCGTACTATGGATTTCGGTGTGAATATCACATTGACCAATACCAACTGGCAGACCCTGCCGCAGTACTATGCGTTGATGGACAAGTTGGGCGTACGAAAGATCAATATTCAATTCCTTACGCCTTTTGGTCGTGCGGAAGAGAACCTGGTGCCGGATCCGGCGGAGATCGCGCCGACCGTGATGGCGCTCATCGATACCTATAAAGCCCGCATCAAGACCTACCTCATCAATGTACCCTGGTGTTTCTTCCCGGGCTATGAATCGTGGGTTGTGGGCGATGTGCTCAAGCTACAGCGCAATATGGTGTTCGTGACCCAGGAGAAGGTAAATCTCTTCGAGTACCTGGCAGGCACACGCGTTCGTGAAGACGTCTGCAAAGGATGCGTCTACTCGGTCGCTTGTGACGGCTTCTACTGTTTCGACGAAACCTTCGACTAGAAGGCGTACCGAAAGTTGGCACCGAAGAGTACGGCCTGCGTATTGTAGGTCCCTTCGAAGCTCGGATTTCCGGCGGCATGCTCGTTGCCTGAGGCCACGTCCGCTGTGCGTTCGAGGAACTTTACAAACATGACCGATGCGTCGATTGATAGGTTGTCCGACTTGATCCAGGTAAGACCAGCGGAGAGATCAATTCGGTCGGCGTCCGGAAGCAATGGTCCCAGGGTCTCGATGGGGATCGGCGTGATTTCATAGCCGACGCCAAAGCGAAGCTGAAGGGTCTTACTCTTCTCCCACTGGACACCCGTACGGAAGAAGTAGCCATTGCCCCAATCCAGGTTCATCGGGGATACGCCGGCGAGATGGTCGTCGATGGCTAGATCGGTGATGACGATTTCTGGGAGTACGCTCCATTTGCTCAGCCCAGCATCGAGGGCGATATACCAGTCGTCGTTTGGCTTGAAGCCGATACCCACGTTGAATTCATCCGGCATGTTGATCTTGGCCAGGATATCCGTTCTATCAAAAGGTTCGGTGTCACCGGCGGTGGTCTTTGTGGATTCACCCTCGAACTCAAGCTTTACAGGGCTCTTATAGGATAGGCCGAAGAAGAAGGTGTCATTGGGCCGATACATAAGACCTACGGAATAACCAAATCCAATCGCTTCGCCTGACAGATCACCTGTAAGAATATTCAGGTCCTTTTCCAACTCCACATTGGCGGTAAACGCGCGTGGGTCGGGAGATACGGTTACCTGACCGGCTACGCCAATATACAGGCCCTTGGCAATTTTGAAGCCGGCACCCAGGCAGGTATGGGGTATTTTCAGATGCGTCATCTGGACAATATGATCACCCGCGAAATCATCGGGCCAGGTCAGCTTCAAGCCGTAGGGAGCATAGACGCCAAGTCCCACAGTCAAAGGGCCGGCTGCGTAGGCAAGAGACATATTGGGGATGGGGATCAGAGCGGTTCCCGTAGCATCATTAGCCGGTCCACCACCATCGGTATCGGGGTCGGTATAATGGAAACTGCCGTAGATACCCTGCACACCAATGGACAGCTGAGTCCTGGTTAACAGGGCAAGACCAGCGGGGTTGTAAAACAGGGTTTCGGGGGTATCGAGACGAGCCGTGGTCGCATGCATCATGCCGGTAGAGACCGTAGAACTCTCTCGTACGCCAAAGGCGCTAGCAAAGGCCTGGGATGGCAGGAATGCCACGACAGCCAGGACAACGAAAAGGGCGATTGGGGTACGATTACGACTCATCTTGATCTCCTCACGTTTGCAAACCCATGATTCGGGCAAGCAAGCGTCATACAGGATGTCCGTTTTTTCAGCAACGGAAGTTTGTGATCTCTGTGCCAGCGCAGGATTTACTTGCGTCGTCGGATGGAATCACATACCGAGGATTCTCGTTTTTCTGGGAGGAGATAGATGAGTGAAGCGGAAGCGGCCGTAGCGACGGCGGGCGACGAACTGGGTGCGCGTATAGAGAATCCGGGAAAGGGCCCGCTGTACACCCCCGGCAAAAACGAGCTCCAACTCACCATCCGCGCTCTGGCGATCGGTTGCGGCCTGGGTGCCCTTGTATGTGCCATGAACCTGTACTTCGGTCTTCGCACCGGCTGGGGTATTGGTGGATCTCTTATCGCTGCGATCCTTTCCTATTCGTTTTTTCAGGCCTTAGGAAGTAAGAAGAAATTCACCCCCCTGGAGACGAATATTGCCCAGACGGCTGCTTCAGCTGGCGGGCAGATGAGCCTTGCAGCCGGTCTCGTTGCCTGCATTCCCGCCATGGAGATGTTGCGGGTCATACCGGATAAGGATGGGGTCATAAACCGCTATGGTATTCCCGAATTTGGCTACGTCGAATTGACCTTATGGGCAGCATCGGTGGCGTACCTCGGAGTCTTTTACGCGGTACCCCTGCGACGGCAGATGATTCTGGTAGAGAAACTACGCTTCCCGACCGGAACGGCCGCTGCACATACCATTTTGGCGATGTTCAGTTCAGGAGCCGACGCTTTGCGCAAGGCGCGAGCGCTGTTGGGCTGGGCCATTGGTGCCGCGATATTTACATTGACGGCGTTTTTCTTCCCTGAATTGGAACATCCGCCGGTAGAGGCCTGGGGCGCTTTCCTGGCGGTAATATCCCTCGGCTTTGGTACCTACGTCTTCGCCCGGGGCAACCGTGAACTGGGCTTGATGTTTGGCGTATGGGCGCTGGTACTTTTGTGGTTTGGCGATCGTCTTCCCTTTGCAGCGTTGGGGGTTGCTGGTGGGTACAGCTTCAGCCTGCTGATGAGCCCCCTTATGTTTGGGGCGGGGATCCTGATTGGACCATTGGTGGCCTTTTCCCTGGGGGCCGGGGCGATCTTCAGTTGGGGCGTATTGATACCCATCGTGGAAGCCAACGGCTGGGTGGATGGACCGACCCTATCCTACGCGACCGGCGGACGCGGATGGATCTTATGGGTCGGCGTGTCCATCATGGTGGCCGATGCCCTCACGCAGTTGGCTCTCTCCTGGAAAACCATGCTCAACAGCTTTCGTGGTATTCGTAGCACAGAGGTCTCTACCGAGGTGCCGAAGAAGTCCATATTACGGGAGTTCGCATTCTTCATTGAAATCGGATTGGCGATTCTAGTGGTGGGCTGGCTTGCCTTTGGAATACCGGGCGAGACGGTGATGCTTGCCATGGCCTTGATTCTGGCGCTGGGTCTTGGGGTGGTCATTCTGGAAGGATTCTTCGCCTGGCTGCTCCCGCTGATCGTATTACGGGACGTCCTGGTCGGTGTCGGCCTGGCGATTTGGCTGTTCTTCGGAGCACCGGCTATGCGCTATGTTTTGGCCGGTGTCGCTCTCTACATCTGGATCCGGCTGCTCATCGGGGCCATTCGTTGGTACCGGGCTATGACCAGTGGTCCGAAGGATGATGAAGTGGCCCTGGAAGATCCCAAGCAGCGGATCCGAAACGAATGGTGGATTCTGGGGTTGGCGGCCGGCACCGTACTTACGGCCGCGACCAGCCAGATCGTCTTCGGTATTCCGGTGTACTTGACTCTGATTGCTGTAGCTCTTTCGGCCGTATTGGCTATGATCGCCACCCGGGCGACCGGAGAGACCGATATCAACCCCATCGGTGGCATGGGAAAGGTCACCCAGTTGGTATATGGCGGGATCGCACCGGGGAATGTATCGACCAATCTGATGGCGGCCGGCATTACCGGGGCCGGGGCGACCCAGGCCGCGGATATGATGCAGGATCTGAAGACGGGGCATCTATTAGGAGCCTCGCCACGAAAGCAGTTCATCGCCCAGCTTGTGGGTATCGGGGTTGGGATTTTTATCTGTGTGCCCATCTATATGTTGTTCATGAAGGCGCACCCCTGGATGATACACGACGCAGAGCTGGGCATGATACAGAATCCAGACGCTCTACCCGTTCCAGCGGCACATGCCTGGAAAGCGATGGCTACCCTGCTGGCTGGGGGCTTTGACCAACTGCCCACCCATGCGGAATGGGGTGTGTTGGGTGGGCTCATCTTCGGGATCCTGGTGCCCATCCTCCGAAAATTACATCCGACCTGGCGTTTTCTGCCGTCGGGCCTGGCCTTCGGGATCGCGTTCATCGTACCGGCTTTCTACTCCCTGGCTATGTTGTTCGGTGCCACCATCTTTATGATCTGGAAGCGCTACCGTCCCGACGATACGAAAGCATTGGGTTTTGCCATTGCCTCCGGTCTGATCGCTGGAGAAGGTTTGATGGGCATTGTGACGGCCGTAATGAAGATGGCTGGCCTCGGGCCCATCAGCGGCCACTTTTGAGCCATATGGCGGGGTATAGGCCCTCTCTCTGCTCTGCGTAGCCAGAGGCGGGCTCTAGAAAACGATCAACTGAAGACGATGGTCTTATTGCCGTCGACGATGATCCGGTCTTCCACATGCCATTGCACCGCCTGGGCCAGGACCCGCCGTTCGATATCGCGGCCCAGCTGTTTCAGCTCCCGCAGGGAGTGTCGGTGGCTTACATGACTGACGCTCTGTTCGATAATGGGGCCTGCATCCAACTCTTCGGTGACATAATGGGCCGTCGCGCCGATGATTTTCACCCCCCGCTCCATAGCCTGGGCATAGGGGTCGGCCCCGGCGAAAGCCGGTAGGAAGGAGTGATGGATATTGATGATGCGATTGGTGTACCTGGCGACGAAATCACCCGATAGAATCTGCATATAGCGGGCCAGAACCAGTACATCGTCCTGACCGGAGATCAGCTCCAGAATCTGCGCTTCGGCTTCGGTTGTTACCGGGACGTGATGAAAGGGGACGCCGAAATCCTGGACCGCATCGGCAAGATCAGTGTGATTGGATATGACCATCGTAAGCTCGGCGGCGATGTCGCCTCGTTTCAAACGCCATAGGAGCTCGAGCAGAGCGTGGTCATACCGCGATACGAAGATAACCATCCGGGGCAGGGCGGCGGCGTAACTCAGTTTCCAGCCCATGGAGAACTGGTCCGCGATCTCGGATTGAAAGGCCTGCTCCAACGCGCTGCCCTGGAGATCGAGTTTGGGGGTCTGCAGTTCCAACCGCATCCAGAAGGTACCATCGTTGCCTTCCGAGGCGTGCTGGTCCAAATCGGTAACATTGGCCCCATGCTGATGGAGGAAATTGGTTACTGCGGCGATGATGCCGGGCCGATCGGGACAGCGGATCAGAAGTCGTGCCAGGGAATTCATGGAAGCGACCCTACCGCAGAACACTGGCTCTCGCCAGAACTCCCTGCCTTGCGTTGAGGAGACTGTTTCAAGACAATTCGGCACTTGACCCTGGGCGTCACCATACCTATATTCTCGCGCTCCCCAGGAAGGAAAAGGAGACCTATGTCGTTGCCAGATCTCTCACGTGAAGAAATTGCCCGCTATTCGAGGCACCTCATCCTCGACGAGGTGGGTATGGAGGGCCAGCGCACCCTGAAGGGTAGCTCTGTACTCTGCGTAGGCACGGGCGGTCTGGGCTCACCCCTGTTGCTTTATCTGGCAGCGGCCGGTGTTGGGCGCCTGGGAATTGTAGATTTCGACGTGGTGGATGAATCGAATCTTCAGCGTCAGGTTGTGCACGGCACATCCACCCTGGGTGTAAAGAAGGTGGTATCTGCACGCGACCGTCTTCTCGATATCAACCCCCATGTACAGGTGGATCTGTTCGATGTACCGCTCAGTAGTGAGAATGCTCTGGAGATCATTGAGCCCTACGACGTGGTGGTCGACGGCACCGACAATTTCCCAACCCGATATCTCGTCAACGACGCCTGTGTGATTCTTGGCAAGCCCAACGTCTATGGATCGATCTTCAAGTTCGAAGGCCAGGCGACGGTCTTCAACTACAAGGGTGGCCCGAATTACCGTGATCTATACCCCGAACCCCCGCCGCCTGGTCTGGTACCGTCCTGCGCAGAAGGTGGCGTTCTCGGGATTCTGCCGGGAGTTATCGGCTGTATACAGGCGACCGAGACCATCAAGATTCTGCTGGGTCGGGGTACGACCCTGGCGGGTCGACTCGTAGTTTACAACGCACTCGATATGACCTTTCGTGAGCTGAAGCTTCGCAAGGATCCAAACTGTCCGGAGATCTCGGAACTCATCGATTATCAGGAGTTCTGCGGTATCCCGGGCCAAGAGGAGGCCAACGTGGATTTCACCCAGATTTCTGTACATGAAACCAAGAAACGTCTTGATGAAGGATGGGCACCGTACGTTTTGGATGTCCGGGGCGAACAGGAAGCCGATATTGTACGTTTTGATTTCGCCGACCAACTTCATCCACACACCGATGTCCTGGACATTGTCGATGACCTTCCCCGTGATCGGGACATTCTGGTCCATTGTAAAATGGGCGGCCGTTCGGCCTATGCCTGCGAGGTGCTAGCCGAGGCTGGCTTCACACGCCTGTACAATTTGGACGGTGGCATCGTCGGCTGGGCGCAGGAAATTGATCCCGATATGCCCACGTATTGAGTGGAATACCCCAGTCTAAGGATGGATTCATGCGTCTTATATTGATTGGCCCACCAGCCGCGGGTAAAGGAACCCAGGCCGCGAGACTCGTCGAGGAGTATGGCATTACCCACCTGTCTTCCGGGGATATGTTGCGGGCGGCTATCAAGGCCGGCACCGAACTTGGTGTTCAGGCCGAAGTCTATATGGAGAAGGGGCATCTCGTCCCCGACGCCCTGGTTGTGGATATGATGGTGGAGCGCGTGAATCAGGCCGATTGTGAGGATGGTTTCCTGCTCGATGGCTTTCCCCGTAGTCTGCCGCAAGCAGAAGCCCTGGACGCGGCTCTGGTAGAGGCGGGCGTCGGGCTGGACGCCATCGTGGCCATTCAGGTCCCCGACGACCTCATCGTGGGGCGCATCACAGGACGTCGGATGGACCCGAAAACGGGCGATATCTATCATATGGATTTCAAACCACCGCCGGCCGAGGTGGCCGACCGGGTGATTCAACGCGAAGACGACACCGACGAGGCCTGTAGGGTTCGGCTGGAAAAATACCATTCCGAGACGGCCCCGGTTCTGCCATATTATGAGTCGACCGGTTTGTTGAAGCTCGTGGATGGAAACGCGGCACCAGACGTAGTTACCGAGCAGATTATTGATGTTCTCTCGTGAATGTAGTTGTCTGTGCACGTACTGAAAGGTCAATGAAGTTCACGGCCAACAGAGTGGAGCGTGGACAGCAGCGGCCTGCTTGGGATATTCGCGATCTACACCTCAGAAACAGTTGAACCAGGACATCATGACGGTAGACGAACTCATCACACGCTTCGAAGTTTTCGATGATTGGGAAGAGCGCTATCTCTATCTGATGGATCTCGGACGAAAGCTACCGGTCTTTGACGAGGCCTGGAAGACCGAAGAGAACCTTGTAGAAGGCTGTGTTAGTCGGGTCTGGCTGGTATCCAAGGTGCACGAAGAGCCCACGCTCAAGGTGGAGTTCTTAGCGGATAGTGATTCCCAGATCGTCAAAGGCCTTGTCTCGATTCTGATCATGCTTCATAGCAACCAGTCTCCCCAAGATATAATCCGCCATGATATTGACGGTTTGTTCACCAGACTTGGGCTGACAGACCATCTGAGCCCAAGCCGAAAAAACGGCTTCTATTCGATGATCCAACGGCTTCGCGCTCTTGCTTTGAGCACCATCTCCTGACGATGCCAGAGAGATGCTAAAAAACGGGGCGAATTGGAAGTCGATGCCAAAAGCTCGTACAACATGTTTTTGATATGTTTGTTTTGGAGGAAATTGATGATGTATCGTTTTGAATCATCGTTTTATATCTGTCTTCTGATTGTATTGGCTGGATTTGGTTGTGATCAAAGTCTGAAAGTTACCGAGCAACCGGTTTGCCCAGCTCTGATGAATGGGGAAGAGCCGGTCATTCTACAAGACCATGCATCAATCGAGACGATGGATGATGTGGAAGCGCTGAAAGACGTAAGTCATGTGGCGGGCGATCTGGTGATCACCACCGACTTCAGCGGAAACATCGATCTTCCCAATCTTTGTGGCGTGAATGGCGATCTCCGCATAGAAAAGAACCCGGACTTGAGCCATATGACCATACCGTCCCTCGGCTACGTGGACGGCGATGTCTATGTCTATGAGAACGATCGGCTTCGCAAGTTCAGTGCGCCCCAGTTGATTGAGGTTGGCGGCTCCTTCTACATCACCGACAATCCGAAACTGACAGCATTACATATCCAGTCGGTCCAGAAGATCGCGGGCGATATGTGGCTAAACGCTCTTGATGATCTCGACGTGATTTATCTGCCCGTTCTGGCCGAGGTTGGACTTACCTTCCGTGTGGCCTCCAACGATGAACTGTATGATCTGA
>Ga0310121_10003149_pt1 | contig 15169 bp, 10 predicted proteins | sample CB27_Tmax_986_MG_FD_203504 | JGI IMG/M metagenome (GOLD analysis project Ga0310121, IMG submission 203504) | Marine microbial communities from Western Arctic Ocean, Canada - CB27_Tmax_986 | ecosystem: Environmental > Aquatic > Marine > Oceanic | place: Canada: Western Arctic Ocean | collected...
TCAGGACCTCCTCGGCGGCCGCCAGCGGCGTGAGATAGGTAATCCCCTTAAAGATCTCAATGTCCGGGTGCGCCGACAGGTCTTTTTGCGGTGAACCGTAGTTTGAAAAAAGCATTTGAAGATCTTTAATTTTCTGGCTGCTGGCCGGGATCTTCACGTTCCAGAATGCGGAGAGCACAAGGGCGGCTTCTTCCGGCGTGTTCTCCGGTGCAGTGGTCTGCTGCTCAGGCGTTTTCAGCGAGGGGGAAGCCGATGATGTGTCGGGTCCGGCTGCAGCACGCTCCTCGACCGATCCGGTACTGATCCGAATCGACTCCACGTCATCCGCCCTTGCTTTCCACATCGCACCATTGTTCAAGGCGATCTGAAACACGTTCTCCTCAAAAGCGACGACCCGGCAAACGATTTCACGTCCAGTGCGAAAGCGGATTACGTCGTACTCGTTTTCAGCCTCCACGCCTGCTTCCTCTTGTTGCCGGAACTCCGTGACCTCTCGTTCACTCGCCGCAAGGTCATCCATCAACTTGGACACAATCTCATTCGATTCGCGGGTCGTGTCGTCCAACCGGCGCTGGAGCGTGCTGTTTTTTTCGCGGAGTTGGTCTAGCTCCTTCTTGATGCGTTCGGTTTCTTCCTTTGCGAAGTCAGTGGAAGCGTTTGAATTCCGGGTCTCCGGCGTACCCGGATCTTGCACGGATGTTCCCTTTCCGCATCCGAAGGCCAGAAACACCACCATGGCAATCTCAGAGAAAACGACCCTGATAGAGGGCGAAAAGTGGCCTTTATCCTTATTTTTTCTACGAGAATTCATTTTGACAAAACACCCGTGCCGCCGGATGCTATCCCTATGAAGCTTCGATCCGTCCACTACATTATCGGCGGGCTCTGGCTCGCCACCATGCTTTTCGCGTTCGCGCTTGGGCACACCGCCAACCCGACGGCTGCCAAGATTTCCGCGGATGCGCTCGAAACGGACACTTCTCCAAAGGCTCCGGCTATGGAGAAACGTGTTCTTCGCAGATCCGACCCCGTCACAGTATCGGAAGGCGGGGGAGGGACCACGGAAGGCTACGTTTTCCGCGCGCCCGTCCCGGCGGATGAGGAGGTCGAATCTTATCTCAACGGCGCGGAAAAGGCCCGCTCCGCCCTCGGCCAAGTAGATCCTCTTCTGCGAATGCAGTCTTTCAGCCGGTTGCTCTCCGACTTGGACGCTGCCGACGTCGCGGAGATCGCGGGAGATTTCCAGAATGTTCCGTTCCAACGTCGACTCGAATTCAACCTCCTTCTATACCGGTGGGCCCAGCTTGATGGCGAAGCCGCGGTGTCGTACGTCCAGACCATGGAGGGAGGCGACCGTGGCCGCGGATGGAATATGGGATCGGTGATGAGCGGCTGGGCATCCCAAGACCCGGATGCGGCGATCGCTTGGGCCAGTGCGAATTCCGAAGGCTCCGACAACAGGTACATGACAGGGATCATTTATGGTGTTGCGCAGACCGATCTCGACCGCGCAACTGAACTGGCGCTGGAAATGCCGTTCGGCCGGAATCGGGGCCGCGCTGTCGACGCATTGCTGGACGCCTCGTTGCAGGGGGGAACCGACTACGCCGTTGCCTGGGTCCAGGACCTGCCGGATGGAGATCTCAAATACGGAATCATGGGCCGGCTTGCGGATCGCGTCGAGGACGTTGAGTTTCAGGATTTCGCGAAGGAGCTCATGGCGCTTCCCGAAGCCGAACTGGCGACTGCGGTGGAGCCGTATCTGCGCCAATGGGCACGCGATGATCCAGCGGCCGCGGCGGGATGGGCGGAGCTTCTCCCGACCGTGGAGATGCAGACCAAAGCCATGGCAGGAGTAGTTCGCAGCTGGGCCCGGAGCGATTCGGCGGCCGCCGGAGAGTGGCTTGCACTATTTCAACCGTCGCTCGATATGGACAAGGTGATTCTTTCTTATATCGATCGCATCGACCGGCGCGATCCTAGTTCAGCCGCGCGGTGGGCGACGACATTGACCGACCCGGATCTGCGTAACACCACGATGGCGAAATTTCACAATCGCTAGCCCGCCACTTTCATCGCTGTCCTGAGAACCGACGCAATCCAACTCGGTTCATCCTCGGGAAGTTGCGACAGCATCCCCCGTTTGTTTCCCGAACCGGCGTGGATCTGCAATTCCATGACCGGCCGAGCGTTGATGGTCATTCCGCTTGTGTCCATCCTGATTGCACGCAGATCGTTTTGTTGAAACGAATGTTCCCGGGTGCGAAACGGGCTGACTCGTTCGATGTCTTCCGGGTATCGGGAGCGCTTCCATCAGAAGGGACCAACCCGTTCGATGCTTACAAGCTTGTCCCTGGTGAGAAGGACTTCCGTCCGCAGCAGGTCGAAGATCATCACCAGGCCCACCCCGCAAAGTCCCAGTCCGAGAACAAGCCCCGGCGTACCCAGCAACCCGAACAGCAGGGAGAACCAATCGACGGCATCCTCTTCTCCCGAGAAGGCGCCGCTGATGGGATGCCACATCCAGAAAACCATGAACGCTGTAACTACTCCACCGAATACCATCAATACGAGTCCGAACGGTTGCTGGATTTTGGCCGGGCGCTTCGGAAATTGAAACAGCGTCCCCTCGTCGGTGCGTCTACTTCGAACGTAGTTGTTGGCATGTTCGTTCATGGCGCCGCAAGATATGGGGCAGGATGCCCATGCCGCGACCCTTGATGGAATGCGAGTTTCAGATCGAGACTACGGAAACGATGTTCCATCCATCTCAACACGATGGAATTGTTGCGAAGCTGTGTTTCCCGGTAATTGAAACTCAATGACGGCTCCATCCGAAGTTACCGCGCCGCCCAGGTTCGTCCACCCCGGCAGAGGATCAAGTACACCGGTAGACTGGAGCTGGTACACCGCGCCTGATAGGCTCGTCCAACGGGAAGAGATTCTCGAGCTGTTCGCCGAGAAATCGATCAGCGAAACGGAAAGCCGGGGCGCGGGCTCCGGCGCGAGGGATTGTGCCAGCAGGAGGTCTCCGGCGCCTTCCTCATGAATGGACATCGTGATGGCGTTGGTCGCCGGCGCCGCGTCCGCGTCGAAGCGGAAGTTGAATAGAGTTCCCCAGTCGCAGGCATTCGTATCCGCTCCCCCGCCCGGCGCGCTCCAGGTGACATGCCCGTTCGCAAGTGCCGCGGTCCAGTCGTTGGTCGCTACGTCGTCGACGTCACCGAACTCGATGCCGGTAATGGTGGTTCCGGGCGCGAACGGGACCGCGAAGGACTCAACTTGGCGGTCGTAGTCCATGTTCATCAGCGCGTACTCATAGTGGTACTCACCCGGCGCGTTGGTCCAGGTCCTGACCGCTACCTGCAGGTTGCCTTCGCCGGTGACAATTCGCCGGTTCATCGAGCCCGGCGCCGGAGAAGACGGGTCGACCCATGCATCGATTGCAAGTCCGCTGGCTGAGCCCGCGTCGACAAAGGGAAATGTCCACGTACTGCCGGAGAGTTGCGGATTCACGCTTCGATAGCCAATGTTGTTAAACGCGTTCGAGTCGAGGGCGACAACGTACCACGCCTCGATATGATACACCGCGTCCGGCAACGACAGGTCCGGCTCCTGCACGACCAGCCGATGTTCAAAACGATCGTGATCGGCCGCAATCCAGCCATGATCCCTCGTGTTATCGTCATTCGGTATCCCGTCGAAGTGGGATCCCAGCGACTGGAAGGCGCCGAGGTGCGCGGTGAGTTCGTCCCGGGGCCCGAAGTAAAACTGGTTGGCGTTGTTGCCGATCCCGTAGCGATCGCCGCAGCCGGTGTACATGACTTGGCCCGGGGAGCATGGGCACCCGGAATTTACCGTGTTCCACGCATGCTTTACGTCGGATCGACCGATCTGTTCGAAGACACCGTCGTGCTCCCGGTAGAAGTGCATAATAAGAAACGGATGCGGACCAATGTTCGTGCCGTTAAAACCAGATGGCGCGATGGCCCAATACCACCGCACATCGAATTGACCGACATTCATCAAATCCGCGCTCGGCGCCATGGCGACCCGGACACCTGCCTCACGAGCCACCTGGCTAAGTTGCGGCATTGCCGTCAGTTCCAGGTCCACGGACGGGCCAAAGGTTCCCGAGCACTGCCCACCGCCCCCGGAACCCCCTGCTTCGGCGGCCGCTTCCGTTTCCAGGACCATGAAGAGTTCGCCGGCGAATAGACCCTGATGTTCCGGATAGCCGCTATCTTCAGCAAGCCGGCCTGACAACAAAAGGTCCCCGGAGACGGCGTGCAATATTCCCGAGTTCGGATCGTAACCGGTATGGAGACTCTCGACTCGAAACAGGATCTTCCCATCGTCCGCGCGAAGGACGAGTTCAAGGGGCTTGTCGCCCGCGGCGATCCGCAGCTGATTCGCTTCGTACGATCCGGCCGGTGTCGTGATCTGAATTCCCGTGTCGTGAAGCAGCGTGCCCGATGCCCAATCCTCAAAGGCGCCGCCCGGCGCATCGAAGCGAAAGTCGGACGAATCGGAAACTTGCACCTCCGCTCCGGTAGAAGCAAGCGGCCTGATGAGTATACCGAGGTCGGAAAGTTGTTGTTCGGCGAAAACCACTCTCGTTGTTCCGCCGGCGATTCGAATCGTGTCGGCCCAAGCAGGTGAAGATCCCACCGCCAGGACGAAAATCGGCACAAGGATGGAGGTCCTGGGAATCATAAGATAAAGATAATTTCAGCATAAATTGGGCCTGTTTTCGAGGGCTTTACCGGAATCATTCTCGGGTCTTTTTGTCAGGTTCGAAGGTTTGAAGGTTTGAAGAGTCTGTGGGGCGCCGCACGGATCACGTTCAATCGTAGCAGGGAGGGATGTGGGGCAGCAAATTGACGTATTCCGCACCTTGTCTTTTGCTTCTCCTGTCACTTCGGTGCGTGTAGATAGGATGCCGTACTTTCATCCACAGGGGAGCAGTACATGACATTCAACCTTGATGTTTCTCTGTCCGTTTCACTGATCCTGGGCTGAGTTGCGCCGCATGCGTCCGTCGCCGGTGAAATTTTGGAACCAGGGACTGGACGCCCGTCACGCGTTGACGCCGAGACGTTGGTACAATTAAGTCCTCACGCATTGCCCTACGTTCTCAGCGGCGACGAAGATGGTAAGCGGCACCTTGTGGGGCATGCTGATCGGTCAGGGCTCGTGTCGCTGAACAATACCTGCCTCCGCTGCAAGCCCGTGCCGGCGGTCCACCGATGACGATTCGGCGTCTCTATAATCACATATCCGAATACCTGCAGAGATCCCCGGGCGCAAGCCTAAGGTCACGGCTCAGTCGGGAGCTCGGGGATCTACTGCCGGATCGGGCAGCCTGCCCGTCCGCACTACAGCGTTTGGAGTGCTTCGGTGATTGCTTCGGTCGTGATGCCGAAGTGTTCCCACACTTCGTAGTGGCCTTCCGAGGGCGCGATGCGCGGATCGACAATTCCGATATGATGAAGAGGTACCCCGGATCCGTAGCCGGCGCCGGAGAGCAATCCTGCAAATCCTGCCAACCCGGTTTCGGGCGTACCGATGTACCCGTCCTCCACGGTGACCATTCCGGCAGAATATTGCTCGAACCACGATGCGATCGTGTTTTTCTCCAACGGTAGACCGTTCACGATGAGAACGTCGATGTCCTCGCCTTCCGTCGCATCGATGGCGAGATGCGCCGGTGCGCCGAACGCAAGTACCGCTCGATTCGCGCCTTCCTGGCGACGGCAGACCGTTACCGCTTCCCACTCGTCTTCCGGATTGTAGAGCGCGGCAGATCCATCCTGCGTCGACAGTACCGGAAGGTTGTCGCGCGGAATTGCGATGATGTGACCCCCGTAGTGCGCCGCGAGATCCTTCACCGCCACGAAGGCGGCGCGCGCGTCACACGGTGCGTAGAAGCGGTGAAGATAGGGCAGATATCCGATCCCAAGATTGATCCAGTCGAGCGCCCAGCCGGAGAAGTGATCCCGTCCGGTGCACGCCCCGACATGCGACATGTGGAACGTGACATTGAGCCCTTCATTCGTTCCCGTCAGGTTCCGTTGGTACCGCCACATTTCCAGTCCTTCTCTCGCGATGCCTTCGAAGAAAGCGGCGAAGGTTGAGAAGACGTTCAATTGCGGTTCCTGGGACGACGTTGCCAACCCGTTGGCCAGGATCGATGAGGCCTGTTCCTCAATGCTCATTTCGAATTGGTGCTCTTGATTCAAAAAGGTTCGTGCTTTTCCGAGCTTGGTCGACGGATCGAGATCGCAGCTGACGACAAAGACCTGGTCGGGAAAGGCTTCGGCGACGGCGGCATAGCCGGCTTCCACTCCGGAACGCGCGCTGGTGACCTTCCCTGCTTCGGGAAGTTTGGCTGCGGCCACTGCAGCGACGGGCAAGACCAGATTCGCCGAGCCAACGGCCGGCCGGGCGCGCGTGACCACGGTCTGTTTTGGCGCGGACAGGATAGCTGCGCGGGCGGCGCGCTGTTCGTCGCTGTATTGGAGCATGGGGTTCGCAAGGACGGCATCGGCATCGCGGCCTTTCATGTGTCCGTCGTGGTGACCCTCCCCCCCCGGAAGCTCGTTCACCAGGAACAGGCACTCCAGCATCGGCTCCGGATCCCGGTAGCTCATCAGGGCACCGGGAACCCAGACCTCCGTCTCCATGGGCACGCCATGTTTCGCCGCAAAATGCTGGGTCTCGTCGTGAATCCCGTACTTGTTTCCAAACCAGTTGAGGTCAACAAACCCGCCATTGGTCGAACGAAAGCCGGTTGGATAGATGAGCGTCGGCTGACCCTCCTGAGCAAGGCGGTACGCTTCATGGTAGGCCTTGTACAAGATGACTGTATCGTGAAGGCTTGGCGTCTCGAGAATCTTGATGCCGAGAGACTCGATGATAGGGCGCGGATCTTTGTCCATGATCTGCTTATTCGCGCCCGAAAGCTGAATGCCGTTCCGGTGCATGACGAATGTGACCGGCGCCCGATGCAGGTCCGCTCCGTTGAATCCGTTCAGCGCCTGCCCGGATATCCATCCCGCATCGCCACAATGACAGATTCCCCACGATCCGTCGCCATGTCGCGCTCTTTTCCCCAGTGCCTGGCCCACGATGGCTGGCACCATGACGCCGAGTCGACCCCCGTTGAGCTGGGTCCCCCCCGGGAGCCACGAAACATGACCGGCAATATCCAGCCCCCTTCGGAATTCGCGGATCACGATGTCCGGATCGATAAATCCGCGTGCGGCCAGGGTGGCGTAGTAACCGATGCTGCAGTGCGCGTTCTCGATCGTGAACTCGCTCTTCTCGTAGTCGATCAAGGCGAGTGTCAGTGTCAGCGCCGGAATCAAGTCCAGTCCGCCCCCGAGATGGTCCAGCTCGTTAATCTCCGCCAGGGAGGCGAGGGAAAGAATCGCGGTTCGCGCGGCATCGATTTCGAGGGCTTGCAGGGTCGTCGCATCTTCTAGCGAGAGGGCGTCCGTGGACCGGATGTCGATGCCGAGGGGCAGTACATCGGACGTTACCTCCGACGCCATGTATTTCGACTGCTCAATCAGTGCCCGGTTCTGAACCTGCTGATTATCCCAGAATGTTGTCGCGTAGTTGTTGGCTGTTTTCGTCATCGGTTCCTCTTGGGTGAAAGGAGTGCAATATGCAGGCTAATTCGGTTTACTGTCAATCGCCGCCCAGTTCCGATGGCGCGCCTTTCCAACGGAAAAGTTGCTCCCCGGCCCGGGGCACGAACAGCACTCCCGCGGATTCCCGGTCCTGAAAATCTTCAATGTTTATATCGGCGGGATTCCGATAGCCCAGATTGATCCGTTTGCACATGTCCGGCGGAATTGCGGTGGCGAGCTCGACCTCGATCCGCGGCTTCTCGACTCCATCCTCGAAGCTGCCGATCCCTTTCACATGGGTCGAATGAGCGATGACCCCCCATGGATGATGCTTGAAGGAATCCCATTGCTTTAGAAAGTAGTCGCGCACGTGGTACCCGATTTCCTGCATGGTGCGGCCATGGGTGTGCGAAACATCTTTGATGTGGGGTGCGTAGATAATGAGCCGGCCGCCGTCTTCAACTACCGGTTCAAGTTTGTACATGCCTTTTCCACCGACCCAGATGTCATCGTACATTGCCGGCATGCGGGAGAGGACGGTGTGATACGAGCGTTCTTTCCACTCGATGTGGATCTCGCGGGAAAGATCCGCCGCCGCGGACCATGCTTCTTCGGGTGTGCCGGCATAGAGGCCGGCAAGTCCGCCGTCCCGCACAACCATGCAGAGCGCGTGGCGTTCCAGGGGGAGCAGTGCTGCCGCGCGGTCGACGACATGGCGGACCGGCGTCCACTTCTTTCCGATAATCTTCGGATTTGTGATGACCGCGGCCAGCCAGTGAAAGAAATGCAGAACTTCCGGTCCCGAGATACCCGGAAAGATGTACTTATTTCCTCCGGAAAAACCGATGACTTCGTGGGGAAAAACCGGGCCGACGATGACGAGATGATCATACTCCCTAACTACGCGGTTGACTTTTACCGGAATGGAAAGGGAGAACAGCCCGTCCGTAAGTTCGTCGATGTCCGCCTCGGAGAATGTGCCAACCGTGGTGAGATGTTCGGGGTTGTCCCAGTGATGGTTCTCGAAATTGGCCTTGGGAAACAGAGCATTGCGTTCTTCACTTGTTATCCCAACCCGGTGGTTAATTTCTTCGTCCGACATGGGTGGATGTGTCCCGAGCGCAATCATGAAATCCACACGGTTCACTCGCGATTGAACCGCCTCGTAAATCAGTCGAAACATCTGGTCCATGGGGCAGGACCGGGTGCTATCGGGGATCACGAAGAGAATGCGCCGGCCGTCCATTGGGATGGCCGCCAGGGCATCCCCGCAGATGCTCCGAACCTCCTCCTCCGAGAGAAGGCGGTCAGTATGTCCGGATCCGTTCATTATCAGTTCCGCTAGGTTGGGCTCTCCAGGTGGGACAGTGCAAGAGCAGAACCAGTCGATCCCCGGTCCTTTGCAGGCTGCCCAGCCCCTAAACCACCAGAACTTCCAAAAGATCCCCGGCCCTAGGGGCCGGGAGTCTCAGGCGGCGCAGCCCCTGAAGAAACCGATCAGCAATCAAATCGAGCCCGCAAGGGGCGACGAATAGAGCGTAACGTTCGCTCTTTAGGGCGCGACTGCTTTGCAACGTCAACTAATAAAAGGTCAACTAATAAAAGGCCTGTCCCTAAAAAGTCTAAAAAGCGAGCTGATCACTCTCTCAGGGGTCTGGGTTTTCGCTTTTCTTTAGTTTAGGGGCTATGCAGCCTAATGATCCCACCCGCAAGGGATGGGGATTCCGAAGATATTGATATTGACGCCGGGCTTGGTTGTTTGAGAGCAGTGGGGCGCAAGAAAGGGGCTTCCTGCTTTATGTCGATTAGATCTGCGTTTGATATTTCTGGGAAAATTGCGTTGGTAACCGGGGCAACCGGCTCTCTTGGCGGTGAGATGGCAGTCATGTTGGCGGCGGAGGGCGCCCAAGTGGCGGTTGTCAGCAGATCCGCGGAGAGGGCGGAGGCTGCCGCAGCCCGTATTCGGGACGCAGGCGGCCAGGCGGAACCGTTCGCGGGGGACGTGCAGAACCGGGACGATGTGGAACGTATTGTACAGGGGGTGAAAGACCGGTGGGGCCGTATCGATATCCTCGTCAACGCCGCGGGCGGCAACGAACCCGGCGCCACCGCGGGCCCGGATCGCCGTTTCTTTGACCTTCCGGCGGATGCCCTGGAGAACGTGATGCGGCTGAATCTCCTCGGCACAATCTTTCCTTGCCAGGTTGCGGGCGAAGTTATGGCTTCACAGGGCGAAGGGTGCATCGTGAATATTTCGTCGATGGCCGCGGTGCTTCCGCTGACTCGCGTCATCGGCTATTCCGCGACGAAGGCGGGAATCAACAACTTTACCCATTGGCTCGCCGTCCACATGGCGCAGGAACACAGCGTCGACATTCGAGTCAATGCCATCGCCCCGGGATTTTTCGAGACCGAGCAAAACCGCTTTCTTCTCCGAGACAAGGAGACGGGCGAATTGAGCGAGCGCGGCCAGAAGATCGTGGATCACACCCCAATGGGACGGTTCGGAGACGCGAATGAACTTCTGGGTGCGCTGCTGTGGCTCGCCTCGCCCGCGTCGAAATTTGTCACCGGCATCGTGGTGCCCGTGGACGGAGGGTTTTCCGCCTACGCGGGGGTATGAGCATTTATTCCGTAAAAGATCTGACCGACTTGCCGAAGGTGAACGACACGCTGGTGGCGATCGACTCGGACGGATGCGTGTTTGACAGTATGGGCATTAAACAGCGCGACTGCTTCCATCCCGTGATTATCCGCCACTGGAAGTTGGAGGCAATCGAGCCGCAGCTCCGGGAAACAGCTGAATTTGTGAATCTTTATTCCAAGTCCCGCGGGCAGAATCGATTTACCGCGCTGCTGCGGGTATTCGAACTCCTGCCGAAGCGGGCCGACGTAAAGAATACCGGCGTGGTGACGCCGCCCGTGGAGCCGTTGCGCGCTTTCGTGGAATCGGACCAGCCGCTGACCAATACCGGACTCGAAAAGGAGCTGGAGCTTACCGGAGATCCCGAACTTGAACGTTTGTTGCAATGGAGCCTCGACGTAAACCGCGTCATCGAGGAGAAGGTCAAGAATGTGCCGCCCTTTCAATGGGTGCGCGAAGCGCTGGAAAAGATCTCCGCAACATCAGACCGCATCGTCTGCTCTCAGACTCCCGAAGACGCCCTGATCAGGGAGTGGAAGGAAAACGGCATCGAACACTTCGTCAGCGTGATCGCCGGCCAGGAGTTGGGCACCAAGGCGGAGCACATCAAGCTGGCTTCCAAAGGAAAATATGACGGTCTTCATGTCCTGATGATCGGGGATGCTCCGGGAGATTTCAAAGCCGCGGAGGCCAACGATGCCCTGTTCTTTCCTGTCGTTCCCGGCAACGAAGAAACTTCGTGGAAGCGGCTCGTGGACGAGGCCTACGACAGGTTTCTCAGCGGAGAATACGCGGGAGCCTACCAGGACGACCTGCTGAGTGAGTTCGATGAATCGCTTCCCGACGATCCATCCTGGGATCAGTAAGGAGCGATTCAGAATATGAGTCGCCGATTCGCACTGGGAATTGATTTCGGAACCAACTCGGTTCGCGCTTTGATCGCCGACACCGGCAGCGGGGAAGAGGTTGCCACGTGCGTGTGGGGGTATCGCCACGGAGATGAGGGGATCATTCAGGATGACGGTGATCCTGAACTGGCCCGGCAGCATCCTCGTGACTACACACTGGGCCTGGTAGAAGCCGTTGGCGGCGCTCTCCGCGAAGCGGCGGAAACCGAAGGGTTCTCGCCGGACCGGATCGTCGGCATCGGCGTCGACGCCACCGGCAGCACGCCGATTCCTGTCGACAGCCACGGCGAGCCGCTCGCGTTTCAACCGGAGTTCGAGTCATGCCCGGACGCGATGGCTTGGCTTTGGAAAGACCACACGGCTCACCAGGAGGCGTTGGAAATTACAAACCACGCAGCGGAGCATCGGCCTGCGTATCTTGCGAAATGCGGGGGGACGTACTCACCGGAATGGTTCTGGGCAAAGATCCTGCACTGCCGGAGAAACTCGCCCGCGGTCTTCGATGCGTCGCACACCTGGGTCGAATTGACGGACTTCATTCCCGCATTGCTTACGGGCAACACGCATCCCGAACGGGTCCCGCGCTCTCAATGCACGGCGGGTCACAAGGGAATGTTTCACACAACCTGGGGCGGTTATCCGGATGCGAAATTTCTGCGGACCCTGGACGAGGGGCTTGCCCGCGTACGGTCGAGCTTGCCCGCCGGCACAATTACTATAGGTGACCGTGCAGGAAAATTGAGCGAGCCGTGGGCGGGGAAGATGGGTGTACCCGCGGGCACTCCCGTCGCAGGTGGCGCACTTGATGCGCACCTCGGAGCGGTAGGCGCCGGCGTCAAACCGGGAACGCTCGTGAAGATCATGGGTACATCGGGGTGTGATATAGGTGTTGCCCCTCTGTCGGCGGAGTTGCCCGATGTACCGGGGCTCTGCGGCATCGTTCCGGAATCCGTGTTGCCCGGCTGCTACGGTCTGGAAGCGGGGCAGGCCGCTTTCGGCGATATCTATAACTGGTTTGTTCAACGAATTCAGCCCGGCGGCGCGGAAGCCGGTTCGCACGCAGCCCTGACCAGGGATGCCGAAAAACTTCGTCCGGGCGAAAGCGGATTGCTCGCGCTGGATTGGCACAATGGGAATCGCACCGTTCTGATCGATCCGCGACTGACCGGCGCGGTCATTGGTCTTACCCTGCGTACGTCCCCCGCCGACTTATACCGGTCATGGATCGAAGCGACCGCCTTCGGGTCGCGCGCTATCATCGACCGGTTTGAAGAGTATGGCGTCCCGATCAAGCGTGTCGTGAATGCCGGCGGCATTTCCGCCAAGAACCAGTTGGTGATGCAGATTTTTGCGGATGTCCTGAATCGGCCGCTCGAGGTGTCCCGCAGCACGCAAACCTGTGCGCTGGGCGCGGCGATGTCCGGCGCAGTGGTCGGCGGCGCGCACGCCACCTTTGCCGATGCGACCTCGGCCATGACCGGGATGCTGGAGTACGTATATCACCCGATCCCCGAAAACGTTGCGGTGTACGAACGCCTGTACCGCCTCTACAAACGGCTGCACGACTTATTCGGCGCGACCGGCTACGCAGAAAACCAGTTCGATGTAATGAAGGAACTGCTGGATCTTCGGGATCGCGCTAAAATAGCGTAGCGCGGATTTCAGGAATCCCGGCAGGCCCAGAGCATTCCGCGCTGCACGATTTCCAGGGCCTCGGAGACATCGAAGTCCTTGTATGTATGGCCCCAGCCCGCTACGAACACCGTTCCTTTTCCATAGGGTCGTGTCCACGCGTAGGGCATGACGGTTCCCGCTGCATACTGTTCGGTTTCACCGTGCTCGCCGGTAAACGTAGTCGAACATAGTACGTGGTTCCCCGGATCGACGTGCAGATAGTACTGCTCCGTGCCTTTCAGGGTGAACGTTTCGATGCCTTCCGTGATGGGATGCCCGGCGTCAGCGATCTCCACCGTGTAGGACGGGATGCACCCGCCGGGATGCGATACCCATTGCCCGCCCGTCAACCACTGGTATCCGGTATCGTTACGAAAGGAGTCGATGATGCCGCCGTGCCAGCCGGCGAATCCGGTACCGGCGCGAACCGCGTCGCAGAGCCCGGCGGACTGTTTGGCGGTGATTTCCGACATTGTCACGCACTGGATGATCAGGTCCGCCTCCGCCAGTGCACCGCTATCGAGGTAAACGTCCAGCGATTCGGTTTTTTCCACTTCGAATCCGATACCGGAGAGCCAGCCGGCGAATACCTCGGTCGACTCCCTGGGGGTGTGCCCATCCCAGCCCCCGAATATCATGAGGGCTCTTTTCCCGTCTGGCGTACTCAGCTTCATTTATTCCCGAAGATTTCGATCAGTCATCGGAGAATGCGCCGTCGAACGAGATCTTGCTTGAGGGGAAGTCCACCTGCTTCACGAAGGCGCACGCCTCCATTGCCCCGTGTTCGCGGTCCATTCCCGAATCCTCCCACTCCACGGAAAGCGGGCCGGAGTAGGCAATGTCGTTCAGCGCGCGAATAATTTCGCCGAATTCAATCTTCCCGTGCCCGAGCGAACGAAAGTCCCAGTAGCGGCGGTGGTCACCAAACTCCGTATGTCCGCCGAACACGCCCGCCTCGGTCGGCGTCGAAGACCAGCCCACGTCTTTCATGTGAACGTGAAAGATGCGATCGCTGAATTTTCGAATAAATTTCACGTAGTCGACGCCCTGGTAACCGAGGTGGCTTGGGTCGTAGTTGAATCCGAAACAGGGATGTCCGTTCAGCGCCTCGATCGCGCGCTCCGAGCTTGCGACATCGAATGCGATTTCACTGGGATGAACTTCGAGCGCAAACTTTACGCCCGCTTTTTGATAAGCATCGAGGATCGGTATCCACCGCGCAGCCAGGTCCGCAAATCCGGCGTCTATCATTTGGGGCGTAACCGGCGGGAACGAATAGAGAAGGTGCCAGATGGAGCTGCCGGTAAATCCATTGACCACCTTCACGCCCAATCTTGCGGCTGCCTCGCCGGTCCGGATTATTTCTTCGGCAGCCCGCTGCCGGACTCCTTCCGGATCGCCGTCCCCCCAGACATAGTCCGGAAGGATTGCCTGGTGGCGTTCGTCAATCAGGTCGCACACTGCCTGCCCCACCAGGTGAGTGGAAATGGAGAAGAGTTGGAGTCCGTGCGATGCAAGCAGCTCTCGCTTTGCTTTGCAGTAGGCGGCATCGGCCTTTGCCACCTCGAAATGGTCTCCCCAGCAGGCGAGTTCCACGCCGTCGTATCCAAAGGATTTCGCTTTTTCGCAGACGGTATCCAAGGGGAGGTCGGCCCACTGGCCGGTGAAAAGTGTAACGGGTCTTGCCATGAAATAACTCCTTGCTGTAGCTGCCGATTCCTAGGCCCGAGTGTTCTCCCAAGGGGGCTGCTTTTGCAAGGCCAAAAGCAGGTGCTTGATTTTGCTAAATCAATGCTCCATTCTCCCATCCCTTGGGGATTCGAAAGGTCGACCCAATAGCCGCAATCAGGAGTTACAGAAGAGGGAGAGCATATCGATGAAGACTCGTGCTGCCGTCGCGTGGGAAGCCGGAAAGCCGCTGGAGATCGAAGAAGTGGATCTGGCCGGGCCGAAGAAAGGGGAAGTCCTGGTTCAAATCAAGGCCACGGGGGTTTGCCATACGGATGCCTTCACCCTGTCAGGCGATGACCCGGAAGGAGTCTTTCCCAGCATTCTGGGTCATGAGGGCGGGGGTATCGTGCAGGAAGTCGGCGAAGGCGTGTCCGGTTTATCCGTGGGCGATCACGTGATTCCCCTCTACACGGCAGAGTGTCGCGAATGCAAGTTCTGTAAATCCGGCAAAACCAATCTCTGCCAGGCCGTACGCGCCACCCAGGGTCGCGGACTGATGCCGGATGAAACCACACGCTTCAGCCAGAATGGAAAAGACATCTTTCATTTCATGGGGACGAGCACATTCAGCGAGC
>Ga0310121_10003152_pt1 | contig 15164 bp, 13 predicted proteins | sample CB27_Tmax_986_MG_FD_203504 | JGI IMG/M metagenome (GOLD analysis project Ga0310121, IMG submission 203504) | Marine microbial communities from Western Arctic Ocean, Canada - CB27_Tmax_986 | ecosystem: Environmental > Aquatic > Marine > Oceanic | place: Canada: Western Arctic Ocean | collected...
TCACGTATCTAGGCGATTTTACCGGTGTTTACGTTAATTCTTTATGACGATGGTGGGTTTAAATCCCCCGAGAAGGCCCGATAATATCCAGTATGTCTGAGGACCCTCGAAGACTAGGAGCCGACGGTGATCATGACCTCGCCATCGAGGAGGCTCGTCCACGAATCAAGAAGCCGCCGCTCTACCGCGTCGTGCTATTGAATGATGACTACACGCCCATGGACTTTGTGGTCCAGATCCTGGAAAAGATCTTTTCGATGGACCGCTCCGCGGCTACGCGTACCATGCTACAGGTCCATACCCGGGGGAAAGGTGTGTGTGGTGTTTTCAGTTATGAGATTGCCGAGACCAAAGTGGCGCAGGTGACTGGGCTCTCTCAGAAACACCAGCACCCGCTACTGTGCACGATGGAAGAGAACTAATGTTGTCGAATGAGCTCGAATACTGTCTGAATGAAGCGTTCCAGCGCGCGCGAGATGAGCAGCACGAGTTCATCACCGTCGAGCACCTGCTACTTGCGCTTTTGGACACGCAGCACGTTATCGAGATTCTAAAGGCCTGTGGCGCAGACATCGAGCGGCTACGCCGCGAGCTTAAAGAGTTTATTTCCGAGTCGACTCCGAGACTGCACGACGAGGATGAAGAAGTCGACGTGCAGCCCACGTTGGGTTTCCAGAGAGTGTTGCAACGAGCGGTCTTCCACGTTCAGTCCAGCGGCAAGAAGGAGGTGACACCGACGAACGTGTTGGTGGCTATCTTCAGTGAGAAGCAGGCTCAGGCGGTTTACCTCCTCGATGAGCATGATGTTGCGCGACTGGATGTGGTCCACTACATCTCTCACGGTGTCTCGAAGATTCAGGACGGCACGCCTGAACAAGAGGAAACGACGGATGCCATGGAGGGCGAGCGCGGCGGCTCGGAGGCCGAGGCTCTTGGACGGTTCACGACCAACCTCAATCGTCAGGCTGAAGACGGGCGGATCGACCCTCTCATCGGCCGGGAGCTTGAGATCGAGCGTACCGTCCAGATCCTGTGTCGTCGCCGAAAGAATAACCCGCTGTTCGTCGGTGAAGCCGGTGTTGGCAAGACGGCTCTCGCTGAGGGTCTGGCACGGCTGATCGTCGAAGGTAACGTCCCCGGGGTGCTGCTCGAGAGCACGATCTACGCGCTGGACATGGGCTCTCTCATTGCTGGGACCAAGTATCGAGGGGACTTCGAGAAGCGCCTGAAGGGCGTCGTCAATGAGCTGAAACGCGAAGCGGGTGCGATCCTATTTATTGATGAGATACACACGATCATCGGGGCGGGGGCTGCTTCCGGTGGTGTCATGGATGCGTCGAATCTCATCAAGCCCGTGCTCGCAAACGGGGACATTCGCTGCATCGGTTCGACGACTTACTCGGAGTTCCGTGGCATCTTCGAGAAGGATCACGCGCTGGCCCGTCGCTTCCAGAAGATCGACATTGTGGAGCCGAGTATCGACGAGACCGTCCAGATTCTGCGTGGAATCAAGACTCGCTTCGAAGAGCATCACAATGTTCGCTATGACGACGACGCACTTCAGGCGGCGGCCGAGCTCTCCGGAAAGCACATTAACGACCGTCAACTCCCCGATAAGGCCATCGATGTTATCGATGAGGCGGGAGCCAACAGGCGCCTGCAGCCGGAAGCCGAGCGCAGGGAGGTGGTCGACGTCGAGCTGGTGCAGAACATTGTCGCCAAAATGGCGCGGATTCCACCGAAAACTGTTTCGGCATCCGACCGGGACGTGCTGAGCCACTTGGAACGGGATCTGAAGCTGGTCATATTCGGGCAGGATCGCGCCATCGGCGCCTTGACCTCGGCGATCAAGATGTCGCGGTCCGGGCTCGGAGATGAGCAGCGCCCTGTGGGTTCATTCCTCTTCTCCGGACCGACGGGCGTGGGTAAGACTGAGGTCACTCGGCAGTTGGCCCTGACGATGGGTGTGGAGCTCGTTCGCTTCGACATGTCCGAGTACATGGAACGACATACCGTGTCGAGGTTGATCGGTGCGCCGCCGGGCTACGTCGGATTTGATCAAGGTGGTCTCATGACCGAAGCAATCACGAAGAATCCGCACTGTGTGTTGCTGTTGGATGAGATCGAGAAGGCGCATCCCGAGGTTTTCAACATTCTCCTCCAGGTGATGGATCATGGAGTGCTCACGGATAACAATGGTCGCAAGGCGGACTTCCACAATGTGATTCTGGTGATGACAACGAATGCCGGCGCGCAGGAGGCAAGTCGCACGTCTGTCGGATTCACGCTCCAGGACCACTCTAGCGATACTATCGAGGTCATAAAGAAAATGTTCTCACCGGAGTTCCGCAATCGGCTGGACGCCATTATCCAGTTTGATCCGCTGGGGGAGACTTCCATTGCGCGTGTTGTCGACAAGCTGATCGTGGAGCTAGAGACTCAGCTCTACAAGAATAATGTCAGCATCGAGCTTGAGGCACCGGCTAGAGTGTGGATTGCCGAGAGAGGGTACGATCAGAAAATGGGTGCTCGACCCATGGCGCGAGTGATCCAGGAGCACATTAAACGGCGCCTGGCGGAGGAGTTACTGTTCGGCAAGCTTGTGGAGGGCGGACACGTTCGCGTTGCGCTGAACTCAGAGGGCGACGACCTCATTCTCATTCCAGAGGCGGCAACACGGGAACTGGAGCATCTTCCTGAAACGTGAGTCAGGTTGATTCTTGGCTTTAACGGGATCGGTAGGTGATTCGTCCTTTACTGAGATCATAGGGTGTTAGTTCGACCGTGACTTTGTCACCTTTGAGGATCCGAATGTAGTTCTTACGCATTTTCCCGGAGATATGGGCCGTGACGATGTGACCGTTTTCCAGCTCCACACGAAAAGTGGTGTTGGGCAGCGTCTCCGCAACCACACCCTCCATCTGTAGTGCTTCCTCTTTAGCCATCACCTTTACCGATCCGTAACACTTGTCTTGCCGACTGCGGCGGCGAATTGTTGCATATCCAAGAAGATTCCCGCAATGGTCTGTTAGTAATCTCTGGTAGCCGTGTACCGCTCATGGTCTTGGTTCCATGAATCGGGCTCGCCACGTGGCTCACAGAGCGTGTCGAGTTGTTGCAGAAACACGTTACGCGGGAGCGTCCTCGCTCCCAAAGATTCCAAATGACCCGACCAGACCTGGCAGTCGATCAACTCGAACCCCCTCGCTTGGAGGTACTCGATGGATCTGACGAAGACGACCTTCGAGGAGTTGCTCACTCGAGCGAACATGGATTCTCCGAAGAAAACCTTTCCGATAGCGATTCCGTACATTCCTGCGATCAGCACCTTTCCGTCCCACGCTTCGAACGAATGCGCCCAACCGAGGTTGTGGAGCCGTTCATAGGCTTTTCGCATCTCCGGTGTGATCCAGGTGCCTTCCGTAAACTGGCGCGGCGCTGCGCAGCCTTCGACGACGGCGCTAAACGCGCAGTCCGCGCTTAGCCGCAGGCGCGACTGGCGAAGTGTCCGCGTGAGTCGCCTGGAAATATGTAGTTCCGCTGGAAACAATACCGTACGCGGATCCGGAGACCACCAAAGGATAGGCTGTCCTTCCTCATACCACGGGAATATGCTCTTGGGATAGGCAGTGAGAAGCCTTTCAGGACTGAGATCGCCACCGACGGCGAGCAGCCCGTTGGGTTCCGTCAGCGCGTCCCCGGGAGACGGAAACGAGTCAGGGGGGGCGGCGGGAGACAACCTGTGGATCACTGTCGCGCGGTAACCCGGTTGTGGTCTGGGGTCGTCACACGTCCGGGTGGCGGAATCGCCTGGTTTTTGCGATAGGGAGCGTGGTTCCTGAGCTCATCCATATAAGTATCCACATATGTCCGCTCCCGATCGAGAAACTCCGCGACCGCACGGCCGAACTCCGGATCGGGGATCCAATGGTTCGACCAGGTTGCCATCGGCGTGAAGCCCCGAGCGAGCTTGTGTTCTCCCTGGGTTCCGGGCTCGAACCGGCTGAGACCCTGGTTTATGCAGTATTCGATTCCCTGGTAGTAGCAGGTCTCGAAGTGCAGGCTGTGGAAATCCGCGAGGCTGCCCCAATACCGACCATACAGGGTGTCCTGGCTGCGGAAACAGATTGCGGTCGCTATGGGTTCGCGCTTGAAGCGCGCCAGGATAACCAAAAGGTTCTCCGGCATGCTCTCACAGATCTCTCGGAAGAACTCGCGGTTGAGGTACGGTGCACGCCCGCGGCGTAGAAAAGTGCGCGAGTAGAACTCGAAAACGGTGTCCCAATCGTTCTCGCTCAGCTCGTTACCCAAGAGGTGTTCGAACTGAACACCCGCCTCGGTCACGCGACGTCGTTCCCTGCGGGCCTTCTTTCGCTTCGCTGAAACGAAACGTGCCAAAAACGCGTCAAAATTGTCGTAGCCATCGTTATGCCAATGAAACTGACAGTCCTTGCGTTGCAGGAGACCCTGTTTGGAGAGAAAGTTCCGCTCCGTTTCCGTTGGGAAAAGCACGTGTAGGGACGACGCGTCGACTTCCTCGGCGAGCTTCCTCGTGGCAGCTAGCAGCTCCTCGGCGATACTCGAGAAATGCCCACGTTCTCTTACTAGGAGCCGCTGACCGGTGGCCGGTGTAAAGGGAACTGCGGACACGAGCTTGGGATAATAGGAGAGGCCGGCTTGGTCGTAGGCATTCGCCCAGCTCCAGTCAAATACAAACTCACCGCGGGAGTCATGCTTGATATACAGGGGCATGGCGCCAGCAAGGCCGCCGGCCTCGTCGATGACCGTGAGATGAGCTGGTTCCCAGGTGGTGCCTGCGCCCACACACCCTGAGCGTTCGAGCGCACCGAGGAATTCGTGGCGGAGGAACGGGGAATCGCCTGCAATCATGTTCCACGCCGACGCATCGATGTCGAGGATGCTCGGATGCTGCTGGACTCGAAGCTTCATGCTGTCTCCCCTGTCGTGTCGGGAGTCTGCCACGGGAACCGCTGGCCCGCACATCGACGCGCCTACTCTCTGTGCAGAGCCGAGCGCGTTACTATCACCGCCCGTGAGACTTGACGCAGCGCGGGGCGGACGAATCCGCCGATGTTTCCATCGGTCGAGTTAATTGTATAATCAGGATGTTAACTTGATATATTCGGGTAAAACTTGAACAGAGCGAAAGTCAGCAGCGCGACATCCTCCGTATTGGTTCCCCGGATTCGGGGCTTGCGAGAGTCGGCGATGTGGTTGTTCGTTGGACTTGCGATCATCCTGTTCTTTGCCCTGGCGACCTACGACTCCGGCGATCCGGCTTTCAGCGTGTCGGCCGACACCCCAACCATTGAGAACCGGATGGGGCCGGCTGGGGCATGGTTCGCGGATTTGGCGTACCTGCTGTTCGGTCGACCGGCTTATCTTTTTCCCGTGTTGGTTTTGCTGGTCGGTGTGTTCCTGTTCAGGAACCGGCCGGGACCGACCACACCAGGCCGCTCAGCCGTGTGGTGGCGAGCCGGTGGATTCTTCTTGGTGCTAACCACGAGCTGCGGGCTGGCCACACTGCATTTCTTAGTGCCTGAGATGCGGGAGACTGCCGGGGGGATCATTGGCCAGTTGGTGGGCGGTGGACTCGAGCAGATTCTGGGGCTGTTAGGCGCTACGGTATTGTTGCTGGTGCTCTGGCTTGCGGCCGTTTCGCTCGCCACAGGCGTCTCCTGGCTCGCCATTATGGATTACATCGGCCGCGGCATTCTTGCGGTCATCATCAAGGGCGAGATGTTCATCAATCGTGTTCAGGTCTGGCTCGAAGGACGTCGGGCCAAACAACAGCGCCAAGACCTGATCTTAAGGTCTCGGGCGAAAACGAGGGTTGAGACGCCCCGGATTGAGCCTTCGTTCAGCGCCGCGCCTCCCAGCGCCCGGTTGGAGCGAGAGCGGCAGGTACCGTTGTTTGAACCGCCGGCCTCGAACGAGCTACCGCCCTTGGCCCTGCTTGATGATCCCCCGCCCAGCGTGGGCGGCTACTCGGCCGAGGCGCTGGAAGCAATGTCACGACTGGTAGAGTTGAAGCTCGTTGATTTCGGGATCGAAGTGGAGGTTGTCTCGGTTCAACCCGGGCCGGTTGTGACACGGTTCGAGCTCAAGCCCGCGCCCGGCGTGAAAGTAAGCCAGATCAGTAACCTCTCGAAGGATCTCGCCCGTTCACTGTCCACCGTCAGCGTACGCGTGGTGGAGGTCATCCCAGGCAAACCGTATGTCGGCCTCGAAATTCCAAACGAAGTGCGAGAACTGGTTGCCTTAGGCGAGATCATCAAGTCGCAGGTCTACGACAAGCAGAGCTCGCCGATCACCCTGGCCCTAGGCAAGGACATTGGCGGCCAGCCCATGGTGGCCGATCTGGCCAGGATGCCCCACCTGCTGATCGCTGGCACCACGGGCTCGGGTAAGTCCGTCGCGTTAAACGCGATGGTGTTGAGTCTGTTGTACAAGTCCTCTCCTGAGAACGTGCGAATGATCATGATCGATCCTAAGATGCTCGAACTATCTGTCTACGAGGGCATCCCGCATCTGCTCGCGCCGGTCGTGACGGATATGAAAGAGGCGGCCAATGCTCTTCGCTGGTGCGTCGCCGAGATGGAGCGGCGTTACGCGCTGATCGCGGGGTTGGGTGTGCGCCACATTTCCAGCTACAACCGCAAGGTCGCCGAAGCCGCTGACAAGGGAGAGCCGATTCCGGATTCCACCTTTAAGTTAGATGGAGATCCTGATCAGGAAGTTCCTTCGTTGCAGCCGCTACCCAACATCGTCGTTATCATCGACGAGTTAGCCGACATGATGATGATGGTCGGTAAGAAAGTTGAGGAGCTTATTGCGAGGTTGGCCCAAAAGGCCCGTGCGTCGGGAATCCACATGATTATCGCTACCCAGCGACCGTCTGTAGATGTGATCACGGGTCTCATCAAGGCCAACATCCCATGCCGAATTGCGTTCCAGGTGTCGGCAAAGGTCGATTCACGGACGATCCTTGATCAGATCGGTGCGGAGAACCTTCTCGGCCACGGCGATATGCTGTTCCTTCCTGCGGGCACTTCGACGCCCACGCGTATCCATGGCGCTTTTGTATCTGACAACGAGGTCCACTCGGTAGTGAAGAGCCTTGTAGCCAGCGGTGTACCATCGTTTATCGAAGAGATTCTCTCCGGTCCTAGCGAGCCCATTCCCGGGATCGACCCCACGCCGCCGTTCGGGGAGTTGGACGGTGAGCAGGATCCCCTTTACGATCAGGCTGTGCGGATCGTTACCGAGACTCGCAAAGCGTCGATTTCCAGCGTTCAACGTCGCCTGAAAGTCGGGTACAACCGCGCGGCTCGGATGGTCGAAACCATGGAGGAGGCCGGCATCGTTGGAAGCTTGCAAACGAATGGATCCAGGGAAGTTCTTGCGCCGCCGCCCGCCGGAGACAATTAGGTTCTGTCATTATCTCATCCCATTGTGGGCGCTCACCCTGTCTTCTTCGGCCGGCGCTCAGAGCGAAGAGCCCGTATTCGGTCTCGACGGAGCCGCGTCACTCGATACGTTTATTGAGACGACGCGAACTTTGCGTGCCGAGTTTCAACAGGAACTGTGGAGCTCGGAAGGGCGACTCATCGAAACGGCGGCTGGAACGCTCTGGCTAAAGCGCCCCAATAGGTTTCTCTGGAATTACCGTGAACCGTTCGAGCAACTGGTTGTCGGGGACGGCGAAAATCTTTGGATATACGACATGGAGCTGGGTCAGGTCACGGTAAGTCCACTGGATGACTCTATCGCGGCGACTCCCGCCATGTTGCTTAGCGGGGATGAAGCCGTGCGAGAAGGGTTCGATGTTCTGGAGAGTTTTACCGCGGAAGGGATCGAGTGGGTCAGGCTTGCCCCTAAGCTTAACGGCACTGATTTTAGCAACGTGCTCATTGGCTTCAGAGCAGGCTTGCTTGATAGCCTTGAGCTGCTTGACGGGCTGGATCAGGTAACCGAGATTGAATTCGGTGAGGTTGAGGTCAATCCCGAAATTTCGAACGACTCGTTCCGGTTTTCTCCTCCCGAAGACGTTGACGTAATAGGACAGCCGGCCGTGGCGACGAGGTAGATCCGGTGATACCCCTGCGACATCCCATGTTGTGGATGCTAGCCGGCTGGGCGCTCCTGCTATTAGTAGTGACGGGCAGCGTGATTCCCAGCGTGGTGGTCAGCGAATTCGCTGCTGCTGATAAGGTTGTGCACATGCTCTCGTATTTCGTATTGATGGTTTGGTTCTCCGGTATGTACGCGAGGCGTCGGCAGGCGGTAATCGCGCTCACGTTAATCCTGTTCGGGATCGTCCTGGAATTCGTCCAGGCGCAGCTGCCCTATCGGCTATTCGATCCCCTGGATCTCGTCGCAAACGCGACCGGAATCCTGCTCGGGCTTTGCTTGTCATTTCTGGTTCTCGCCGGGTGGTGTCAGCGCGTCGAGCGAGTCTTGGGTTTGTGACTGATACGGGATTCTGCCCATGTTAGACCCTAGAGCATTGCGCAGCGATCTGGATGCGGTCGCCAAGAACTTAGCGCGGAGAGGCTATGTGCTGGACTGTGCCGTCTATAGCAGACTTGAGGATCAACGCAAAGCGTTACAGGTCGAAGTGGAAGAGCTGCGCCATCTACGTAATGAACGCTCGAAGAAAATCGGGCAGGCCAAGGCCGTGGGGCAGGACATCGAACCCCTCAAGGTCGAGGTGGGGAAGCTCAGCGCGGCGCTCGCAGATTCCGAATCACGCCTGCATACGCTGCACGAGGAGCTTGATGCTTTCCTAACGGAGATTCCGAACTTGCTGCACGAATCCGTGCCCAGCGGCCTCGATGAGACCTCGAACACCGTTCTTCGAAGCTGGGGCGACATTCCAGCCTTCGACTTCGAGCCAAAGGATCACGTCGAACTGGGAGAGGCGATGAGGCTGATCGACTTCGAGGCCGCCGCAAAGTTGGCGGGTAGTCGGTTCGTCGTCCTTCAAGGCGCACTGGCGAGACTGCACCGAGCGCTCATCCAGTTCATGTTGGACCTTCACGTCCAAGAGCATGGGTACATGGAGAGCTACGTTCCATACCTGGTTAACGACAGCTCGTTGTTCGGTACGGGGCAGTTGCCAAAGTTCGCCGGTGATCTGTTCACGTTGGAGGGTGAGGCTCCTTTACGGCTGATACCCACGGCCGAGGTGCCCTTGAGCAACCTCGTGCGTGACCGCATCGTGGAACCCGGGGAGTTGCCCATGCGCCTGGCGGCTCACACGCCTTGCTTCCGATCCGAGGCCGGCTCTTACGGTCAAGACACCCGCGGAATGATTCGACAGCACCAATTCGAGAAGGTCGAGCTGGTCCATATCGTCGAGCCGCAGGATTCCTATCAGGCGCTCGAAGAGCTGGTGTCCCACGCGGAGGTCGTCCTCCAACGTCTCGAATTGCCCTACCGTGTCGTGACGCTTTGCGGGGGCGATACCGGGTTTCAATCTGCGAAAACCTACGATATCGAGGTGTGGGTACCCGGCCAGGATCGCTACAGGGAGATCTCATCCTGCAGCAACTGCGAGGCTTTTCAGGCCAGGCGCATGCAGGCGCGCTGGCGTAACCCCGACTCCGGCAAGCCAGAGCCGGTCCACACGCTCAATGGTTCCGGGGTAGCTGCTGGACGGGCGCTCATCGCCGTCATGGAGAACTACCAACAGCGAGACGGTACGGTGAGCGTGCCTGGCGTCCTACGGCCTTATATGTCGGGCCTCGAGCAGATTACCGCTTGAGTCGGTATCAGAGCCTCTGGATCTGCACATTCCGGAACCGCACGATTCCGCTGCCATATTGCAGCGTGAGCGGGCCGTCCGAATAGCTGTCATCCTCGAAATCTACGGTTACCGTGCCGTTTAGTGTGACCATGAGGTGGTCGCCCTCGGCCCTGATCTCGTAGGTGTTCCATTGGCCGCCAGTGTCGATCTGCGCGGCGGGCGCTGCGAAGTCGACGATCCCACCTGTGCGATAGGTTTGGTCCTCGCGTTGGTCATAGATGTTCACCTCGTAGCAGGTGTTTGGCGAGACCATTTCGGGGTCCTGACAGCGAATGAAGATCCCGCTGTTGGCTGGATCGTCGACCCAGAATTCCAACGTCAAGACGAAGTCGGAATAGGAGCTTTTAGTGATCAGGTGGCCGCTGCCGCCGGCTCCTTCCACGATGTTGCCCGAGACGGTCCAATTCGCGTCTCCGAGTCGATTGAAACTGTCGAGGTTCGAGCCGTCGAAAAGGGCCATCTGAGCAGTGGCCTGTTGGCCGACGAGGAGCAACGCCGTTAACGTCGCTGCGGATGCGAATTTCATTGTTATTCCCCCTAAAGGATTTGTTGGAACGGTTGTTCTGCCGCGCCATGATACTTGGTGTCCAGCCGAGCGTGGAGGGTGGTGGGCTGATCTTTTTTATTCTATTGATTTTGCTGAAAAAGACTTCCATAAACTTGGCACACTACAGAGCGAAGCCGGTGTGGGTAAGCGCTCAAATCGGACTGTTGGCGGGTGTGCTAGGCTAATCGAGATTTCGCTCAGATCAGAGGAATCTCGCTATGGCTCTGGTGAACCTGTCGGTAGACGGCCGTACACACAGCATCGACGTCGAACCGGACATGCCTCTGTTGTACGCCCTGCGCGATGAGCTTGGGCTGAACAATCCGCGTTTCGGTTGTGGTCTGGCGCAGTGCGGCGCGTGCACTGTCCTCATGGATGGACAGCCGATCCGAGCCTGTGTGGTGCCGGTTGCCGCCGCTACTGGCGAGTTGCAGACCCTGAACGGGATTGGTACTGCCGATAAGCCCCACCCTGTGCAGCAAGCTTTTATCGACGAGCAAGTACCGTTCTGCGGCTACTGCGTGAACGGTTGGATTATGTACTCGGTCGCTTTGCTGGAACGTGACCCGGCTCCAACGGATGAGGCGATTCGCCAGGGGTTTGCGGGCCTAAAGTGTCGCTGCGGCGCTCACTCGGCCATCCTACGCGCGGTCAAACGTGCCGCGGAGCAAATTCAAGCACGGGGGGCCTAGACAATGAGGTGGCTAGAGACTCGCGTCCAGAGGCGGAGCGTCCTGAAGGGTGCCGGCGCTCTCGTTGTTTCCGGCTCGATCCCCGGGTTCGTATCCCAAGCGGGCGCTGCGGATCAACCTCTTTGGCGTCAGCTATCGCCAGGCCAGCTGGACACCTATCTAAAGATTAGCGAGGAAGGCGCCGTCACGGCCTTCTTCGGCAAGATGGACATGGGCCAGGGCGTCGACATCTCGATCGCCCAGATTGTCGCCGACGAGTTGGACGTACCGCTCGATCGCGTTGAGGTCGTCATGGGTGATACGGCACTGACTGTCAATCAGGGTGGTGCGAGCGGGAGCAGTGGGTTGGAGGAGGGCGGGATTCCCTTGCGCAACGCAGCGGCTGAGGCTCGGCGCGTGCTCATGGATCTCGCGGCCGAGAAGCTGGAGGTCTCCGTCGCGCAGCTTGCGACGGAGAATGGTGCGGTTATCGTTGGGCGAGACCCGACCCGCCAGCTTGGTTACGGGGAACTCATCGGCGGACGGCACTTCGATGTAAGGCTCGAGTGGAACGGGCGCTACGGCAATGGCCTTCGCGCAGAGGGCATTGCGAATCCGAAGCATCCCTCTGAGTATCAGGTTGTCGGGCAGCCTGCTTTGCGGCGTGACCTGCCGGGTATCGTGATGGGCACCCATCAATATGTCGTCGATGTGAAAGTGCCCGATATGGTGCACGGGCGCGTCGTGCGTCCTTCAGTGGCTGGTAGTGTCCCCACGGCGGTAAACGAAAACTCGATCCGCTCGATCCTGGGCGCGAGTGTCGTGCACGAGGGCGATTTCCTCGGGGTGGTGGCGGAGCGTGAGTGGGACGCGATCCGAGCAGCACGTCAGCTTGAGGTGACTTGGTCAGAAGTTGAGCCGCCGTTTCCGGAGATGGACGAGCTTTACACCTATATTCGCCGCGCGCCTGTTGTCCGCGAGAGCGCGGGTGGAGGGCGCTCGCCCGATGTCGTACCGGACAAAGCGTCCGTTGAGGCCGCCTTGGCGGAGGCGGACCGGGTCATCGAAGCGGAGTACGAATTCCCGTTCCAGTCGCATGGATGTATGGCTCCCGCCTGCGCTGTATGTGACTACCGAGGTGATAGCGCCACGCTCTGGACCGGTTCCCAGAAGCCCCACTATGCCGCGGAAGGCGTAGCGAAGCTCTTGGACCTGCCCGTCGAGAACGTCAGGGGCATCTGGGTGCTCGGCCCTGGCAGCTATGGTCGCAGTGACGCTGGAGATGCCGCGATGGATGCCGCGTTGATGTCCCGTGCAGTGGGGCGACCGGTTCGCGTGCAGGGGATGCGTGACGAGGGGACCGCATGGGACCCGAAAGCACCCGCCTCGGTTCACTACGTCCGCGCAGGATTCGACTCCGAGGGCAACGTGGTGGGCTACGAGTTTCGAATGAAGGCTTTTTCTGTCGGTGATACGGAGAGCAATGAGAGCAACCCTAGCCACACACTCGCCGGTATGCTGACGGGGTGGCCAAACGCCAGCGTCCACCGGTTGAGCAATCCGGGGGATCGCTACGAATTCCCGAACAAGGTTCGCTATTGGCAGACGATTGCGCCTCTACTAGGGAAAGCATCTCCGCTTCGAACTGCACACCTTCGCGATCCGCTCGGGCCGCAGAATCATTTCGCTAGTGAATCCTTCATCGATGAGATGGCGATCGCTGTAGCTGCCGACCCGGTGGAATTCAGGTTGCAGTACCTCAAAGAGGCTCGCGATGCTGACGTGTTGAGGGCGGCCGCGGAACGTTACGGCTGGGAGCCTAGGGTCTCGGGACCCACTGCCATTCCCGCTGGTGGCGTCGTCACGGGCCGTGGTGTGGCTTATACCCGTCGGGGCGACTCCGTCGTAGCGGTTATCGCCGAGGTTGAAGTGAACCTCGATACGGGCCGCGTGTGGCCACGGAAGTTCGTCGTTGCGGCCGACCAGGGGCTGGTCGTCAATCCCTTGTGGCTCGAACGGACCCTCGAGGGAAATATCATCCACGCGACGAGTCGGGCACTGCACGAGGAAGTCAGGTTCTCTCCGGAGCACGTCACCAGCGTCGACTGGGTGAGTTATCCGATATTGGAGATGGATCTTGCGCCGGAAGAGATTGACGTCGTGATCATCAACCGGCCGGAGCTCCCCGTCTATGGTGCGGGCGAGCCTTCTACGCGGCCGGTGACTCCGGCGATCGCGAACGCGATTTTTGACGCAACGGGGCTGCGCATCAGGCGAGTGCCGTTCACGCCCGAGCGAATCCGTTCGGCGCTCGAAACCGTCAGTTGACGGGGTTATTCGCCTAAAGCGACGAAGGGCAAGACCAATAAACTCTCGTAGTTTCCTCCAACGTGCGCTACGGGTCGGTCGGCGGTTAGGCTAGGCTGGTTTGGCCGGTCGGTTGACGGTGCCGAGGCCCGTCGATTGGCTAGCTTACCGTTTCTCGAAGCCGTAGATGGATTTGACTTCGAGATACTCCTCTATGCCAAACGCACCCCATTCCCGGCCGTTTCCGGACTGTTTGTAACCGCCGAACGGTGCTCGGGGATTAAGCGGCGCATTGTTAATGTGTACCATCCCTGTTCGTAGCCGTGCGGCAACACGGCGTGCTCGGTCGAGATTTTCGGAACTGATATAGCTGGACAACCCGTAGAGGGTGTCGTTCGCAATGCGGATGGCATCGTCTTCATCCTCATAGGGAATCATCGATAGCACCGGACCGAATATTTCTTCGCGCGCAATAGTCATTTCGTTTGTCACGTCGGAAAAAATGGTTGGCCGCACGTAATAGCCCTTCTCAAGGCCATCAGGACGTCCTGGCCCGCCTGCCGCTAAAGTCGCGCCCTCGCTGATGCCTTGCTCGATTAGTTCTTGAACCTTCCGCCACTGCGCTTCGGAGACGACGGGCCCAATCGTTGTGTTTTCGTCCCGTGGGTCGCCTTCGATAGTGGTTTCTGCTCTGGCAACCGCAATTTCAACCGCATTCTTAAGGAGATGCCTGGGCACGAGCATTCGTGTTGGTGCATTGCAGGATTGACCGGAGTTGTTGAAGCAGCTCGAGGTGCCACGGCCGACAGCTTTCTCGAGATCGGCATCGTCAAGAATGATGTTAGCGGACTTACCCCCGAGTTCCTGGGCGACGCGCTTTACTGAGGGAGCCGCCCTTTCGGCAACGTCGACACCGGCACGTGTGGAGCCGGTGAACGAGACCATGGAGACATCGGGGTGAGATGCCATGGCCGAACCTACCGTAGGCCCCTCACCGTTGACGAGGTTGAAGACGCCGGCCGGCACGCCGGCAGCGTCGATAATCTCCGCGAGAATCATCGAGTCGAAGGGCGCTATCTCGCTGGGCTTTAAGACCATGGTGCAGCCCGCCGCCAAGGCGGGCGCGACTTTGACGGCCACCTGATTGAGTGGCCAATTCCAAGGCGTAATTAGCGCGCAGGGTCCGATCGGTTCTTTGATGACGAGCGTCGTGCCTTGGCGTTCCTCGAACTCGAAATTCTCCAGTACCTCCAACGCGGTTCGAAAGTGTTGGGCCCCTGCGGGGACGTGTGCCGCTTGCGCCAGCTGAAATGGGGCACCCATTTCTTCCATGATCGCTGTCGCGATCTCATCGGCGCGTGCCGAAAGGCCATCCAGGATGGCCAGCAATAACCCGAGGCGGTCCTTTCGGGAGCTAGCTGCAAAGCTGTCCGAGGCGGCCTTGGCCGCGGCGACCGCCTTGTCGACGTCCCTGGCGTTGCCAAGGCTGATGCTGCCACAGGGTTTCTCTGTCGCCGGATTGATCACATCCAATTTGCTGGGCATCTCTGGGTCGACCCAGCGTCCGTTCACGTAAAACTTCAAGAACTCCCTCATCTAAATCAGTCCTTACTCGGTGGTAGTAATAATTCTCGTTCGGCGGGGGTCTGCCGCCCGCTCGCTATCCTCCCATTTAGCGAAGGCAGATGGAATATTCCCAACCCAGCCCACCCTATGATCGGAGAGCAATACTGAAAATTCTTACAGGTTTGCAGAATTTTTCGCTATATGGGCCCGTTTTAGGTGTATCTTCGGCTTGTCACCGGGC
>Ga0310121_10003153_pt1 | contig 15163 bp, 16 predicted proteins | sample CB27_Tmax_986_MG_FD_203504 | JGI IMG/M metagenome (GOLD analysis project Ga0310121, IMG submission 203504) | Marine microbial communities from Western Arctic Ocean, Canada - CB27_Tmax_986 | ecosystem: Environmental > Aquatic > Marine > Oceanic | place: Canada: Western Arctic Ocean | collected...
GAATTTCCCTGAGCACAATGATCTCAACAAAGATGACGTACAACGCAGTCACTGCAGCCGCTTCGGATACGGCAAAGTAACCGCTGTATATACCTCCGAGAACGAGGACTGGCAAAGGCAGTTCCCACATGGACTCCCTAATTGCCGCAACCACCTCCCGGCCAGAGACCTTTGTGAGGATGATCGAATGTCGGTTCTTCCAGTAGCTGTAGCCCGCAAGCAATACGAGCATGAACATGCCCGGCAGAATCCCCGCCAAGAAGAGGTCATCGATAGGAACGCTAGCGACAATGCCATAGAGGATCAGTGGCAACGACGGCGCAAACAACAAGCCGAGGCTTCCGGAAGTGGTGATAAGCCCTAGGTTGAATCGTTCATCGTATCCCGCCTCTGCAAGCGCCGGATATAACAGCGCCCCCAGGGCAATAATCGTTACCCCAGAAGCTCCCGTGAACGCCGTGAACAGCGCGCACGACGCCAAAGAGATAATCGCAAGACCACCGGGAAGCCAGCCGAGAAGGGCGTTCGAGAGGCGGACGAGGCGCTGCGGGCTGTTGCTCTCACTCAGGACGAATCCCGCAAACGTGAACAAAGGAATAGCGACCAGAATGGGCATTTCCGAGAGCCCAAAGAACTCGATGGCCATGATCGACAGGTCGATCTCGGAGTTATAGAACCCGAGCATCGCACTGGCAGCAATCACAGAGAATAGCGGTGCCCCCAACAACACGAGCACGAGTAGAAGGAGTCCGGTGAGGATCATTTTGCCGGCCCTATTAACTCGCGGAGAGCCCGCAATGTATAGCGGTAAGAGATCGCGGCGAACCCGATGGGCAGGATTAATTGAAACACCCAGGCTGGCAAATCGTTTAACAGTGTGTCCCCGAACGCATAGGAATCCTGAACGAAGCGCAACGAGTGCCAGGCAAGCAGTCCGGTCACGCTCGCCGTAAATAGATGAGCGGTGAGGTCTATAACGCGCTTAGCCTTTACTGGAAGCGCTCGCGTCACGATATCAATGGCGATCTGCTTTCGATCGCGGCTAGCAGCAATCCCCCCCGCCAAACCGAGCCATAGCACCATGAGGCGGATGACACCATCGACCCAAGGGAAACCCATAGACAAGACGTTACGCAGGAAAATCTGCGTGCTACCAAGCAGAATCAAACCTAACAGCAACACGAACAAAAGAGCGTTCTCAAACAAGAGGCCCGAGCGTTCTGCCAGCTCGAGCCAGCGATATCGGCGTGTGTTCACGCTTTACCGAACGCCGGACGCAAGTGCCCTTCAGCGGCCGGCGGACGAGTCGGGCAGACTCCGATACTCCCGAAGCGTATCGAGCAATTCGTCAAAGAATTCCCCATCGATCCCGTCACGCTCGCGAAGCCTAGGATAGATTCCCGAGATAATCGCCCTCCAATCCATCACCTCAGCTGAATTGACGGGCACAAATTCGATCCCGAGTTCCTCCATCACCTCTCGAGCCTGAGCATTGTCGGCGCGGGCTTGCACGTCCAACCGCCGGAAAACGTCCTCCATGACGGTGCGCACGGTCTGTTGATCGTCACCGGAAAGCCGGCTGAAGACCCGAGCGTCCAGGCCGAAGATCCCCATTGAGTACAAAACAGGCAGGTCCGTTACATACCTGACCTTTGTATGCCATTGCAGCACCAGTGCGACGACCGGTGAAGCCGCTACCACATCGAGTAGTCCGGTCTGCAGGCCGGTCAACACGTCCGTGGGCGGCAGAACCACGGGAGACAACCCCATCGCTTCCATCGCCATGAAAAGCACGGGGTCGCCCTCTGGGACCCAGACTTTGCGTCGCCGCATATCGTCGACACTGCTGATGGGTTCGTTTGCCATCATATGGGCGAAACCGCCCTCCATGAATCCGAATGTCACGAAACCGGCGCGCTCCAACCCGTCCTGCAGCTTTGAGTCCATGCGGTCGCGAACATGGTCCACTTCGTCCAGAGACCAGAAAAGAAGGGGAATACCGTAGAGATCGATCGCCTCGTACCGATCCGCCAGTCCACCGCTTGCGAATGCCCCACCTTGCAACTGGCCGACGCGTATTTTTCGTAAGACCTGGCTGTCGTTGCCCATGATTCCGCCAGGGTAGAACTTGAAGACGACCCGCCCGTCGGTACGATCACGAATCTCCTCGGCTCCGGCACGCATCTCGCGCATCCAACTGGAGCCGTCAGGTGCCACCGAAGCGACCTTGATCTCCACGGCCTGCGTCGTTGTGTGCACGCCCGCGGCGAGCAACGCTAGGACAAGGAACCACGTCCATCGGCTCATGGCGCAGGAGCGCCCCCACTCAGCGTCAGCGCTATCGCTCAACCTCATTCCCATTAGAAGTACTCCTGTGACGACTCTAGTAGCGCCGCAGCATCCTGCTGAGCGAGCACGTTGAAGAGTGTTCTCCCAGGCACCTCGACAGGCGCTTCTATCACTTCCGTTAACAGCCTGTCGTGTAACTCCTGATCAAACATCATCCGCGCATACCGCCTGGCATACTCCACCTTCGCAGACAGGTCTGTCCCTCGCGAGAGGTCTATCGATCGCTCGAAGTGCCCCCTCGCAATCTCCGGCTTGCCGCCCAATGCGGGAGGCCGCAAAGCGTATAAGATTCCCAGATAAACGTGTACCCCACCGTCGTCATGAGTCTCATCAAGAACCAAAACTCGCTCCATAACCGCCTGTACCCAGGGCAGCTCCGCCACCGCGCCCCAATCCGAGCTGGTAGCGTCCAAGTGGCTCAGCCAGCTCACTGCATAGGCATAGAGAAACTCTACCTGCTCCCCCTCGATGCCGTCGAGCTCTAGGACAAATTGATCGTAGTCCATGCCTTCCCATTGACAGGCCGGCTCGTGGGCGAGGCAGATAGCCCGTTGTCCGTATCCCCGCGCCTTCCTGGTCATGGCCGCCGCATGATCTTGGTCCCTTGCAAAACGGGACCCATAGAGGGCGAAGAGCTGCGCACCCGCCGACAGCATTCCGGCGCGCTCGGGATTCTGGACAATAAATCCATCCACGATCAGCAGGTAGGCCGGCAGACCTGATTGCACTACGAGTGGATCATCCTGATTGAGAATCGCGAAGGACAGCGTTTCTGCGGCGAGGCCTCCAACATAGGATGCGCAGCCGCCCAGGAACGATAGCACACCGACGAGAAGCGCTGCTGCATAGCGCGACGCTCGTGCAGGTGGTCGGTTAAAAGATCTGGTGCGCAGGCTGACCACGCCGATTTCTCCAGGATTTAGATCTTTTCCTTAATGCGGGCAGCCTTCCCGCTTCGCTCCCTTAGGTAATAAAGCTTGGCTCGCCTCACATCACCGCGACGCTCGACCTTGATGTCCGCGACTGCCGGGCTGTGTGTCTGAAACACGCGTTCGACGCCCTCACCGTGGGAGATCTTTCGAACCGTAAAAGAAGAGTTCAGCCCGCGGTTGCGTTTGGCTATGACGACACCCTCGTACGCCTGAAGCCGCTCCCGGTTACCTTCCTTGACCCGAACCTGCACGACAACAGTATCGCCCGCAGCGAAGTCTGGGACATCATCCTTTAGCTGCTCCTGCTCAATGTCACTAATGATCTTGGACATCGCCTAATCCTTTTTCGGTGCCACTCTTAAACCTGAGGACGGAGGTTAACCTACCTCACGTCGCCTCGCCATTACACTTTACTTGGAGCGCAAGCGCCCTACGGCGTGTGCTCCTTTATAAACTCCTGCAACAATGCCTCCTCTTCAACGCTCATTGCCCTAGACTCCAGGAGCTCAGGCCGGCGCAACCAGGTTCGACCGAGGGCCTGCTTCAGCCGCCAGCACCTTATGGCCTCGTGGTGCCCCTCCACCAGGACCTCCGGGACCACCATACCGTCTACCTCATCCGGCCGAGTGTACTGTGGATGACCCAACAATCCCGACATGTGTGAGTCCTCCTGAGCGGACGCCTCATGCCCAAGCACCCCTGGAATCAGACGCGCGACGGCATCGATGACGACGGCCGCTGCAAGCTCACCACCGCTGAGCACGAAATCACCCAGCGATAGCTCCTCAGCGACCTCCCCTTGTACGACCCGTTCATCGATACCCTCGTAACGCCCGGCCACCAAGAGGAGGCCGGGACGAGCCGCCAATTCCTGGGCAAGTCTCTGATCGAACGGCCTACCCTGCGCGCTGAGAATATACTCGGCGCTACCCTCCGGCAATTGACTGCGAGCGGACCGGATGGCGTCCCGAAGCGGCTCGTACTTGAGAACCATGCCAGGCCCGCCACCATATGGTCGATCGTCGACGGTTCGATGTTGATCCGAGGTGAAGTCCCGTGGCGAAATCTGCGCGACCGACAGCAACCCGCGCTCACAGGCCCGACCGACCACGCCGGCGCGACCGACAGGTTCAATCAGCTCCGGCAGGAGGGAAACCACGTTCATCCGATACATTACGACCCTAGCCTCAACTAACCTCTGTAAAACATCAGTAACTCGGATCCCAATCCACGATGATCACACCGTCTCCGAGATCCACCTCACACACGAAGCGCTCGCGCACGAACGGAATCAGTCGCTCCCGCTCGCCCGTGACAACCATGACATCGTGCTCCCCTGTACTGAACAGGAAATTCACTCGGCCTAAGCTTTCCCCCGCGGCCGTGCGGACCTCGAGACCTTCCAGATCCGTCCAGTAGTACTCACCCGGCTCGCAAAATGGTAGATCCTCGCGTGCCACCGCAATCTCAGCGCCAATAAAAGCTCGCGCCTCATCCCTATCGTCGATCCCCCGGAGCTTGGCTACTACCGTCCGCCCCTGGCGGCGGCCTGTTTCGACCTCCACGAAACGCTCGTCGTCACCATTGCTCACGATCCAACGCTCGAAAGCGACTATGTTTTCTCGTGGCTCGGTATAGGAATGGATCTTGATCCAGCCCTTGACGCCCATCAAACCAGATACACGACCAAGGGTGACTCGTTTTAGAGGCGCTCCGCTCATGCTGCGGGCCCGCTGGAGGCAAGGCGGCTAGGAGCCCTCGCTGCCCCGGAGCTTTTTGATTAGACTCGCCACGCGATCGGAGGGACGCGCACCCTTAGAGATCCAGAAATCGGCGCGCTCGAGATTGATGTTTAACTCCGTTTCGCCGCCCGTCGCAACTGGGTTGAAGTAACCCAGACGCTCTAGATAACGACCATCACGGCGATTGCGGCTGTCCGTGACCACAATATGATAGAAGGGGCGCTTCTTGGCTCCACCACGTGACATTCGAATACTGACCATCGTTACAAACCTAATCGAGATGACGGGTACGGCCACCCCAGGTCGACCGCACGCGGAGTGCGCATTCTACTGTTTTCCCGAGAGAAGTGAAGGCCCGAACCGCACCCCAACCTTCACCGCCTGGGCCTGCTCGGGCCGCCGCGCCGCTTTCCCATCGGAATCCCCCTAATGGGGCTCTGCGGATCTCCCGCGCCACGTCGCGAATGTTCTCTTCCGTGATTCGGCCCCGACCACTCATTCGCTGAACGGCGTGGCTCAGACGTTGGGTCAGACTCTCGAACATCAGGGACCTCGATTCTGAAGATAAGGGCTCCCGGCCAGCCGCAAGGGCACCGGGCGAGCGCAGACTATCACGAGGACTACGACCACTGAAAACCTGAGCGTTTTCAAAACAGCTGCCTGAAGCCTTGACACCCTGTCTAGCATTCAGCCACTCTAGCCTCATGTTGGGTCACCGGAGGCTCACCTTTTTTGAATGACGACGCCCCTTTAGGTCCATTGTTCGGCCTTCTTATTGTTCTGCTCTTCCTCTCGGCGTTCTTCTCTAGCACGGAAACCGCCCTAGTCAGCCTCAACCGGTACCGGTTGAGGCATCGAGCCCGATCGGGCCACCGCCCTGCACAGCTCGCGGAAAAGCTTTTGGAACGCCCTGATCGTCTGATGGGCCTCATCCTGTTGGGCAATAATGCGGTCAATCTGACAGCTGCCGCGATAGTGACGGTGATTTCCATCCGACTCGGCGGCGAAAAAGCCATTTTGATCGGTACCATGATCCTCACTTTCGTGATCCTGATCTTTGCCGAGGTCGCCCCGAAGACGGTTGCGGCACTTCATCCTTCGCGCCTCGCCTTGCCCGCGGCCATCATTTACTACCCCCTGATGAAGCTGGCGTACCCGTTCGTGTGGCTGATCAATCTAGTGTCCAACTCATTACTCTGGGTGCTCGGAGTACGTGTCGACAGCCGCCGATCGGACTCTCTGAACGCGGACGAGTTGCGCTCCGTAGTAGCGGAATCCGCCGTCTTCCTGCCCGACCGTCACAAACGCATGCTCCTGAGCATCCTGGACCTCGATGGCATCACCGTGGATGACGTAATGGTCCCACGCCAGGAAATCCTCGGAATCGATCTCGACGAGCCGTGGGAGGAAAACCTCAGCATCATGCAGGACAGCCGTTACACCCGTCTCCCGGTTTTCAAGGGCGATATCGACAACGTGGAGGGCCTAATTCGATTGCAAACCATTCTGCCGGATCTGGTCCAAGGAAGGCTCACGGAGCAACAGCTCCTTAGCAGGATTCAGGAACCCAACTTCGTTCCGGAAGGCACGGCGCTAAACAAGGAACTCTTTAATAGTCAATTTGTTGAAAAACGTTTCTCATTCGTTGTCGATGAATATGGAGACGTCCAGGGGTTAATCACGGCGGAAGATGTCATTCGTGAGATTGTGGGTGGGCTCGGAACCGACCCCAACTCCGCGGGGCCGGAAGTCGACCAACAGAGCGATGGCTGTTACGTGGTCGACGCTAGCGCGAACATCCGCCAACTGAATCGGCTGATGAACTGGAATCTGCCGACTGACGGACCCAAGACATTGAACGGGCTCATCATCGAGTTACTCGAGACAATCCCAGCGCCCGGCGCCGACCTCACGATTGCAAACTATCCGATAAAAATCCTCGAGACAGCGGAGCACGGCATCAAGAAAGTGCGTGTCCTACCCCCGGGGGACGATGAACCCGCCACAATGCGAGCCGCGGACTCGCACTGACGCCACCCAAACACAGCCTTACCCCAGAATATCCAAGGCCTCGCTCAGTCGAGCCACCGCTGTAACCTCCATGGGACCAGAAGCGCGGGGCCGATTCCCGACAGGGACGATAGCCTGTTTGAACCCGTGCTTGGCTGCTTCAGCCAGCCGTTCCTCACCGAACGGCACGGGCCTGATCTCTCCAGTTAACCCAATTTCGCCGAACACAACCAGATCCGAAGACAACGGTCGCTCCCGATAGCTCGAGATAGCCGCAAGGCACACGGCAAGGTCAGCCGCTGTCTCGACCACACGAAGCCCACCAACCACATTGGCGAAAACATCGTTGCCCGCGAAGGACTCCCCACTGTGCCGATGTAGCACGGCCAACAACATTGCCAGGCGCTGACCATCGAGGCCCTGGGTCAATCGTCGGGGCGAAGCGCCGGGATTGGTGTCGATAAGCGCCTGAACTTCAACGAGCAGCGGTCTCGAGCTTTCCCGTGTTACCAGCGTGACGCTGCCGGGAACTGGATTCTCTCGCCTGGCCAAGAAGATCGCCGAAGGATTCTTGACCTCCTTGAAACCCTCCTCCCCCATCACGAAGAACCCCAGCTCGTTGACCGCTCCGAAGCGGTTCTTCGCTGCCCGAATGATCCGGAACCGGCTACCGAGATCGCTCTCGAAATAGAGCACCGTGTCGACCATATGCTCCAGGACCCTCGGACCCGCCAGTGTCCCCTCCTTGGTCACGTGGCCGACCAGCATGATGGTCACGGCCCGCGCTTTAGCGAAGCGCACGAGCTGTGCCGCACACTCGCGCAGTTGCGAGACGGAGCCGGGGGCGGAGTCCAGCTGCTCGCTATAGAGCGTCTGGATGGAATCGATGATCAGCACGTCGGGCGGCGAAGCACCCAAGGTGGCAATGATGCTTTCGACGCAAGTTTCGGAAAAAAGCTCAACGGGCGCCTGCGCGACGCCCAGCCGGGTGGCTCGTAATGCGATCTGGTCCAAGGACTCCTCACCGGTGACATAGCAGGCCCGCTTCGACCGGCTGACGCTCGCCACGGAGCTCAATAGTAGGGTTGACTTACCGATACCCGGATCCCCGCCGATAAGGACAACGGCCCCGGGGACCAAACCACCCCCGAGCACCCGGTCGAGCTCGTCGAAGCCACTGCTACTGCGGTCCACGCGGGCGACGTCCAGGCTGTCCAGCCGGGTGAGCTCGACGTGCGGGGCGTGGGTTACACGTTGAACGCTTTGACGGGGAATCGGTCGAGTCTCCGAGAGCGCATTCCAAGCACCGCAGTCCGGGCACTGACCTTGCCACTTCAGGAGTTGCGCACCGCAGGCATCGCAGGTGTAGATGCGCTTAAGTTTCACCACCGTCCGAGCATAGCACCAGTGTCAAGAAGAACAGCTATGATGTGAGAGCTTCTTGAGCCGAGCCTAAACGAAGTATCGGGCCAACTGAGGGTTTTTCAGCTAACCGTAAACGCCCTCGCCGTAAGCCTCAGCAACTAAATTTTCGAATTTCGTGAATTCGCCCAGGAATGTGAGATGGAAGTCACCGATGGGCCCGTTCCGCTGCTTACCGATGATGATGTCGGCGACTCCCTTGCGCGGCGTTTCGGGGTCGTAAACTTCTTCGCGATAGATGAAGACGATGACGTCGGCATCCTGCTCAATCGCGCCCGACTCTCGAAGATCGGACATGACGGGCCGCTTGTCGGGCCGCTGTTCAACGCTCCTGTTTAATTGCGACAACGCGACAACCGGAACCTCGAGCTCTCGGGCCAGCGCTTTGAGGGATCTGGAGATCTCCGAAATCTCCGTCGCCCGATTCTCAGTGCTCCCGGCAACCTGCATGAGCTGTAGGTAGTCCACGACGATCAACCCCAGATCGTGCTCGCGTTTCAAACGGCGCGCACGCGCGCGAACTTCAGTGGGTGTGAGCGCTGGCGCATCGTCGATGAAGATCGGGGCGGTCGACATCATCGACACAGCGGAATCGATGCGCGACCAATCCTCATCGGTAAGTCGCCCCGTCCGTAGATGCTGTTGGTTCACACGCCCTATCGAGCCGATCATCCGCATGCTTAGTTGCTCGGCGGACATCTCCATGCTGAAAATCGCAGTCGGCTTCTTCTGGTTACCTATGGCCGCGTTCTCCGCAATATTCATCGCGAGGGTTGTCTTGCCCATAGAAGGACGCCCCGCGATGACAACCAGGTCTCCACGCTGCAAACCTGCAGTCATCTCGTCCATGTCGTCGAACCCGGTGCTAATACCGGTAATATTACCTTCGTTCTGACTCAGCACATCCAACCGATCTATGGTCCCCGAGAGGACTTCCTTGAGGGGTTTGAAGCCAACGCCACCGTGCTGCCCGCGGTCGGCGATATCGAAGACCTTCTGTTCTGCGAGATCCACCAGCTCCGCCACGGACTGACCCTCGCTGCCATGGGCGCTGGCCGCAATGTCTCCGCCAATCTCGATGAGCTGGCGCAGCATCGCGCGGTCTCGAACAATGCGAGCGTACGCTTGAATGTTCGCCGCGCTGGGAGTTTCCTGTACGAGTTTGCCAAGATAACCAAGGCCACCCGCCTCATCCAGGTGCCCTTGCCGCTCCAGGTGTTCGCTCACCGTGACGGCGTCCGCCGGCTGATTGCGGTCAGCCAGCTCACCTATCGCAACGAAGATCAGTTTATGGTCAGCTCGATAGAAGTCATCGGCCCCGACCGCATCGGCGATCTGGTCCCACGCACGTTGGTCGAGCATTAATCCACCCAATAGCGATTGCTCGGCCTCGACGGAATGCGGTGGCAATCGAAGGGATTCTGTGCGGGAAGGTATCTTGGATGTGGCTAAAACTTCGGCCATGTGCGCGCAGCTCTATTTCCGTTTGAGCTTAACACACCGATCACTCGGCCGGTTTTTGCTCTTGATCTGTTTCATTCTCCTGCGGCTGTGCGCCAACATCACCAGCTTCGGTCTCATCTGTCTCGTCATCCTCGAGGAGATCGATAGGCGCCGTCACCTCACCCTCGACGATGACGGTGAGCGGCACATTAACATCAGTGTGAAGGTGGAGCTCGACCTTATGCTCACCTGCAATACGTATGGGTCCGTCCGGCAAACGCACCTCGCTACGCTCGACGGCCAACCCGATCGCCTCGCACGCTTCGGCAATGCTGATCGTGCCGACGGAACCAAAAAGCTTGCCTTCCGGACCGGTATTCGCCTGGATCTTTACCACCTGGCCTTCAATCTTGGCAGCGCGGGCCTGGGCCTGCTCCAGATCCCCCATCGCTCTGGCTTCGAGTGCCGACCGCATCGCCTCGAACTTAGCAATGTTCTCGGGCGTCGCAAGCGTTGCCTTACCTTGGGGGATCAAATAATTTCTGCCGTAGCCGGACTTCACCGACACCTTGTCGCCAACGCTACCTACATTGTCGATCTTCTCCAATAGGATGATATCCATGTCCCAATCGCTCCCGTTTAATCTGTAGTCAATCCGTCCTGCGCAGCGGTGCCCGTAAATCAATCCAATTATCAACAAGTCCCATCGACGCAATAGCCAGAATCGTCACACCCGTGAATGGCGGGAGCAACAGAACGTACATCGCGGCAACGATTGCCGGGTTCCACTGCCGTACCTTTCCCCAAGCATGAACGACGGCGATACCCTGAAACCAAAACGCGAACAGCACCAAAGGAAACAGATTCTGGATTACGGGGCCGTCCAGGACCAAGCGTACCGCCATCAGCAGCGTGGCCGGTATCCCCAAGAAACGACCTAGACGCAGCTCCCGGAACTGACGCCCAAACTGCGGTACCGGACTCATCAGCGCTGCCCACCAGCTGCCGAGAAGCAGCGGCGTCATCAGCTGAAGGAAGATGACGAGCGTTAAGAATCCGACAAACAGCCTCTCCCAGCCTTCGCTGACCGCCTGGATCTCGCCCTCCGCCGCGCCGGTAGAACGCAGCCACTCCACACCCTGGGCCACGATCGGCATGATCATCGAACCCGGGTCTGGCCAAAAGACCCCAGCAAACACCGCGCCGGCTGCGCACAGCACCACCACACCCTGAAATGCCAGCGCAAGAGTCCCCGCCCAGCGCAGCAAAACACCGAGACCCACACCGGCCAAAAGCGTTACGCCACCCGCCAGGGCGAAATTGCCGGGATCGGCATCCCACACCCAGGCGAGGATCAAGACACCACCAGTCGCGGCCAGCGCGCTCGCAAACCCCTGGCGACCGCCTCGATGCAACGTCTCCAGCGTCATCAACGCAGTGGAGGCAAACGAGATGAGCGGCGCCGGCGCAAACGCGGCCGCGAGAATTACGGGCCGATAACGGCGCACCAACAGCCACTGAGCAAAACCTTTCATGATGTCGGTCCGTCGGCGCGGACCTCGGTGGTCAGTGCTGGTCCGAGTGGGGCAAGAGCGCCAGGAAACGCGCGCGCTTGATCGCCGTGGCAAGTTGTCGTTGGTAGCTCGCGCGGGTACCCGTGATGCGGCTCGGAACGATCTTACCAGTCTCGCTGATGTACTGTTTCAATGTCGAGAGATCCTTATAGTCGATCTCCTCGACACCCTCGGCAGTGAAGCGGCAGAATTTTTTGCGTCGAAAATAGCGTGCCATGAACTAGCTCTCCTTTTTCGTCTCGGAATCGGAAGACGCTTCCGCGTCGGCCTGGTCATCATCGGCTGAACCGGCCTCTTCGGCCTCGGATGCCTCAGCTTCAGTGGCGGGCTCGGATTCCGCTTCTGAAGCGGCTGCTTCAGGTTCCGTCTCTGGGGCAGCTGCTTCAGGTTCCACTTCTGGAGCGGCTGCTTCAGGTTCCACTTCTGGAGCGGCTGCTTCAGGTTCCACTTCTGGAGCGGCTGCTTCAGGTTCCACTTCTGGAGTGGCTGCTTCAGGTTCCGCTTCTAGGGCGGCTGCTTCAGGTTCCACCTCAGGGTCTTTTTCCCGAGCCTCGACCGCAGCGGCCTCCCGCGCTGCAGCGTCTTTCGCGGCCCGTTCCGCAGCCGCCTTGGCTCGTTCGGCGTCGGCCACGGCCGCAGCCTCTTCCCGCGTCCGTTCCTCTTCCTGAGCTTTCGCCATATCGGAGACTTCCGTGATCGCTTTTTCCTTTTTGATCACGAGATAACGCAGCACTGCATCGTTGAAGCGAAAAGCCCCAACGAGCTCGTCAAGAGCGGGCTTGCCGCACTCGATGTTCATCATTAGATAGTGCGCCTTGTGGACCTTGTTGATGGCGTGGGCGAGCTGGCGTCTGCCCCAGTCTTCTTCGCGGTGAATCTGTCCCTCGGCGCCCTCGATCATCGCTCTATAGCGCTCCATCATGGCGGGGACGTTTTCGCTCTGGTCAGGGTGGACCAGAAACACGACTTCGTAGTGTCTCAACTCGGGCTCCTCTCGGTTAACACCTCCCGTACACGCGGTGAGGCAAGGAGTGACAAATTTTCAAAGGCGAGCAGATGCTACTAGACCGGGCCCCGCGCCTCAACCCGGGCTCGGGACGCGAGACTAGCCCGGCCCCCTTCGGGCAGGGGCTCGGGAGCGAATCTGACGCCGCAACTCGAACAGCAACACCCCTGATGCCACCGCGACGTTGAGGCTCCCGACGGTGCCATGCATGGGGATGGACACGAAATCGTCACAGAGCTCGCGTGTGAGGCGCCTCAAGCCCAGACCCTCACCCCCGACCACCAGGGCGACAGGGGTCTCCAGCCGCGCGTCGAAAACGGTGCGGGGCGTGTCCGCATCCGCCCCAACAATCCACACACCTGCATCCTTGAGCCAGCGCAGGGTCGCGGCGAGGTTTGAGACTCGGACAAGGGGCACAGTCTCTGCCGCACCGGTGGCCGCCTTCAGCGCTGACGGCGTCAAGCCGGCGGCGCGACGCCTTGGGACCACCAGAGCATCCACGCCCGCAGCATCCGCAGTCCGGAGGCACGCGCCCAGGTTTCTAGGATCGAGAACACCATCTAAAATAAGACATAACAACGCCTTACCTCTAGAAACTACTATTTCCTCAAACTCCCGTATCCCGATCTCCTGGGGACCCCGGGTCCGCACGATGATCCCTTGGTGGGTGCCGCCATCACTGAGTCGGTCCAGTGACGTTCGCTGAACGCGTTCTATGGGGATCTTGTGCGCACCCAGCGCCCTGGCAAGCTCGGGGAGCGAGCCCGCTTTGGATCCGCGGAGAATTTTCGCGTCGAGGATAGCTTCCGGCCGTTTCTCGAGCAGGGAACGCACCGCATGTACCCCGTAGACGTGGTGGGCACCTCCCCGAGACTTCTTGCTAGCCATGACGGCGTCTTTTCTTCCTAGAATCTCCTGCCGATTCCACCGGAACGAAGTCAATCTTGCGTTCGTCCACGTCTACGCGGACCAGCTTTACCTGCAACCGATCGGTCAACCGGTAACGCTTCCCCGTGTTTTCTCCGGTGAGGGCCGTCCCGCCCTCTTCCGAGTGATAGTAGTCCCGGGGAAGCGAAGCTACATGAACGAGGCCGTCGATGTGTAACTCGGCTAGGCGCACAAAGAGGCCGAACGGAGCGATGCTCGCAACGACGACTTCGAACTCCTCGCCAACCCGCTCCTTTAGAAACGCGCACTTCAACCGCTCCTCCACATCCCACACCGCCTCGTCCGCACGCCGCTCGATCCGGGAGCAATGCTCACCGAGCTGCTCCATCTCGGGCATCCGGTACCGGAAGCCTTTCGCGCTCCCATGGATCAACAGATGCTTGATGGCCCGGTGGACTAAGAGGTCGGGATATCGCCGGATGGGTGAGGTGAAATGGCCGTAGGTGGGTAATGCCAGGCCGAAGTGGCCAATGTTCCTCGGCTGATACACCGCGCGGGTCATGGAGCGCAGGATCACCGTCTGGATAAGCTCGGCCTCGGATCCGCCGGCTGCCTTCTCGATGATCCGGCTCAAGTCCCGGGGCTGTAGGTTTTTCGGTGAGGTGAGCTTCACCCCCAACGTGCTCAGAAACAGTTGCAGCTCTTCGATCTTTTCGGGATCCGGCCCCGCGTGGACCCGGTAGAGTGCGGGACTCCGAGCTTTAGAAAGCCGTTTTGCGGCTTCAACGTTCGCTGCGACCATGCACTCCTCTATGATCCTGTGGGTCACGAGTCGCTCCACTGGGCGCACGTCCTTCACCTGACCCCGGTCATCGAGCTGGATGATGGCCCCTGGCAGGTCGAAGTCCAGTGCCCCGCGCCGGCGCCGGCGCTTCGCAAAAGACCGGTACGCCGCATGCAGCTGCTCGATCTGCGCCTTGAATTGGGCTTTTCTGCCGGGCAGCTTTTTACCTTCGAGTAGCCTGGCCGTCTCCTCATAAGTAAAGCGCTCCGCCGAACGCATGACGCCTTCGTAGAATCGAGAGCGTGTCACGACTCCGCGCGACGACACCTGCATCTCACAACAGAGGCAGAGCCGGTCGACCCGCGGATTCAGGGAGCAGAGCCCATTAGATAGCGCCTCAGGCAGCATGGGAACTACCTGACCGGGGAAGTAGACCGAAGTACCGCGGGCGCGAGCTTCGTCGTCGAGATCGGTACCCGGTTCCACGTAGTGACTAACATCTGCGATCGCAACAATGAGCCGCCAGCCTTCCCCCTGAGGCTCACAGTAGACTGCATCGTCAAAATCCTTTGCGTCCGCACCATCGATGGTTACGAGTGGGAGCTTACGAAGATCCTCCCTTCCGCGCTTAGCACGGGCGGGGACGTGAGGAGATAGGGCAGCGACGTGAGCCTCAACCTCGGCCGACCACTCGTGGGGGATTCCATGGGAAAGGATAGCAACGGTGGTCTCCATACCTGGATCGTCAAACCGTCCGACGATACGAACGACGCGGCCAATGGCTTCGGTACGCAGCGTCGGGTGCTTAACGATCTCCACTCGCACCATGTCACCAGTTTTAGCTCCGCCTTTCTGGCCACGCGGAATGAGTACGTTCGCGCGAGCCCTGCCTTCGACAATAACCACGTCGAGCCCACGCTCCCGGATCAATTGACCGACGACCTGTTCGGTGGCGCGCTCCAAGATCTCTACGATCCGACCTTCCTTGCCTCGGCGCGTCTCGCTGACACGCA
>Ga0310121_10003154_pt1 | contig 15152 bp, 15 predicted proteins | sample CB27_Tmax_986_MG_FD_203504 | JGI IMG/M metagenome (GOLD analysis project Ga0310121, IMG submission 203504) | Marine microbial communities from Western Arctic Ocean, Canada - CB27_Tmax_986 | ecosystem: Environmental > Aquatic > Marine > Oceanic | place: Canada: Western Arctic Ocean | collected...
AGCACCTCGAGCCCACGCCGGCCCGGCATCTGCTCGTCGAGCAGCACCAAGTCGTACGGATTCCCCCGCAGCAGCGCGACCGCGTCGTCCCCGTTCAAGATCGCGTCCACCTGGTAGCCGCGCTGCTGGAGGAAGAGCACGTGCGGGCGCAGCAGCTCGATCTCGTCGTCCACCCAGAGGATCCGCCTGGACGGCATCGTACCGGCCGGCTGCGAGCTCCCCGAGGCGCGCATGAGCGAGATGATGATCACGCTGGTCCGGGTGCGCTGTGACGAGGTGACGGACGACTTCCTCGAGGGGCTCAGCGACGAGTTCGGCTGGCGCCTGACCGTCTACGATCTGAACGGCAAGTCCACCATGACGGAGGAAGTGCCGATGGTCGGGATGGAGGCCGTCAAGGCGGGCGCGGGGAGTACATGCTCGATCGCGATCTCGGGCGGATCGGGCCCGAGGGCTACGAAGCCTGGCTCGAGTTCTGGGAGCGGGACACGTTCAGCGAGGACGATCTGCTCGGCCGGCTCGAGATCCGGCGCGACGGCACCGGCGCGGTGACGGTGAGCCCAAGCCTGTCCACGACCGAGCACGGGGACGGCTGCTACCGCCTCACGGGGCACCACGGCGACTACACGGTCTGGTTGAAGTTCGAGACGCACTGAGCCGCCCGGGCGAGGCTCGCTGGCACCGATCCTGCTAGTCTTGGCTGATTTCCGTGGCAGAAATCAGGACGGTCGGGCAGCACCGGGAAGTGACGTGGGACCCGTCCTCCCCGGCACGGACCCCCGGACCCGGGCTGCCCCGTCTGGTCGAGGGACGCAAGAACAGGTCCCGGAGGTTGACCGCTCAGGGGAGGGGCGGGCGCCGGAGGTGCCAGCCGGTGGCCACCTGGTAGGCATGCGCCAGCCGGAGCACCGCCAAGTCGTCCCCCGGAGCGCCGGTGAGCTGCATTCCGACCGGAAGGCCCGCGGCCGTGAAGCCGCAGGGAATCGACACGGTCGGGAGCCCGAGCGCGTTGAAGGGTCGGGTGTTGCGGAGAGTGAGGAGCTCGCGCTCGCGTAGATTGGCTGTGGCTTCCGGGGGATTCGCAACCGGAAAGGGGGGGACCGCGACGGTGGGCGTGACCACGAGGTCCACCTCCTCGAATGGCTCGCGGGCCCGGCGGCGCAGCTCGGCGAGCTGCCGGCGAGCCTCCCCCACGGCGGCGGGACCGACGTCGGCACCCACCCGCAACCGCCTGAGCGTCTCGGGCTGGAGGAGGGCGGGGGTCCGGAGCGCACGCTCGCGGTGTTCCGCCCACGCCTCGGCACGGAGGAGCGTGGTGTCCGTGTATGCCGGCACCGCGACCTCGCGCACCTCGGCGGTGAGTGTCCGGAGCACGGCGATCGCCTCTTCGAGGGCGATGGTGATCTCCGGATCGAGCTCGGAGAAGAAGTGCGCGCGCGCGATGCCGATCCGGAGAGCGGCGACCCTCTCCACGGATTCGACCAGCGCCGTGCCATAGTCGGCCACCGGCTCGGGGCCGGCCATGACGCCCAGGAGCAGCGCCGCGTCCTCGGCCGAGCGCGCCAGGGGACCGACGTGGTCGTACGACGGGGCGAGGGGCATCACCCCGCGCACGCTCACCCGACCGTAGCTGGGCTTGAGCCCCGTGATCCCGCAGAAGGCGGCGGGCTGGCGGATGGAGCCCCCCGTGTCGGTGCCGACCGCCCCGGGGCAGAACCCGCACGCCACCGCGACGGCCGCTCCCGAGGACGAGCCGCCAGCCGTACGGCCCGGGTCCCAGGGGTTGCGCACCGCGCCGAAGTACCCGATGACCGAGCTCGCGCCGTACCCCAGCTCGTGGAGGTTGAGCTTGCCGATGATCACCGCCCCCGCCGCGCGCAGCCTGCGCACGACCTCGGCGTCACGCTCCGGGATCCGATCGGCGAAGGCCGCGCTGGCCGCGGTCGTGCGCACCCCGCCGGTCTCGACGAGATCCTTGAGCGCGACCGGAATGCCCTGCAGGGGTCCGCGCGAGCGGCCACGCGCGAGCTCGGCTTCTGCGGCGCGCGCCTCGGCCAGCGCCGCCTCCGCCGTGACCGTAATGAAGACGTTCAGCCGGCGGTCGAGCCGCTCGATCCGCTCCAGGCAGGCGCGGACGAGCTCGACCGGGGAGAGTCGCCGGGCATGGAGCAGACGCGCGGCCTCGGCGACGCCGAGCGCCGCAGGATCCGCCGGCGGGGATGCGCCGCTCACGCGGGGCGATCCTTGCCCACGGGCTCCCGGGCAAGCGCCCAGCGCTTGCCCGGGGTGGCGGCTTCCGGCGAAGATTCGGGCATGAGCGACACCGCCCAGAAGAACGTGCCCCGGGGCGTCCGCCCGGGGCTGCCCAAGCGGCCGGAGCTGGAAGAGGACACCTGGACGCGCATCCAGCGCGAGCAGGAGAAGATGAAGGAGCGCGAGTTCGTGCGCTTCGCGATCCTCGGGGTCGATCCGGGCTGGCGCCGACTCCCGCGGGCCGAGCGGGAGGCGCACAAGCGCGAGCTCGAGACGCTGGTGGGGGAGTGGGGGCGCCGGATGATGATCTACTCTTACTCGCTCGTGGGCACCCGCGGGGACGCCGACCTGCTGCTCTGGCAGGCCAGCCGCTCGCTGGAGGAGCTGCACGCCTTCGCGACCGCCGTGAACCACACTGCGATGGGCGGCTGGCTCTCGCTCGCGCACTCCTACTTCGCGATGACGAAGCGGTCAATCTACGTGAACCGCTACGAAGAGGACTACATCAAGAAGTACGGAGGGGGCGAGCAGCTCGACCACGCGCGGATCGCGCTCAACCCACAGGGCTCAAAATACCTCTTCGTGTACCCGATGGCCAAGACGCGGGCCTGGTACGAGCTGCCCCAAGAGGACCGGCAGAGGATGATGGACGAGCACATCCGGGTCGGCCACGAGTGGCCGGACGTGAAGCTGAACACCACGTACAGCTACGGCCTCGACGACCAGGAGTTCGTGGTCGCCTTCGAGTCCGACCACCCCGGCCGGTTCCTGGACCTGCTGATGACGCTGCGCTTGACCGAAGCCTCTTCATACACGCTGTTCGACACGCCCGCCTTCACCGGGCTGGCGCTCCCCATGGGCGAGGCGCTCGACGCGCTCGGGTAGTCGAGGAGAGCGCATCGGCAAAACAGTGGTGGTCCCGGACGAGCGGCCGCGGACGGCTCCCTACGAAACGGCGGAGGCCGCCGAGCGTCAGGCTGAGCGCGCGTCCGCCCGGGGGACGTTCGCGCTGGCCTCATCCTACTACGAGCTGACCAAACCGGGGATCGCCGGGTTCGTGACGATCCTGGCAGGTGTGAGCTTCTACGTCGGCGCGCGCGGGCGTCCGGACGTGCTCCCGATCCTCCACACCCTGCTCGGCACCGTGCTCGCGACCGCCGGGGCACTCGCGCTCAATCAGTACGCGGAGCGTGAGGTCGACGCGCGCATGGCGCGCACCCGCACGCGCCCGCTCCCCTCCGGCCGCATGGAGCCGCGGGAGGCGCTCGCCTTCGGCGCTCTCATGCTCGCCGGGGGCGTAAGCTACCTGGCGGGGACGGTCGGCTGGCTGCCGGCGTCGCTCACCGCGCTCTCGGCCGCCGCCTACCTGCTGGCGTACACTCCCCTCAAGTCGCGCACCTATCTGGCCACGTTAGTAGGCGCGTTCCCAGGGGCGTTTCCGGCGCTGATCGGCTGGACGGCCGCGACCGGACGGATCGAGCTGGGCGCGCTCGTGCTGTTCGGGATCGCGTTTCTCTGGCAGCTCCCGCATGTACTCGGGCTGGCGTGGCTGCTGCGCGAGGACTATGCCCGGGTGGGCTTCTTCCTCACCCCGCCGACCGACCCGAGCGGCGCGCGCATCGGCCGCCACATGGTCTACCACAGCGTCTCCCTGCTCGCCCTCTCGACCTTCCCCTCCCTGCTCGGGCTCACCGGCGCACTCTACCTGGCCGGCGCGATGGCGCTCGGGCTCGCCATGCTCGGGCTCACGAGCGTGGCCGCCGCGCGCATGACCGCGGCGCGCGCGCGGCGGGTCTTCCTATTCTCGCTCCTGTATCAGCCCTGCCTGATGGCCCTGCTGCTGCTCGACACGGTGCGCGCGTGACGGCGTGCGCCAGGTCAGCCGCGCTCCGCCTCGCCCTAGCCGGCGCTCTCGCGGGCGTGCTCGGCGCCGCTCCCGGTCCGGCGCGCGCTCAGGAGCCGGGCGCGGGGACGGACACCGTCCGCTTCCGCTTCGATTGGCCGGACGGAACCGAGGCAACGGTCGGGTACACGCGCGTGATCGAGCGCGAGGAGGGCACGCCCGCGAGCCGGATCGAGATCGAGGGTGAATACACCATGCACGTGCACGGCCACCCCTCCGGGCTGGTCGTCGAGCACCTGGATCCGCTCGCGACGCGCTTCCGGTCTGCGCCCGCGCTCCCCCCCGACGACCCGCGCCGCATCGTGTACTCCACCCTGGGGATGCTCGACGCGCACTGGGTGGTGTCGGGAGACGGCGAACTGCTGGGTCTCGCGGCGGTGGAGGCGCTGGCCGGATCGGTGGTGGACGCGCTCCGCCCCCTCGGGCTGGACGAGGCCAGCCTCGAGGCCGTGGTGGCGGAGGTGACAAGCGAGACGCAGCTGATGGGCAACGCCCGCGACCTCTGGCGCGCGATGGTCGGTGCCTGGGCCGACCTCGACGTCGCCGTGGGCGAGACCTTCACGACGCAGGGCGAGGAGGCGAACCCGATCGTGCCCTCGGTCGTGCTCCCCTACCTGCACGAGTACCGCCTGGTCGGGATGGAGCCCTGCGCCGCGCCGGGAGGACGCTGCGCGCACCTCGAGCTGGTCTCCTTTCCCGATCCGCACGAGCTGACCCGGGTGATGAGCGACGCGCTCCAGCAGATGGGGCTGCCGCAGATGTCCTTCGAGCGGCTCGTCCAGCTCAGCCAGGTGACGCTGCTCACCGACCCGGCGACCCTCCTCCCCCGCGAGGTCGTGGTGAGCAAGCGAGTGGACGGATTCCTGTTGGACGGAGGCGAGCGCAAGATCTTCCGGCGGGGCGACTCCACGCGGCTTTCCTTCACCTACTGACGTTCGCGAGTGCACCTTCCGTCGCACTGCAATCCACGCTCCACCTTCATGATGGATCTGCTTCCCACGCTGCCGCACGGCCGCCTCGACTTCGTCCGTTCGTTGCAGGTGCCGGTCGGACCCGCGGACCGGATCCGCATGTCCGGTCCTGTGATGCTGGTGATCTGCGCGGATCTCGAGTGCCCCGACTGCCAGGCGTTCCACCGCGCCTTCCAGCAGATCGCCGAAGACACCCGGATGCGCGGCGCCGCGCGGACCGGATCTGGGCCCACGCGCACGGGGGCCGAGAGAGCGGCGTGCACGCAACACCCTCGCTCTTTCTCCAGGGCTTCTTCTACCAGTCGGTGGTCACGCCCGAGGCGATCGAAGCGGATCTACGCGCCTTGATCGCGGCGCCGGGGTGAGCCGAGCGTACCGGGTCGCCGTCCTCCGGGATCACTCCCGCGCCTGACCCGGAAGCGGACCCAACCCCACGCCTCGAGCAAGACCATCGCGTTGCGCGTCGTCGACAGCCCCGGCCGCAGTCGATAGTCGAAGCTCAGCGCCGCTCCATGCTCGCCCGGGGTCACCGATTCGCGGAAGTGGAAGGCACGAGTCCGCACCTCCAGGTCGGGAGCCTGGTGAAGGGTGAGATCGTGGGTGGTCACGGCGCCGACGGCCCCGGCGTCGAGCAGGTGGCGGAGCACCGCGCGGGCGCGCAGCGGGACCGTGCGAGTCCCCTGCCCGTTCGCAGTCGCTCCTTCCTCGGGGAAGACCCAGCGGGACTCGTCGTGCGCCAAGGTGGACAGCCCGGACAGCGCCTCGACCTCTCCCAGCGCGTCCAACCAGGCGCGCCCGCGCGTCCCGTGCCGTGTCTTCCACGCCTCCAGCGCACGCTGCAGGTGCACGTCCAGCAGGAGCAGCGCGTTGAGCGAACCGTAGGCCAGGTTGGCCCGGCTGTCGGCGACATCGAGCAGCCGGGCGAGCTTCCGGAGCGGCCCCGCTGCCGCCTCTGGCCGCCACCCGTACCGCCTCGACCACCACCGCCGCGCCCGGCACCGAGGCAAGCCATCCGAGCTGGGCGGCTTAGCGGAGAAGGGCGGGCGCCGCGGAGGAAACCGCGCTGGACTCGTCCGCGACCCGCTTGCGGATCCTCCGCAGCACCAGCAGCTGGAGCAGCAGCGGAACGAGCCAGAGCGCTCCGGTGACTCCGACGAAGTGGAGCGCCCCGAGCCCGATCGTGAGCGGCGGCAGCACGTGCGCGGGGATCCAGGCCCAGGTGCCGGCGAGCGAACCCGGAGCTTCGGCCCACGCGAGCAGCCGCGTCAGCGCCCCCGCGGAGAGTCTGGCACGCGCGCCCGGCCACGGGCCGCCAGCTCCATGCGCCACTCCGGATGCGCGGCGAGCGCGCGCACGGCCTCGCGGCGTGCCCCTGAGACCGCCGCGGGCGCCAACAGCCACCCCGCGAGCCGCTCCCGCACCATAGGCGTCGTGATCGGCCCGCACAGTCAGAAGAGCGACGCGCGGCCGAAGAGCGCCAGATCCCGGGCATAGGGGTGCCCGGCCGGGGATTCGGGCTCCTCGGTCGTCTCCGGAGCGCGGGCCAGCGCGTTCCATTCGCGGGCCACGCGGGCCTGCCCTTCGCGCGCCAGCGCCGCCAGCGTTCCCTCGCGGAGCGCCTCGCGGCGGATACGGCGCTGCATCGCCACGAGCGCCGCGAAGGCCGCCGCGGCGCCCGCCAGGGGGGTCGGTAAGAAGAAAGAGCGTGGCGGAGGCGAGCGCCGCCCCCGACCCGAAACGGGACCACGCGCTCGTGCCGCGCCTCCAGAGCAGCCACGGCCCGGGCGTGGGCTGCCCCGCCCGCGCCGCGTACCAGGGGGCGGTCCCGGCCCCGCCTCCGCCGTCGGCATTTCGCTCCCGGCCCGCTCCCGGCCCGCCGGCGCGCGCGGAGCCTCGCCCCTCACCGACACAGGGAAGTGCGAAGACCCCCCGATCGCCAGCAGCCCGCCCACGATGCCGCGCCCGGCGAGCCGCTCCTGGCCGTGCAGCACCGCGAGCGCGAGGTAGAGATGAACGCATACGCGAGCCCGAAGCCGAGCAGCCCGTAGAGCGCCGCCCCCGAGGCCGCCCGTCCACGGGGGAGCGGGACCCCGCGCACCCGTGCGATCCGGAACAGGATCACGGCCGCGGCCCCGAACCGGAGGGGGGCGCCGAAGAGCGGAGGCAACTTCTCGTTGCTGAACCTCACCGCGACGAAGTTGCCGCCACCGACCACCACGGCGCCGATGAATGCCAGGAGCGTCGCTCGCTCGGGTCTTCCGTGTGTCAGCGCGCCTCCTAGCCCTCGGATCGCGGTCCCCGCCAGAGCCGCGCCCAAGGTGGTGGCCGCCCGTAGCATACGCTAATCGTGCGCCAACGCGCCCGACGGCAGAGGCCGGACCGGGCGAGCTCAGCCCAGCCGCACCACCCGCGCGTCGGTGATCTCGGGCAGCTCGCTGAGCTTGCCAAGCACCTTCTGATCCACGGTGCCGTCCACCGAGACCGCGGCCAGCGCCTCGCCACCCGCAGCCAGCCGGGCCTGGTGGTACTCGGCGATGTTGAGCTTCAAGTCGCCGAGCAGCGTCCCCACCTTCCCGATGACACCGGGCACGTCGCGATTGCGGAGCACCAGCAGGCTGCCCTGCGGCACGATGTCGACGTGGTAGTCCCCGATGCGCACCACGCGCGGGTACTGCTCCCCGAGCAGCACGCCGGCGATCCGCATCTCGCCCTCGTCGCCGAACACCTTGATCTCGACGAACGACGTATAGTCGTGGCGGCGCGCCAGCTTGTGCGTGGAAACCCCGATCCCGCGCGTCTCCGCCAGGTGCGGCGCGTTCACGAAATTGACCTGGTCATCGCCCACGATCGCGCCCAGCAGCCCCATCAGGACGTAAGACGTGAGCGGGCGTGGTGCCTCCGTCGTGTCTCCGGCGTAGCGCACCTCCACCCCCTTGATCCCCCCCTGCGCGAGCCCCGCGCCCAGCCGGCCCAGCTTCTGACCGAGCCGGAAGAGCGGGAGGAGCTTCTGGAGCGTTTCGCCGCCGATGGCGGGAGCGTTGAGGGCGCGCGACAGGTCGCCCTCGGCGAGCGCCGCGCGCACGGCCTCCGCGATCTCCTCTGCCACCAGCTCCTGCGCCTCGCTGGTGGAGGCGCCCAGGTGCGGAGTGAGCACGATGTTCTTGGCCGTCCGCAGCGGGCTGTCCGGCTGGAGCGGCTCATGGTCGAACACATCGAGCGCGGCACCCCCGAGGTGTCCATCCTCCAGCACCCTGACCAGCGCGTTTTCGTCCACGACCCCGCCACGCGCGACGTTCACCAGGAATGCGCCCTTCTTGAGCTGCCGGAGCTCGGCCTCGCCGAACATCCCCTTGGTCTGGTCGTTAAGCGGCACGTGCAGCGAGATCACGTCCGCCCGCTTCTTGAGCTCGTCCAGCTCCACGCGCTCGACGCCCAGATCGAGCGCGCGCTCCTCGGTCAGATACGGATCGCTCGCGACCACGTGCATCTCGAACGCCTTGCATCGCTTCGCGACCTCGCCGCCGATCCGGCCTGCCCCCACGAGTCCCACCGTGCGGCCGCGCAGCTCGATCCCGCCTAACTTGTTGCGCTTCCACTCCCCCGCTCGCACCGACCGATCCGCCTCCGCGACCTTGCGGGCCGCCGCCAGCAGCAGCGCCATGGTGAGCTCCGCCGCGGCCACCGTATTGCCCGCGGGCGCATTCATCACGGCCGCACCCTTCTCGGTCGCGGCCTGCTGGTCGATGTTGTCGACGCCCACGCCAGCGCGGCCGATCACCCGGATATTGCTAGCCTTGCCCAACAGGTCGCGCGTCACCTTGGTCGCGCTCCGCACGATCAGCGCGTGTGCGGTGGGGAGCGCCGCGTCGAGCTGCTCCTTGTCGTTGACGACGACGACGTTGAAGCGCTTGTCGTTCAACAGCGGCCGCAGTCCCGACTCCGAGATCCCGTCCGCGACGACGACGGTGAACTTGCCGCCGTTGCCGGCGGTCCCGGTCTGTGCGCTCACGCGGTCAACACTTCCTCGAGCACCTCCAGGACGGTCTCCAGTCCGGCAACCGTGTGGTCGCCCATGTGGCCGATCCGGAAGGTCGGCTCCTTGAGCTTGCCGTAGCCTCCGCCGAGCACGATCCCCCGATCCTTCATGGCCGCCACAACGGGGGGCGACGTCTTGCCCGCCGGCATGTTCAAGGTCGTGACCGTGGGCGAGCGGAACCCCTCGCGCGCGCGCACGCTCACGTCGACGCCCCTCTCCCCGCGCATCTGGTCGACCCACTCGACGGTCGCATCGCGCATGGCGGCGTGCCGCTGCCAGCGGCCCTCCATGGTTTCTTTGGCGATCCGCTGCAGCTGCACCTCGAGCGCGTACATGGTGGAGAGCGCCGGGGTGGCCGGGGTCATGTTGTCCGCCTGTGTCTTGGCGAACTCCATCAGGTCGAAGTACTGGCCCTTCCCCTTGGCCGCCTTGGAGCGATCCATCATGCGCTCCGACGCGACGCCGAACGCGAGGCCCGGCGGGAGCGCGAGCGCCTTCTGCGAGCCGGTGAGCACGAAGTCCAGCTGCCAGCGGTCGCTCCACAGCTCGGCGCCGGCTACGCCGCTGACCGAGTCCACCAGGATCACTACGTCGTCGGCCTCGTTCGCGACCTGGGCGATGTCCTGGATGGGATTGAGCGCGCCGGTGGACGTCTCGGAATGCACCACCGTGATCGCGTCGATCCCGCCCTTCTTGAGCCGGTCACGGATGGCCTGGGGATCGTGCACCTGGCCCCACGGGACCTCCATCACCTCGACCTCGAGGCCGCACGACGTGACCAGCTCGCCGAAGCGCTCGCTGAACGCGCCGTTCACGAGGGCGAGCGCCTTCCTGCGCACGCCGTTCCGGACCGCGGCTTCCATGAAGCCGGTGGCCGACGAGGTCGACAGGAACACCGTCCGCTCGGTGCGGAAGACGTCCTCGAGCCCGATCTGCAACTTCTCCATGAGTGCCTTGATGTCCGCGCCCCGGTGCCCGATCATCGGCTTGAGCTGGGCCTCGAGCAGCTCGGGCAGCACCTCGGTCGGTCCGGGCAGGAAGAACCGGCCGAAGCCCTTGCTCACCGGCGCATTCGCGCCGGCCCCGGCAGCCTTCATCTCCATGTATCCCTCCAGCGAGTGTAGTGCACGACGGTCACGCCCCCCTGCTTCAACACGCTGATCCCTTCCGGATTTCGATACGCTTCACGATAGAACAGATAGCTCACGTTCGCCTGAATCATCAGCTTGGCACACGTGACACAGGGGCTCACCGTCACGAAGGCCACCTTGCCCCGCAGATGGCCCGGCGCCTTCACCAGCGCGTTCTGCTCTGAGTGGATGCAGCCGCACGCGCCGGGAATGGCGGTGTCGCAGCAGTTCGGAAAACCGCGCGCGTTCCCGTTGTATCCGATCGCGACCACGTTCTCGAGCTCGGCGTCGGTCAGCACCGTGCCGACCTGCAGTCGGTCGCATGTGCTGCGCTTCGCCAGCTCCTCGGCCATGCGCATGTAGACCTCGTACAGCGGCGGCCGCGTCACCTCGGGTACGGACTCCGCCGGACCGTCGACCAGGTTCAGCGGGTGGGTGTTCTCCGGCACCCCGTCGCGGGGGCGGACCGGCATGTCAAGCTCCCGGTCGGCTGCGGGGCCGATAGGAGCGCGGGTGCGGGCGCTCGTCCCGCGGCCGCTCAGCGCCAAGCCAACCCCTCCCAGAACACCTTCGCCTGGAGGTATTCCACTGGGGCGTGCGCGTCGATGAGCAGCCGCCCCGCCGGTCCCCACCCCACTTCCGGCCACGCCACCCGCGGCAGCGCGCCCGCGCTGGCCGCAGCGACCAGCAGCACGTTGCGCGTAGCCCCCGGCGCGACATCGGTCTCCACCGGATACGCGCGCACAACCGGAAACACCTACTGGGCCGTCGCCAGGAAGCGCTGGAGGAAACCCACTCCCGAGCCGTCCAGCGGCGTCAACACGTTCACGATCACGAAGCCGGCCGGCGCGAGCCGCTCGCGTATCGCGGTGAGCGCCTCTACCGTGACCATCGTCCAGGGCACCGTGAGCAGGTGGTCGAACACGTCCACCAGGACGACGTCGTAGCGTCCCTCGTTGCACCGCAGGAAGACGCGCGCGTCCTCGTGCGTCACCCGAATGGCCGGCCACTCGGCGCGCAAGCCATAGGCTAACCAGGCACGCGCCAGCCGCGTCACCGCCGGGTCGAGCTCGACCACGTCCACGGACGCTCGGGGCGGCTGCGGGCAAGCGCCACGGGCAGCGTGAGCGCGGCGCCCCCGAGCACGAGCACCGAATCCACCCGCTCGACCACCGACTGGAGGAGGGCCTCGATCGCGGTCGCGTAGGGGTGCGCCGGCTCGCCCGTGTCCACCTCCTCGGCGGACGATGAGCCCCCGTTCTGCCACAGCTCGCGCACTCGCCGTTCGTCCGTCCACTCGCGCTCCGTCACACGGACCGACGCATAGAGCGTCTCCTCCCGGTGCAGCAGCGCCGGATCCTCCGGCCAGCCGCCCGCACCGAAAGCCACGGACGCGGCGCACACCAGCACGAGCAACTCGCTCGCGGGACGGGCACCACGTCTGCGTTCGTCGCGATCCAGGACGACGCCTGCAAGCGCGGCGAGTCCCAGGAACCCGGCCGCCGTGAGACCCACCAGGAGGGGGAGCGGAAACGCCGGTAGCAACACGAACCCCGTTGCGAACGTGCCCGCGATCGAGCCCACGGTTGCCGCGGCGCCGACGTCCCCCGCGCGACGGCCGACCGAGGTCACCACCACGGTGTCGGCGCGCACGAGCGCCGGCGTCACGGTGCCCAGGAAGAACAGTGCGGGCGCGAACAGCACAGCCGCGGTAGCGAGCGCCTCGGGGATGAACCCGAGCTGCTCGACGGCCCAGAATGGCACTCTGGCACCGATCACCGGAAGGAGCGCCACCACCCCCGCCCCATCGAGCAGCCAGGCGACGCTTGGCCGGCCCAGGTCCGCCAGCCGGCCCCCGACCCAGTTGCCGAGGGCGAGCGCGCCCAGGATGACCCCGATCACGGCGGTCCAGGGCACCGCAGAGAGCCCGAACGCAGGGGCCATCAGGCGGGGGCCGGCGATCTCCACCACCATGACCCCGAAGCCGGTGCCCAGCGCGAGCGCGAGCAGCCCGGCCCCTCCACGACGCGATCCGGTGGACGTCCGGCGGGAGGGCGGCCGGACCCGCACCTCCGGACGCCGCCGGGGCGTCAGAAGACTCGGCCACGGCGACGTCCTCGGGTGCGGTCACGTGTTACTGGGCTGCGAGCAACAGAGAGCGGGAAGATCGCGGCATGCTAACGAGGGTGCAATCGGCGGGACAGGCGGGCACTGGTACATAGTAACTGTACCACTACCGACTGGCGGGGGCAGACAGGTGGTGGGTCAGGTCGCCGCCAGCCGCTGCTTCTCGGCCTTCCGCCGCTGGTTGGCCTCCAGGATCCGCTTGCGCAGGCGGATCGCGTCGGGGGCGACCTCGATCAGCTCGTCCTCCTCGATGAACACGAGCGCCAGCTCGAGCGTGACTTGCCGCGGCGGCTCGAGCTTGACGTTCTCGTCCGACGCGGTGGTGCGCATGTTGGTGAGCTTCTTCTCCTTGGTGACGTTCACATCCATATCGTCGGAGCGGGCGCTCTCGCCCACGATCATCCCCGCGTAGACCGGCTCGCCCGGCTTCACGAACATGGTCCCGCGCTCCTGCAGGTTGCCGAGGGAGTACGCCACCACCTCTCCCTGCCGGTCCGCGACCAGCACCCCGCGCTTGCGGCCCTGGAGCGCGCCCGCCCACGGGCCATACTCCGAGAACTGGTGGTGCAAGATGCCCTCACCCCGGGTGTCGGTCATGAAGTCGGAGCGATAGCCGAACAGTCCCCGCGCCGGGACCTTGAAGCGGAGCCGGGTCGCGCCCGAGTCCATCGGCCGCATCTCGAGCAGCTCAGCCTTGCGCGGCCCCAGCCGCTCGATCACGGTGCCCACCAGCGTGGACGGCACCTCGACCACGGCCTCCTCGAGCGGCTCGAGCAGCTGGCCGCTCTCATCCTTGCGGGTGATCACGCGGGGGCGCGACACCTGGAACTCGTAACCCTCGCGCCGCATGGTCTCCATGAGGATCGAGAGGTGGAGCTCGCCCCGGCCGCTGACCTGGAACACGTCGGGCTGGTCCGTCTCCTCCACCCGGAGGGCGACGTTTTTCTCAAGCTCCTTCAAGAGCCGCTCCCGGAGCTGCCTGGTGGTGACGAACTTCCCCGACTGCCCCGCGAAGGGGGAGTTGTTGACGTTGAAGTCCACCGAGAGCGTGGGCTCCTCCACCTTGATCCCGAGCAGCCGCTCGTGGTGCTCCGGATCGGTGAGCGTCATGCCGATCTCCACCCCATCGAACCCGGCCAGCGCGATGATGTCGCCGGCGGGCGCGGTCGCGACGTCGAGCCGCTCGACGCCGAGGAAGGTGAAGAGCTTTATTGCCTTCGCGTTCTCGGCCGCCGCGTCCGACACCATCCCGGGCTCGCCGTGCGGGAGCAGCGCGATCGGCTGCCCGACCGAGACGCTGCCACGCTCGATGCGGCCGATCGCGATCCGCCCCACGTAGGGCGAATGGTCGAGCGTCGACACGAGCATCTGGAACGGTCCGTCCGGGTCGACGGTGGGCTCCGAGAAATGCCGCACGATGATCTCGAAGAGTGGAACCAGATCCGCTCCCCGTTCGCCTTCTTTGCGGCTGGCCCATCCCTCGCGGCCGGACGCGTACAGGAACGGGGCGTCGAGCTGCGGATCGGTGGCCTCGAGCTCCATCAGGAGCGCCAGCACCTCGTCATGCACCTCAATGGCGCGAGCATCGGCCCGGTCCACCTTGTTGATCAAGATCACCGGCAGGAGCCCCAGCTCGAGCGCCTTGCGGGTGACGAAGCGGGTCTGCGGCATCGGCCCCTCGGCCGCGTCCACTAGCAGCACCACTCCGTCCACCATGCGCAAGATGCGCTCGACCTCCCCCCCGAAGTCCGAGTGACCCGGGGTGTCGACGATGTTGATCTTGACGTTGCCCCAGTGGACCGCGGTGTTCTTGGAGAGGATGGTGATCCCCCGCTCGCGCTCGAGTGGGTTCGAGTCCATCACGCGCTCCTCCACGTGCTGGTTCTCGCGGAAGATCCCCGCCTGACGGAGCATCTTGTCGACCAGCGTGGTCTTGCCGTGGTCGACGTGGGCGATGATGGCGATGTTGCGGATGGACATGGATCGGAGGCCTCGAAACGCGCCCGGTAGAGCCCCCGAAGGGCCCGGCAGGCTCTACCTGCTTCAGTTCCGGAACAGCCAAAAAAATAGCGATCTGCGACCGTGGGTTCTACCCCTGGGAGCGGCCATCGGACGCGGCCTTTCGGCGATGGCCCGGTGGCGCCCAATCTGGTCGATGCCGCGTCTCGCGCCGCCGGGGCGGCATCCCCTTCCCCGAGCGTCCGTGGAAAACTGGCTGTTCAGGCTGGTCGACAACCGAAACCCGCGCTCGCTCGCCGCACGGATGCGCCGACGACGGCTCGCGTGGCTCATGGAGCTGCTGCGCGATCTGCCCCGGCCCGTGCGAATCCCGGACGTACGCGGGACCGAGCTCTTCTGGAGGAAGAGCCGGGCTGGCGCGCGACCCCGACTACCGGATCACGCCGCTCGATCGGACACCGCAGCCGGTCACCTGCCCGAACATGACCTCGAGGGTAGGGGACGCACGCACCTGCCGGAGCATCAGGAGCGGGTCCGGCACGTGCTCGAGGACCTGGCTCACCAGCGCGGTCGTGTTCGGCTCGTCCTGGGAGTGATCCTGATCGGCACGCTCTGGATGGAGCTCCGTCCGATCCCATGGCGCGTCGCTTCGGCCGGCTTGATCGTGACCCTGCTCGCGAGCTGGCTGGTGCCGACCGATCTGCTGCTCTCCAGGAACGGGCCGGTCCGGCTCGCGCTCTCCGCCGCCTACGTCGGCGCGCCCATCTTCTTCG
>Ga0310121_10003155_pt1 | contig 15152 bp, 15 predicted proteins | sample CB27_Tmax_986_MG_FD_203504 | JGI IMG/M metagenome (GOLD analysis project Ga0310121, IMG submission 203504) | Marine microbial communities from Western Arctic Ocean, Canada - CB27_Tmax_986 | ecosystem: Environmental > Aquatic > Marine > Oceanic | place: Canada: Western Arctic Ocean | collected...
CTCGCTCCCGCTCCGGATGGGCCGGCCACTTAAAAAGCGGCAGGCAGTCGAACTGCGTTCTCGTCCGACCGCTGGCCGCTTGCCTGGGCGTAGTTCGCAGAACGAAGCCTGGAGCCAGCTGTCGGACTCGAACCGACAACCGCCCGATTACAAATCGGGTGCTCTACCAATTGAAGCTAAGCTGGCCTTGTCAGGACGGGCGGAAGTATGGCGCAACGGGTGGGGGTCGCAAGCCGGAAGCCCGTGGCGCTCGGCCCCCGCGAAAATGAAATTGGGCGGGGCCCCCTGCGGTTGGGAGGGCATGAAATTCGCAAACGATCTGTTTTACAACCTGCGGCCGCCGCTTCGCCGGGGCGCAGGGCTCCTCCTCTTGCTGGGATTGCTGGGATCCCTGCCCCTGTCTCACAGGGGCAGACTGCACTGCGCCAAATCCGCATGATGGTGCTGGAGCAGACCCTTCACAACGCCATCGTGGGGGAGCCTTATGAGGCCAAGCTGGAGATGTCCGGAGGGGCGGCACCCGTGCTCTGGGAACCCCTAACTCCCCTGCCCCCCGGGATGGGGCTGGAACCCGATGCGGAATTCCGTCATGCCTTCCTCTGCGGACATGACGGTGGGCCTCCCCTACACGTCCGACCTTGGCGCTCCGGTCCTGGGGCGGGGCCTGTTCGCAGTGCCCGTCACGCGCGCCATGACCTTCGACGAACTTCTAAAGAAACTGGAGGAGGCGCGCGAAGCACTGGAAGACGCTGAAGCGGATCTCGAAGACAACCCGCAAGCCGGGTGGAGAGCCCAACGAGGGCTCGTGGCGGGAGGTGCCGGTCCCCTTCGCCGGCGGCGAAATGATTCTGATCCGTCCCTCCTTCAGTTCGGAGTACAACAACGAGTGCGCCCTGCGTTTCCGCCTCGACTGGCCCGCTTTCAAGGCGGCCGCGGGGAACTGCCCCCACGCCCACCTGGTGCTGAAAGAGAAGATCGGGGACGAAGCGCCGAAGCAGATATTCGGGGGATCTTACCGGCCGTAGCAGCACCCCCACGGTGCCGCAGACAAGTCGAATCAATTGGCGCCATCCGGATTTCCTCCCTAGGATGGCGCCATGACGATCGGGGTCCCGAAAGAGGTCAAGAATCAGGAGCACCGGGTGGGGATGATTCCATCCTCCGCGGCCGAACTGGTGAAACGCGGCCACAAGGTGGTGGTGCAGGTCGGCGCCGGGGCGGACTCGAGCTACCTCGATGAGGAATACGCGGCGGCCGGGGCGCAGATCGTGCCGAGCACGGCGGACGTGTTCGAACAAGCCGAGATGATTGTGAAGGTGAAGGAGCCGCAACCGGAAGAGGTCGCCCTGCTCGGGCCCGCGCACACGCTCTTTACCTGCCTTCATCTCGCGGCCGACCAGGCGCTCACGGAGTCTCTCACGGCGACTGGATGCACTGCCATCGCCTATGAGACCCTCGAGGTGGGAGGCCGCCTGCCGCTCCTGGAGCCGATGAGCGAGATCGCGGGGCGGATGGCCGCCATCGTGGGGTCCTACCACCTCGCAAATCACCGGGGTGGCCGCGGAATCCTGCTGGGCGGGGTGCCCGGGGTGAAACCGGGCCGCGTGATGGTGATCGGGGGCGGCACGGCGGGTATCAACGCGGCCCGGGTCGCGACCGGAATCGGGGCGGACGTCACAATCGTGGAGGTGGACTTCGAACGGATGCGCTTCCTCGACATCACGGTGCAGGAAGCGCACACGCTCTATTCGACGGAAGCCAACATCACATCGCTGCTGCCCCGGCTCGATCTGGTCATCGGGGCGGTTCTCATCCCCGGAGCGGCGGCTCCCAAACTGGTGACCCGCGAGATGCTGAAGCAGTTGGCGCCGGGAAGCGTTTTCGTCGATATCGCGATCGACCAGGGCGGCTGCGCGGAGACCAGCCGCCCCACGACTCACGACGATCCCACCTATGTTGAGGAGGGCGTCCTGCACTACTGCGTGACCAACATGCCCGGGGCGTACTCCCGCACCGCCACGCAGGCCCTCAGCAACGTCACGCACCGCTGGATCCTGCTGCTCGCCGAGAAAGGACTGCGCGATGCCTGCCGGGACCGACCGGAGCTGCTGACCGGAATCAACTGCGCGGACGGGAAACTCACCTGCCAACCGGTGGGAGATGCGCACCGCCTCCCCGTCGCGACCGCGGCCGAGGTGCTGGCGCTCTAGCTGAGCCGCGGGTCGGGTTCCAGCTGGGTGGCTTCCCCGCCGGAGGGCCCGAAACGCACCGAGGGCCAGATCATGAGGGAGGCGATGAAGATGAGGGCCGCGCCGCTGATTCCCACCACCTCCGGACCGAGCCAGGCGGCGGTGGAGAAAGCGAGGAAGGGAGCGATCACACCCCGCACGCCGCACAGGAAGGTGTGGACACTCATGTACTCCGCGACGAGGTCCGCGGTCGTGAACTTGGTGACCCAGAGGCTCCAGGCGATGTTGCCGCCGGCCCGCGCGATACCGTGGAGCCCGATGCCGATGCAGAGGGCCCACACCCCGCTCCCGAGATAGTAGACGAGAATTCCCGCGAGGAAAAAGAAGTTGAGGACGAGGCGGACCAGGAAAAAGTTGACGCGGTCGAAGACGATCCCCCACCCCACCACGAAGAGGAGAAACATGATTTCAGGAACCGACCCGGTGATGAACGCGATGGTGAATTCCTTCAGATCGTAGCCATACACAGGGTTCGAAATGTACTCCACGAATAGCGAGAAGCACAGGAGGTTGCCGAAACCCAGGACCATCCACGAGACCAGCAAATTGCGGAACTGGCGGTCGTGCTTGACGTGGTCGAGGGCCCCGAAGAGGCGAACCTGGTTGGCGCGCTGGAGATGGACCCGCGTCATGGCCAGGACACAGAGCGCCATCGCAAAACATCCCAGCGCGTAGGCCACCAGGAGCCAGCGGAAATTGTCGAGATCGCTCTCGAGGAGCTTTCCGAAGAGGGCTGCAATGACGAGGGCCGCCAATTTGCGCACCACCCCGCTGGTGGCAAAGAGACGCCCCCGGATCCGGTCCGGGTAGTGTTTCCGGTAGATCTGGGACATGAGCGGAATGCTCAGGGTGATGCAGACCAGGGAGACCACCATCGAAACGAGGAAGACCGGAGCGCTCCGGCCTCCCGCCGCCCCGACGATCAGAGTGGCGCCCGCCACGCCCCAGAGGGCGGCGGTGGCGACGTTCACGGACCAACCGGTGCGGCGCACCAATTGCACCGGAAAGAGGCTGAGCAGCAATCCGAAGCTGGAGGCCGCCACCAGGGTGGCTTTCTGCCACGGTTCCGCATCGAAGACGCGCACCGCAATGAGGACGACAAAGGTCAGACCGAGGGTCTCGACGAGGCCGGCGGGCACGGCGCGCAAGGAATCCAACAAGTAGGTTCGCCTCGCGGGATTTTCGGAGGGAACGATTCGCATCGGGGGCCACTTCTACGGCCGGACCGGCCGCGTGGCGAGTAGCCAGAAAAAAAGGGCGGTGACGAGCAGCGCCGCGGAGCCGACGTGCAGGACCTGCACGACCCGCAGGACTCCGACTTGCGCCAGGATCACTCCCATCACGAGGAGGGCTCCGACCAGGCCCGCGATCGCCTTGTCGAGCCAGCGCAGGCCACCGGGCAGGGCCTTGCGGGCCAGCACGAGGAAGACGACCGTTGCGGCCACGATGAGCCACGAAAAGCTGCGGTGCACGAGGTAGACGGCGGAGTGTTCCAGCTTGGCGGTCCACTCCGCACGGGATTGCGTCCCGTAGGCTATCGCGAACTGGTCGGTCAGCTCCCGGACCTGGGAGCCCATCACGCCTTCGGCCACCGTCAGCAGAAAAACGATCAGTGCCACGATCCACAAGGCGCGGCCCTTCACCTCCCGCCGCGCGGGCTGCTCCCGGCCCCTCCAGGCCACGAAGACGAGGATGCAGAGCAGCAGGATCGCGAGGGCCATGTGGAGGGTGATGATTCCGGGCTTGAGTCCGCTGGCCACGACCATTGCCCCCAGCCAGGCGTTGCAGAGCACGAGGAGGAGCGCGGCCAGCGAGCCCCACCACACGGAAGGTCGCCGCCTCCGCTGCCAGAAGGCTGCCAGGAAGGTCCCGAGGGTCAGGAATCCGACCGGGAGCGAGCAGAGGCGATTCACGTACTCCACCCAGGTGTGGACCGGGTTGAATTCCTTCCGCAACGACTCCCGCGTGATGGAGGCCGGATCCCGCCCGGACCGCTCGGCCTCACGCTGAAACCTGGCGAGGTCCAGTTTTTCGAAATTGATCTGCTCCACTTTCCAGGGAGGAATCAGCCTGCCCCAACAGGTAGGCCAGTCGGGACAGCCGAGACCGGCGCCGGTGGCACGGACGATGGCCCCGACGAAGATGAGCAGGAGGATCGAAGCGAGTGCTGCGAGGGCGAGCTTTTGGAAGCGCTCCATGAACGGGGCTGCGAGAGGGCTGTCAGCTTAGAGAGGGCGCATGATTGTGCCGGAGCATGGAGGGCTGGCAAGACGCTAAAACCGGATCACGACGAGGGCCCGCCTTGGGGAGCGGCACCTTCGGGCAGCGAGACCTTTTCCGCGGCTTCGACGGCCTCCTTCAGTTCCAGTTCGTCTTCCGCCTCTCCCTTTTTCTCCTTGCTGATGGCGACCGCCAGCCAGCGGAACTCGTAACTGTTCTCGAGGACGACCTTGAGCATCATCATGATGGGAACGGCGAGGAACATCCCGACCGGACCCCACACCCATCCCCAGAACATGACCGAGACGATGACGACGAGAGTCGACATACCGAAGCGATGCCCCATCATCATGGGTTCAATGAAGTTGCCGAGAAAAACGTTGATGCCGGCGTAACCCACTCCAACCGCCACCGCACTGGGCCACCCGTAGAGCAGCAGGGCAAGGATGGTAGGAGGAATCCCGGCGATTATGGAGCCCAACACCGGGATGTAGTTCAAGGCGTAGGCGAGAATTCCCCACAGGATGAAAAAATCCAGGCCGGCCGCCCAGCACAGGAAGCCGGCCAGTAATCCGGTCGCGAGACTGACGGCGGTCTTGATGCCAAGGAAGCGCTGGATGTCCTTTCCGGCGTGAAGCATCCGTTCGAAGTTCGGCCCCCGCGCACCGGCGATGAGGGAGAGCCGCCGGCCGAACATGCGCGCCTCGGTCAACATGAAGACGGTACAGAGCAACACGATGAAGCTCGCCCCCAGGAAGGAGGTCACCCGGCCGACCACGTTGGTGCTGAGATCGACGATATTCTGGACCTTGATCTGGCCGAGCTGCTCAACGAGGTCTTTGGTGACATAGGTCCGGACTTTTTCGCGGGCATCCGGCACGTCCCACTTCATGAGCAACCCCACCGCCCAGTCCTCCGCCTGGCCGACCTTCACGGTGCTCTCCCGCTTGTATTTGCTCTCCCACTTGTCCTGCAGATCGCCCACCAGCGCGATGCCGATCACGACCAGGCCGGCAAGGAAGGCGAAATCGACCATGACGGTAGCCACCACGGCGAAAAAGCGAGGCACCTTGTGATGGCTCAGCCAGGCCGTGACGGGGAAGCTCACGGTCGCGATGAAAAAGGCCAGGAGGAAGGGCACAAAAAAGGCGGCAGCCGCCTTCAGCCCGGCGATCACGATCACCAGGCTGGCCAGTAAGAGCAGGATTCTGAGGCCCTGCTCCCTCTTTCGCTGCTGACTCATCTGCCCGCGGGGGGGAGAGCGCTCGCGGGTGACACGAACCTCTCCGACGTCTACTCTAATTCATCTAGTGCGGAGCACAAAGATTTCATTTGGCGGCGGCAATTTTTTTCGTCGTTCTGCGGGGGTGGTCCCCCCTTTGCAGGAGCAGACCCTCGATGGCCTCCGGGAGTGACGGCCACCGGAAGCGGAAGCCGTGCGCCGTGAGGCGGGACGGAACGACCCAGCGGCTCTTGAGGATCAATTCGGTCTCGGTCCGCATCGCGAAGGCGCCAAGTTCCAGCATCCAGCGCGCGGAGGGGATTCCGAAAGGGACCCGGGCCGCCCTGCGGACCGCCCGCATGAGATCCCGGTTCGGAACCGGACCGGGTGAGGCCAGGTTGACGACTCCGTCACACTGGCCGTGGCGGATCACCCAATCCACGGCCCGGCAAAAATCGTCGAGGTGAATCCAGCTCACCATCTGGCGGCCGGATCCCATCGCGCCGCCCAGACCGCAGCGGGCGAGGCCCAGCAGGTAAGCGAGGACGGTGCCGGGTTCATGGGCCAGGACGAGGGCGGATCGCACCGCCACCTTGCGAACCGTGCCCGGCACCCGCGCGGCAAAAAAGGCTTTTTCCCATGCCTTGGCGACCTCCACCGAGAATCCCTTTCCGATCTCCCCCTCGAATTCGTCCTGTGGGCCATCCTCGGCGTGGCGATAGATGGTAGCGGTGCTGGAATTGATCCAGACTCGCGGGGGTTCCTCGCAGAGCGCAACGGCATCGCCCAGGATCCGGGTGGAGGCGAGACGCGAGTCGAATATCGCGGCGCGATTGCGATCGTGATAGCGGCAGTTGACGCTTCGGCCGGCGAGGTTGATGAGGGCTTCGGCGCCCTCCAGTTCCGCAGCCCAGGTACCGAGAACGGCGCCATCCCACAGGACGGGCCGATAATGATCCGCATTGACCGGGCTCCGCACCAGGCCGATCACGGCGTGACCGCGGTCCGCGAAGTGACGGGCCAGGGAGCGCCCGAGGAATCCGTTGGCTCCGGCGATGACGATCTTCATGGTTCGGGGGGTGGCGTTTCTTTTTCAAACCGGGAGGGCGGCGGTGAGGTCGGGAAGATGGCGCAGGCAGCGGAGGATGATCTCCTCGCGGAAGAGAGGCGGAAAAAGCAGACCGAGCGGAGCCAGGACGCAGAGGGCGGCCCAGGCCGGCCTGAGGCGGGCGAGCAGTTCCCAGTTCATCGGTCCTCCCCGTTGCTGGGTTCCTCCCGCCCGGCACGGTCCGTCTCGCAACTCCCGTCCGGGCAGCCGGGGTCCAGAGCCGCGACTTCGCGCGCGAGATCCCCGTCGCTCTTCAGTTTAAGCAGCTTCGAGAGCGACAGGCGGTTCGACGATATGAGCTGGCAGACGCGGTCCGCGATCGGAAGGAGGGCGGGAGAGCCCAGGCGCTTCGACCATCCGCGCCACTTCCGCAGGGCCCACAGGCAGGTCACCCACGCCTCCGCTCCCTGCCACAGGCGCCCGTCGTCCGCCATCACGATGATCTGCCGGTCCGCGCCCAGCTCCAGGAGGTCCGGACACAGCTCCTGCGCCTCGCCGCTCTTGTAATCGAGGAAGCGGATGGCCAGATGGGCCGGCTCTCCCTCCACCCAGCGGCGGAAGCGCGTGCAGATCCCGCAGTCCGCATCGTAAAAGACCAGGAGCGATTTCATGAGGGCAGTTTCTACGCGTCGGGAGTCAAAGGCGGCGGGGGGACCCGGTCCAGGGGCCGGCAGGGCGGTTCTTCCCCTCCCTCGATTCCACGTCGCCGCAACTTCGTAAAGAGGAAGAGGTTGAAAAAGTGCATTCCGCCCAGCACCAGGAGCACCACACCCAGCTTCCCGCTCAAGGCTTCAAAGATCCCTCGCGTATCACCGACTTCGTGCGTGAGCTTCAGGTAGAGACTCACAAAGCCGATGTTGATGAGATAAAATCCCACCACCAGGAGATGATTCACGCTGTCGGCCAGAGGCTCGTTCCCCCGGAAACATTCGACCAGAAAAATCCGGCCGTTCTTGTGCAGCGTCCGTGCCACCCACATCGTGAGCGGAATCGCAAGCACCACATACAGGGCGTAGCTAATGACGGTTGGGTTCATGTCTCTGTGCCCTTCCTTTTTTGTGTTTTCAGTTATTTCCGAAACATCCCGTGAAATTTTTTTATCCGAAGAGTTTCATGGCGAGCTGCATGGCCTTGCCGTGGGGCATGGAGGCCACGCGGTCGGACATTTTCGAGGCAAAGCGGACGAACTCCTCCAGGGATTTCATCTGGTCTTGGAAGGCCCGTCCTCCGGCGGTCTTCATGCCCTTCGTCTCCGCCAGGCAGGACTGCAGAACGTCGAGGGCCGGGTCGATCTCGCGCCGCTTCCGTTCCTGCACGATGCGTCGGAAGATCTCCCACACGTCCAGTTCGGCCTCGAAGTACTCCTTGCGCTCGCCCTTGCGGGTGACGATCCGCAGCAGGCCCCAGCTCACGAGGTCCTTCAGGTTGGTGTGGGCGTTTCCGCGGCTGATCCGCAGCTCTTCCATCACCTCGTCGGTGCTCATGGGTTCCGGGTTCGTCATGAGGAGAGCGTGGATCTGCGCCATGGTGCGATTGATCCCCCAGTGCGTGCCCATCACCCCCCATTGCGCCACGAAGCGGTCCCGGGTCTCCTTGAGCTTGGCGGCTTCCCCTTTCATCACTTTCAGTATTTATCGAATTTACAAGCAGAGTCAACAGAAATGGGCAGGGAGGGGCGATCCGGCGGGAATGAGGGGGCTTGGGGGCCGGCGGCGGGGGACTTTTCCGGGCGTTACGGGGGCATTTGGGGGCCCTGGGGCCCTCCCCCCGGGTGGGCTCCGAAGCGATCCAGAAGCAGGATGAGGAGGAGGCCCGCCGCCATGGTGCCCAGCGCCGCCCAGGTTTCGTGTTGCGCAAAGTCGGGCCAGTGCCAGTTCTCGAATCCCACGATCTTCTCCTTCACTTCGCCGTCGCGCGTGAAGGTCTCGGTGCGGGTGACCTTCCAGGGCCAGATGATGAGGAGGGAGCCGCCCACGAACCCGGTAATGAGGGCCACCGCGAGGTCGTGCCAGGTGTGGAAGAGCCAGCTGAGAAAGCGCGCCAGCACGAGGACTCCCGCCACGGCCCCGATTCCGACCGGTACGAGGACGTGCAGGGCCTCGCCGAGTTGTCCTTCGGAGAGGGCCGTCACGGACTCGATCATGATGAGCTTGTAGTTTCCCATCAGGAGCAGGACGAAGGAACCGCTGAGGCCCGGAATGATCATGCTGCACATGGCCACCACCCCGCAGAGAAGGAGGTAGGCGGGGTGGGAATTTTCCGAGGCGGGATTCAGGAAGGCCATCGAGAGGGCGATCACGGCACCAGCCACCACCGCAAGCAGGGGGCCGGCCGACCAGCGGTTCACGAGCTTGCCCACCGCCGGGAGGGAGGCCGCGATGAGTCCGAAGAAAAAGGCCCAGACCAGGACCGGATGCTCGGCGAACCCCCACTTCAAGAATTTCGCCAGCGTCACGATGCTCACCACCACCCCGGCTCCCAGGGCGGCCAGGAATCGGCCGTCGATGCGCTCCCAGGCCTCGCGGAGGCGGAACCTGAAGAGGAGGCGGACGGTGGCGGAATCGAAGCGTTTGAGGGCATCGATGAGGCGTTCGTAGATTCCGGTGATAAAGGCGATGGTCCCTCCCGACACCCCGGGAATGACATTGGCCGCTCCCATCGCGAAGCCCTTCAGGAACCGGAGAATGTCGTCGATCATAACTTTGCGGAGAGGGCGCCCGGCTTCCTAAAGCTCCAGCATCATCCGCGCCGGGTTCTCGATGCATTCCTTGACCTTGTTGAGGAAGGTGACGGCCTCCTTCCCATCCACGAGGCGGTGATCGTAGCTGAGGGCCAGATACATCATGGGGCGCACCTCCACCTTCCCGTCGATCGCGACCGGGCGCTGCTGAATGGTGTGCATGCCGAGGATTCCGCTCTGGGGCGGATTGAGGATGGGGGTGCTGAGGAGCGAGCCGTAGATCCCCCCGTTGGTGATCGTGAAGCTTCCGCCCTGCAGGTCTTCGAGCTGGATCTTTCCCTCGCGGGCACGGTTGGCATAGTCGATGATATCCATCTCGATCTGTGCCGCGCTCTTCCCGTCGGCGTCGCGCACCACCGGGACGAAGAGACCTTTCTCTGTCCCGACCGCGATCCCGATGTCGTAGAAATGGTTTCGCACGATCTCTTCCCCATCGATGCGGCCGTTGACTGCAGGGACCTCCCGGAGGGCCTGCACCGCCGCCTTCACAAAGAAGGACATGAAACCCAGCTTGACGCCGTACTTCTCCACAAACGCTTCCTGCAGAGTCTTGCGCAGCTTCATGACCGCCGACATGTCCGCCTCGTTGAAGGTGGTAAGAATAGCCGCGGTTTGCTGCGCATTAACGAGTTGCCTCGCGATCTTGCGCCGCAGGGGGCTCATCCGCTGGCGGGTCGTCCGCCCGTCGCGGCGCGGGGCGCTCGCCTCGTTCTGCAGCGCTGGCGGAACCAGCGTCAAATCCGGGAGGAGCCTGGCAGGTGCCGCAGCTGGGACGGGAGCGGGGCGGGGCCGATCCTGCCGCGCCGCAGCGGGAGGGGCCGCCCCCACGGACACGGCGGCCTCGGGAACCGGCGCGCTTTGGGGCCTCTCCGCGAGCCCAGCGGTCTCGCCGAGCGCAATCGTTCCGATCACGGCCCCGATCGCGACCTCGCTCCCCTCGGCGGCAAGAATCTTCAGCACCCCGCTGGCATCCGCCTCGAGCTCGGCAGAGACCTTGTCGGTTTCCAGCGTCACGAGGGATTCGCCCTCCACGATCGTTTCCCCGTCGCGCTTGTGCCACTGGGCGATGCTGGCGGAGGTGATGGACTCGCCGGCGGAGGGGACCTTGATCTCGATCACCTCTCCACCGCCCCGATCCGGCGAGGCCGGAGGGCGGACCGCCGCAAGAGGCGCGGGAGCGCTCGACGCCGCAACCAGCCCGGGCGCCGTGGCGGGTTCCGGCGTTGCGGTGGAGTCAGGCCGCGCCGCCGTTCGCTCCGGCGCGGCGGCGGGTTCCGGCGCGGCGGCCTCTCCTTCCTCGATTCCGGCGATGAGAGTTCCAATCGCGACCTCTTGGCCCTCCGGGACCAGGATCTTCAAGGTGCCGCTCACCTCGGCCTCCAGCTCGGTGGAGACCTTGTCGGTCTCGATGGTGGCGAGAACTTCGCCCTTCCGGACCGCCTCTCCGTCGGCCTTGTGCCACCGGCCGACGGTGGCGGAATTAATGGATTCACCGGCGGCGGGGATCTTGACTTCGTGCGCCATGGGCCTGCTTGCGAGGGGCGGGAGTTAGCCGGAGAATGCCTCCTCAACCAGCATTTTCTGTTCACGCAGGTGCATTGCCTTGGACCCTGCTGCGGGGCTGGAGCCCCTCTTGCGGCCGGCATAGCGCACGTGATGGGACTCGACGGTCTGCTCCAGCCGCGGCCAGATGTAAGACCACGCTCCCATGTTGAGGGGCTCCTCCTGGCACCAGACGAACTTGGTGGCGTGCGAGAAGGGGGCGAGGAGTTCCTTCAAAAGCACCTCGTGAAACGGGTAAAGTTGCTCGATGCGGATGATGGCGGTGTTGTCTATTTCCTGCTCCTTGCGATACTGCACCAGATCGTAAAACACTTTCCCGCTGCAGAAGACGACGCGCTCGATATGGTCCGGGGTGTTCTGCACAAAGGGATCGGGAAGCATTTCCCGGAAGGCCTGTCCCTGCAGGAAGTCCTCTTCCCGCGAGACCGCCTCCGGCCGGGTCAGGAGGCTCTTCGGAGTCATCAGGACCAGGGGCTTGCGGAAGGTGCGCCGCTTCTGACGGCGCAAGGCGTGAAAGTACTGCGCCGGAGTGCTGAGATTGGCGACCACCATGTTTTGCTCCGCGCACAACTGCAGGAACCGCTCGAGGCGCGCGCTGCTGTGTTCCGGACCCATCCCCTCATAGCCATGAGGAAGGAGCATCACGATGCTGCTCGGAGTCTGCCACTTCGATTCGGCAGACGAGATGAACTGGTCGATGATGACCTGGGCCCCGTTTGCAAAATCGCCGAATTGCGCCTCCCACATGATAAGCATGGCCGGGCACCCCAGCGAGTAGCCGTAGTCGAAGCCCAGCACCGCGGCCTCGGAGAGCAGGCTGTTGTAGACGCAAAACTTGGCCTGATCCTTCGAGATATTCTGCAGAGGAATGTGGCGCTGGCGCGATTCGTAGTCGTAGAAGACGGCGTGGCGCTGGCTGAAGGTTCCCCGCCGTGAATCCTGGCCGGAGAGGCGCACCGGGTTGCCCTCGGCAAGAAGGGCTCCCCACGCCAGGGACTCCGCAAAGGCCCAGTCAAACGGCCCGCCGTTCTTGAGGGTTTCCACCCGGCGCGGCAGGAAACGCTTGGCGAGGGTGGGATGCAGATTGAAGTCCGGCGGGACGGTGGTGAGCACCTTGCCGAGGTGCTGCAGGAGGTCGCGGGAGATACCGGTCGGGGCGGGTTCGTGCGAATACACGGCCTGGGGTTCGGCGGTGGAGCCGCTAAAGACGGTGCGGTTCCCTTCTTCCTCGAGGCGCTTCATCTCGGCGTACTCGTCTTCGAACCGGTTCCAGATCTCGTCGTGCACGGCCTGCACCCCCTCGCGTTTCAGAGTCCCTCGCTCCACCAGTTCATCGCCGAAAAGCTGCCCGAGCGGCTTGCGGGCCGAGATCTTGCGATAGATGTGCGGCTGCGTGAACGCAGCCTGGTCGGTCTCGTTGTGTCCCTGCCGGCGGTAGCAATACATGTCGATCACCACGTCGCGGCCGAATTGCTGGCGGAAGGCCAGGGCAAATTCGGCAGCCCACATCACCTCCATCGGCTTCTCGCCGTTAACGTGCAGGATCGGGGCCTCGATCATCTTCGCCACATCGGTCGCGTAAGCCGAGGAACGCGCATCGGCCGGCATGGTGGTGAAGCCGATCTGGTTGTTGATGACGACGTGGATGGTGCCGCCGGTCCGGTAACCGGGCAGTTGCGAGAGATTGAGAACCTCCGCAATCGAGCCCTGGCCCGCAAAAGCGGCGTCTCCGTGAATAAGGAGCGGAAGGACCTGCTTGCGATCGGTTTGCGCGCCATCGTCGCCGATCATCCGTTGTCTCGCCCGGGCCTTTCCTTCCACCACCGCATTCACGGCTTCAAGGTGGCTCGGATTTGCCGCGAGGCTCACCCGCACTTCCCCGTCGGGAAGGGTGCGCACGCTTTCGTACCCGAGGTGGTACTTCACGTCCCCGTCGCCCGCGACCAGGTCGGGAACGTAGTTGGGGGTGAATTCGAAGAGAATGGTGCGGAGCGACTTCCGGACAATCTGCGCCAGAACGTTGAGGCGGCCCCGGTGGGCCATCCCCATCGCGATCTCCTTCACCCCGGCCGCGGGGCATTGCTCGAGGACACGATTCAGGATGACCATGACGCCTTCCCCGCCTTCCAGGGAGAACCGCTTTTCCCCGAGGAACTTCTTTCCCACGAACGATTCGAAGAGTTCCGCTTCGAGCAGCCAAGCGAGGGTCTTCTCCTTTACGCCCGCCGATGGTTCTGGTCGGGTCATGCGTCGCTCGATGCGCTCCCGGATCCAGTTACGCACATCCGTGTTGTGGATGTGCATGAACTCGAAGCCGATGTACCCGGAGTAGGTTTGCTGCAGGGCCTCCACCATTTCGCGAAGACGCATCGGCTCACCGGCCTGGAAGAACTGGGTGGCGGCCTCCCGCTCGAAGTCGTTCTCGCTCAGGCCGAACTCCTCCAATTTGAGGCGCGGATTGCGCGGCGGGTGATCGTCGAGGGGATTGATGTGGGCCTGGGTGTGCCCCAGAGTGCGGTAGTTGTAGACCAGGCTCACGATCCGGCCCCGAAAGGTGAGCTGGTCGGCCTGGGCGTCGCCCCCGGGTGCCACGGCCTCAAGCGGCCGGGCGGCGGCAGGCGCTCCGTTCCCCCCCGCCGCAGTCCCGATCTTCTCCAACTGGGCCGTTCCGAGTTCGAATCCGTCAAAGAAGGCCGACCAGGTCGCTCCGACGGAGCGGGGGTCATCCACCCAGCGCTCGTAGTTCTCTTCGAGCAAATCGGCACTGAGTCGCGCGGAGACAGAAGAATTCATGGGGCAGAGGCTCTGCCTTTCGGCAGGTCACCGAAGGGGTTTTCTTCCTTGGTGTCGATGACGATTGCCATTACTTAAGAGCACCTTCCCACGGAGTCAATCGCCCATGCGATTCGGGCCCGATCCCGTTCACAATGATCAAGGTTGAAAACCTCACCAAGCTCTTTGGTCGGACCCCGGCTGTGGCGGAAGCCAGGTTCAATGTGGAAAAGGGCGAGGTAGTCGGGTTTCTGGGTCCAAACGGCGCGGGCAAGACCACCACCATCCGCATGTTGACCGGATATCTGCCGCCCAGCTCCGGGGCAGCCACGATCGACGGCCTGGATGTCTTCCGGGAATCGATCGAGGTGCGCCGCCGCATCGGATACCTTCCCGAACTGGTGCCGCTCTATCGGGACATGCGGGTGCGCGAATACCTCAAATTCCGGGCCCAGATCAAGGGCCTGAAGGGCGATCACCTCAAATCCCGCATGGACGATGTGGTGGAACGCTGCGGCCTGCAGGCCGTCCGCCGGAAAATGATCAAGACCCTCTCGAAAGGGTTCCGGCAACGGGTCGGCCTGGCCGATGCGCTGATTCACGATCCGCCGCTCCTCATCCTGGACGAACCGACCAACGGATTGGATCCCAACCAGATTCGGTCGATTCGCAACCTCATCAAGCAACTGGGGGAGGATCATACCATCCTGCTCTCCACTCACATTCTCAGTGAGGTCGAGATGATCTGTGACAAGATCGTCATTATCGACAGCGGCCGCATCATGGCCTGCGACACGCCGTCCAACCTCATCGGACAGATGCGGGCGGCGGGCCGGGTGACAGTGGAATTGCAGGGCGATGCAGCCGAAGCCGGAACGGCCCTGGGCAACCTGGATCAAATCAGGAAAGTCACCCACGATATGTCACAAGGCGACTGGCAGCACTACTCGGTGCTGGTGGAATCCGGAACCGATGCCCGCGAACGGATTTTCAAGCTCTGCAACGGGCGCGGATGGCCATTGCGCAGCCTGTATCGGCACGACGCCACTCTCGAGGACGTGTTCGTCGAACTCACCCGGAAAGACTGAGCGATGCGAAACCTCTTCACGATTTTTCGCAAGGAGTTCCGGGCCTTTTTCCTGAGTCCCTTTGGCTGGGTGGTTCTTGCCCTCGTCGCCGCCATGCAAGGCTGGTCGATGTCGGGCGCCATGAAAGCCCTGCAGGACGCCCCGATCCGCGAGAGCCTCGTCTACATCGTCTTTCACATGCCCCACTTCT
>Ga0310121_10003156_pt1 | contig 15151 bp, 11 predicted proteins | sample CB27_Tmax_986_MG_FD_203504 | JGI IMG/M metagenome (GOLD analysis project Ga0310121, IMG submission 203504) | Marine microbial communities from Western Arctic Ocean, Canada - CB27_Tmax_986 | ecosystem: Environmental > Aquatic > Marine > Oceanic | place: Canada: Western Arctic Ocean | collected...
TGGTCACCGCGAGCGCCGCTGCCACCGTCACCGCCGCATGCCCGCTAGGAAACGTATTAACGTGCACGCTGAGTTGTCGAAGGACGCCGATGTTTAGACGGCGGAAGAACAGACCCCGGGCATCGGCTGGACTCGCGCGCTCGAGGTTACGTGGGGGGCGCGTCTGGATCCAGGGTAACAGGCCATAACATCCGAAAGCTGCGATGAGCAACGCGGTCCAGAAACTGTCGGTGCTGGCTCGAAAGCCGAGCCAGCCGAAGAGTCCGAATGCGACCGGGACGAAGGCATAGGCAAGCAGGTACATCAACTCGAAAAATTCGAGCACAATCCGAGGTCCATGGGTCAGCAACTCGTTGATCTTCGCTACTCGGAACACCCAGCGGTCGATATCGATTAGGCGCGCTTCGAGGTTTAGCATCGGCTTGTGGAGAAAGCGGCTGCATAGCCAGTAGCCTTCAATGAGATAGATAGCCGGTAGCCACTCCCGTGTGAGCCGAAGAATGGGTGACAGTCGTAACTGGGAGAGCATGAACACGAGGGCGCCGCACACGAGTCCGACAAGAACGACGCGTCCCCGCTGCCGGGGGGTAAGCGGCCGAAGGCGGGCCAAAACGATCAGGTAGCCGAAGAATCCGATGACGACCCACTCGGTTACCCAAAGCTGAGACACGTCAATCATGGCTGGTCATTCTGCCACACCGGTTAGCTTGCTGGTTGCAACGGCAAACCAAGCCCTTATTCAGTGGCGGCGCCGGAAGAGGCGGTTAGGTCCGGCGTGCATGGGTCGTCAATCTCGTAGCGTCTCAAGGCACCGGGGGACGAGCCACAGGTTGCCGACGATGCGCCCTGAGAGGATCGCGATCGCGGCCGCGACCGCTCCTGGGAGATCGAACAGATGGATCCCGACCATGAGGAGGGCGCCGACCGTGCCTACCTCGACTAGGGTTGCCAGGGTAATCGGCGCAGTCCGGTTCGCGTGGACCAGCAGGCCGCGCTCCAATGAGAGCGCCACTGTTAGAGCGGGAAATACCGCCAGGATGCGGATTGGTGTAAGCGCGAAGGCGGCGAGTTCGGGCGTCAGGCCCGAGATAGTGTTGAACCAGACGCTCACCAGCGGTGTGTACGCAATTACGATGAGTGGGCAGGCCGAGGCGACAGCGAGTAGCAGTGCGAAGTTTCGAATGAGAGCAAAATTTTCGTGGCGATCGCCTGCCAGCGCAATGACCACCTCAAGATAGGATAGCCCTATCGCCCGGAAGACGAACGTCACCCCGTGGATGACCGGTAACACAGCTAGCGATTCCAGTGCGTCCCGGCTCTGCCCCATGAAGAAGGTCGCCATCGGTTGCACGGCGAGGGCGAGCACCGAGGTGAGCGCCAGCGGAATATAGAACTGGATGATGGCAGCTAGCCCCAGGCTCTCTCGATCGGCCAGTGCAGGTTCCCGTGTCATGAGCGACGCCACAAGTCGTCGCGTCATCAGACGGCTGGCAACCGCCTCGACGGTCACTCCCACTGACAGCGCCAAGCTTCCGACGTGCGCCCCCTCGAGGCTGGAGAAGCGAAACGCCGCGAAGGCGGTGATCGACATGGTCGCTAATCGAAGAAATGTGCCGTGGGCAACACGGTTGGTTAGGTTGTAGCGAATTAGCAGCCCCTGGCGGAAGCGGCGATAGCCGATGGCCGCCGACCAGGGTAGGAGCAGTGCCAGCCCGCCGTAGGTGAGGTGCGCAACATCTTCCGGAAGCACTAGCACGTTGCGAGCAACCTGATCGAACACCGGGGGGATTAGAACGATGAGATGGACGAGCGTGAGCAGGGCGCTGAGCCTATACGCGAAGCGCCGCAGTGCGAGATACGACTGCCGGTCTTCCACAAGCTTGGTGGAGGCACCCATCAGCATCACGACCGGCGCTTCGATGATGATGGCGACGGCGAAGGCAATACCGAAGGCGGCTAGGTTGACTGTCGGGTCTGGTAGGCGGGCGATGATCGCGGCCAGATACGGACCCTCGACCGCCATCATTAGCCAGGTTCCCGCGAGCGGCAGCCAGAACCAGAAGATCGTGCGGTAGGAGAGGCTTGCTACCATCAAGTCACGCTTCGATCATATAGGGCGAGCGCAGACAACTCTTCTAAAGTGAGATTCAATCTCATGTTTACTTGACCGACCAAAAAGGTCGGATATATAGTGGCTGATGAAAGTGAGATTAAGTCTCATTGTTGTCTCAGGGCTTTTAAGGTTGCATTGATGTCGTGTTTTCGATTCTTGGCAGCGGTCACCGTCGCGACCGCGCTGCTTGGCGGCGAGCTGCTTGCCGGGGCAGAGACGGGGGGGCTCGGCCAGGCGGCGGAGCCGTCACCGCCGGCTCAGCCGGCGGACATCGAAGAGCTAGAACGGCGCCTCGACGTGCTGGCCGCGGAGGTTGAGCGGTTGCGGAGCGGCGAGACGTCGGAAATCGGACTGACCGACGACGAAGCCCGGGCGCTCGGGTTGGCGCCGTCAGCCGCCGCGACCTATCGGCAGACCCAGGGGGTCTCGATCGCCGGGTACGGCGAGATGCTCTACCAAAATTTCGCAAGCGAGGACGAACGCGGGAAGCCGACACCAGGTGGCGCGCAACTCGATTTCCTACGGGCCATCATCTACGCTGGCTATCGATTCAACGACAGGTTTCTCTTCAACTCGGAGATCGAGCTTGAGCACGCCAACGAGATCTCGGTGGAGTTTGCCTACATCGACTACCTGGCGCACGAGCATCTCGGCATCCGCGGCGGCATGCTACTGGTGCCGATGGGTCTCGTCAACGAGTTCCACGAGCCGACCGTCTTTATCGGCGCCAAGCGTCCGGAGACCGAGCGGCGCATCATCCCGACGACATGGCGTGAGAACGGCGCTGGTGTCCATGGGTCGGTCGACCGTTTTGCCTACCGCGCGTACGTCGTCAATGGCCTGGACGCGACCGGGTTCTCGGCGAATGGGATTCGCGGCGGCCGGCAGAAGGGGAGTAAAGCCCGCGCCCAAGACCTTGCCTTCGTCGGACGCGTCGACGTCACGCCCACCCCGGGAGTCTTTGCCGGCGCCAGCCTGTATACCGGCGGGTCGGGTCAGGGACAGATCAAGGTCGCCGGCCGGGAGGTAGGCGTTCAGACGACGATCTTCGATCTCCACGGCCAAGCCCAGATCCGAGGATTTGATCTTCGCGTGCTGTTTGGTCGTACCCAGCTTTCCGATACTGCGGAGCTGAACGAGACGTTGGGGTTGACCGGGTCGAACGGGGTCGCTGAAACAATGCGCGGCGGGTACGTGCAGATTGGCTACAACGCCTTGTCGCAGGTCGCGTCAACCGACGTGGCGATTATCCCGTACTACCGTTACGAACGGGTCGATACCCAGGCGAGAATGCCCGAGGGATTCGAGCGGAGTCTTGCAACCGACAACGCGTTCAAGACGATCGGGGTGGAGTTGAAGCCGATTCCCAACGTGGTCGTGAAGGCAGACTACCAGTGGGTTACCAACGACGCGCAGAGTGGCCAGAACCAATTCAACGTTAACCTGGGATATGCGTTCTAACGGCGTAGGGGTCGATGTGGGGATCAACAATAGGGTGACGGTCGGGGTATTGGCGTGGTTGTTCTTGGTCCCTGGGCTGGTCGGAGCGCAGTCTGGGCTCGTCACACGCGAGGAGGCGCTCGCGGCCGTCTACCCGGGTGCCACGGTTGAGGCCGAGCGGGTGTTCCTCACGGCTGAGCAAACCCGCCGCGTCGCCGAACTGGCTCGGGCGGACGTGCCAAGCGCGCTCGTGGCCCGCTATGTTGCGCGTCGTGACGGCCAGATCGTCGGGCGTGCCTATGTCGACACCCACGTCGTGCGAACGAAACGAGAGAGCTTGTTGATTTCCCTCGAACCGCAGGGGCGGGTGAGGCGCATCGACGTGACCGCATTCCTTGAGCCGCGTGAGTATCTGGCGCTCGAACCCTGGCTCCGCCAGTACAACGCGAAGCCCCTGGACAACGATCTCGCGCTGCAACGGTCGATACGCTCGATGGCCGGCGCGACCTTGACCGCGCAGGCAACCAACGAGGCCGTCCGCCGCGTGCTAGCGATCGATCGGGTGCTGGAAGCGGACGGGCAGGTGCGCCGATGAATCCCTGGGAGCGCTGGTCGTTCAACACGCTCCATGTGGTCGTGGCGGTGACGGGCGTGGCGTACTTCTACATGAAGTATCTGCTGCGCTCAGACGATCCATTCGCCGTCGTTAACCATCCATGGGAGTCCTCCATGCTCGCGGGGCACATCATGGCCGCGCCGTTCTTTATTTTGATCTTCGGAATACTGCTGCGCTCTCACATTCTCACGAAACTGCTTTTAAAGAGCCGGCCGGCGCGGCGGAGCGGCTGGCTCTCGCTCCTCAGTTTTACCGGGATGGCGGTGTCCGGCTATCTACTCCAGATTGGCTTCGATCTGGTTTGGCTGCGCGTCTTGATGGTGACCCATATCGGCACGAGCGTCGTATTCGTCATTGGGTACGTCACGCACCTGGTCATCGGGTGGCGCCTGCCCAAGGCCACAGTAGCTGCCCAGGTTCCCACGCCTGTTCTCCCCGGTCTGTCTCCGTGACCATCTTGTTCCGGGGACCCACGTTTCCGCTCGTCCGGTTTCGCCCGGTCATACCGGGTCTCATTCTTTGCGTCGGTCTGCTCGTGGCCGATCTGGCGGCGACCGGTGTTGCCGTAACAGCCGACTATGAGGCGGCGCCTGATGCGGAGCCGACGCTAATCGAGCGCCACGCCTATCTGATGGGGACCCGCGTAACGCTGATCACCGAGACGGCTGACCGGGCGGCCGGATCGCGCGATCTCGAGCGGATGCTGCGCGTACTGGAGGCCACCGAGTCCGAGCTCTCGACCTGGCGAGACGACAGCCTGCTCAGTGCGCTCAATCGCCAGCCGGTGTCGACGGCGTGGCAGGCACCTCGGGCCCTGTGCGAGCTGTTTGCCGACCTCGTCGCGTGGCACCGGGAGACAGACGGCGCGTTCGATCCGGCGGTGGGCGCGCTCGTGGACGCCTGGGCCTTACGGGAGGGCGGCCGCCGTCCCCCCGCAGCATTATTAGAGGCCGCACGAGGCCGGAGCGGCCTACGCCATATCGGCTTTGAACGGGACCGCTGCCTGCTGACCCGCCACGACGAGGTCATTCTCGATGCAGGCGCGTTCGGAAAGGGGGAAGCGCTCGACCGTGTCGTGCGTGCCGAGCGGCACCGTTCCAGCGGCCCTTGGTTAATCAATCTCGGAGGACAAGTGGTCGTCGGCGGAACGCGCGCCGGTGGCTGGCCGGTGGCGCTTGCTCACCCGTCCAGACGGGACGAGTCGGTGCTTGAGTTGCGGCTCATGGCGGGGTCGCTTGCCACCAGCGGCGGGGCTGAGCGCGATCACTGGGTCGATGGCGTCCGAGTCGGGCACGTGCTTGATCCGCGCATCGGTCAGCCGGTCAGCCGACCGGCCTCGGTCACGGTGTGGCACCTTCACGGCCTCGTGGCGGACGTGCTGTCAACGGCGCTCTATGTCATGGGGGTCGAAGAGGGCTTGGCGTGGGCCGAGGCTCGCCGGCTCGCCGTTGCCTACCTCGTACCGGGTCGTGCCCCCGACCGGCAGTTGCCGCGGGTCGACGTTGAGCTCCGCGCCACGCTCCCGTTCCGCCAACGGTTCCTCGCCGCGGCCTCTACCTCTAGCCGTCCGTAGCCCCTCACGTCCCGCTTCGCGAGCGACCGATAAATGTTCTAGGGCCATCGTCCGCCAATCCCAGTGGAGGCTCAATGGTCGAACCGGTTGTGCTCGACGAAGGGGGGGGGGCAGCCTCGACGGTCTCGAGAACCCGGATGAGATTGCCGACCGGCTGGATACATTGTTTAAGAACGTCGGCGGGAAGACAATGAATTCCTAGTGTTCGCCCAGGCACGTCAATGACTCACGACGTTTGCCGAGCGCATGCAGCACTGGAGGCACGCTTAGTAGGCCGCGCTACGCGGCAGCGCTCTTGTCTTTGGGGGAGGGTGCCGCCGGCAGCGGTGCGATCCCGATGTTCGCGAAGCCGTAGATGATCGCAACGAATGGGTTCAGGAGGTTGAAGAAGACGAACGGGGCGTAAGTCAGGGTTGACACCCCGAGGGTTTGCGCAAAGAACACTCCACAGCTGTTCCACGGCACCAGTACCGAGGTCAGCGTACCAGCGTCCTCCAGCGCGCGGGACAGGTTTTTCGGATCCAGCTTGCGCCGCTGATACTCGCTTCGAAACATCCGACCGGGCAGCACGATGGCAATGTACTGATCGGCCATGAGCACGTTCACAGCGATCGATGTTGCAAGGGTGACCAAAATCAGACTGCCAGTGCCACGCACAATGCCCAAGAGACGCTCCGTAATCGTTCGGAGCAGACCGGTTGTTTCCATGACTGCCCCGAAAATCATCGCCGCCATGATGAGCCAGACAGTCATGAGCATGCTCGCCATGCCCCCCCGCGACAGTAGGTCATCGACCAGCGCGTTACCCGACTGCAGCTCATAACCTCCGTAGAGCGCCATCCATACTCCTTTGAGGAGGGCGACCGCCACCGGAAGCTCGGGCGCGGAGACATAGGACAGCACCGCCGGCTGCTGGAAGGCAACGGCGAAGAGCCCGCCAGTAAGCGCGCCGATCAGCAGCGCCGGAAACGCTGGGACCCTACGGATCACTAGGGTCAGCACCAGCGCGGCTGGGATCAGCAGGTGCGGCCCGATCGCGAAGTGCGTCTCGATGGTCTGTAGCACGTCGCCCAGTTGGTCTGTCCTATCGGGGGCCGGCACAACAAGGCCGGCGAGTGTGAAGATGATTAGCGCGAGCACCAGGCTGGGCGTCGTCGTCCAGAGCATGTGCCGGATATGTGTGAATAAATTGGTGCCGGCCACTGCCGGCGCGAGATTAGTTGTTTCCGAGAGAGGCGACATCTTGTCGCCGAAATAGGCGCCCGAGATGATGGCGCCAGCCGCCAGCCCGAGATTGAGGTCCTGGACGGTTGCGATTCCGATCAGCGCAATGCCGATAGTGCCGGCCGTCGTCCATGAGCTGCCGGTCGCCAACGCGACCACGGCGCAAATGACGCAAGCCGCAGGGTAGAAGATTGACGGGGTAAGGATCGCGAGCCCGTACAGGATCATCGTCGGCACGATCCCGGCCAGAATCCAGGTGCCGATCACCGAGCCCACGACGAGTAGGATCAGAATAGCCCCTATCGAAACCGAAACACCACGGCTGATTCCTGCCTCGATCTCCTTCCAGCGGTAGCCGTTGATGAGTCCGATCAGCGAAGCAATCCCGGCCCCGAGAATAAGGGCAATCTGATTCGGGCCCGAGGAGGACTCGTCGCCGAATAGATACACCGAGCTAGCCAGCATGCCGATGAGGGCACCCACTGGGATAAGCGCCTGTCCGATGCTCGGTGCGTGTAACCCGCGCGAGGTCGTATCGTTCCCGGTGGGCGTGGATGGAAGCGGGGGGTTAGCCACGTGGGGCCTCTGCTAGAGCGTCGGTGGAAGCGTAGAGGACCTCATGCGCCAGGGCGTAGCAGGAGACCGTTAAGTCGCTTTTGTTCGCCTGCGCGAGCTTTAGCGCGTGTCTATCCGCTGCCGCGCTGGCGGATGAGAAGTCGGTCGGATGAACAATCTGCGAGAAGCGCGGCGCTACTTCCACGTCACTTCCATCGCGAAGAAATGGTCGAAGACTTCTCGACTCGGATGGTTGGCCTCGTTGGGTTCGGGGCTCCGAATGTAGAAGTCAAGCTGCTGCATCGCCGGGTTCACGGCGCCCGCGAGGGAAGTCTTTACTTCGAGAGGATAGCTGGTCGCCAGGGTCTCCCGGTCGCGCATGCCTTGCGTCACCATGAAATGGATCTGGTAGTTCTCATAGATCGTGACGTCATCGAGCGTCGCGGATCCGACACCCCACCCGGCGACATAGAGGAGGCTTTTGGGCCAGTTGGCGTCTCCGCAGCCGGAGTCGCCGTGCTCGAAGAGGTAGGCCGCGATTCCTCCGTCCTGGCACGGGGAGAACTCTTGGAATTGGTCGAGGGTGATCCTGTACTGACCTTCCGGAAGGTCAAGGTCGGCCTGAAAGCTGCCGGTGTTCTGGATCTCGTTTACGTTGATTGAGACGGTTCCGACGACGGGCCGGACGGCGGAACCATCGTTCCCCATATGGTCCCACGGGACCTTGTCTTCGAGCGTGCCGACCTGATAGATCCGGCTGCCAGTTATAACGAACCGACCGTCGTACAGGTCGTGCTGCTCTGGCGTAAAGAGCTCCATGGCAGTGCCGGGTTGCGTTCGTGGGCCAGGCTCCGGCGCCTCGGGTTCGGTGGCCGGCTCTGGGGGCGTGCACGCCGGGAGTAACAGACAGGCACTGACGACCGCTGAACACAGGCGATGCTTCATCTGGACCTCTAGATGTGATTGTCTAGTAACGATAATATCGTTCGATTGCTACAAGCGCCCAGATTTTCCTCTCTTGGGCCCCGGTGCCCTCAACGGTCGGTGGAAATATATCGGGTGTTCGCTTCGATAGGGCGATGTGGCTTCGCGTTCGTCTACCCAGGCCGTTTGGCTTTCGTTAACGCCAGCCCGATCCCTAGCAGGTTCAGTGTAGTGCTGCCCGGCTCGTCGGCCGGTATGGTTGGACCTGGTTCGAAGGTGCTAGGCGAGCGCGGCGGTCCCGTGGGGTCTCGCTCCATCTGAGGCACGGCGAGGAACAGGTACAATCGATCACCACGTGGCCGACCAGCAAACCCCGACGCCGCATATCTTGCCCGCCGAGTCTCCGGCCGAATCGACACTAAAGGCGATAACGGCGGGGATTCTCTTTGGGATCCTGTTTGGTGCGGCCAACGCGTATCTGGGTCTGCGCACTGGATTAACCATCTCAACGTCGATACCGGTAGCGGTGATGACGGTGGCGCTCTTTCGGGCGCTCCGAGCCGGCGGTGTACAGAGCGGCATCCTTGAGGCGAACATGTCTCAGACGATCGGCTCAGCTTCCAGCTCGGTTGCCAGCGGCGTGATCTTCACGCTGCCGGCGCTCTTCCTCTGGGGCTTCGACACCAACATGCTGCAGATTACCATCCTGGCAATGAGCGGCGGGATTCTCGGCGTCCTCTTCATGGTCCCGCTCCGGCCGTTTCTAATTGTTCGGGAGCATGTGCATTTGCCCTATCCCGAGGGGACCGCCTGTGCGGAGGTACTTAAAGCCAGCCAGGTGGGCGGCGCGCGCGTCCGCAACGTGTTCCTCGGACTGGGAATCGGGGCGCTGTTCAAAGGGGTTACCGGCTGGATCCGGGCCGTGCCGGCCGAGTTGCAAGTCTCCATTCCGTTCCTGAGAAAAGGCCAGCTAGGTTCTGATGTGAGCGCCGCGCTTTTAGGCGTCGGCTACATCCTCGGCCCGCGGGTTGCCACGATCATGGTGAGTGGCGGGCTGCTTTCTTGGCTCGTCATCATCCCGGCGATCGCGTGGTGGGGCGAGGGCCGCATCGAACCGCTATACCCGGAGACTGCGATGACCATCGATGGGATGTCTCCGAGTCTCCTTTGGACCCGCTACGTTCGCTATATCGGGGCGGGCGCAGTCGCCGCCGGCGGCCTAATCACGCTGATCCGAAGCGTTCCTATCATGATCGAGAGCTTTCGGATCGGCTCGCGGAAAATCCGGGAGCGGATCGCCGTGGGGGTGGACGCTACCGTGCTCCGCACCGAGCAGGATCTCTCGCTCCGCGTGGTCGGATTCGGCGCCCTTTCGATCTTCGCCGTGCTTGCGCTTGTGCCGACGGCGTTCAGTAGCATTGAGGTTGCCGCCGCGCGGGCCGTGGCTGCGCTGCTCGTCGTCGTCTTCGCATTCTTCTTTGTGACCGTCAGCTCCCGGATCGTGGGGCTGGTCGGCGTGACGTCGAACCCGACGAGCGGGATGACCATAGTCACGCTGCTCGCAACCTCCTCGTTGTTTCTGCTGCTCGGCTGGACCGACAATGCCGGCAAGGTGGCCGCGCTGACGGTTGGTGCCGTCGTCGCAATCGCCGCGTCGATTGCGGGCGACACGTCACAAGATCTGAAAACCGGCTTCCTGCTGGGAGCGACACCGCGGCGGCAGCAGCTCGGCGAGCTAGTGGGGGTAATGACCTCCGCGGCGTTCGTGGCATTGACGGTGCTTCTTCTGGCACGGGCGTACGGCTTTGGCAGTGCGGAGCTCCCCGCGCCCCAGGCGATGCTGATGAGGCTCGTCATCGACGGGGTGCTCAGCCAATCGCTTCCCTGGACGCTCATCGCGTTCGGTGCTGGGATCGCTATCGCTGTCGAGTTGCTACGGATTCCGTCATTGCCGTTCGCAGTTGGCGTCTATCTCCCGGTCTCGACCATGGTTCCGGTCTTTCTCGGCGGTCTGCTCCGGATGATCCTTGAGCGACGGGCCGTAACGAACGCAGAGCGGGACACCCGGCGTGATAGAGGGATCCTCTTCGGATCGGGTCTGGTGGGGGGGGAAGGGCTGATCGGGGTCGTGATCGCCGGAGCGGCAGGCTATGCGGTCTCTCGGGGGCGGGCGCCCTGGAGCTTGGGGTACGAATGGGCGGGCGTGGCCGCGGAGTGGCTCGCCATCGCACTACTTGTGGCGCTCATCGCCTTCTTCTGGCGACTCGCCGCGCCCCGTCACGCCCAACGTGAGTCGTAGTGCGACGCACTATACAGTTAGGTGCGCGATGTCACACGGCTCGACGAGATTTCGGACGCGGCGGGCCCTACTCAACAGGCTTGCGGTGCACGCCGGTTTTTGGTGATCGGCTCCGGCCGGCGTCGGTGCGGGCTAAGCCCGCCTCGGCTATAATCGGCTGGTAGTTATTCAGAAAAGGAAGGGGTACATGCCATCAAGAATAAGGAACCTCGGAGTTTGCTGGCTCGCAATCGTCGTCGTCTTGCTGGTCGGTCTGCCAGCCCTAACCGGCACGGCCGGTGCGCAGGTGACCTTCACCGAGGAAGGGGGCACGCTCGCGGACGGCACGCGATACGGGATGCGTGTGCCCTCTAACTGGAACGGCACATTCATCCGCGATCTGGACTATGCCTCGCGGGTCAACGATCCCCGGTACTTCGATATGCTCATGCGGGGATACGCTGTGGGCGGCACGGCCCGGCACCAGCGGCGATGGATCGGTAACTACGATCCCGCGCGGGAGATCCGGCACTTGAATACCGTGCTCGACCTGTTCGCGGATCGGTTCAGCATTCCGGAAAGGGTCATCCAGTATGGATGCTCCGGCGGCGGGCACGTCACGCTCGCCGTGGCGGAGGATTTCTCCGACCGTGTCGATGGTGCGATTGCTTGGGGCGCGCATACGCCGGTGTGGTTCTGGAATACGATGCTGGACGGCTGGTTCGTGCTAAAGGCGCTACTCGCACCTGAGCTGCAGATCGTTGATCTTCCCCGCGAGGACGGTTCCTTCCGGCCGGCCTACGCTCCGCTGGTGTTTGCGTGGCGCCAGGTGATCAACGAAGCCCAGAAAACGTCGCAGGGACGGGCTCGGCTGGCGCTCGCCGTCACAGTCGCACAGTGGCCGGATTGGGTGGACGAGAACATTGACAATGCGGATCGCAACGATATCGCCGGGCTTCAGCAAAGCATGTACGAGACGCTCTACCGGTTCACCGACGACATCGGCGGCCTGTCGAGGTTCATGTTCGAAAGCGCGGCGCAGGAACAGCTGACGCAGCCGTCGTGGAACACCGGCGTCGACTACCGGGCGTTTTTCGAAAACGGCAACGAGTCCCAGAAGCGTGCGGTGCGCCGATTATATGAGCAGGCCGATCTCGATCTCGGCACGGATCTCGATCAGGTCAACGCGTTCCCCCGCGTCTCGGCGGATGACGAGGCGCTCGAGTACTGGGGCGCGCCCGGCCGTAACGTTCGGGGGAATCCGCAGGTGCCACTGCTTCGGATCCACGACATCGGCGACACGGTGCTCCCCGTCAGTCAGGTCCAGGGTTATAGCGATCTGGTCAGCGCCAATGGCAAGGACGCCCTGTACCGCACAGCGTTTACCAATGCGGGGAACCACTGCGGGTTCACTGTTGCCGAGAGCGCGGCCGCTGTCGAAACCATGGTGCGCCGCCTCGACACCGGTCGTTGGGGAAACACCGACCCGGAAGCGCTCAACGAACTGGCCCGGTCGCTGGATCGGAGCAGCACCACGCGCTTCATTTCCTTCGATCCATATAAGGTTACGAAATACAACCGGACGTGGATTCCGGACTGAGGTGGCGCCACCTGGCTCAAGTTAATCGGTCGCGTTTCCGACAACTTCGAATCCACCAACTTGCCATCGAAGGGTTGGGCGAGCAGCTTTCCCAAAGGAAACAGACCTATGAAACGCCATACTGAAAGATGACGATTGGCGTTTCCCCCAGGGACGACCGCGGTATCCCGCTTGAGCTCTCCAGCGCGCGTAAGATTCGTCATCGCAACAAGATCAACTACCGCCTCGCTCACTGGCCAGTTTGGATCTGGGTCTTCTTTCTCGTGCCGGGGCCGTTGACGTTCGATCTTTTCGAGAGCGGGTTCGACAGCCGCATGGCGGCGTGGCTCGGCCTGGTGCTGCTCGGTACCGGCATCGCGGGGCTCCGTGGGCGCCTGCCTGGTTGCGAGCCTCGTCCCTACATCATCCGTTTTACCGAGGACAAACCGAATCCCCTGTACCGGCGCGTTTGCTACACGTTTGGGTGGAGTGCTGTGATGACGTTCGGCGTGCTCAACATCACGGGGCTTGTTGTGGCGGTGATTCGAGGGGAGTGGATGCTGCGGCAGATCTACGAGATGGCGTACTTCCCGATGGCGATCGTCATCTGGGTGCTGGGCGCCGCCGGCCAGCTGCCGCGCGTGAAGGCCTCGACGAAAGGAGAAGGCTACGAGCGGCGCTTCTTCTACGGGTCGGTCTGGGCGGTCTGCCTGGCGCAACCCGGGCTCTGGCTGCTCTGGAGTATTGTGCCGTACGGCCGGTCCGGCGACATCTTAAAGCTGGTGGTCTTCCTCACCGTGCTGGCGGTTGTGGGCTGGCTCTCCTATCGCGGCAAGCTGCCGCGTACGAGACCGATCGTGCCAGGCGAGCTCGCCGTCAGCGACTGAGCCCGCTGGATCGGCCAGGCCGACGTCTGGGTCCAGTCGTGCGACGCGCGGAACATGCGCCAATCGCCTCCACTTGGCCTGTCGACAGCTCGTGCCGTCTGCTTGGCCAGTAACGCGGGCTACAGCTTCGGACGGTTGGCTTCGCGAGCCAGAGGCCTGACACGGCAGATGAACCTATTGACCCGCCCAAGTCTAACCACCGACATAGAATAGGGTAATGCAAGCTAGATTTAAGCGACATGCCGTGCTTGTCGTCTCCGTCGCGGTCGTCGTTGGGGCGACTGGCGACGATGGGTCTCGCCTGGCGGAAGCTCGTCAGCGTTCGTCCGGCAACGGTACCTTCAGCGACCACTTCGTCGACAAGACGATGCGGGTCGACTACTTCCACTCGGGGGGGCGCGGGGTAGAGATTTTCGGTCTCGACCGGGTCGTGTCCGATGGGCCGTGGGCCGGTAGCCGGACCCGACTGGTCGATGACCTCAACCTCGGCAAGTATCTGTTCGAGGTGATCGAGCGGCGGACAAACCGGGTCATTTACTCACGGGGTTTCTCGTCGATCTATGGCGAATGGGAGACGACGCCGGAGTCCCGACACATGCATCGCTCATTCCACGAATCGTTGCGGTTTCCATGGCCGCAACGACCCGTTCAGGTGGTGCTCAAGGTGCGCGATACGGCGAACAGCTTCCACGAGATCTGGTCGACGGTTATCGATCCTGGCTCCCGGTTCGTCAACTCGACTGACCGAGACGCTGTGGGTGAGGTCTGGCCACTGCTTGAGCATGGGCCGCCCAGCGAAAAGGTCGACCTGCTGGTCATCGGCGAGGGTTATACCGAGGCGGAGCTACCAAAGTTTCACGCCGACGCGAAGCGGCTGGTGGATGCATTGTTCGAGGAAGAGCCGTTCCGGAGCCGCCGGTCCGATTTCAACGTCTGGGGTTTAGACATAGCGTCGGCCGCGTCGGGCGTGAGTCGTCCGCGCGCCGGCCAGTTTCGCCGCACGCCGTTGTCGACCGAGTACAACATCTTTGACTCGGAGCGATACCTGCTGACCTACGATAATCGAGCGTTACGAGATGCCGCCTCGGCCGCGCCGTACGAATTCCTGGAGATCCTGGTCAACGACGAGCAATATGGCGGTGGCGGTATTTATAATTTTCAGGCGACCGCTGCTGCAGACACTGGATTTGCGGAGTACATCTTCGTCCATGAGTTTGGCCATCACTTCGCGGGTCTGGCGGATGAGTACTATACGTCGGACGTGGCGTACGAGACCGGCGCTGATTATCATCCGGAGCCTTGGGAACCGAACGTTACCGCCCTGCATGACCCTGAGAAGCTCAAGTGGGGAGATCTGGTCGAGTCGGGCACGCTGCTGCCGACCCCCTGGGATAAGTCGGACTTCGAGGCCAGTGCTAATGCCGCCCAGGCGGAGCGCCGCGTGCTCCGCGCGCAGGGCGCGCGAGAAACAGAAATGGATCGGTTATTTACCGAACAGGCGGAGCGTGAGACTGGTCTCTTACAGGCGATGCCGAACGCCGGAAAGGTTGGCGCGTTTGAGGGGGCGTCCTACGAGCCCACCGGGCTCTATCGGCCCGAGGTTGATTGCATCATGTTCACGCGAAACCCGGTCGGTTTCTGCCGCGTGTGCCGACGGGCCATCAACCGGGTCATCGATCAGTACGCGCGGTTATAGCCGGCTGGCATGGATCCTAAATTTCTCGCGGAACTTGAGCGGGTCGTTGGAGCAGGCGGGATCGTACGCAACGACGCCGAACTCCTAACCTATGAGTCTGACGGTCTCGCCAAGTTGCGGTCTAAGCCTGGTGTTGCTGTTCTGCCCCGGAGCGCGGGTGAGGTGCAGGGGGTTCTCCGGCTGTGTCACGCTGCCGGCGTGCCCTTCGTCGCCCGCGGCCAGGGCACCGGGCTGTCTGGTGGCGCGATGCCGCATCCCGACGGCGT
>Ga0310121_10003159_pt1 | contig 15142 bp, 12 predicted proteins | sample CB27_Tmax_986_MG_FD_203504 | JGI IMG/M metagenome (GOLD analysis project Ga0310121, IMG submission 203504) | Marine microbial communities from Western Arctic Ocean, Canada - CB27_Tmax_986 | ecosystem: Environmental > Aquatic > Marine > Oceanic | place: Canada: Western Arctic Ocean | collected...
TGAACTTGTCCCCTAATATTCGACGCTTCCGTGCCACAATACGGACCTCCTAAAAAGGGTGCTATGCCTTTACTAACCACCGATTTTACACCTTATTGGGTGGTCCAGTTATTGGGGTCCACTACAGCCGTACTACGTTTATCGTGGCGTCATTTCCGATTTACTGGGACTGCGCGACCGTGAAGAAGTAGTTGGACGTCGCGAACAGGACCTGATGCGTCAGTTGACGTCACTGCCGAAAGATTTTCAACGGCTTATACCGCTGTTGAATTCGCTGCTGGCAACGCAATTCACCGAAGACAAGCTTTTGCAGCAATTGACCGACGTTCGCAGGAATGACAATCTGCATCACCTGCTGCTGGAGATTTTCCAATGGGCCATCGATCGAGGCGATTTGCATTTCCTGGTTTTCGATGACGCGCAGTGGATGGACGAGGCATCATGGCGACTGACTCGGCTTGTCGTCGAACGATTGGTTGGCCTGACCGTTGTCCTTGTAACTCGACAACATGTGGATCGCGAGTCCAAGCAGCTGACCGCAATCGACCAACGAGAGACAACCCAGCATTTGTATCTGGAGACCCTCGGGCGGGCAGATATTCTCGCACATGTAAAACAACTGGTTGGCAAATTCGAAATAAGTCACGAATTGGAGCAGTACATTTGGACCCGCTGCGGTGGCAATCCATTCTTTGCCAAAGAGCTGGTCAGTTTTCTCGTTGACACAAGCCGGATCATCGTCGATTCCGGTAGGTGTCGCCTCGACCTGATGGAGCGCGGCAGCGACGATGTCATCCCGAACTCGATCCGCGACGTACTTGCAGGACGCCTCGACCAGCTCTCCCATCCTGTTCAGCTTGCAGCGAAATCGGCCAGTGTGATCGGTCGTCGCTTCCGATTCTCGGTCCTGAGCGCCATTTACCCAGTCCAGTCAAATCGAAACATGCTGCCCAGATATCTCGAGGATCTCTGCGAACATGACATCGTGAATTCGACTGCCATGGAAGATGGAACACCAATCCGGCAGGCTCCGGAAATCATGACCTCGGAAATCATGGCCCCAGAGATCACGACCCCGGAGATCATGACCCCGGAAATCCACATGGACGTCGAAACTCAAACTGGTACCCATCGACACTCTTTCGAGTTCAAACATTTGACGACCCAGCAAGTTGCCTACCAGCAACTACCTGTTTCGCAGCGCCGTCAACTGCATCGGTCGATCGCCAACTGGCTTGATCAGCGGAACAGCCGCGACGAACGGCGTCACTCGACCGTCGCTCGACACCTCGAGTTGGCCGAGCAATATGCCGATGCCGCGATGGCGTATGCCAAAGCTGGAGAGGGCGCGCTTCGGCAAGGGGCTAACAACGAAGCTGTTAAACACCTGACCAAGGCGATCAAGTACAGATCGACTGACACCGACAATACCTGGGAAGCCCACTATCGGCGCCTGCTCGGGGAGGCCCTCATGCAGTCAGGTGAAATCGAGGCCAGTCGCGTCGAATTGAGTATCGCCATGCAATTGCTTGGGCATGAACCTCGACAAGGTTTTTTGCCGAATGCGATCAAGACTGCGCGAATGCTTTGCATTCAAAAATGGCGCAGGCGAAGGCCCCGTCGACCTTCAAAATGCCGGCTAACAGATGAACCCAGGATGGGCGACGTGTCTCACACCGTCGCCTTGGCTTACCAGCGATTAAGCCAGATTCACTATTTCACGAATGATTTGACTGTCGGCACCTCATGCGCTTTGCACGCGTTGACCGTCGCCGAAGAGATGGACGACTCGCCTGGACTGGCAAGATCATATGCGGATTTATGCATGGTCATGTCCCTGCTTTGCCGGGTCTCGGCAGCCGACTCCTATGCCAAGCTCGCAGAGCAGGTTGCTCGTTCCGTCGAACATTTTCCGTCGTTAGCGTACGTACTCAATGTCACCAATATGCACCGATTAGCTCACGCGCGATGGGATGAAGTTGGCCGTCTCTCCGAGGAAAGTGTCGAAGTCGGCAAGCAACTTCGGTGCGATCGCGATTATGCCGAGAGCCTTACGGTAGTTGCAATGCAGCACTGTTTCCGAGGCAAGCTATCCGAGGGCCTCGAAGAATTTGACCGACTTCTCATCATCGGCACTCGAGCTCACAACCAGCTTCACCGTGCGTGGGCACATTGCGGTCGAGGTGAGGCGCTAGTGAGGCTGGGCCGGTTCTCGGAAGCGGAAGCCGCCCTCACAAACGCCTGCCAACTGCTAGAGGATTCTGAAAGTCATACGGAATGGATTCGGGCGACTGGACTACTGTCTTATTGTCTTTGGAAGAACAATCGTGACAAGGAAGCGATCGCGATGGCGCTAAAAGTTGCATCCTTGGCGGACAGTAAGATGTTTACTTCATCCGCTCTGGAAGGAATTAGCTCGGCAATCGAGGTCGTATTCAAAGCGGCAAACGGCCAGACAGACAAACATGCCTCCGACACGCTCCCAAGACTTGTCCGTAGCCTGGGGAAGTACGCAAAAGTCTTCCCGATTGGTTCTGCTCGACATCTGAAGTTTCAAGGGCAATTGTTAGCGCTGCGTGGAAAACTTCGCCCCGCGCTGAAGAAGTTTCACAAAGCGGTTATCGTCAGCGAAAAGATCGGTTTGCCCTGGGAAGCCGCACTTGCGCATATCGAAGAGGCGAGATGGCAAGTCGGAAGTGCACGACGATCCGCGGCCGAAAAGGCGGTAAGAATCCTTGAGCAAACCGAATTGAAACCTAACCTAGTATTCGCGAAAAGCATGCTATGAACGCTCAGGTCGATTGAGCGAGATGGTTGCCGTCAGTGCTTGGAGTTTACAGTGAATTGAAGGGCCACTTCCTAGCAACCAGCCGCGCCCTGATCGGTTAGCTGGCCTTCTTCAGCTCCGCCCCATAGATATATGGATTCAGACGTGGGTCGTTGTACATCTTCATCTGGCGATAGGTCTTATGACGTTTTTGCCCGGCATAAATCTCGTCGATCAGCTCCACAAGTGAATCCGAGAGATCATCACGCTGGACGATTGCGACCCCAATTTTTTTCCGCACGGAGGTGACCAGCTCCGGAGTGGCATCCGCTCGACCGACTTGCTCATGCAGATGATACATCCGCAGGGAGAGGATCGAAAGCCGATCGATCGCGCTGCCGGGTGTCTCGGTATTCAGCGGGGCGTCTGCAGCCGCCGAAATTCGCCGCTCCATTAGATCACCCATGATCCAGTCATCGACTTTTTCGATCCAGTCATTGCGCAGTTGATTCAGTCGATCAATATTCCTCTTCACTTCGGCAATGCGGCTGTCCGGTAAATCCGGTCCGCGGGCGACGTCTTCTTGATGCCAAAGTTTGAAGTTGAAACTGTGTTGCTCGCAAACGATTCCGTAGATCCCGTCGTAGGGGCGGTCTGCTTCGCGATCATGCCAGCGGACGACCATATCATCGTGCAGCTTAAGAACACTATTGACTTCAATCATGGCGAATCCTTTCCCACATGCATTGCCGCGCGTCCGCCCCGCGAATATGGGGCCATTGATTAGACGACTGCCGACTGATCACCGCCGACAATTCTAGGTCGAAGCCGTGTCCGATCTCAAGGTCAAATGAGAAAAATGAAGGATCAGCTATCGGTGATAGAATCCGTTCGACTGAGGCTGGCATTTCACAGTCGACCTCTTCCAAGGCGTTCGATCTCTTTCTCTAGTCAGTCTGGCCCCGTAGAATGTGCTCTGTAGAATACTGGCGTGCTCTATTGAAACCTGGGGTGACGTAGAGCCTCATAATGATTCGATTGCGATAGAGTCGCGCAACACGCCTCCGCCCGGATTATTCGCATGGAACGAGCGCCGCGGTCCACGAGCGGATTGATTCACTAGGTGGCCGATCGGAGAGACGCATGCCGTTATTCAAACCGGATCGACAAACTGTTTTCTTGGGAACCGCGCTGGCGTTGGCCGGATTGATAATGGCGTTTGTCTTGATGGGACAGAAGGATGGGGAGGCGCGAAACCAAGCTGGCACGGACCGTCAAAAGCTAGCAAAGGTCCCCTTTGACGGTGAAAGTGCCTATGCGGTGCTGGAACAAATCTGCGCAATCGGTCCGCGGATTAGCGGCACGGCGGGCATGGCCAAGCAGCAGGAGATGCTTCAGAAGCACTTCGAGGGATTGGGCGGAATCGTGGAGCTGCAAACCTTTCAAGGTCGACATCCTGAAAACGGCCAACCGGTCCAGTTTAGCAATCTGATTATTACCTGGCATCCGCAACGTCAGCAGAGGATCCTATTGTGCGCCCACTACGACACCCGCCCCTACCCAGATCGAGATCCCGACCCAAGGAAGCGCCACGATCCGTTCATGGGGGCCAATGATGGAGCCAGTGGAGTGGCGGTGTTGGCCGAAATGGGACGCCACATGATGAAATTGAAGGGTGAAATGGGCGTCGATTTCGTCCTCTTCGACGCGGAAGAGTTGGTGTACGACGAGAAGCGAGATCGATACTTTCTCGGTTCGGAGTATTTTGCCCAATCCTACATCGCCAATCCGCCCGGGCATGAATACCGTTGTGCCGTGCTATTGGACATGGTTGGCGACGCCAATTTGAACATCTTCCAGGAACGGCATAGCTCGGCTTGGCCGGATGTGCGGCCCTACGTGGAGGAGATCTGGGAGGTGGCAAACCGGCTTGGCGTCCGCGAGTTCATTCCCCGCGTGCGTCACAAAGTCCTCGACGACCACGTGAAGCTGCACGAAGTCGCCGGCATCCCAGCCTTGGACATTATCGATTTCGACTACCCCCGCCCGGGACGGAGAAAATCCTATTGGCACACCACCGAGGACACTCCAGACAAGTGTTCGGCGATTTCGCTGGCCAAGGTCGGATGGGTGGTGCTGGAATGGCTCAAACAATCCGCTGAGGGTGATCAGTAGCCTGCGTAACAGCCATCCGATGTCGGCTTATTGAAGCAGGGGCGAACGGGACGTTGCATAAAACCGCGGACTTCACTAACTTCTTAGCTTGCACGGGTCGCCGATATGGCTCCCAGCGAGATCGGTTTTATAGGATTGCGGTTTTAAAGGATTGGCGTTTCTTCTAATTGGCGTTTCTTCTAATTGGTGGCCTTAAGCGACACAATGGATCCGCTTCACCTTATTATTGCGTTCTCACCGTTAGCGATTTACTGCTTGCTGCTGGGCTACATCAATCTCGCTCGCAGTCCGATGGTGATGACTGGCTTTGTTGACACCGCGCTGCTGGGCATCGCGATATCCGGTTTCGTCGTTGCCGGACCGTTGGAGTTATTCCTGCCCCATGGCGCAACGCAGCGCTTCGGCCCGTTTGTGTGGCTGCTCCTGATCGCCCTCTATGGTCTGGGGGTCACCCTGGTGGTGTTGATGATGCGTCCGCGGCTGGTGATTTTCAACATGAGCGGCGAGCAGCTGCGACCGATTTTGGCGAGTGTCGCCCAGCGGCTAGACACCCAGGCTCGTTGGGCGGGCGACAATTTGGCACTGTCGCAGCTGGGAGTCCAACTTCATTTGGAACGTTTCGCGAGCATGCGGAACGTCCAACTCGTGTCCGCCGGCGGGCAACAGGATTTTTCAGGATGGCGGAAGTTGGAAAAGGCCTTACGCGTGGAGATGCGACGGGCGAGCACAGCCGCGAATCCACGAGGGGCGGGATTGATCGTTGCCGGATTCCTCATCGCCGCGCTGTTGATCTTGTCGATCGTGCGTGATCACCAGGCGGTGGCCCAACTGTGGCAAGATTTTCTCAGTCGTTAACAGGCCATCTCCGAGCCCTGGCGCGTGGGAAACATAATTGGCGCGTGGGAAACATAATTGAGTCGCATCGGCCATTGTCAGGGCGTCGCCGAGGCCGGAGAGGAATCCGGTTGAACCGCCAGCCAGCGGCTGATAGCGGTGAGCATGGTGGGAACGGAACGAGGCGCGCGGTCCAGCAGCTCGGTGGCCGATTGAATCGTCTTTTCCGCCATGTCGAGATACTCGGGACGATCCGACAGTTTGGCCAGTGCGATGAGATTGTTGGCGGTCGTTGCGGCGCCAGAAGGTCGAGCACCTTCGTGCAATAGTTTGCCTCGTACCAGTAGTGTCTCTTGGTCGGCGGCCGTAAAGAAGAACCCTCCCTGCAGTTCGTCAAGGAACAGGGAATTCTGAGTCTCTTGGAGCTGCATGGCTTTCTCCAGCCAGGCTGGTTCCCCGGTCGTGTCGTGGAGCGCGATGAGCCCGTCCACGAAAAAGGCATAATCGTCCACATACCCGGGTAGCTTGGCCTGCGCGCGGTTGTAGCTGCGAAACAGCCGGCCATCGTCGTCGCGGAGATGATTCCAAATAAAGTCCGCACACCGTTTGGCTCGCTGGACGTACCGTGGCTCGTCCAGATACCGTCCCGCATCGGCCAATCCTCGAATCGCCAGCCCATTCCAGGCCGTCAAGACTTTCGTGTCAGTCCGAGGGCGTACTCGTTGGCTGCGGTAATCCAAGAGCGCCGAGCGAATCGGCTTCATCTCGGAATGCAACGTTTCCGCATTCATGCCCAGGCCCTTGGCGACCATGGTCCACGACCCGTCGCGGAGCGGTTGGTAGTACTTTCCCTCAAAATTAGGCGAGTCGCTGGTGGCGTACACCTGGGCAAACCGCTCCGATTGGACCTTGGTGAGTGGCTTCGCCCATTCACCCTGTTTCCAGACATAGAACAGTCCCTCTTCGCCTTCGGAATCGGCGTCCAATGCGGAGTAAAATCCACCATCGGGGCTGGACATCTCCCGATTGAGAAACTCGACGGCCTCGTCGATGGCCCAGCGATATTCTTGATTGCCAGTCAACGCATACGCGCGGCTCAACGCCGATAACAACTGTCCGTTGTCGTACAACATTTTCTCGAAGTGTGGAATATTCCAGAAACGATCCACGCTGTAGCGATGAAAACCGCCGCCGATGTGGTCTCGCATGCCACCCCACGCCAGATGGTCGAGCGTCTTGAGTGCCATCGTCCTGGCAGATGATTTAGCGACCGGCTTAGCTTGCTCAAGCAGGAATAATAACGTCGAACCTTGTGGAAACTTTGGTATGGCTGAATTGTTCGCCTGGAACCCAAATCCCCCGTAGTCGGGATCGAATCGTTGGTCCAACCCTGCAATAGCCCGTGTGACTGTCGCGTGAGTGATATCGATGTCCGCGGAATCACCGACCCCGGCCATCTCCTGTTGAATCAATGACGTCAACTTGTTGGCGCTGGCCAACACCGCCGGTTTTTGCTCGAGCCAGGTCCCGTGCACCTTCTTGAGGACCGTCAAGAAACCCACGGATTGGGGACGGTCCCCGTCGCGAGCGGGGAAATAGGTACCGCCGAAGAACGGTTTCGTCCGCGGAGTCAAGAAGGCGGAAAGCGGCCATCCGCCCCGACCGGTCATGATCTGAATGGCCGTCATGTAGATCGCGTCAATATCCGGACGCTCTTCGCGGTCGACTTTGATGCATACGAAATGTTCGTTCAACCATCCCGCGATCTCTTCGTCGGTGAAAGACTCATGCTCCATCACATGACACCAATGGCAGCTGGAGTAGCCGATTGAGAGAAAAATGGGTTTTTTCTCTCGTTTGGCGAGGTCGAGTGCCTCGGGGCCCCAGGGATACCAGTGCACGGGATTGCCAGCGTGTTGGAGCAAGTAGGGGCTGGTTTCGTCAGCTAGTCGATTCAACGTTTCGCCAAACGCCGGTAACCCAGACCCCGGTAACCCAGACCCCGGTAACCCAGACCCCGGTAACCCAGACGCGATGGCCGTCACGACCAAACACTGGACCAAACTAGGAAAGCTTGAGAGTCGTGCGCTCTTGAGGTTCCGGACGATGGAAAGATTCGTGGAAGGCCAGTACGTCATCTTCATCTTCATCTTCATCAGGTCCGTCCTGTGCATTGGCCCCATTGCCGCAGGGTACCGTATCGCCTTCTCCGAATAAACCGACCGACGTCGTTCTTCCGTCGACGGTCGAATCCGTCAGCTCGTGATCTTCAGCGACAGATCGAAAGGTCACCGTCCCCACCGTGAGCAGATCCCCCGTGACCAACACATGCTCGCTGATTTTCTCTCGTCCCACGAATGTGCCGTTCAAAGACCCCAGGTCGCGGACCCAAACGGCACCGTCTCGCGAGAACAGCTCGCAGTGCCGTCGACTAATCAATGAACTGTTAAGCGGAAGGGCTGCTTCGGCGCCTCTTCCGATGATTGCGGGGAGCTCCAGAGTCACTTCGGAAGCGCCAATGTCACCCCCAATCACAGAAAGTCGAGCTTTTTGCATCGTTCTGTTCCTTGTTCCTAAGGCTAGTGCCGCAACTCACAAAGGAACAATGGGCAAGCAAGCGACAAAATAGTGAAACTTTGGCTTTGGTGGCGTAACAATTGTGAGTTGCGGCACTAGTGTTCCTGGGCCGGTCGCCGCCGGGTCCGTCTCGGCTGGTTTTTTTCCGGGCATATTCTCGCTGAAGATCTCTTGCTTGGCGTCTCTTGCCAAGTAGATGTCCATCGTCCTTCATGCTTGAGATGTCGACGGAGCCGTCGAATTCGATTTCGTCTAGGTGACGCCCCTCCATGACGTCTCATGGCCGCTTTCTCTCGATCACGGCAGGCTTCAGTATAGGAAACAGGGGTGGTCATCCTCAAGCCGAAACGCAGGTTTACGGTCAAAAACATGTGTAATAGCAGGGGGCCGGGAAGGTTTAGGGTGGCTTTGGTGGCCTAAGTCCTTACGCACAAACGGTCTAGCAGGTTTGCGCCAATTTCGCAAAAAAACCGCTCATTTGCATTTAAGTGGCCTTGCAACATGGGGGGGCAAAAATATAATCCGTAGGCTTGCGTGTCGGTCTGTGTAGTTCGACCCACGCAGTGGACTTTTCCGACACGGAAGGTGGAAACGGGCAAGCGGGTGTAGCTCAGTTGGCAGAGCACAACGTTGCCAACGTTGTTGTCGTGGGTTCGAATCCCATCACCCGCTCTTTTCCAGGCGATGCAGCCATCTTGGCCAACGGCCGTTCGCCGCCCCTGGCGGCGGGGCGTTCCCTGGTCATTTCCTGTGTCGACTGACAAACCGATTCCCGGGGGCGAATGGTCCAGAGGCCGGTGTTTACTAATGCGCTCGAGCCGGTTTGGTTCCGATCAAGCGTCTCTCTGACAATTCTGGTGTACGAATATCATGACAACCTCTCCTACCGATTCCGACGTCGAACCGACCACCGAAGCGGAAGACCAGCAAGAAGCACCGGCGGAACTGGATCTGGACGTTCAGATTGACGAGCCGAGTGCCTGCGAACGCCACGTGACGGTGGCGATTTCCGCGGGCGACGTGAAACGCTACTTTGACGACGTCTTCACTGAAATGATGCCAGCGGCGAATGTGCCCGGTTTTCGTCCGGGCCGAGCTCCGAGAAAACTGGTGGAAAACCATTTTCGCGACGATGTGGCGGACAAGGTGAAGGGCACGCTGCTATTCGATGCCATGTCACAGGTGACCGATGGGGATACGTTTTCAGCGATTAGCGAGCCTGTCTTCGATTTCGATGCGGTGGAAATTCCAGATGAAGGCGCATTGACCTTCGAGTTTGATATCGAGGTACGGCCCGAGTTCGACATGCCTGAATGGGCAGGGCTTAAACTTGAGAAACCGACCAAGGACTTCGGTAACGAGGATATTGACAAACAACTGCGGACAATTCTTGAGCGTCAAGCGACGACAGAGGTGGTTGACGAGCCCGCGATTTCGGGCGACTTCGTCAAATTGAACCTGGTTTTTAACCACGGCGGCAAGTCGATTTCGCAGACCGATGGGATCTTGGCCCGGATCCGCCCCACACTCAGCTTCGCGGACGGCAATCTGGAAGGGTTCGACAAGTTGATGGAGGGCGCAAAAGCTGGTTCCAGCCATGAAGCAAAGATGACGTTAACTTCCGAGGCAGATAATCAAGAGTTGCGCGGGGAAGAAATTGACGTCCAAATCACCGTCGACGAAGTCCAACGATTGCAAATTCCAGAACTTGACGTGGCTCTCCTGGAAAATCTCGGCGGATTCTCCGATGAAGGTGATCTGCGAGATGCCATCAAGTCGGAACTGGAACGCCAGTTGGGCTATCAGCAGAACCAACGCATCCGGGCACAGATATCCGATTTGCTGACCGAAACGGCGAGTTGGGATCTGCCGCCGGACCTGTTGCGCCGCCAAGCCCGCCGGGAGCTGGAACGGGCTGTCATGGAGCTACGTGCCTCCGGTTTCAGCGATGAACAGATCACGACCCAGGAGAATTACCTCCGGCAAAATAGCGAATCCAGTACCGCGCGAGCTCTGAAGGAGCATTTCATCCTGGAACGAATTGCCGAATTGGAGGAACTCGAGGCCTCCGACGACGATTACGATTCCGAAATCATGTTGATGGCCATGCAGAGCAATGAGAGTCCGCGGAGTGTGCGTGCAAAAATCGAAAAGCGAGGGCTGATGGATTCGCTCAGGAACCAGATCATTGAACGCAAAGCAATCAACCGTATCAAGGATGAGGCGCAGTTCAAGGAAGTTGAATTCACCCAGCCGGAAGATTCTATCACGGCCGTGAAATTCGCGATTGCTGGCAAAGAAACCGCCATTCCCTCAGCCAAACATGGTGGGGATCAAACTGATTTGCAGCAGCCGGTGGACCGCACCTGAGACCGGCGGTCCTTTGAAAATCGCTCGTATTGCGTGATTTTCGCTAGTTTCATGTCAATGGATCGAGTGGCGAACCATGGACAATCTCGCCGGGGGTCGGCAGCGGGGTCGATCGGCATTGCGAAATCCGCCAATTCCGTGTCTCATCTAAGTTGTATTTAGGGTTCCATGGCGTCCAAGGACATAATGGCGTCCAAGGGCCTCAATTCCGGGAAGGATGATTTGTTGATGACGGACGTTTCCTCTAACCGTTGGGTCGCGTCGCAAGCGTACGCCGATTACCAGCGCCAGCGTCAAATGACGCTCGGTGATTTGTTGCTGGAAAACCGGATTGTTTTCTTGCAAGGTGAAATCTATGACGGCAACGCTAACGAGCTGGTCATGAAATTGCTCTACTTGCAGAGTGAGAACCGCCGCAAAGACATTAACTTCTACATCAACTCGCCGGGCGGGAGTGTGACCGCCACGATGGCAATTTATGACACTATGCAGGTTTTAAGCTGTCCCGTTTCCACCTTCTGTGTCGGATTGGCGGCCAGCGGCAGCGCGATTCTGTTAGCCGGTGGATCGGCCGGAAAACGATTTGCCCTCCCTCACTCAAAAGTGATGATTCATCAGCCGCACGGTGGCGTCGGCGGCCAAGTCAGCGACATCGAAATCCAGGCCAATGAGATCATTAAGACTCGCGAATCACTCAATGATGTGCTCTCCGAACATACAGGCAAACCGGTCGAACAGATCGCCAAAGATACCGACCGCGATTTCTATATGACGGCTCCACAGGCGGTCGAATACGGAATTGTCGATGAGGTCGTGCAAAAACCACCGGCAATCGACGATGACGACTAGTCGACTTCGACCCCGCCGCAAAGACGATTCCGCTCCCCCGCTAAACCACGTCCCGAACGCCAATTAAGTCTCCTAGATCAAGGAACGAGACAAGTCATGCCTGTCGTACCGTACGTCGTCGAAAAGAGTGGCCGAGAAGAACGTGTTTACGATATCTACAGCCGCCTGCTTAAGGATCGCATCGTTTTCCTCGGTTCGGCCATCAACGATGAAGTGGCGAATTCGATTGTTGCCCAGTTGCTCTTCCTCCAGTCGGATGACCCCAAAGCGGAGATCCAGCTCTATGTCAACACGCCCGGTGGCAGCGTGAGCGCTGGATTGGGGATCTATGACACCATGCAGTTCGTCACTTGCGACGTGGCCACATATTGTATCGGTCAGGCCGCCTCAATGGGGGCCGTGCTGCTAGCGGCTGGCGCGGCGGGCAAGAGACACGCACTCCCTAATGCCCGCGTTATGATCCACCAACCCTTGGCGGGGATGGAAGGAACGGCGGAAGATATTATGATCCACGCCAAAGAGTTTAAGAAAGTCAAACAACGATTGAACGAAATACTCCTAAAACATACCGGGCAACCGCTGGAAAAAATCGAAGCTGATACCGACCGTGACCGTTTCATGACCTCCGAAGAGGCGATGGAATATAAGCTCATTGACGAGGTCGTTGAACAAATGAGTGAAGCGTCCTAGAAGTGGCTGAAGCCACCTTCGCGCGTCAATTCACGCGGGGCACGGATTTGTCGGTCGACAAATTGTTGCCGCTGGCCGAAAACCTCAAAATTACATAACTTTTCGTTTCGCAAAGCGAGGCTTACATGGAAGTCCGCCAAGCCTTTGCGGCTATCCTACTAGCGGCTATCCTCCTCGGATGCCGCTCCCAGGATCCGTCCATCGATCTCCTGGAAGGGGAGCTGCGCTGGATGGAAGACCAACTGTTCATGATGGAGGACGAGCTGGCCGTGAAGTGCGACGAGCTTCGTCGCTGCCGCGAATCCGACGGTCGTGCCTGCGGCGAGGCTGCCGGCTCGCGTTCGAATGGCGGCCCTTCCTCGTCTGAATCCAAACCTATCTTTCCTCTGCTCCGAGGTCTACGCGGTCGGTCCACCGAGCCCTCCCCGACGCCAGCGGATCGCCATGACTCGCCCAACCGCCGACATCCAGCCAATGAAGGTGATTCGCCCGTGGAGTCAGGTAACGATTTTTCCGAACCCATTATCGAGCTGCCAACCATGGAACAACCCGCCGACGTCGATAGTTCTCAGTCGTCGACACCGCCGCCGACGCTGGACTTCGATTCAGCACGATCTCGACCCGTTCAGGATCAACGTATCACCCATTTGGTCGTGAGCGGCCATATCGACGAAGGGCTCGAGCGCTACAACCCACGTTCCGCTGAGGGATTGTTGGTGATCGTCGAACCGCGCAACGCGGACGGCCGATTCGTGGATCGAACCGCCCCGGTTTCCGTCGTCATTCTTGACGCCGGCCAGGAAGACGATGAGAAAGCGCGCCTAGCCCGCTGGGATCTCGATGCCATCGAAGCCGGCAAGACCATGCGGGTTACCGGCCCGCAGCCGGGCCTTCATCTTCAACTTCCCTGGCCCAACGGAGTCCCGGAACACTCCGGCGACTTGCGCGTGTTCGTTCGCTACAACACGGATCGAGGCCAGGTTATCGAAACCGATGCCTGGGTCTCCTCCCAGCCGCCCACGGCCATGGCCGGCCAGTGGCTGCCCATCGATGGGACCGAAGTCGTTGCCATCCGACGATCCCAGCCACGCGGAGATCGGGATGATCGTGCATCCGACGTGCAGTCAGCCAGTTGGATGACCGAACCGATCGACCAAAAGGATGCCACTGGTTCACACAGCAATATCCACCCGGTGCAAGATGTCGAAGAAGTCTCCCAACGCCCGGTTTGGAGTCCTAACCGCTAGGCGCGTTCCCCCTCGGATGACTAGCCTGGTTGTCGAACCGCTGGCAAAGCAAGTCGTATTGACGACTGGAATTGCCCGTTTGACTGACACAGCTCTTGTCGGCATTGGCCGGAAAGTCGAAAGTGGCTGAATGAGCCGTTGTCGGTCCGTCAAAAAGAGAATTGAGGACGCATCGCGATGAACAGTGTGGCCAATCGTGCGAATATCGGAGTATTGACGGTTTCCGATCGAGCCAGCCGCGGGGAATATGAAGATCGCGGAGGACCCGCCATTCGCGAATATCTGGCGGGCGTCCTGGCATCCCCCTGGTCCGACGTGTCGGCCATCGTTTCGGATGACGAAGCGGCGCTCTCCGCGGCGCTCATTCAAATGTGTGATGACGACGAATGCTGTTTGGTCGTGACGACGGGAGGCACCGGTCCGGCTCAACGCGATATTACGCCGGAGGTTACCGAAGCGGTCAGCGACAAGCTCATGCCCGGGTTCGGCGAAGTGATGCGGCAAGTCTCGCTGACCAAAGTACCCACGGCAATTCTTTCTCGCCAGACAGCTGGAATTCGTGGCGGCGCGCTGATCGTGAATTTGCCTGGCCAGCCCAAGGCGATCGCGGAGTGCCTGGACGCCGTCTTTCCTGCCATCCCCTATTGCATCGACCTCATCGGTGGACCCTATCTGGAAACCAATCCAGATCGTGTGGTTGCGTTTCGCCCTAAAACAAAGTGACGATCGCACACACGGCTCTTGGCTGAAAGCTCCAAACAGGAGCTGGACCGCGGACTGCAAGCTAGCGTCGTGGAGAATCTCTACCGGTTATCCGCGTTGTGCCGCGAGCCAGGCTAACCCGGTGGAATCAATGCCATCAATTCACTGATTAGAGCCGTCAAAATCGGACGATGCCATATCTGCTGTAATGTCCGATCAAGCGAACCTGTTCGCCACGGTTCCGAACCTAATAAAGCAACGTCAATCGATGAAGAAATCGAAGCCGGTTTATGTGGGTCTCGCTACACTTACGGTCCTATGCACCGTTTGGCTGGTACATCACGTCACACGTCACACGTGACAACCAGACCTCTCAGGTGACCGGTTGGGCCTTGATCATAACACCGCCAAATGCCATCGTGGCTAGCGAGGTGTTGGCCGCGTCTCCACCAAGCTGGCGCATACCTTCCACGTCCTGGTAGTGTTCCACTCGAAAATCGCTTCAAGCCGCCCTGGGTCGAGGACGAGTTGGAAACGACAGGCGGTCCAACAACCAGCTAAATAAATCTCGCGGCGCCTGGCCGTAAAAACGCTTCGCAGCCGTACTGCCGTCCGCTCGGCGAATCAGGTAATTGTGTAACACCGTCAACACGTTCAATTTTCGACCGCTCAGCCGGTGCAACGCATGGTGTTTCAACGCCAAGTGACCGTTGCGGCCTTCCACGCACGAACTGCTCCGCTGGAACAATTCCGCACAAAGACGGGCTTGCTCACACAATTCCTCTTGCTCTGATTCACCCAAAAAACTCCACACGCAGTCCGGTGAACGTGCTCTCGCCTCGACCGTATCGGCTAACTCTCGCAAACGCTTGCGTTCCTCTGCCGTGGAAGCCTTCTCCGCGGCCAGACGCAAGTAACAAACAGGAATCAG
>Ga0310121_10003160_pt1 | contig 15141 bp, 9 predicted proteins | sample CB27_Tmax_986_MG_FD_203504 | JGI IMG/M metagenome (GOLD analysis project Ga0310121, IMG submission 203504) | Marine microbial communities from Western Arctic Ocean, Canada - CB27_Tmax_986 | ecosystem: Environmental > Aquatic > Marine > Oceanic | place: Canada: Western Arctic Ocean | collected...
TAGTGCATCCATTTCGTCGATCTTCTTGGCCGCTTCGGCGGCGGCGGTCTGCCGTGCTTTGGCCACCTCTGCAGCAGCTTTGGCGGCCGCTAATGCTTTTTCCGCCGCCGCCAATTTCTCCTGGGCGGCAGCCAGGTTTTTTTGATCGGTCCCTTGTTGCTGATGGGCGGCCTCCGCGGCCTTTTTCGCGACATCGAGGTTAGCGGCCCCAATCTCCACTGTCTGCTCCGCGCTAACCAGCCGTCGCGACGACTGAAAATCGACTGCGACTGCCCACTGCAATTCGTCATGCTCGACCCTCCACGACTTGACGACACCATCTTCGCCAACCGAAACCAGGCGAGAACCATCGCGACTTGCGGCAACAGCCTCAATAGCTTGTCCATGGATCCAATTGCGTTTTTCAACGCCCGTATCGACGTCCCAGAGGCGAAGAAAACCATCTCGACTACCGGAGAGAAATGCCGGTCCTGTGCCGGCCTCTGCGCCAGCCACCCTCGACAACGAGGTGATCTTCCGGCCATGCCCGCGAAATTCGCGGGTCGGTTCTAACGCAACGGGTGCTACTTGTTCTGCGGAAGCATCGGTCGTAGTCGACGACCCTGGCGTGGGTTGGGCAGCATCTTGGTCCGTGCCGGCATCGTGTGGGGTATTTTCACTGGCATCGGCGGTCGGTAGGTTGAGTCGCCAAAGGCGAAGCACAAGGTCGTCTGACGATGTGACCAAGAACTCGTCGTTGATCATTTCCGCCAGCAGGGGAGACGCGGACAACTTCCAGGCGCCTCGCGGCCTACGGCTCGGCATCTCCCAGCAGCGCACCAAACCATCGGCAGCCACGGAAATTAGCCGCTCGCCATCGCCCGCGAATGCGAGCGCCACGATGCTTGCGTCGTGGGCCTGCCAGGAACTCGCTGGAGCTGAGTCGGCCTCTGGCCGCAGAGGTCCAAGCGATAAGGATCCATCACCGTCGCCCGTGGCAAGCCAACTTCGCCCGCTGGCCACTGCTAGCGCCGTAGCGGGACCGGAGGCGGGTAAATCGATCGCGCGCGACTTACGCGTGTGCCGCCAAAGCTTCACGGTGCGAAAGCCGCCGGAGGCAATCCACTCTCCGTCGTCGCAGGTGGCCAACGAACGGATCACATCGAGATGTGCGGCGCCTTGAAATCCGGAACCCATTTCACCAAACGCGGGATCGACGAGGCGCTGCGCAAGATTGCCGCGCAGGAGGTCATAGATTTCGAGATCGGGGCCTCGTGCGCAAATGCAGGTGTCGCCGCGCTCGGTGATCTGTGTGGCCATGATCGGTCGGTGACTCTGCGGCATCGGCCGCCACTCGATTGCAAGCTCAGCGACACTCGGGCCGCCCGCCTTGGCGCCGCTTTCGATCCATCTCTTGAGTTGGCCCAATTCGGCGGGCGTTAGGGGCTTGGCGCCCACGTCGTTGTCGGCGGGCGGCATGAAGGGTTCCTGCAACTGTGCCGCGACTTGCAACAACTTTCCCGCCGCCGGGTTGCCCGGCACAAGCAGTGGATCGTCGGCATCATAGGCGAGCATTGCCGCCGGCGACTGCAACACCACATCGGACTCCGCCGTATTGGCGCTGTGGCACGCCAGACAACTCCGCTTGAGCAGTGGCAATATGTCGCGCTCAAATTGAGGCTCGATGCCGGCGTCTAGATCTTGGATCTTGATCCCAATTATTTGTTCAGCCGACTCGTCATCGGCGCGCAATGCTCCAGGATACCCAACGACGAAAACGGTAAAGAACACGAAACGATGGAGCGCGACGATCAACAGCGGCAGATGCGAGGAGGTGGCCTGCCCGGCCGCCCAACGCCGTGAACGAATTTTGTAGCCGGGTGTAGCCGGAACCGCGTAGCCGGATCCGCCAGGATTCGGAGCCCCTGCGTAAAGCCAAGCCAGTCTGCAAGGCCCAGAAGCCTGGCGGCATCTGCTACTGCAAGGCCCAGAAGTCTGGGGACATCGGCTACGGCCGCGATGGCAGGGCTGAATTGCGATTTGTAAAATGCTCACGGCATTGCCGGCGGCCATGGAAAAGGAAATCAGGCGATTGCCGCGCGGTGGAAAGCCCTGGCACTTTGAGTTGCTTGGCATTGTGCCGATCTCTGGCCGTTTTTCTGGTAGGACTCTCATTGTAACTTGCTAGGGACTCGTACGGAAATAAGTTGCCGACTGAACCTGATAACGGGCCGTCGGCGACGTTCAAAGATCGTTATTGCGTCTCTTTTAGCGAAGATATTGCTGGAGCGGCGCGAATATGACTGTACCCGACCCGTAAAAATGGTCATCATAAAGGGATGTGGTTCTATGGTCGACATACCCTACTTCGAGCACTCCGCGCGCTTCTCCCGACCGGTTGGCATCGTTGGTCGATACAACTCTCCTCAGGGGCGACGATTATCTGCGCTACGATTGGGACGTGCTGTCTCGCGGTTGTCGTGCTCGCCGCTGGACTGGTGCCGGTAGGCGGCGTACCGGTTGCCGCTGCGGACGATGTCTCCATTGCTGAAGGCGCTGAATCTATTGCTGAAGGCGCTGAATCTATTGCTGAAGGCGCTGAATCTATTGCTGAAGGCGCTGAATCTATTGCTGAAGGCTCCGAATCCGACTCGCGGGGGAAAGCCGCGGGGCGACTTACGTTCGAACTCGACGTGATGCCCGTGCTTTCGGTCGCCGGTTGCAACCAAGGTGCCTGTCACGGCAAGCAGCGTGGGCAAAATGGTTTCCAGTTGTCTCTGTTGGGCTTTGATCCCGATTTTGACTATCTAGCGCTCGCCTATGAAGCGCGCGGTCGAAGGCTGACGCCCTCTGCGCCTGAACAGAGCCTGATGCTGCGGAAGGCCTCCGCCCAAGTTCCCCACGGCGGCGGTCCGCGACTCGATCCAGACGGCCAACTTTACGACGTCGTCCGTCGTTGGATTGCTGAGGGAATGCCGCGAAGCAGTAGCGAAGATCCTGCGCTGCAGCGAATCGCGCTCTCTCCTGAGCAGCGGACTCTCGAACGTGACGCCACGCAGCAGCTTTCAGTCACCGCCCACTATACCGATGGTTCTACGCGCGATGTGACGCACTTGACCACTTTTCGTTCCGCCGAACCTGCAATCGTAGCCGTTGACAAGCAGGGCGCGCTACGCGCCGGATCGATTTCGGGCGAAGCGTCGATCATGGCCCGATATGTCACCGAAATCGGGACGTGGAACACTGGGGTCGCCGTTGAAGGGAACATCGACCCAGCCGAGTACGAGCGGCTGCCGCGTCGTAATTTCATCGACCGATTGGTTTGGGATAAGCTGCGCGAGATGAGGCTGACACCGAGCCGCCTGTGCGACGACAGTACCTTTCTGAGGCGAGCGCACCTCGATCTGATCGGACGTCTACCGACAGCCGCTGAGGCCGCTGCGTACCTGGACGACACGCACTCTGAGAAACGTTCTCGACTCGTCGGCCAGCTCCTTGAGCGACCCGAGTACGCTGATTTTTGGGCTGCCAAGTGGGCCGATCTATTACGGCCCAACCCGTATCGCGTCGGCATCAAAGCAACGCTTAGCCTTGATGCGTGGCTCCGTGACGTCTTTCGGCGGAATCTTCCGTACGACCAGTGGGTTCGCCAGTTGGTGACCGCCAAGGGGAGCACGTGGCACAACGGGGCGGTTACGTTCTTCCGTGACCGCCGAGCGCCGGACGAAATTACTACGGCCGTCAGTCGACTCTTCTTGGGCGTGCGATTGGAATGTGCCAAGTGCCACCACCATCCGTTCGAAGTTTGGGGACAAGATAACTTCTACGAGTTTGCTGGCTATTTCGCTCGGTTAGGTCGCAAGGGGGGCGGCCTCTCTCCTCCCATTTCCGGCGCCGAGGAGTTCGTGTTTGTCAGTGACAGTGGTAGCGTCAAGCACCCGCTGACGGGCGTGGCAGTCACTCCTCGCCCACTGGTCGGCACGGCGGCAGAGATCGGCCCACAAGACGACCCTCGCAGCGTCTTGGTTGACTGGATGGTCTCCACAGAGAACGAGTATTTCGCCCAGGCTGGGGCGAACCGCATTTGGGCCGAACTGATGGGCCGTGGCATCGTCGACCCGGTCGACGATCTGAGGGTCACCAATCCGCCCAGCAATGGGCCGCTGCTCGGCGCGTTGGCCCGCGAGTTTCGACGGCTCGGTTTCGATCAGAAAGAGCTGCTACGCACGATTGCCGATTCCCACGTCTATCAGCTTGAGTCGTTGCCCAGCCAGCGCAACGCGACTGACACGCGTAATTACTCGCGCCATTATCGGCGGCAAATGAGAGCCGAGACGCTGCTCGATGCGGTGTGCGACGTCACCGGTGTTGCCGAAGATTTCATTGGCGCAAGCGCACGCGCCATTGCGGCACCGCTCGGCTCCCGGGCGACAGAAGCCTGGACTTTCCGCACGCGATCGTTGTTTCTAGACGCCTTTGGGCGTCCCGATCCCAACCAGGATCCTCCCTGTGAGCGGCTCGACGACTCTACGGTCGTCCAGGCGCTGCACATGATGAATGCGCCCAAGATTCACGAAAAAGTGATCGACGACAAAGGACGGGCCGCTCAACTCGCCAGCAGCGACCGCACCGCGAAAGAAATTGTCTTTGAGTTGTATTTATCGACGTATGCGCGGTACGCTACAGATGAGGAGCTGGCAGGCCTTGAGCCCCTGTTTGGCGATTCGGACGAAGCGCGGCGGACCGCTACCGAAGACCTGATGTGGGCACTGATCAACACTCCCGAATTTATGTTGAGCAATTGACTATGAATCTTCACACGAATTGCGAAGGCATCTCGCGTCGGTCTTGCTTGCAGCTTGGACTGGGGGCTCTGGGGGGCGGCCTCGTCAACGTCCTGCGGATGCGAGCCAATGCGGCCGCCGCGACCAAGGCGGCGCCAGCGGACACACGATGCATTCTGATCTGGTTGGATGGTGGACCGTCGCACTTCGAAACGTTTGATCCAAAGCCGGAAGCGCCTGTCGAGATTCGCGGCGAATTGGGCGCCATCGGAACGAAGATCCCCGGAGTACTGTTCGGTGAGTATCTTCCCCGCCTGGCCGGCATCGCCGACAAAGTGGCGATCGTGCGGTCGGTGCGGCATGATCAGGGCAATCACGGCGCGGGTAACCATTACATGATGACCGGCGCGCCGCCCCGGATCCCAGTCAGCTGCGGAGCCTACGTCAGCTTTCACCCGAGTATGGGGTCGGTGACTGCTTACCAGCGCGGGGTGGTCGACGGGATGCCGTCGTATTTTTCGATGCCGAGCATGACGCGATCGGGCGGACCCAATTTCCTTGGGGCAAAATACGCCCCCTTTGTTGTTGGCGGGACGCCCAACGACAAAAAATTTCGACTCCGCGACGTAGCGCTGCCTGAGGGCCTCACTGACGAGCGGTTTCATCTCCGCCGTGACCTGCGAGACCAAGTCGACCGATTCGTGCGGATGACCGATCGCGAGGCGGGGGACCCGGCCATGGCGCTAGACGAGTGTTATCGCCAAGGTTACGATCTCGTCAGCAGCCCCGAGGCGCAGCGCGCTTTCGATATCCATCAAGAGGATGACAAGACCCGCGACGCCTACGGCCGCAACGATTTTGGCCAACGGCTCCTACTAGCGCGTCGTCTTGTCGAAACAGGAGTGCCGTTTGTAACGATCCACCACGGCGGTTGGGATCATCATGACGATATCTTCAACAGGATGCGTAAGTCGTTGCCGCCCATCGATCAGGCGCTCACCACATTGATCAACGACCTCGACCGCCGCGGCCTGCTCGATAGCACGCTCATCCTGATGCTCGGTGAATTCGGACGCACGCCGAGAATCTCTACCCTGGCTGAAAGAAAATCACCCGGTCGTGACCACTGGGCCAACGCCATGTCGATTTTCTTCGCAGGCTGCGGTACGCCTGGCGGCCAAGTCGTCGGCGCCACCGACCGCAAAGGTTATGCCGCCTGCGAGCGAATCCTTTCACCTGAGAACTTTGTTGCCACCGTCTATAGCAAGTTGGGGATCGACCCCGGCAAGATCTTCTATGCACCCAACGGTAGGCCTGTCCATCTGGTGAGTGATCCCGAGCCGATCGCTGAACTGATGGGGTAATGTTGGCATGCAGGCAATCGCTTTGCCAGTAACACTGCTGGCCGCCCTTGGCGTCGTTCCCGGTGTCACGGGGCCCCTTGTTACGGGGCTCCTTGTTACGGGGCCCCTGGTTGCGAGGGCGGCTCCGGACGTTACCTACTTTTTCCCGGGCGGCGGCCAACGAGGGAGCACTGTCGAAGTGACCGTCGGCGGCAGCTTTCCTGATTGGCCAGTCCGTGTCTGGGCGAGCGACCCGCAGGTCTCGGTTACACCACTCGAAGAGAAAGGGAAGTTGACCGTTGAGATCGGCCCAGCTGCCGTCACCGGATTAGTGTGGCTCCGCCTCTACGATAAACAAGGTGCCGCTGCGCCCCGACCATGGATGATCGGTGCGGTAGCGGAGGTCAGCGAGGAGGAGCCGAACGACAGGGCGGTCGCCGCTCAACACGTTTCGCACGAAGGAGATTCGCTACAAACGATCACCGTGAACGGCCGCCTCCAAAGCGAAGGAGACGCCGACGTCTATAGCTTGTCAGCGCGGGGGGGCCAAACTCTCGTCGCCGATCTCGACGCCCATGCGACGGGCGCTTCCGCATTTGACGGGGTCCTACAGGTTCTGGATCCCGACGGCTTTGTCCTAGCACACAATGATGACTACCGCAAGCTCGATCCCCACTTGGCTGTGGAAATCCCTACCGACGGTCGTTGGATGGTTCGTGTCTTCGGTTTCCCTGAGACGCCCGGCCAGCAAGTTCAGTTGGCCGGAAACGAGTCTTACGTCTATCGCCTGACACTATCGACGGGCCCTGTCGTGAACTACGCAATGCCGCTAGCGGCGCGTCGAGACGTGCCCAACCGCTGGCAGCTGGTAGGCTGGAACCTGACAGACGACCTGAGGGAAATCTCTCTCACGCCACCGCACGAATCTGCCTTGCTGGTTCTCAGCGACGATCGATTCGGACGGACGATTCGTCTGCCGGTCGTCGACTGCCCGCTGCTTGTCGAATCGGAACCCAATTCCGTCGCCGAACCAACGAAGATTGATTTACCGGTAAACATCACGGGGCGCCTCGACACGCCCGGCGACCACGATGTCTTCCAATTCGACGCGGTCAAGGGCGAAACAGTGTTGATCGAAATCGAAAGCCGCGAACTAGGTTATCCGCTCGATTCGGTCCTCGAGTTGTTGGACGCCAGCGACAAACGGCTCGCCCGCGTCGACGACGTCGCCGAGCAGCGCGATGCTCGGATCGCACACCAAGTCCAAGAGGATGGCCCGCTGCGAGTCGTTGTTTCCGATTTGTTTGACCAGAGTGGAATCGATTTCGTCTATCGTCTTTCGCTGGAGCGCGCGAAACCATCGTTTCGGCTCGCCACCGAGTTTCACCAGGCCGTCGTCAAGGCAGGCGAAACGACCGACTTGACGATCACCGTCGAGCGGTCCCACGGTTTCGCCGACCCGATTGAGGTTCGGGTCGAGGGCCTACCCGACGGAGTTTCGGCCTCGCCTGCGACGTCGAAAGTCGGTGAGGGCTCAGACACAGCTGCGAAGGTCGTCATCACCCTCGCGGCGGCCAAAGACGCCGCGGCGGCATCGGCTCCGATACACATTTTCGGAGGCGCTGAGTCGGACGACGCTTCGACCGCCGCCCACTTCGCCGTGCCCGGCCATCCCACCGGCCTTAGGGACCTATGGCTGACGGTGACACCGCCGAGCGATTGACTGCAGCGCGATTGACTACAGCGCGGCTCTCACACCAAGCAGCGTAGTCGGCGATTTGCAAATCGCCGAAAACAACGTCGCGGAAGACGAGTTCATCCGTGTTCATGCTAGGCCCTATCATCCGGTCAAAAATCTGCCATGCTGAATTCACTCATCTACGATTTCTTGATAATCGCTTCCGACGCGGAGCCGTTCAAGTCCTCGTTCCGCACGGCCTCGATGAGAAGCCGGCGCTACATGACGGACAGGTTCCATGCGATGTGTGACCTCAACAGGACATTCGCTCCCAAGTGCGCGCTATTGTCATAGCACGACTCGATTGAGGGCGGGAAGGGTGCGATGGTGTCGCCAGATAACGACCGACGTCACCATTTGTAAACGCCCCATAGCGCACTACGTGGCGCACACCGACGGCAGTTTCGTTTGTGTGCTAAGTCGCGGCGGTTGGACGAACCTCGGTCGCAAAGCAAGAGCTCGAATCTGCGGAGGAGGCAAACGCCGAGGTGGAAAACAGTTTGATGCGAGTGCGTGAGACTGGTCAGGGACGCGTGTATTCGAAATGATGACGCTCCTCACTTGGCAACGGTGCACCCCAGCGTGCCAACTATCTCCATCGCCTCGCCGCGCATCGAGCGGCGGTGTTCACGCACCCCGGGTAGAAAATGGGTCCTCATCGAATCCCCCTCTCTCTGGGGGATGGCTGGCGTGCGTGACTGGCCATTTCCTACGTGGGGCGTTTAGCCCGCCGCACTTAGGCGAGCTACAGTTTCGTCCCGCGGACATTCTTGACACCGCACGCAACTGCACGATCAAACCCGCCGAATTTGCGCCATCAAGATGATGGCAGTGGCGACGGAGATTTTAGCGCTTTTGGTGTACGAGGTGGGGGCAACCCGTGCGTCGTAGCCTGGCTCTCAAAACCGCGTCGGACGATGAATATCAACGCAGATTCGCGACCAGTCCAGAACGCCTAGGTGGGCGCCACCGAAGCAGTTTTGAGGTGCCGTCCAAAACGCGTTAAGGTATCGGGCCGAAGCGAGTTTAGACACGCCGGATTCAACACCGGCGCATCTTGTCTTCCACCTTTTTGGCAAGGCGGGCGGCCTGGATCACACGCAGCTTGTGCGTGCCGCCGGCGATCTTTTCGTGCTCGTCGTGGGCCTCGAACTGGAACGAGATCAGTGGCCCGTCGGAGTAGATCACTCGCGCGCGACAAACGACTTGTGCTCCGAGAGGTGTCGCCGCCGTGTGCTCCACGTTGAGGAGCACGCCGACGGTGCTCTCGCCCGGCTCAAGCAGGGGTAACACGGCGTTTCGCGCCGCGTGTTCTAGAAACCACACCAGCCACGGCGTACACAAGATCTGCGGCATGCCATCGTGAGCAAAGTCGATCAAGTGTTGCTCGCTAACCACGAACCGCTCTTCGCCGACCGTGCCAGTTTTTGCGATGCCTTTCATGCCTCAACCTTCCTTCACAGGGTTTTCACTTATTGCGGGTTCGGTGAGCAGACATCACCACAGTCCGCAGCCTTTTCATCTTCGAGCATGCCGAACGCCACACGCGCCGTGGCGGCCGTGACACCGCTATTGACCGCCGCCGTCACCGCGATCAGCGCGTTGAGTTCGTCGTCGATGAGCCCGATGCCACGAGCCTTTTCGATCCGGTTTCGCGTGCAGACCTGGCAACCGCGCGTCATCGTCACGGCCAGACCGATCAGGTGCTTCTCTCGTTCGCTAAGCAGCTCAATGCTGTGTGTCTGCTTGATGTGATCTACGATCAACGTGTCGTCGAAGGCCATGTGAGGTTCCTTTCAGGAATCGAGGTTATGGAGGTGAGTTCGAAGTCGCATTTACTTCCGTCATAACAATTTGCCGGTTGAAAAACGCTCATCCGTTAGATGGTAATTCTGTTTTCGATTATCGAGGCAGTTTCCGAGGCGTCTCTTTCGCCGGGGACGAAACGCCCTGTTGGCGTTCGGTCACTGGGTACCAGTCGTTGAGCAGACCACTCAGCTGCGTCACGAGCTTTGGTTGCTTCGAGGCAAGATTCATTTTCTCGTGCGGATCCGCCTCTAAATCGAACAACTGCGGCTGACCGCCTGAAGGGGGATACTTCATTCTGCCAGGGCGACCATCGTAGGTGAGCAGGAGTTTACTTTGCTCGCGAATCACCCAACGATAAAGCAGCGACGCTTGCGGGTTCTGGATGTCGGCGATGTCGTGCGCAAACGACTCGCCGAAGATCGTGTCGCGTTGGATTGGTATCCCTGTTGCAGATTGGGGAGCAGATTCAGGCCAGGCAAGCGTTTGGGAATATCAACACCGGCGGCAGCGAGAATCGTCGGTACGATGTCGATGCTGCTGCATAGCTCTGGCCGATCAGCAGGCTTTACGTCGCCAGGCCAACGAAACATGATCGGCGTGCGCGTGCCACCTTCGTTCGGGCTTCGTTTCGAACGGGGAGCATAACCGCGTTTATTGGGATTCTGAATCCAGCCGTTGTCCGTGACATAAATCACCAGTGTATTGTCGGCGACTTCCTTCTCATCGAGGCGATCAAGCAACTGTCCGCATGTCTCATCAAACCACTCGCACATCGCATAGTACGCCGCTACTGGCTTGGTGCGTCCCGGCTTGTCGTACTTCTTGAGCAGACGCTGTGGCGGATTGTGGGGAGTGTGAGGTAGAAGAGGCGCGTACCAGACAAAGAACGGTTTGTCGGCTTCTATGGCGGTATCGATGAAATCATTGATTGGCTGCATCCCTTCGCGACCGATAGCCCTGCCGTCATCACCGGCTCGCCCACCTTTTTCGGGATAGCCTCGAGTCATCCCGTGCGTGAAACCGCCACGCTGATAACTTCCCTCCCACCATTTGCCGCTTTGAAAACTGAGGTAGCCCTGCTTCGCCAAAATGCGAGGCACGGTGGGATTTCTATCGACGTTGGAAATGAACAGTTCGAGTGGATCTTCCCCCGAGTTGGTCGCATGTTGCCGGTTCTGAGGTGTGTCATCAGGGTTGTTGCCTGTAATCAGGCTTTGATGCGCATAGAGTCCCGTTATCAAGGTCGTCAGCGAAGGACGGCATAAAGCGGTTGGCACATAGCCCCGTCGGAAAGTGACACTTTGCTTCGCGAGCTTATCAAGATTGGGCGTCTGGATCACAAGGTGTCCCATGAATCCGTAGTCGGTCCACGACTGATCGTCTGAGACAATCATGACGATGTTGGGCGGCCGCTGGGCTGCTGGCGCGGTAAGCGCAAAACCCATGACGGCCAATACGGAAAGAATGATTCGCGTTTTCATTATCATCTGTTCGTATCGCTTTCATGGGTTGGAGTTCGGTTTATCGAAATCATCGTTTCGTCGGGCCTGAGGTTCTTGCTTGAGTCCAGGCTTTAGCCTGCATGTATTTCGTCATCAATTGGCAGCCTAAAGGCTGTACTCCAACTCACCCTTAGTTTCCAAACAACTCATGCTTTGAATCGCCTCCGCTGATCAGGTAGGCCATCAAATCGAGGACCTCGTCTTTTGTCAATCGATTCATCAGTCCAGTGGGCATCGCTGAAACCTTCGACACCATCATTTCTTCGATCTGTTTGCGGTCAATTTTGACTTGTTTGTTTGGATCGGTCAGATCGGTGTTGAGAGTCATTGAATCCCCATTCAAATTGACGACCACACCGGTGTGAATCATTCCGCTGAGTGTCAGAACTTGAACCGCGGAAAACTGATCGTTGATGACCTTGCTTGGGTTGATGACTTGATCCAACAAGTCGTGTGCGGAGTAACGTCGTCCGGCGGATGTCAGGTCAGGTCCTGTCATGCCGCCCTGATCTCCAAAGCGATGGCAGGCATAACACCCAGTGGCTGCGAACATGCGGCGTCCGTTCGCGAAATCCCTTTTCTTCAAGCCCGTGCGAGCGGCGGCTGAAAGTTCGTCGAGAGTCCACTCCGTTGTCTTTCGCCCCGCAAAAATCTCACCCAGATTTTCCAAGGCGGATTTTATGACAGGTTTTCTTGTCAACAGTTCCGCCATCGTTGCCTTTTCCGATTCGCTCAGCGATGCGACCGCGTCGTCACGAATGAACTCAATGAACTTGCCGAAACTGGCACCACCTTTGTAGTTGGCAGCCTTCAGGAACCACTCGAAGTTGGCAGTACGCAACTGCGGCGTCCACCCGACTTTCAGCATACGAATGGAGCGCGCGTATTGGAGCTGCTCTTCCTGAGTTGGAACGGACTGGATCAGCGCGATTGCTTTGGCCGCGACGGTGGGGGACTCGAGCCATGCCAGCGTCTCGCATAGCAGCCAGTTGGATTCTGGAGATTCTGACGGCAGTAGTGGGTCGAGCTGGTGAATCAGTCGCCGGACCGTGGCGTCGTCAGGTCGGCCAAAGCGGTTCAAGATGATCTGCAATGTTCGCACGAGCGCGAGTCGTTGCCGATGGCTCAGCTTGCCGGCATTAACTGAAACAATCGCATCGAGCAGCTTTGACCGCATGTTCGTATCGGCCGCCGGAGTATTGTCGCTGCGGTGCTGCGGGCAGGTGCCGGTGACGCGCGCCAGTGCGAGGAGTGCTTCCACCATGGTGCCCGGATGTGTATCCGAGATCGCTCGATCTGCCCACGTCTCGGTTGGCTGGTGCTCGATTGCCGTGCGAGCAGCCCATCGAATGAAACGATCGTCGTGGTCGAGGTAAGGCCATGCCGTTTCAACCGCTTGTGGATCTTTCCGGCCATGAAAGGCTTCAAGCGAATGCCGCAGTTGCCGGTCTTTGCTGACGTGAGTCGCGGAATCAGCCGGGGTGGTCGACTCGTCGCCAACATATGTCACTCGGTACAGGCCAGACTGCACACGCCGACCGCCGATTGTGAAGTACATCGCGCCATCGCTTGGATGAATAATGGCATCGGTGATTGGAAGCGGCACACCTGTGACGAACTCTTCCTTTGTTGCGGTGTACGAAGACCCGTTTGCCTCCAGATGGACGGCATAGAGTTTCCCCCAGCTCCAGTCGAGTGCGTACAGAGCGCTCTGGTACTTCGCGGGGAACTTTGCTCCGTAGCCAAACGTCATTCCCGTCGGCGACCCCGGTCCGATGTCCAGCACTCCTGGCAGGTTGTCGGCATAAAAGGGCGGCCGTTTTCCGGAACCGTTACGCCAACCAAATTCTGCACCACTGGTAACGTGACAGATCCGAGTCGGTCGATACCACGGTACGTTGAAGTCTCGCTCCATGTCGGCGTCGTACGTAAACAGCTCACCATCGCGATTGACTGCAGCATCGAAGACGTTGCGAAATCCAGATGCAACGGCTTCGAACTGCTTCCCGTCCGGAGTGACGCGATAGATGATCCCGCCCGGTGCAAGTACGCCTTGGTTGTGTCCTAGACCGTCTGGCATGCTGGGCAGCAGATGATCCTCACCCCAGACCTGACGCACTGGGGAACTGAGGGCGATCTCCGGTAGCGTCGTATTGTTGCCGGTCACCAGATAGAACGCGTTTCCATCCGCCGTCGGCACGACCGCATGCACGCCGTGGTCACCTCTTGATTTCATTTCACGCAGCAATTCCACCTTGTCCAGCTGGTCGTCTCCGTCACTGTCGGAGATACGATAAAGTCCGCTGGGTATCTTCTGCTCGTAGTCGTTCACGCCGACGTACAGCGCACCGAATGCCCAAACCATTCCGTTCACACCTCGTATTTTCGCCGGGACGCTTTCGACATCCTGCCCGCGGACGCGTGTACCAGCCGACGGAGGAGTAATCCGGTACAAGCCACCGTACTGATCACTGACGAGAAGCCTTCCTTTGTTATCCGTGCAGAGATTGACCCACGATCCCTGCTCCTTACCCGGCACTGAATACAGCAGCTCAACCTTAAATCCTTCCATCACTTTCATGCCAGACACCAGCGTTGCTGTCGGCTCGCGCAACTTAGTCGCTGTCAGCTCGCGCAACTTAGTCGGCACGGCTTTATCGACTTTTTTCTTGGTCGGGACGTCGTCCTTGTTGGTGTCATTGGCGGCTTTGTTAGCGGTGAATTGTTGAACGCCATTCGGAGTGACGCGCGTGAACTCGATCGCACCGTCTTTGACCACGCCGCTGTACTTGAGCTCGAAGCCCTGGGCTTTCATGTTTTGTTTGAAGGAGATGTTGGCGCCGGCGACCTTTCCGTCCTCGATTTGGACCACGGAATCGTTGGGCATCGTGATGGCGCCCGTCAAGGTTCCGTTCTCCTCTTTCAAGATGAATGTCCATTTCCGGATGCCGCGAGGGGTTTTGAACTCGGCCACCCAAGTGCCGTTAAAGTCGCGCCGGCCTTGGCCGTCTGTTGTGGACGCAGCGGCTGGTGGTGCCGCACGCTTCCTCGGGTTCCTCCTCGCCGGTACCCGTCCAGGCGCCTTTTTAGCATCCGCTGGAATCGGCGCATCCGCCAACGATACTTCACCGCCCGCCGGCAAATGCTTCAGCTCAATATCCTTCAGCTGAACCCGCATCGCAGGCCCGCGGTGTACCTGAAACGCCAGTATCCCCCGCATCAATCGACCTTCCTTGTCGTGGTCGATCACCTCCATGCAAACCTTCCCGTTGATGTTGTGCACCAGCCTGTTTCCCCGCGAGATGATTTCGAAGGTATTCCACTGATCCAACTGAATCTGCTGCACCGGTCCCGTCGATCCCACAATCCACTTCTCCGCCGCGTTGTCGACGATCACCTTCTGACCGTGCATCGCCACAATCCCCCGCCCTCGCTCGTGGTACAACATCCCGGTGTACTCTGCCTTCGGATGAATATCGAACTGATACCCTCCCACGACATACTCACCCGCATCCTTCAAATGTACCGAGCGGTACTGAATCCCCGAGTTACTGTTGCCGATCATGCGCACCTTCGCGCGAAACTCAAAGTTCGCTACCTCGCCCTCCCAGATCAAGAACTTGTTGTAAGCCAGCCGAGCCTCGTTCGTCGTCACCCCCGTTATCGCGCCATCCTGCACGGACCACAACTTCGGATCGCCCGCCCAACCATTCAGGCTCTGGCCGTCAAAAATTCGCTCAAAGCTCGGCTCCGCAGCGCCCAACGCGCCGCAAAACAAGCCTGTGAACACTGCCGCAATCACGATCGGATAGCAATAACTTTTAATATATCTCACCAGTTAAACTCTACTTCCACACGAGGGTGCAATCTCCCTGAGGCATTGATTACGCGGCAATTTTCTCGTTGTTTTTGTCATTTACTCGGTAAGGTCGCAAATTGTCGGGATAGGCATTTTTCAAAACGGCCTTGTAGGTTACCGCCCAACT
>Ga0310121_10003161_pt1 | contig 15140 bp, 6 predicted proteins | sample CB27_Tmax_986_MG_FD_203504 | JGI IMG/M metagenome (GOLD analysis project Ga0310121, IMG submission 203504) | Marine microbial communities from Western Arctic Ocean, Canada - CB27_Tmax_986 | ecosystem: Environmental > Aquatic > Marine > Oceanic | place: Canada: Western Arctic Ocean | collected...
ACTCCAGAGCCGGATGGCTTTGATTGTAGTCATGCAGGACACGCCCTGGTTATTGACCTTCACGAAGACAAAACCTGTGAGTATCGCTCTTTGCAAACGGGCCGGTTTCGGTTTCATGCGATGCATAGGCGCGGAATCGACTCCGAGAGTAAGCTGATCCAACTGAAGAAAGAGTTTGAAGCACTGCCAAAGGGCGAGCACCTGGTCAAACTAAAGCTTGAGGGGCGACTTGACAGCGAAACGCTTGAGCAACTCAACACGCTCAAATCTGAGCTAGACCCATTGGCCTGTTATTTGGAACTCAACACCAAGGAGGTGCTCCGGGCGGTTCGCCAGGAAGATCTCGATGCCGAGTTTACCGAGGGGTCGTTTCCTCATCAGTTCCTCAGTGCGCTTGCCCACAACGAAAGCGACCAGTTCGCACTGCAACTGGCGTATGATCTTGTGAAGGAGGCGCGCTGATGCAACTTCAGACACTTCGCCTCCATCCCTTTGCGGGTCTTGCCGAACGAACCTACGAATTCGCCCCAGGAATGAATGTTGTGCTTGGCCCCAATGAAGCCGGTAAAAGCACAATGGTGAATGGCATCGTGTGTGCCTTATTCGAGTCGACCAGCTACGGAAAACTCCACTGGCGGAAACACCTGGAACAATTCGTTCCGCGCGGAGGCGGAGATACGTTTGGTGTTTCGCTAAACTGCCTGGTCGGCGGCAACGCTTATCAAATCGCAAAGTCGTGGGGGGGAGAATGTCGTAGCGAGCTCACCCTGCCCTCGGGGCAAGTTATCCGCAGTGCTGACGAGGTGGATCAACAAGTTGCCAGTCTGCTGCAATTAAAACGCGGCACATGGCAAAACATCCTGATCGCACATCAGTCGGCCATCTCGTCAACACTCGCAGACTTCGACACAGACGGTGAAGAGGCATCTGATCTTGCACAGATCCTCAGAAGTTCTGCTTTTGACACCGATGGGGTTTCCCTCGAAAAACTTGAACATTCAATCAACCAACAGCTAGATGACGTAAGTTCACGATGGGATTTAACTGCCGAGCGGCCAGAGAATGGACGGGGAATCGAAAATCCGTGGAAGCAGAGTGTTGGAAGCTTGCTAAAAGCCTGGTACGAACATGAGCGGCTCAAAGCTGAACTTCTGGAGGTTGAGGATCACGAACGAAATCACGATGCCATCAATCAGCAGGTTTCGGAGCTGATTGCCGAGCGGACACAGTTGCAGCTCTACGTAGATAAATTCACACCTGTCATAGATGGACTAAAAGAGCGGCAGGGGCTGGAGTTGAAACTGGATGCCGCAAAAAAGAAAGAGGAACACCTGCGGGCCATCCAGACGAAATGGCCGCTGCACGAAGCTGAGATAAGTCGCCTGGAAAAGTCCCTTGAGGAATTGGATGGCGAACACAGCCTTCTCGGTAAGGAGTGGGACAAGGCACAGTTGTACCAGGAGTCTGCTGGTAAACGTCAGACACTCACCGCTGCAAAAGAAGCGGAAGCAAAACTGGGCAAAGCCAAGGAACACCTCGCCACATTCAAGAATCTTTCGACGCAGCTGTTCCAGGATCTAAAGACGACGATCGCCGAAAAAGGTCGCCACGCGGCGTCTATGGCTGCCGGCAAACTGCAGGTCAGGTTTACTCCTGAATCAGATACCAAAGTCGATATTAAGGCCGGGCTGGAGGATTCTCGTGAAGAAATGGCGACCAAAGACCGGCCGCTGCATACGGAGGCAGACGGTATTGTGACCCTGACGACCGGGCAGTTTAAGTTCGAGGTCGAATCTGGTGACGGGCAGTTCTCTGCTATTAAGGACAAATATGAGTCGGCCCAGGCCAGAATAAGCGAACTGCTTTCAACCATCGGTGTTGTGTCCGTGGATGAGGCCCATAAACGGGAAACTGATTATTCGATTGCGAAAACCAATCTGGAACGTGCCAACACTGCCCTGGAAACCATCCTGAGCGGACAAACTCTGGCAGAACTCGCAAGTGCCTGTGGTGACGAAGTGTCTGCTCCCAAACGTGAAACGGGGGAGATCAATAATGCCATTCTGGCTAACCGGGCGACGCACAACCAACAGCAAGTCCAACTAAAACAGAAGCGGGCCGAAATAAAAACGTGGGAAGACCAATTCGAGCATCACGACGCGGTGCTCGACCGGCTTCTTGACGCTCGGAATCAAAAGCAGGATTGCGAACAGAAGTTAACAAAATTGCCGCCACTTCCGGAAGGCAGCGAAAACGCTGAAGCTTTGGAGGGGGAATTCAACCGAAAACGGGGTCGCTTAACGGTAATCAAAGAAGAAGCACTGCCTGATGCCACAAATCAGCAATCTACGCTAAAGGCGACCGAACCCGGTCGCACGACACAGGAACTGGGCGACCTTATTACAGAGGCCGAGTCGAGCTATGCACTACAAAAGCGTCGGCTCGAATCTCTGATGCGCGTGAAAGAGGAATTCCAGCAGATGAAGAGTCGGCTCGATTCCGGCACGCTTGATCCGTGGACAAAGCGACTGTCACAGACGATTCAGCAGATCACGAGCGACCGATACAAGGATCTGGATTTTGATGGCGGAGGAGTCACCGGCTCTTCAGGAATAGTGATTCCGCACGAACTGCTTTCGATGGGCACCAAAGCGAGCATGGGCTTTTCTATCCGGCTCTCAATGGCAACCCACTTCCTCGAGGATCTGAATGGGTTCCTCATTCTGGATGACCCGATGGTGGATCTCGATGCAGATCGGCAGAAAAAGACAGCGGATGTACTGCGAGAGTTTGCACAACAAAAGCAAGTCATCCTGCTGACCTGTCATGAAGCCCATGCAGCATTGCTTACCACGTCGCCACTGCAAATCACCCGAGGCGGCGAGGACGAATCAACGACTCCGGCCTCTTCGGCCGTGTATCAGCCCCCACTGTTTGGGTGAACTCGTAAGGAACGACTTTTCGTATGCGATTCCGGATTGGCCGGAAAACCTTCCAGTCGATCCTTGGATGTGGCATGCGGCGAAACCCTACGGGCGATTTCCAAAAGACGGGGGCCGAAAAAACTTTGCCTGCACCACGGTCGTGGTAATCGCCCGGTTGCCGCGCTACTTGCGGTAGCAACACTGGTTCAATACAACAAACCCTTCTTGCTGCTGGTCAGCTCAACCACCCACATTTAACCGCAACCTTTTCCTGGCATTCAATAAATAATATTCCCGGTGTATCGCCATGTCCAACGGTATTTACGCGCAGCCGATTCGTGACACACCAATTGCCGTTATTGACTTTGAAACAACAGGACTCACACCAGGCACCGACCGGGTTGTCGAAGTTTCCGTAGTACGGGTCGATCCAGGTGAAGAACCTCGCCTCGTGTTCGATACGCTGGTCAACCCCCAGCGCGAAGTCGCGGCTACCGAAATTCATGGAATCACCGATTCGCATGTGGCCGATGCGCCTGAATTTTGCGACATCGCAGGCGAACTGTTAGCCCATCTAAACGGTTGCGCTATTGCTGCCTACAACGTTTACTTTGATATGCGCTTCTTAAAATATGAAATGGAAATTGCCGGGGTTGAGCATGAACCTCCCTATTTTTGTCTGATGTATTTGCGACCACTGCTCCGCATGGGATCGCGATGTACGCTCGAAGAAGCTTGTGCCGAAAACAACATAAAACTCACCGACAGCCACAGGGCAGCAGACGACGCCCTGGCTTCCGGTTTACTGATGAAAAAATACCTGGCCACACTCAAGAAGCGAAACATCACCACCTTTGAAGACCTGGCAACCCATGGCAACTACAAATTCCTGCAGAGTTTCACCAGCACCCCCTACCCAGAGCCAGGTGTGCTGGGGCTCAATCGATGTGAACAGGTCGTGTCGCGCAGGGGATTTGTACCCAAAAAGCAAATCGATCCCGAACAGCAAGCCATCCGCGAATATTGGGACATTTTAAAAACCGTACTTGCTGATCTCACCATCACTGAAGAAGAACTGAAACATGTGCTATCCCAGCGCAGTCAACTTGGACTACCCAAAGAAAAAATACGTGTGCTGCATGCACGGGCCTTTGTGAGTATTGTCGCCCAGTTTTGTAGTGACGAATGGCTCGATGACGCCGAGGTCAAAAAGCTGCAGCGGCTGCGCTATTGCCTGGCACAACTTGGCTGGGCGCCCGGTGATTGACCGTGAGGTTACCGCCAGCTGAACCATCGTTATCGTATTTTCAGCGACGGTACCTGGCTGCCCAACCGGGCCCTTCTCACAGAGCTGCGCAGATCCACAGCTTAGGAGCTTTCGGACTTCCCCAGAAAAAGCTGGCACGTGCCTGCGCGCCCAGTAGAATAGGGCCACGGACCTAGGCGCCAACTCTGCCGCCATGCCCACACCACCAGGGCTAAGAAAAACAGTCCTCGGAGCCAACATGATCCCTGGTCGCACTTTATCGCTGCTGTTACTGGGACTTGGCGCGGTTGCCGGAACGTTGCTACCGGCCAGCACACTTTGTAGCCAAACGGCTGCTCCAAATATTGTGTTCGTCTTTGTCGACGATCAGCGCCACGACTCCCTCGGCTGCGCCGGCCACAGGATCCTCCAAACACCCAATATCGATCGCCTGGCCGCCGAAGGCGTGCGCTTTTCCAACGCCATGGTGACCACAAGTATCTGCTGGATTAGCCGGTCGACCGTACTCACGGGCATGTGGTCCCGGTCGCACGGTTCAAAAAACAACGTTAATGTGGTGTCAGACGCCGCCGCCAGCACAACCTATCCGCAACAATTACGCGAACAGGGCTATCGCACAGGCTTCTTTGGCAAGTGGGATGCCCGCATGCCAGGCTCGTTTGACCACAACCGGGCGTTCGACATCTATGAAGAAATTGACCGCACGCCCTATTTTAAAGAACAGGAAGATGGCACCCAGCGCCACACGGCCGAGTTGATTGGCGACCGGGCTGTCCGGTTTATCAACACGCAATCTACCACCCAGCCGTTTTGCTTGAACCTGTGGTTCAATGTGGCCCACGCAGAAGATGGGGACAAGCGACCCGGCAGCGGGCATTTTCCCTGGCCCAGGGCAGTTGATCACTTATATCGCGATGCAAAAATACCACCGCCGCGCCTTGCCGATCAAGACATTTTTGAGAACCATCCCCAGTTCCTGAAAAAGTCGCTCAATCGCACGCGTTTCCGCTGGCGGTGGGACACACCGGAAAAATACGACGCAAACATGCGCGCTTACTTCCGCATGCTCAGCGGCATGGATGGTGTTGTCGGCCGGGTCATCCAGACGCTTCACAAGCGAGCGCTGGCCAAGAACACCGTGATCGTCTATTCGGCGGACAACGGCTATTACCTGGGCGAACGGGGTTTCGCCGGCAAATGGTCGCACTACGAGCCGTCCATTCGTGTACCCCTGATCGTCTACGATCCTCGCCTGCAGCCAAGCCATCGCGGACGCGTGCTCGATCAGTTCGTGCTGAATGTCGATCTACCTGCTACTTTTCTCGACCTCGCCGGACTGCCAGTCCCCCCTCGGTACCAGGGCAAAAGCCTGCTGCCACTGGTCGCCGGAGAAGAGACAGATTGGCGGAGCGACGTCTTTCTCGAGCATTTGCCGCCGCTGGGTGAACGGATTCCCCAGTGGGAAGGTGTTAAGAACGCCCGCTATAAATACGCGCGCTACTTCGAGCCAGGTTATGAATTCCTCCATGATTTGCAGCACGACCCGGACGAATTGCAGAATGTTTCCACCGACCCAAAGTACGCGCACGTGCTCGAACAACTACGACAGAGAACCAACGTCTTAAGAGCCCAATACGAAGCGGCCGGGGATGGCTGGCGGCCTTAGGCCGGTATTCACCAACCTTCGTTAACGACCATCCCCGGGAAGAGTAGACTAATAAACCTCGACCGAAGTCCACTTCAATTCACGCGTCTTGGTGCCGCAGTTATCGCCCTGCTGGCACTGGCCCCTGCCCCACTTAGCAGACGGTGCCGCTAGAGTCGCGGTACTTGCACATTGCTGCGCCGCCTGTTTGTCGGCTCCCTAGCGCAAACGGTAGTAATCGCGGGTGCCTGGCTTTAGTCCGGTGGCCGAATCTGCACCACACTCAAATTCTGCGCCCCTTTTTTAAAAATCACGTCTTACGCGGGCAACTTCAGAGCGGTATAAGTCCAGTATCACCCTGGTCGCACTTCCGCCCCCTGGCAAATTCTTCGACACAAAAGAAACAGGGCACGATGCAGGCATCGGTGCCTGAAACGAAGCCTGCTTGAACTTCGGTTTGATGAACTCGACGCCAAAGGAGGATCCCGTGGCTACCAAAAGCATCGTCGGCGCTGCGCAGAACCGAAGCCAACTCGCCATCGGCTGTGTCACAGTCTTCCTCTTGATGCTCGTGGTTGGCTTCTGCGGCTTTGGCGGGTGGGGAGTCTACCAGCAGTTTCGTGTCCGTTCTTTTCTGCCGGTCCAAGGTGAGGTGACGCATTCGGAAGTTGAGGTTAACAGGGACAGCGATGGAAGTACGTTCTATCCGGACATCCGCTTCCGCTATACGGTGGACGGCCAAATACACGATACGGGCCAATATAGCATCCAGGTGATCAGCTCAAGTGGTCGAAGCGGCAAGCAGAAAGTCGTACGTCGCTACCCGGTGGGTTCAAAAGTCGAGGCGTGGTACGACCCGGACCAACCGGAAGTGGCTGTGATCAACAAGTCGTTCAGCTTCTTTCCGGTAATTTTTCTTGCCCTCGGTGTGATTGTATTGGGAATCATTATCGGCATTTGGGTGCGGCGCATTAAAGGCGGGAGCCGAGGCTCGATGAGTTCACTGCCGGATCACCAGGGAGCCGAGTCGCGTGGTCACGATGTGCGGCTGAAACCGCACGAAAGCGGCCCGTACACAAGCTCGTTCAGAGAAACTGTCATTTTCTGCATCGGATGGAATGCCATTATGTGGACCATCGCACTGGTGGTTTGGTTTTTCGATGAAAATAATGAAGTGCGGTGGTGGTCGTGGCTGACCCTGGCCCTGCTGCTCGCTGTTGGCCTGTACATGATCGTGAAGACCATCATGATGAGCATGGCCAGGGTAAAATTGGCGGAACCTGCGCTAACCGCTTCTGTACAGCCCCTTCGCCCGGACGAGTCGTTCCAGGTGCACTATCGCCAGCAGGCCAAGCAACCGGTTGATGTCGACCGAATTGCAGTAAGGCTGGTCTGCCGCAAGTCAGATACGTACTACACCGGCGGTAAAAACCGCACCCACACAGACAGCCAAGACGTGTACGAAGCCGAACATGAGATTGCCCACGATATCCAGGTAGACCCCTACCACCCGATCGATGTCACGCTGGAGTTGCAGATTCCTGAAAACGGCATGGACACATGCCATGCGCTGCGCAACCGAATCGACTGGTTGCTTGAAGTGCGCATCGCCGCCGCAAATTGGCCCGACTACACCGAAACATTTGAGCTGAAGGTACAGTCAGAACCGCCGATAGGCTAGCGGCGGCTCCCGATTGCTGCGCGCCTTCACGACCGCTGCGAGCCGAGCCACTCGGCCAGCGTTTTTATTTCGCCTGCGTCCATGCCCTGCACCATATCCTGGCGATGACTGCTGTGCACGGCCAGGATGTGGTCTTCGTGAAAATAAACCGCCCCACCCTGCTGCAGCTCGTGTAGCCGCGACTCGTAAAGCAGATCTGTGTACAGAACTTCACAACCGCTGCTCGGTTGACTATCGACGTCCGGGCATCAGGGGCCGTCGCAGATAAGGTGTGGCTGTCTGGAGCTGTCCAACGACGAGAGGTTCCAGACCTTCACCGTCTTGTCCAGGCTGCCTTGTCTAGGAGGCCGCTGATGATCTTCACCTTGGGGTAGCTCGCCTCCTCAAAAACAGCTGGCACGTGCCTGCGGCCCCAGTAGAATGGGGCAACGGACCTAGGCGCCAACTCTACAGCCACGCCAACACCGCTTCGCTAAGAAAATAACCCTGAGAGCCAACATGATCCATGGTCGCACCTTACCGCTGCTGTTGCTTGGGCTTGGCGCGTTTGCCGGAACGTTGCTACCGGCCAGCAAACTTTGCGGCCAAGCGCCTGCTCCAAACATTGTTTTCGTCTTTGTCGACGATCAACGCCACGATACCTTGGGCTGCGCTGGCCATAAGATCCTCCAGACACCCAATATCGATCGCCTGGCCGCCGAAGGCGTGCGCTTTGCGAATGCAATGGTTACGACAAGTATCTGCTGGATTAGCCGGTCGACCGTACTCACGGGGATGTGGTCCCGGTCGCACGGTTCACGAGAGGACGTCAACCTCGTGTCAGACGCCGCCGCCAGCACAACCTATCCGCAACAATTGCGGGAACAGGGCTATCGCACGGGCTTCTTTGGCAAGTGGGATGCCCGCATGCCAGGCTCGTTTGACCACAACTTGGCGTTCGACATCTACGAAGAAATTGATCGCACGCCATATTTTAAAGAGCAGGAAGATGGCAGCCTGCGCCACACGGCCGAGTTGATCGGCGACCGGGCTGTCGAGTTCATCAACACGCAATCTACGACCCAGCCGTTTTGCTTGAACCTGTGGTTCAATGTCGCCCACGCAGAAGATGGTGACAAGCGACCTGGCAGCGGGCACTTTCCCTGGCCCAGGGCAGTCGACCACTTATATCGCGATGCAAAAATATCCCCGCCGCACCTTGCCACCCCAGAGATTTTTGAGAATCATCCCGAATTCCTGAAAAAGTCGCTCAACCGCACGCGTTTCCTCTGGCGGTGGGACACGCCGGACAAATACGACTCAAACATGCGGGCTTACTTCCGCATGCTCAGCGGGATGGATGCTGTCGTCGGCCGGGTTGTCCAGGCACTTCACAAGCGAGCTCTGGCGAACAACACGGTTATCGTCTATTCGGCCGACAACGGCTATTACATGGGCGACCGCGGTTTCGCAGGCAAATGGTCGCACTATGAGCCGTCAATTCGCGTGCCCCTGATCGTCTACGATCCTCGCCTTCAGGCAAGTCATCGCGGACGCGTGCTCGATCAGTTCGTGCTGAATGTCGATCTACCTGCTACTTTTCTCGACCTCGCCGGACTACCAGTCCCCAGTCGGTATCAGGGCAAAAGCCTGGTGCCATTGGTCGGCGGAGAAGAGGTTGATTGGCGGCGTGACGTCTTTCTCGAGCATTTGCCTCCGTTCGGTGAACGGATTCCCCAGTGGGAGGGCCTCAAGAACGCCCGCTATAAATACGCACGCTACTTCGAGCCAGATTATGAATTCCTTCATGATTTGCAGCGCGACCCGGATGAATTGCAGAACTTTGCCGGGGACCCGAAGTATGAGCACGTGCTCGGGCAACTACGGCAGAGAACCGGCGCCTTAAGAGCCCAATACGAAGCGGCCGGGGATGGCTGGCGGCCTTAGGCAGGCATTCACGGAAATCGCCTTCGCTGACAAGAGCCTGCGGCGATAGTAGAACGGGACCATTGACCAACAGCCAACTCTACAGCAGTACCAACACCGCTTGCGCGGGAACCGGCAACCTTTGTTAACAACTATCCCCCAAAAGAAGATTAATGAACCTCAATTGAAGTCTACCGCCCTCCCCGCCAACCGCCCCACAAAATTCCACACCGGTGGTCAGTTTCACACACAGCCTAACCAACGGCTGCTAAGTTCCGTTCAGCAGACAACTTGTAAAACCAGGCGTGCCGCAGCGCACCATAAGATCGGGGGGGGAACCAGCTCCAACAACTCGAGGGGGAGTTTGGTTTGAAATGCCACACTCGTTCGCGGCAAAGGGTGGGTGAGAAGTTTTTGCGAAAAGTTTTTTCTCGCGAGTACACCGGCGCGGTCACTACCGCCAGTGCCGCGTGCAATCACACTTCCGACAATCGTTCCGTTGAGTCACCGAACTCCTTCAGGTGGATGTCGTACTTGTCGAGCAGCGACAGGAAGAGGCTACACATCTTGCGGTTGGGCTTGTCGAGGTAGTCCAGTACGCGGCCACCCTGAAGCCGTCCGCCGCCACCACCGACCAGGACGACAGGCAGTTGCGTGGCGTCGTGACCGCCGGTCAGCATGCTCGAGCAGAACAACAGCGTTGAGTTGTCAAGCGCAGTTTGTTCGCCTTCCTGAATCGCCTCCAGCTTGCGAGCAATATAGCTGACTTGTTCTGCGAAGAATTGATTCACTTTCAACCAGTCATCGTCGCCGCGATGCGACAGGTCGTGGTGCCCGATGTCGATATCGAGATGCGGGAACCGCAGGTAGCTGATATCGTTGTTGAACTTCAGTGTGCAGACGCGCGAGGTGTCAGTTTGAAAGGCCAGCACGAGAATGTCACACATCAGCCGCATATGTTCGGCGATGTCCTGCGGAATGCCGTCCGCCGGACGTGGCACGTTTGGCTTATCGAGCGTCGGCCGCCAACCTTGCAACTCGCCCTGTTGGCCGGCATCCTCGATACGTTGTTCGACTTCACGTACCGAGTTGAGGTACTCGTCGAGTTTGCGTTGATCGGTCGAACTAATGTTCTGCCGAAAGCGTTTTCCCGCGGTGAGCACTGCGTCGAGCACGCTCTTGTGCCCGCGCCCAGGTTCATCCTTGAAAAGCCGATCGAACGCGAGGGCGGGATAGAGTTCCAACGGCGTCGGACAGTTCGGAGAACTCCACGAAATGTGCGAGCTATATAACAGCGAATAGTTCTTGTGAATTCCAGGAATCGATTTATCACAGCCGAGAACCAGGCTCGGTACCTTTGTCGATCGACCGTAACGCTGAGCGACGAGCTGGTCGAAGCTGGTGCCGGAACGAATCTGGCCACCCGCTGCAAGAGGCGCTCCGGAAAGCAGATTGCCGGTCTGGGAACTGTGGATATTTCCTTTGAGCGCTTCGGCGTTGTACAACCCGCGGATAAAGAGCATCTTCTCCCGAAAATCGGTCAGCGGCGCGAGCACCCGCCCGAGTTCCATCCCGTTTCCTTCACCCTTCGCCCACCACTCGGTGGGGTGAAAACCATTCCCCGCAAACAGGACTGCCAAACGTCTGGGAGCCTGGCCCGCGGGCTGCGCGATTTGGTCGCCCCACACAGACAACGACTCCATCCACGGCAGCGCCATGGTCACACCCAGGCCGCGCAAAAACGTTCGACGCGAATTGCGATATCTCATTTCCCAGCTCCATTCATTTTGTTTAGCTGGTTGCTGCAGGTGAGATGTATTATATCCGTATGTCCGCCCGTTCTCAATCCAGCCTTCGGCTACGGGTGAAACGACTTTCCTCGAATCATCTGAAATTGCTCGCTCAACACAATCGTCTCCACCGCCACGCCGAAGCGGTACCCGCTCTCTGCCAGCCGCTGCTCGATTTCCATCAGCAAAGGCTCATCGGAGAGCTGCACCGCACGGCCCAGCGAATAGCCCAGCAACTTGCGACAAAACTGCCGCACAATATCGTGCCGGCGATCGCTGAGCAAATATCGACGCAGGCCCTCAATCCCTTCGATGGCCTTGCCGTCGACAAGCGTTGTCCTGGTGTCTGATTTTGTTTCCCGCAACCGGCCGATGCCATCGTACTGTTCCAGGGCAAATCCATAGGGGTCAATTCGCGCATGGCACTTGGCGCACTCTGGTACGGAACTGTGCTGCTCAATCAACTGCCGCGCCGTCAATCCCGCGGGTACACTCTCGGGTAATTGCGGGACATTCGCCGGCGGCTTCGGCAAACGCTCACCCAGCAACGTTTCAGAAACCCAGTTGCCGCGGAGGATCGGGCTGGTGCGCGATGCACCAGACAGCTTGGCCAAGATCGCCGCCATTCCCAGCACGCCACCCCGCCCCAACTGGCCAGCGCCCGCCACCCGCTGCCACTGTGGTCCACTCACGCCGTCGATACCGTAGTGCCTGGCCAACAATTCATTCACGAACAGGTGATCAGCATCGAGCAGGTCCAGGATTGAGCCGTCGTTGCGAAACATATCCTCAAAAAATCGTATCGATTCCTCGTACATTTCCCCCCGCAGTTGGGAAAACTCGGGATACCGTGTCTCGCTCTTTTCGTCATTCTGGTCGAATGCATGGATATCCAGCCATTGGCAGGTGAATTCAGTGGCCAACCGTCGCACGCGTGAGTCGGCCAGCATCCGCCGGGTATGTCTCAGTAGTTCGGCTTCGTTGAACCTGTGTCCGGAGGCAACGCTTTCCTCACCATTGACCGCGGTACTGCCTTGACTTCGGACACGGTTTAAACGACCCCTGTCAGCCGCCGCACGAAGCTCCTCACCTGGCAGCGACGACCAGAGAAAATAGCTCAGCCGGCTGGCAAGTTCCCAATCGGAGACCGCAGCGGGGCCGGTACCCTCCGGAGCATTTTCGAGCCGAAACAAAAACGGCGTGGCCACGAAGATCTGGGCGAGTGTCAACCGAAACGCCTCGTCGTGTGGCAGCTCTTGTTCCCGCAGCTGGCGATACAGCTCACGCAATTCGCTGGCTTCTAACTCGGTCAGCGGGCGGCGATAGGCACGGTTGGAAAATTCGACCAGCGCATCAACATGCCTTGGGTGGGTGTCAACGAGCAGCTTGCGAAACGCAGCAGCTTGCTGGCCAATCGGCGCCTGCAGCGGTTCGATCGCTTTGTAATGCGATACCTTTTCCGGATTGTCACCGCTCATCGTTCTCAACAGGTCCTCCAGCATAACGACACGCATCAACGCACTGTGGCTGACATAGTGCAGCTCTTTCCAGAGCCGGTCGAGCTGAGACTTCTGCGCATCGTCGAGCATCAGCCGTGTGAGATGGTGGTCCTCCCGATAAAACGGCGTGGTCGTGTGGAGTACATCGACAGGCACGATCTGCGTATAACAAGCCGCAGCCGGAAACAGACTGCGGTGCTCGTCCATGGCTGACTGGAGCGCCGCTCGCGCCGCGCTGTTTTCGCCGACAAGAATCGGTCTCGCGATCGAAACGCTGCGATCTTCTGAGAATACCTGGGTCACCGTTGAGTACGTTACGGTAACCTCGCTGGAAAAAAGTCCTGACTCGCTGGCCGGCGCGCCCGCAACCACATCGACTTGCACGCTCCCTTCACGTCCGGTTTCCTGTTCGAGCACCGCAGTTGTGAGCAATTCGCGGTCAGTTGCCAAATGAGCCGGTAGACGAATCGTAATCACCGACGGGGCACGAACACAAAGGGAAGCAGCATCGATCGGCTTGCCGCCAGGGTGCTTGCCGAACATCGCCGGGTCGAGGCCCCACTCGGCTGCCGCGGTCGATTCACTCTCCGACTCGACATTTCTTACATCGCGGAGCAGAATGTCCGCCTGGCCATCTCTTACGAGTCGCGGCTGTTGCCATACAACGTAGTCGTGCTCATTGCCATCTCCTGCATCGGTGACGACAAGCGAGACGACGACGTCCTTTTCCTCTTCGCCTTGCTCCAACGCTGGAAACTTGAAACGTAGCTCCTGGTGTGTCGCCAACGGATCGATGGGTTCGAGCCAGCCAGACGAACTTCCCCGCCTCCCGATCAGTCCGACGGGGCTGAACGTCCACAGCCCCCTTTGCCAGGTCGCAACATCGGCAGCCAGAGCAGCGGCGTCCTGCAGCGTCGCACTCCGCCAACGGGCACGCAAACCGTCCAAAAGAAGCGATGCTTCGGACCCCGAGAGAGTTGACCAAAGAGTACCGAGGTACTTGGAATTGAGCCCGTACTCACCAGCCACCTCTTCAATCGTCTTGTCACCGGCGGTCAGCGCATCGCGGCGGGCGAGCGTGGCGGCAAAATATTTCTGCAGCGGTAAGAGACCAGCATTTCCAAGTCGCGTATCGGTGTGGCCAGTGATGTACCCCACCGACGCGCCAAGTCCCAGATCCTCCGACTCTACGAAACGATGATAAAATTCACGAATTTCCGCCAGAATCTCGTCCGTCCTGGCACGCCGTTGGACGTGAGGTGAGAAGCGAAATCCACCGGGCACGAGCACCGCATGCCGGGCAATCTGGGTGCCGGCGTCGAGATACTTTTTCAACAGGCCCGGCGACATCACCAGCGCGTCCCCCGTGTTGGTGAACCCTTCCCCGGCAGAACTGTCGGCGGGAAATTCGCGCGTCGGATCCAACGCAACACCTGTCAAGTCACGAATCGTGTACGTGTACTCAGCGTTATTGAGCCGCCGCAGCACAACAAGGCCCGGATCGCCGGCGTGGGCGTGGGCTTCGGCATTGAGGTAGCCTCGCACCCAACCGAGAAGCTGCTTTCGATGTTCGGTAGAGAGCTGCTCGCCGTCCTCCGGCGGCATCTCGCCACTGCCAAGCATCTGGTCGACTAGCTGCCAAGCCTGGGGATTGAGCCGCACAATTGGGAAGCTGGCAAACTGCTCGAGATCAAGTTCGCCTTCTTTGTGTTCGGTCGAATGGCATTCCAGACAAAATCGTTTCAGCAGTGGCCGAACATCTCGTTCATACTCTGCACCAAGCGCATCGAATGCGGCGGATTCTTCACCAACCAGGAGGGCAGGACCGCCGAGAACTGCCAGCGCAAGGTAAACCAGTGTCGCGGCCAGGCGGAGCATTACCAAAGGAGGACCATTTTGAATCGACTCTCGGCAGCGCTGATGGCGGTCCTCTCTCTTCTTATTGTAAACGTGCGGTTTCATTCCTGAAGCTCCGCAAAGTTGAAACTGTATGACCCACACGAGATCAATATCTCTTGCCATCTCTTGCCGACATCGGTCGCAATTCGACCTTCAATGTCCGAGACTAATATTATACGCAACCTCACCACTACAACACATCCCGCGAGGGGACCTTTTTTGGAATCCACGCTCGGCACGTTTCGCGAAGTCGGAGAGAGGTGCCTGGCAATTCAAGAAGCATACAAGTATGGAGTTGTATACGCAGTAAAATTTATTCCTGAAGATCTGAAACATCTCACCTACGCTGGTTCAATGGGTATTCAATATTTTTTTGATTTACCAGTTGACCGGATCGTCTACAATGGGCTTCCCCCCTTTAACTGATCCAGGTCTATGAGAGAATCGCATCCGGGCGTAGCCCGGAAAGGATTTCCTCAGATGAAGAAGAACCGACACACGACCAAGCAGATTATTGAGAAGCTTCGTCA
>Ga0310121_10003163_pt1 | contig 15135 bp, 9 predicted proteins | sample CB27_Tmax_986_MG_FD_203504 | JGI IMG/M metagenome (GOLD analysis project Ga0310121, IMG submission 203504) | Marine microbial communities from Western Arctic Ocean, Canada - CB27_Tmax_986 | ecosystem: Environmental > Aquatic > Marine > Oceanic | place: Canada: Western Arctic Ocean | collected...
CCGTATGCGCCAATTGAAGCGCGCCATGGTCGCGGTACATGCGCTGCCAGGGATCGGGGTTTACGTTTTGTGGGATAATCGCTTTGAGGTTTGGGTGCCCGAGCGGTGCCACGAGCCATTGTGTTGTGCCCCAGTAGGATTTGCCGTACATGGCAATCTTTCCATTGCACCATGATTGCCGGCTGATCCAGGTGAGGCTGTCATAGCCGTCCTCGGCGTCGTCGAAGAACCGGCGGTCCATGCCGTGAGCGCCTTGGGAGCCGGAATGCCCCCGTGTCGCCTGGCTGACATAGACATATCCGGCATCGATGAATCGCTGGCCGCTGCGCCCCTCGCCAGCGCGGTATGCCCTTTTGAAGATGACCGGGGCACCTTGCTGCTAATCACTCCTCGGTCTTGGGTCGATAAATGGGCAAGGTGATGTGCGATGCGCTGCTGGCGTCGTGGTGGATGGTGTTCTTCGCCACGCGGGCACGGCGGTCGTTCGGGTCGCCCGTGTTGGGATTGATGTCGAAGTTCGGAAAGTTGCTGCTGCAGATGTAAATCTGTATGCGATGTCCAGCCTGGAAAAGGTTTGCGGTCGGTTCGAGCGGAAACTCCAGCCGGTATGCATTGCCCGTCTCCATGAGAACGGGCTTCTCGAAACCGTCTCGATAGCGGGCCCGCAGGATGCCTTCGGAAACTGGAAACGAGTAACCGTCCGGGTAGTCATCGCTCGGCGGGTAGACGTCCAGCAGTTTCGCATAGAAGTCGGTGTCAGGTGCATCGGAGGAGACCCACAAGTCGACGTCGATATTGCCGGCAACTCGGAGGTCTTCCTCGAGCGGCGGGGTTTGAAAGACCACGACATCGGGTCGTTCGATGATCGGTTGGTCCGGGTAGCCGTGGCCTGGCAGCGTCTCCAGGTCGATCTGGTCACGCGGTCCCATGCCAGCAAAGCCGAATTTTTCTGCTGGCCCATACGCAATGATGCAGCGGCCGTTACTCGAGACGGTGTTGCCGGGATCATAGCAGTACGTTGTGGAGGAAGACTCGGCAGTTGGCTTTCCCCGAGTTAAGCCTCTGTCTGGCGCAAGATAAAACCTTGTCGGATCGATTCCCTTGGGCGGCCACGCATTGCCAGTTATCCAAGTACCGCCGTGGTTGAGCCGGCCATTCTCGCCGCGCCGGCCGTCGCCGCCACCCATCATGAAGAACTTGACTGGTTTCCCAATGTCGGCCGTCGTGTCGCCCTGCATCCACCGGTTAAACCACGCCAGCTCCAGGTGGAGAAAATCGTCGTAGCTGTTAATGCGTTCTCCGTCGTTGCCGAAATTTACGTCACCCAAAGTTCGACGTTTGAGATGCAGATCGAAGCAATCTGTGCAGTCAGGGCGCAGACCGGCGGCGCACGAATCATCGTAGTTGTGCGGAACATTCGGTGGGTGGTGTTACGCGACTTTTCGCTCGAATGACTTGACCACGTGTGGTCAAAATACTGAACCGCTTAGGGTCAAAATACCGAGCCGACCAATTCGGCCTATAAAACGCGAGCATTGCAACGGCTGTACCTGGGAGAATCTAAGAATCAAAAGTGTCGAAATAGCCTGCATTTAACGGTCGGCGGAGTTTTTTGGCCCTACGGCGACGCACTTGCGGTTGGCTGGGAGTCCTCTGTGAACGCTGGTGCGTTTCGTCTGAAGACTAATTCCGAGCGTAGCGCCGCCACTCTAGGATTTGTAGCTGGCGGCAGTTGCTTGTAGTTTGAGCGCGACTCCGTCCAGCCTCGCAAACCTCACTGGCCCACTCTCTACCGATTCAATGCGTCGGCCAATGCGGGTACGTGTACAGCATACCAGATGCTGACATCTCACGCACTCAGCGCCAATCGCCCGAGAGCACAAACGCCGCCCGCAAGCGCGGTGAGGCACGCTTGGATTTGGCTTGCTGGCGAACACAACGAATTCGATTCAATGGGTTGGCCAATGCGGGTATGATGATCGGACTTTAACCAAACAAAGGAACCGACTATGAGTGATGAAACAAAAGTCCTGAGCGTCGGCGCTGGGTTCATGGGAATTCTGCACGCCAAAGCGTACGAGCAGATCGCCGGCGTCCGGAACGTTGGCATCATCACGAGAAATTACAGCAGTTCGGAAAAGCTGGCCGACATCCTGGGCGGCGACATTCCTCGCTTTACCAATTTTGAAGAAGCTCTGGAACAGACGTCACCCGACGCGGTCGCCATCAGCACCTACACCGACTCGCACTATGACTATGTTTCCGCGGCGTTGAATCGCGGTTTACATGTTTTCGTGGAAAAGCCACTCGCGGAAACCATCGATCAGTCGCAGAAGCTCTTCGACTTGGCCAACCGCGTGAACCGCAAGTTGTATGTTGGGTACATCCTCATGACGCATCCGTCGTGGAACAAGTTTACGGATATCGCCCACAAGTTGGGCAAGCCGCTCGCGATGCGGATGAACCTGAACCAACAGACCAAGGGCGACTTCTACGACACGCTGTACAACATCATGCAAGTGCAGTCGCCGATCGTTGACTGCGGAGTTCACTACGTGGACATCATGTACCAGATGGCTAGGTGTCGGCCGGTGAGAGTTCACTCCATCGGCTGCCGCAACTGGGATCTCGTACCCAAGCACATCTGCAACTACGGCCAGCTTCAGGTGGAATTTGAAGACGGCTCGGTAGGCTGGTATGAAGCGGGTTGGGGCCCGATGATGAGCGAAACGGCTTACTTCATCAAAGACATCGTCGGACCGGAAGGCGCGGTCAGCATTTGCCCTGCCAAGGGACGATCCGACGACAAAGACCATCACGTCGAAGCGAACACCATCATCCGGCACTACGCCGAGCAAAAGGACAAGGAATTCATTCGCGAAGACGAGGTGATCCACATCGAGGAGCCCGATCACGACGGACTCGCGTTGCTCGAACAACAAGCCTTCATCGATTGCATTCGCAACGACACGGACATGTCCTCGCACCAAGACCGAGTCATGACCAGCCTACGAATCGTCTTTGCCGCCGATCAATCACAGAAGACCAAGCAAGTCGTCGAGCTTTGACACGCACTCAGCGCCAGTCGCCCGAGAGCCCAAACGCCGCCCACAAGCGCGGTGATGCGGTTATCGGGCTGCGGCGTAAGATGCGACACGGCTTTCTTTGAAGGAGTTACGATCGCGGTCCGCGCGGTTTCAGGATTCCTACCCAAATCTCCAATCAATCCCACCGAATCGATGCTGAATGCGGCCGAGATCTGACTCGTTATCGGCTAGTTTGCTCGGCGTTATCGGGTGTTGAAGCTGCGTTTCAGTTTTTTCACGCTACGCGGTCGGCGGAGTTTTTTGACCCTACGCTAGTCCTTTGAACATCATGTTGTTGGTGGTCGTTGTCTTGTGAGTGGTTCATACGTGAATCTTTCCTTCGGTGGCTCGCGCTTCGGGTCTTTGTGTTTAAATAATCGAGCTAAGAGTCAATTTTGCCCTGAGCTCTTTGGATGTCTATCTTGCCTGCCAGGACGATGGACAACCCGACCCGACAACACTATACAATAATTCTCTGCCGCTGCAGCCTACCTTGACGCCACTTGAATCGTGCCTACAAACGTCATGCGTGCACCGAGTAATGAACTGGAGACCAAATCATGAGACCAATGATCCTGGCACTTGTATTACAGGCCATCGTCACTGGCGCGCTGCATGGACAGCAAGTTACAAACTGGGTCAAAATAACGGATCGCGCCGCTTGGCAAGCACGTGATTCACAGGGCGAGGTTGTTTACAAAGACAAGCTGTGGATCTTCGGTGGCTGGTTTGATTCGTACTCCGTCCCGCCTCGCGATGTATGGAATTCAGCGGATGGGAAGGTGTGGAAACTCGTGCAAGGGACGGCAGCGTGGAAACACAGCGACCTGTCAATGTCCGTGGTTTTCGACGACAAGATGTGGTTCATGGGTGGTTGGTACAATGGCCGACTGGAAGGTCATTCGGCCAGCAATCAAGTTTGGTGGTCCACCGACGGCGCACAATGGGAACGAGCGACGGCCAACGCAGGCTGGACACCCCGTATCGCTGCCGCCGTCGTGGTATTCCACGGCAAGATGTGGCTGCTCGGCGGCACCGAAAACTACTATTTCGGCGACGAGACGAGCTCGAAGAATGATGTCTGGTATTCTTCTGAGGGCCAACAATGGAAGCAGGCCACTGCCAACGCCGGATGGTCACCGCGCGCTTATCATCAGGCGGCGGTATTGAACGACAGGATCTACGTCTTCGGTGGCGGCAACTATGTGCCAGAGTATCATGCCTTGAACGACGTCTGGAGTTCCCACGACGGTGTGCACTGGCAACAGGAAACCGCTGCCGCTCCTTGGCGTCCCCGCTTGTGGTTTTCGTCCGTGGTCTATCGCGATCGCATGTGGATCCTGGGTGGTTGGTCGAACAACCCGTGGAAGAATTGGGGGGACGTTTGGTACTCGCAAGACGGCAAGACCTGGCAGGAACTCACATCCGAAGTGATCTGGAAGGCGCGCCATGAACTCTCCGCTTTCGTGCTGCAGGACAAAATTTGGATTGCCGGTGGTCACGCCGACCCGCTCAACAGCGAAGTCTGGTCGCTGGAACTTCCCCAGGACAGCTTTGAGGACGAATAGCTGGCGTTGAGAAGGGTGAAAACCGTACGATCGCTTCCATCACCAAGAATTGCTTAACTTCTGCATTTCGAATTGTTATTTGAAAGCCCGTTCAAACAACTCAACAAGTGCATCCCAAGCCTCGCCAGGCTGGTAGTACCCTTCACTTATGTTTTTGGGCTGGAGGTCTTGCGTTAGCAGCCTGCGGATTTCATTCTGATGGACGGCGAAAGTGAACATCTTGCTGGTCGAATCGCCCCCCCTGATGACTCCGACGACGTTTCCGTCGACGTCCAACAGTGGAGAGCCGCTGCCACCAGGTCCAGAACTAAGGTCTACCTGGACTTGGCCGCGTTTGCGACTCATGAGATCTCCTAATTGGACGATCGTACCCTCAGAAATGCCGAAGCGCGTCGCCCTTGGAAAGCCGATTGCGAAGACGCGTTCACCCAACGAATGCGATCGATCTGCCAGTGCCAGCGAATCTGGGTGGAACGATGCGGGTACTGGGAGGATAGCCAGATCAGCCCAATCATCTCGAGCCAGCACTTTGTCGATTTTGATTTGCCGCCGCCAGTACGTCTCTACGATCAAATGGTCCGCAGAGTCGATTACATGGTCGTTTGTAACAATCTTGTCACCAGGCTCTAAAAAGAATCCCGTCCCTCGCCCCACCAGGCGACCATCCTGGTAGTTTTTGATGTTCACGACCGAGGCGACGGAATTGTCGTACATTTCCGCTCCCAGCTGACGACTGGCCTGATCGGTCGACCGTAGCAATCCAGGTGCAACTGCCCAGCGTGAAGCCTTCGTCATCGGAAAGCTGGGGGCGTTGGGCTCCATACGGTCGATTCTAGCCAAAGCGATCAATAGGGAAGCTCCCACGGCGCCAAACAGCGCCCACCCGATTCTGGGTCGACTGATAATCCGCACTTTGCGGCAACGGTCCGTGGCGCTGAAGTAGGACCAGGTCCGCCGTCGAACGAATTTTCGCGCTCGGCAGGGTTCCCGGCGAAATATGGCTGAAAAGGACTAGCCGGGCCTGGCCACGATGAACCAGACAGGCTGTCCCTCCGTACGGCCTCAAGATCTCGAATAGACGTTTCACGCGGTCGACAGAGTCGACCTGTACGGCGGACACATCACCCACAATCAGCAGGCTCGCCAGATAGGGCGGAAGATCAATACTGTTCGGATCCCCCGTAATGAGTTGCAATCGACCGGAGTACACCCCGTCCGTTACCAGTCTACGCCGCAGTCGGTCGACTGCAGACGAGTCGTTGCCGACCGCAATTACGTCCAGCTCTGTTCGCTTCAACAATTCCTCAAGGAGACGACCGTCCGAGAGTCCCAGCACCACTGCGAAACCCTCGGCCACGCCCGTCTCTTCGAGGATCGAAGCGGCGATTTCCGCCGCTTTGTCTTGTACTTCAGCCAGCGGTGCTGACTTGAGCGGAATCGAATGGGGCTTTCCGTCAGACTCGCCAAAACAGTACAACGTTCCGTCGGTCGTAGCCACAAAAAGCCGACCGTTGGCCGCCAACAGGCTAGCCGGTTCACTCGCCAATTCCTCTGTCCACACAACAGACGCAGCCTCTGCGGATCCCTTCGGCAGCGACACAGCCACCAAGTTAGTGCCGCTGTGCGAATAGATGCGTTCTCCGGCCCGGATGACGCAGCGCGTGGAAAGCTTCTGTCCGGCGAATTGCGTCGCGAGCTTCCACTTGAGAGGAATGTCCCAGCGGGCCGGCTTCAGTGTCTTGCCGCGCCCCTCCTCCTCATACAGGCTTGTTTTCGCTCCCATAAGGTCATAGGCGAAGACGGTTCCGTCTTCGACGCCATAGGCGATTCCAGCGACAATCGCCGACCGGTAATCGCAGGCCGGATCAAACTTGTATGGATGATATGGCCCCTCAAACAGGTCATAGTCGAGGCTCCATCCCCCCGGTGCGTCTTTACCAGCCGCAGCCCAGCGACTGCCGATCTCACGACCATCTGTAAGGTTGAGGACTCCGGTTGCACCAACCAGAGCGATGTCACCGCTGAGCGTGACCCGACTGTCGCCGTTGCGATATCCCTGAACGAAGTACTGCAGTTCGTCCGACGTCCGATCGAGCCTGGCAGGCATCGAACGACCGTTAGGAACGATTACCAAATCCTTCGTGACCAGAAGATGCCCTTGCGGCGAGATACCACCTTCATGCGTATGGTTGTGGTCAATCCGCAGGTTCTCAATCGCATGGCTTTCTCCATTCGTCCAGATGACTCGACCGGAATCGGCATCGACAGCCCGGACGAAAACACCCATTGTCGGCCAGATACCCGCTCCAAAGTAAACCACGCCGCCGTCAACAACCGGGCCACCTCTGACAGGCCAAAACGAGATCAGCCTCATATTCCCGAGATGCATCCGCTGGCCTCGTTCCGCCGGAGCGCCCGAAACTTTCCAATGCAGAGTCCCGGTTTCGGCGTCCAGACAATAGAGAAACCCGTCGTCCGACCCAAAGTAGACACGCCCATTCGCGACGGCCGGCGCCAACCTCACCGGACCGTCCGAATAGAAACGCCAATTTTCCGATCCCGTCACGGCGTCAAATGCCGCCAGGCTGCCATCGACCATGGAGCCCACGAAAAGCTGGTTGTCCACTGCGACCGGTTCATACGACGCATCAAAATGAAGCCGCGATTCATTCGGCCATGCCGCCTTCGGTTCCGACAGCTGCCGTGACCACTGCAAAGACAAAGTCTCCGGCAGTGCCTCGGGCGACGCACCATTGCGCGCTACTCCGTATCGCCACATCGGCCAGTCGGCTGCCGAGAGTGAAATTCCTGCAGAAGACACCGCAGCAGCGGCTAAACACGCCCGAATCAAATAGCGAATTCTTTTTGCCACACTAATCCTTTTCGACGTCGCTGTGGGGAATGGTGAGATAGATCGGGTTGGACGCATAATTGGTGGAAATCGAGAACGAGATCGCCACTTGTGCCATCACAGCAATTGGAAATCGTTCGACCGGTTTGGGCGCCTCTTCTCCCGTAGCAGCTTCGAGAACGATGGTGCCTTCGGATACGTCGCTAGTCAGATGAGCCTTGCTTTCGGTGGACACGGTCACCCCTGGAGGCAGTTGGTCGGACAAAACAGATGTGGAATACATGTAAGCCATCGCCAATGTGATCGGCCCGGTGAACTTTTCGTTTCGCTGGACACGGACGGCGATTTCTACTTTCTCTCCAGGACGCAGCGTGATTTCACTGGGAGTTGCGTCGAGTTTGTCCAGGTCAAGCGGATCAGTCACGCCAACAATCTGAGTGTTAATCAGCCAGTTGTTTTGGGCACCCCCTGATGCTTGCAACTCGCAGGTAACCCGACCGTAGCGGACAATCTCCCGGGGCGTGCCATCGAGATCAGGAATCTCTGCCTTTCCGAAGACGCGAACCAAGCTGGCATCCACCTTGGCGTCCGGTTGCGATTCCAGGATCAAAGCACAATGATCCATACCGGTCGGAATGGTGACCGGCGTAAAACTCACCCCTTCTGGAAGTCCCTCAATCTGCATTTCGACCGGCCCAGTGAAACCGTTCAGACGATTGATCCTGGCAAACCAGATCATCCGGGTACCCGGTGCGATTAAAGCGTAGTAATACCTTCCGTGAACTTCGAAGTCCGGGCCGCTCGGTTCCGCGCGCAGGTAGTATAGAAACCGCTCTCCGGCCCGATCGTGCAAGTCGCGCACGGAAATAAAAAATTTGTCGTCGGAAGGAGCTTTGAAGTACAGTGTCGCATCTTTAGTTTGTTGTCCGTCATCGGCCTCGGCAATTTGGTTGCCGGCAGAGTCATGGATACAAATAATACTGTCCAGCGCCAGATTGCGGCGATCAGACTCGATTTCAAACAAATAATATCTGTCCGCTATCGCATCAAAGGAATAAAAGTGGACCTGGCCCGGTTCTGAGAACCGCCCGCTGACTCCGACAGGCAGTTCGAGGGGCATAGCGTTTGAAATTGAATAATTACCGTTTGGTGTGACAAGCTGGGGGAAAGGGCTTATCAGCAACTGCACGGGATTGGTTTGCCCCACTGGAGTTTCGATCGAAATATCTCTCCAACCGCATACGTCCTGATCCATTGAGCTCAATTTCGTCTTTTGAAGGCCAGCTAAATTATGTCCAATGACTCCCGCCTCATTGGCCATTCCCCTTTGAATGGCCATTGGAAAGACCGCGTGCGCAAACGGTTTATCGGTGATCTCGATACAGTAGACGTATTTTTCGTTGCCCACATAACGTGCATCGCGAACTTCCAACAAATAATCACCGTCTTCCGGAAATTTATAGGCAAAGAAAGAATCGCCGCCGAAGAAGTTATCGTTCTGAGCCACGACTTGCCCTCTGGAATCGTAAAGCGTCAGAATTGCATCCATTAGGTAAATTACGCTGCCGCCACCGCCACCGGACTGCATGCTGTGAACGGCCTCGGTGACCCGCTGTGCATAAACATTAAACGTGATTTCCTGACCGGTGGAGCCAGATATCTCGTAGTAATCAACGTCTTCGGCACGCTCGCACATACCGCATATGGCCACCGGAAAGGACACCTTCTGGGCGGTCGCCAACGTGCCGTTTTCTGTCTTCTCTTCGTTGACCACCGGATAATCGGTCACGAGCAAATGTGTTGCGCTGGAAACTGCCGTCTTGGAGGCAACACGAAGTTCGTAGAGGCCTAGCGGCTGATTGCCGGGAACGTCTGCTTCGAATCGGAACGGTGTTCCCGGCGTGCCTCTTCCCTTATGCACTGCAGCAATCGGCTCTGTCTCCAACAAAACCATCGAGATGCCGGGCCGGTCGAACAACACCTTGTAGGCGCCATCGAGAGTAAAGTTCGATCGAATGTTGATCGTCGATTTCTGGCCTCGCTGAACGGCGACCGGCGTCGTGGACCCCAACTGGCGGAAACCGATTGGCGATTCCGCACGAACCGATACAAGCAAGAGGGATAAGGCTGCAACAGCACGTAGAGAGTGGCGGAACTTCATAGCACGCGCTTTCCAACGCAGCGGCAGCTTTCTACCACGCCCCGGCGGCAGGAAACGACCGCCACGAAAGCCTAACCCATCAATTCTTTTACGACTTGGCCTTCGCACAGCATCATGGGGCGTCCATCGGGTGCCAAATGCAGTGTATCAAGGGGGATCCCGAGTTTCGCGAAAATCGTCGCGGCCACGTCTTGCGAGTAGTATTCTTTATCGATAGGTCGCGCGCCCGTCTCGTCTGTGTTGCCCACGACGACTCCACCGGGAGTTCCCGCGCCGGCAAAACAGAGAATACTGGCGCTTGCCCAATGGTCCCGGCCGGCGGCCGAATTGATAAGCGGCGTGCGGCCGAAATCGGTCATCCACACCACCAGCGTGGTTTCCAACATGCCGCGCAGTTTGAGGTCGCGAATCAACGCCGGGAAAGCCTGATCCAAAGGCGGCAGCAAACGTCTTAAATTATCGAAGTTTTTCGTGTGCGTGTCCCAACCCGGACTGCTCACAGTCACAAAGCGTGTCCCCGCCTCGATCAAACGACGGGCCAATAGACAACCCTGGCCCAGATTTGTTCTACCGTAAGCATCTCGCAACTGCGACGGCTCCACCTCCAACTCAAACGCTTTTTGCGTATCGGGCGAGGTGATCATACTGAAGGCATTCTGGTAATAGGCGTCCATTGCCTGCAACACATCGGACCGCTTCTCCAGATTCCGTCCAAAAGCATCGATGGCATTCAGTGCTTGCCGTCTCCGGTCAACACGCGCGAAGCTGACGGCGTCCGGCAGCATTATGTCTCGCACCTTAAAATCCTTGCCGTTCGGATTGCCAGGAAGCTCAAATGGGTCATAGGTAATGCCAAGAAAACCGGCCAACCCGCCCCCGAATTTTCTATCGACATGGCTGCCGACTTGGATAAACGGCGGCATCTTCCCACGCTGCCCCTTTTCTTTGGAAACGACAGAACCGAAGCAGGGATACGTGACGGATGGATTGAGCGGCTTGCCCGACATCATGATTGCCTCGGCCATGGCGTGACCGGCATTTCGAGGATTCAGATTTCGCATGACCGCAAAGTCGGGCAACGCCTTTGCAAAGTGCGGCATTTGATCCGTAAACTGAATACCGGGTACGGCCGTGCTGATTACGTCGAATTCTCCCCGGACCTCGGCTTTGGCGTCGGGCTTCGGATCGAGTGTGTCGTGATGGCTCGTCCCGCCGCGTGTCCAGATAAGGATGCAGTTGGTTTCTTCAACCATTGCCGTACGGTTGCTACTGGCGGCGGTCGCTTGAGCACGCAACAGCATGTCAAGAGAAAGTCCCAAACCGGCGAGAGATCCGACCTGGAGCATGAAGTCACGACGGTTGGTCGACTCACAATTTCGACTACGCTGGGGGAACAGGTTCAACACGTCGGGTTTTCTCCCTGGCAAGGAACTCGAAAGGCGCACACACCGAGCGGGCACATAAAAGGCAGGCTAGCATGATGAAGCGACACATATCTTGGCGTTAAGTGAGTCTTGCGTCAAGCAAAGCCGGTCGACAACAATAGAAGGGAAAGAAGTTCAACTGTGGCGGGGACAAAAGGGCACCACCCCAAAAAGCGCCCCGGTCCAGAGGCTATTACCCAATCCATTCTGCTCTAGAAATTGCTCGTCACATGACCAACAATCATTCTCACTCATGGCATAATATTATCCAAGAATGGCTCGTCTGATTTCTAAACACATTCCTACGTCTGCCTCCCGTCACCCTGCCGTCTTCCAGACGGAGAGGAAGAAGGTATGCCTCACCCTGTCCTCTGCCAAGTGGAACGATTTTGTCGCACAGATGTCGCACAACACAGTATGGCGGTTCGTGCCGATGCTGATCCTTTCCATTTTTGCGGTTCATCTTGGTTCCAATCGTGTTCGGGCAGATGAGACCGAATCGATATCTGTTGTTCCAATGCATGCGGAGCTGAACGGAAACCTGTCGCGATTACAGCTGCTGGTGACCGGAACAACACCCGCGGGAGATCAATTCGACCTGACGAAGAACGTCGACTACGAAAACCTTGCAGCCGGCGTTGTGGCCGTTAGCAAAACGGGAAAAGTGGTTCCACTTTCACCGGGTGATGGTCGAATCCGTATTCGACACGGTCGATTTACGGCTGACGTTACCGTTACCGTCGCCGGTATTTTGCCACAAGCCGAAGCCAGTTTTCGCGCGGACGTAATACCGATTCTCACCCGAGCTGGCTGTAACCAGGGCGCGTGTCACGGGGCTCAGTATGGCAAGGGGGGCTTTAAGCTGTCGCTGCTGGGTTTCGCGCCGGAGCAAGACTATCCGCAACTTGTGCGCGATTTAAAAGGAAGGCGAGTCTCGCTGATCAGGCCCGACGACAGCCTTTTTTTGCAAAAAGCGACGATGCAACTTGCACACGGAGGCGGCAAACGCTTTCGGACCGATTCTTATGATTATCAGGTGTTGAAGGCATGGCTGGCCTACGGCGCACCGGAGGAACACGCCGAAGAAGCGGAAATCGTCGATCTGTCCATCTCGCCGGCAGAGCGAACCTACCGGAAAATCGGCCAGCAGCAGCAGTTGCGGGTCGTAGCCCATTACAACGACGGCCGGACGCGCGACGTAACTTTGACAGCCAAATACGACAACCTGCGGGAAGGTGTGGCCACAGTCGATTCGGATGGAATCGTAACGGTTGTCGGTCACGGGCAGGCTGCCGTGATGGTTCGTTTCCAAGGACAAGCAAAGGTTTCAAATGTTATTTCGCCTTACCGTGAGAATGTTGACTTGGCTGATTTCGAGCCAAGAAACTACATCGACACCAAGACCAAGTCGCTGTGGAACCGACTGGGAGTGAGACCTGCGGGACTTTCATCGGACGCAGAGTTTATGCGCCGCGCGTTTCTCGACTCGATTGGTACGCTCCCCCATCCAGATCGCGTCGAAGAATTCTTGAAGTCCTCCAAACCGAACAAGCGAGATGCGCTGATTGACGAACTGTTAGGACTGACGGGTGACGCGAATCGCGACGTCTATGTAAATGAGTGGAGCGCCTACTGGGCACTTAAATGGGGCGACTTGCTGCGCAATAACAGGGACGGAATCGGCAGCACGGGCGGCATGTGGGCATTTTATAACTGGATACGGAAATCGCTACGAGACAACATGCCGATCGATCAGTTCGTTCACCGAATCATTACCGCGCAGGGATCGACACTGAAGAACGGGCCGGTCAACTACTACATGATTGCCGAGAAACCGACCGACCTGGCAGAAACAACCGCTCAAGTGTTTTTGGGAGTCAGGCTGCAATGCGCCCGTTGCCATCACCACCCCTACGAAGTCTACTCCCAAGCCGATTACTATGGCTTGGCCGCCTTTTTCACACGTGTCGGAACCAAACGCAGCACTGCGTTTGGCGTCATGGGTGGCGACACCGTTGTAAAGCTGAATCCGACCGGATCCATCAGCCATCCACGAACCGAAAAAGTGATGGAACCTACCCCGCTGAATGACAAACCGGTTGAAACGGCGGGCATCCGCGATTTGAGACAGCCACTGGCTGATTGGATCACCGCCGCAGATAACGACTTATTCGCCCGGAATGTTGTCAATCGTATCTGGGGCTATTTTCTGGGTTCCGGACTGGTCGAACCGATTGATGACATACGGGCTACAAATCCACCATCGAATCCTGGACTACTCGACGCCTTGGCCGATGATTTCGTCGCCAACGGTTTCGATTTGCGTAAGTTGATGCGTGTTATTATGACGTCGCGGGTCTACCAGCTTAGCTCCACACCGCTACAGGAAAACGCCGGCGATTCCAGATTGTATCTACACTACAACGTAAAACGACTACCGGCTGAGGTCCTGCTCGATGCAATCGATTTTTCAACGGGAACACAAGAGCGTTTCGACGGCGTACCGCTGGGAACACGCGCAATTGAACTACCCGACCCTAATTTCAACTCCTATTTCCTCGACACGCTAGGACGACCAAAACGCGTTATTGCCTGTGAATGCGAACGAACGGCAACACCCAATTTCGCTCAAGTCCTGCACATTGCCAACGGAGAACTGATCGATCGCAAGCTTCGCGACAAGAACGGGCGAATTTCAAATTTGATCGACCGCAAGCCAGGCGACGAGCAAGTGGTACGTGAGCTTTTCCTGGCCACAGTCAGCCGACCCGCGACCAGTCGGGAAATCGTCGATTGCCGTCAGATCATCGAGCGAGCCGACAACTATCGCGAAGGCCTGGAGGATCTTCTTTGGGCGCTGATCAATTCGCGCGAATTCCTGTTCAACCACTGACCTCCGGCGGAATTACGCGAAAATCTCATTAATAATCCGCGCGGAAGAAACGCCCGTCAGCCGCTCCTGCAAACCGTTGCGTTCGTAAAACAACTCCTCGTGATGCAATCCGAGCAAATGCAGAAGCGTTGCGTGCCAGTCGGTCACGCTCACCCGATCTTTGACGGCTGCGAAACCCAACTCGTCGGTCTCGCCCATTACAAATCCTCTTTTTACGGGCCCACCGGCCAACCAGGTTACGATGGCATTCTTGTTGTGGTCGCGTCCAGATTTCTTGGGATCTTTGTCGTCGCTCAGCTGAGCAATCGGTAGACGGCCAATTTCCCCCCCCCAAACGACGAGTGTCTCGTCCAGTAATCCACGCTGCTGGAGATCTTCCAGCAAACCGGCAACCGGCTTGTCCGTACGCTCGCAAGTACTGGGCAGTGTTGTGCCAATGTTTTCGTGGTTGTCCCAGATTTGGCTGTTGATGAACAATTGGACGAACCGGACTCCTCGTTCGATCAGCCGGCGGGCAATCAAACAACGCCGGCCATACGACTCTGTGGCTTTATCATTAATGCCGTACAATTCCAGTGTGGCGGCCGTTTCCTGTGTCAGGTCCAGCGCATCAGTGGCGCTAAGCTGCATGCGAGCGGCCAGCTGATACGTCGCGATACGTGCGTCCAATTGAGGTCGAACGGGCCGTTCTCGCTGGTGAATGCGATCCAATCGAGCGATCAGTTCGCGTTCGATGCGCGTCACGCCCTCGGGCGCATCGAACTCGGGCGTCAGATTCAAAACCGGCTGCCCCTTCGCTCGAAATCGCGTCCCTTGATAAATGGGAGGCAAATAGCCTGCCTGCCAGTTATTGATGCCGTTGACGGGCAAGCCCAAGGGATCGTCTAGTACGACGTAGGCCGGCAAATCCTGATTCTCCGATCCCAGGCCGTACGTAACCCAAGCCCCCAACGAAGGTCGCCCTGGGAATTCGCTACCCGAATGGATTTTGTACAGCGCCGACTGATAGCGATTTTAATACTCATCGGGGTATCCTCTCAACCGCAAGCGGCAGCAGATTGCGCTGCAATCCGGATGGATTGTGCGAGCGAGGGCATTTCAAGGGCGCCGCTGAGGCGGTCGCGGAGATAGGCGAAGGCGCTTATGCCCAGC
>Ga0310121_10003165_pt1 | contig 15113 bp, 13 predicted proteins | sample CB27_Tmax_986_MG_FD_203504 | JGI IMG/M metagenome (GOLD analysis project Ga0310121, IMG submission 203504) | Marine microbial communities from Western Arctic Ocean, Canada - CB27_Tmax_986 | ecosystem: Environmental > Aquatic > Marine > Oceanic | place: Canada: Western Arctic Ocean | collected...
CCAGCAAACCACGAATGGGCTCCCATACCTCGCGACACTCGCAACGCGGGCAAGAAACTCCTTGCGGCCAACGCAACTGCAGAAGATACTCCCGGCAAGCAGCTTCGGACGAGAACCGCACCTCGAACTCACCGAGTGTCTTCGGGTAGTCTTCCATACCCCAAGACACGACACCTTGGGGTTACTTGAGGCAACTGAATACCCACAATTCTGGTAATTCACCCTTAGGTCGCGACAAGAGTTTGGGTAGTCTAGTTATAGCCTTGGTGAATTGGGTTGATCCTGGCGGCAAACGGCTCCCGTTCGACGCGCTGTTCGGAGACTAGAGACGTGCGACGTTCCGACGTGCGACGGATTCGTCTACTATTCGCGAGATAGGCTCCCCTTTTTGATTTGGAAGCCCGCGCTTTCGTCTTTATCGTCATGGAATAGGTCGCGAAATCCTCAAGGAAAGACTGGAGTGATCAATGCATGGCTGCAACCTGACTCGATTGTGGATGTTCCTGGATCCGGCCAAACTTTTGATACTCGGCGTAGCCTTCCTGTCGGCAGGACAGCACACAGTGCTGGCGCAGAGCCAACCTGATCCTGACAACCTCGTCATCTCGGTGCCCATGTTCTTTGAGATGCAGCTGAAGGCTGACAATGTGGCAGTTCCGCTGGGTCCGGATCTGGACCCAGTTTTGTCGCGGATTTTGATACATGCCCGCGGAAACGGTTTCGAGGACATCACTTGCTCCCTTGGTTCGGGCGCGCAAAGTGCTCCGCTCGGAGAACGACCGGCTGAGGTAGCAGACGGGGAGGGGTTAGAGGTAGAGGAATTCTTTGATATTACGTACCAGATTGAGTTCATCAACATGGATCCCGACAAAAAATACGACCCCCAGTTCTCGCCAGATCAGGGGCGCATCAGACTACGCTTGCCCCGAGACCAGAGCTCGAGGATCGAAGCGCGCGGCACTTGTATCGCCGACACTTCTCTTCCAAACTTCGGTTGTGTTACACAGCTGGTTGACCCTCGCGATCCACAGTTGACTGGCGCGAATGCTCCTCCCTGGATCCGCAACAATAGGTTTCCTTTAGGGGCAGGAGGCACTCTGTCCCTTCCGGACACGAGCCTGGTATCCACTTTCACGGAGCAGATCCCACTGGGCGGAAACTCCATATTTTCCGATGGCTTCGAATCCGGCGATACGAGTGCCTGGGTTGTGAGTCGCGCTGAGTCGATCGCCTCATCCGCTCAATCCGCCACAACGAGTTTCTTTATGGTCGCCACGGGGGGAAAGCTCGAGATTCCGGAAAGAGTGGTGGAGCCAGGCAGCAAGCTTGTCACTATTTTTCTTTGATTGGGGAGGGTTCGACGGCCAATCGAGAGTTTTAGACGACAATGATTTTTGCCAACACGGGTGGCCAGAGCGGTCTTCAGATCGAATTTTTCAGCGTTACCGGAGAGCCACTGCCGGTTACCATTGTGGGCCCGCCATCTCTCCCGGCCCAGGCGGCACCGATGACGGTCTTTGAGACGACCCTGGCGCCGGGTCAGGCCCTCTCACTCCAGACCGCCGGACTCCAAGATCTACAGGTTGGTTACGCTCGCTTCCTGGCCCGACCGTCAGTGGGAGCCACCTCGGTTTTCACCTGCTCCAACACCTCGACTGGAGCCACTCTTTATGATGCAGGTGTCCCGTCCATCACGAGGTCTCTGAGAAAGTTCAGCATCTTTCTGGATTCCCTTGGAGTCAGGGATACCGGGCTGGCGATGGTGAGGGCGAGGCAAAGCGGCAATGGCATTGTGACCCGGAGGACCGCGGACAACGTCAGGCTTCGCCTGTTCGACACCGCATCCAACCCGATCGTCACCACTACCCTCTTGTTGCCAGAGGGTGCTCAGGTTTCCCGCTTTATCTGGGAGTACTTCGAAGATCAGCCTGAGGTCGCCGCTCAGGCTCGGGAGATGCAGGGTGTCGTGGTCGTGGACAGTCAAGACCGTCTCGCTGCAGTCACACTGAGGCTGACCGATGATCCCGAGGATCCGACACTCACGGCCTTCCCCGTTATCGAAGGTGGGGCTGAGCCCAGCATGGTGGAAGCGCTTAGGCGGGGAAGAGTGGGGAGTCGGTGAAAGGTTGACCACGGACTTCGAGGAACCTTCCGTTTACGAGTTGTCGAACAGCGTCCTCCACTGGTCCGAAGAACTCAAGCGACTGATGCCGACAGGGGAGTGTATCCGGGGGGGGCTTCTAACATTTCTGAACAAGCTGCGCCACAATGAGCGCCTGTTCGGGGATCACGCAGGTACCGCCTCTTTCCTGCCGTCGCGCTTCTGGCGTTTCCGTTGTTTTGGGTCTAGTTCAATCTTGCGCATGCGGATGGCGACCGGCGTCACCTCTACCAACTCATCGTCGTCAATGTATTCAAGGGCTTCTTCGAGGGAGTAGGTCCGGGCGCTCAGCAGCCGAACCGAGAAATCCTTGTTTGACGACCGCATGTTGGTCAGGTGTTTGGCCTTGGAAACATTCACGTCGATGTCGCTCTCATGGCAGTGCTCGCCCACGATCTGGCCGGGGTAGATGTTTTCGCCAGGCTTGACTACGAACCTACCGCGGTCTTGCAGGTTGAACAGCGCGTATTCGGTGACCCTGCCCGGATCGGAAGCGACACAGACTCCCCGACTGCGGTGCCGAATCTCGCCGCGGAAGGGTTCATACCCATCGAAGATGTGAGTGAAGGTCGCCGTTCCCTTGGTGCTGTTGAGGAGTTGGTTGCGCAACCCGATCAGGCCCCGGGACGGGCACTTGAATTCGAGGTGGGCAGCCTGACCGCGGGCGGCCATGCTTTCAAGGATCCCCCGCCTCTGACCCAACAATTCGATGACACGGCCTGCGTACTCTTCTTGGCAGTCGACCACTACCTGTTCCACCGGTTCGCAGGTCTTGCCCTCGATCGTTTTCATGATCACATTGGGCTTGGAGACGGCCAGCTCATAGCCTTCCCGGCGCATGGTTTCGATCAGGATGCTCAGGTGTAAAAGACCGCGGCCGGACACTTTCCAGCTGTCGGCCAGTCCGGTGTCCTCGACTGAAAGTGCGATGTTGGAGCGCAGCTCCCGCTCCAGGCGTTGGCTCAACTGGCGGCTGGTGACGTACTTGCCCTCCTTACCCGCGAAGGGCGAAGTGTTGACCAGGAAATTCATGCTGATGGTCGGCTCTTCAACGGCGATCCGAACCATCGGTTTTGGTTGGTCCGAATCCGTCAAGGTATCGCCTATCGCGATGTCTTCCAGGCCGGTCACGACGGCGATGTCGCCGGATTCCACCCGGTCTCGCGCCGATTTTCCCAGACCTTCGAACACTTCCAACTTGACGATTTTTCCTGTATGGCTGTCCGGAGTACCCTTGTCCAGCCACACGGTTTGTCCGCTTTTTAGGTGCCCGTTGTAGATCCGGCCGATGCCCATCCGTCCCACGAAATCGTTGTAGGCGATGTTGGTCACCTGCATCTGCAATATGGCCTCGCTGTCACCGCTGGGAGGGGGAATGGCTTGGACGATGGTATCGAACAGCGGTACCAGTGTGCCTCCATCCACATGGGGCTCGAGGGACGCATATCCCCCTCGGCCGGAGGCATACAGGACTGGGAAATCTAGCTGACTGTCTTCCGCATCCAGGTCGATGAAGAGATCCAGGATTTCATCCAACACGGCGGTGGCGCGTTGGTCGGGCCGGTCGATCTTGTTGATCACGACAATCGGGATCAGCCCGTGTTCCAGCGCCTTACGCAGCACAAATCGGGTCTGGGGCATGGGCCCTTCAAACGCGTCCACCAGCAATAGGACACCATCGGCCATGCTGAGCACGCGTTCGACCTCGCCGCCGAAATCCGCGTGCCCGGGTGTATCGATGATGTTGATCTTGGTGTCGCGGTAGATCAGCGCGCAATTCTTGGCCAGAATCGTGATCCCGCGTTCCCGCTCCAGATCCTCGGAATCCATGATGCAGTCCTGCATGACCTGGTTGCTGCGAAACAGGCCACTTTGCCGCAGCATCCCGTCCACCAGGGTAGTCTTGCCATGATCCACGTGTGCGATCAGGGCGATGTTACGGATGGGCATGGAATTGGTCATGGTTGGTTCGCCAAAGGTGTCGTGCGTTTTTTGCCGTCCGCCCAAGCGAACGGCCCGTGGGCAGCGTGTCCCCGCCTTCTAGCAAAAGCTGATGTCTTTCGGCCTCGCGGGTTATACGCGGTCTGGATTCGGAACTTACTTGTATCTTCTCTCTTGCTGCTTGGCTCTTTGTCCTGGTCCTACTTGCTATTCCTGAAAGATCGGAGGCACCTCACCGCTACGTCTATTTCATCAGTAGTTAGTTTACCCTCAAACTGCGGCATCTGCGCTTTACCTTTCAAAATAGATTCGGTCAGGTCCGCATCGCTTCGCTCATCTTGCCACTCCGAGCTAGTCCAGTCGGGGGTTCCAGGTCCTTCACCGTATCCCTAGCTGGCCCAACAACCAACAACTCGAAAGTCCACTTATGCATGAGAAACCTCCTTGGGAGCCGTTTGACCCACCATCGAGACAGATACAAACGACATCACAGAGAGCCTGGGCTCGCCAACTCCGGTTGGCTTTGTCCAGGATAGCGATACGAAAACGAGAATGGGATGAGAGCCGGGTTCCATCTGGCTACTGCACAGAAAATTGCTCCCCTACAGGAACCCTCGCGTTCTTTAGCGCCACTCTAAAACTCTTCTGCAATCATCCGCCGCCGCCCAGGTCCCTGTCCAGTTCTCATCAAATTCTAATGTTTACGTTCCTACACTCAGGTTGCTTGTCGAGTCGCTGTCCCCTGGGCTGCTTCGGAGAAGGATCCCGATCTGCAACCGCATGCCTCAGAGGACGGTTGGCTCCAGTTGGTCAGCGGCGCCGGTTGCAAGGTGGGAGCGGTATACTGGGTCGATTCGACGCTCTATGCTGCAGCTGCGGCAGGGTTTGCCTCGGTTGTATTGAACCCTGAAAAGATGTCTATACAAATTGCGGCCGTGCACGATCAATAGGATTGACCGTCCATTGGGATGTTATTGACGCAAAGTCCATTCGCACCGATCGCCAGAAGCTGCGTTTGATTCTGACCAGTCTTTTTGACAACGCTGTGTCCTACACCGGCTCAGAGGGCAAGATCACAATCGAGGCAAAATCAGAAGAAGGCCAGGAGTACATCACTGTCCGCAACACCGGGACCCAACTCCCTGCGGGGGGCGTCAGACATGTCTTTGAACGTTTCTGGCTAGGCGATGCCTCCCGGGGAGAGACCGGAAGGCACGCAGGATTGGGACTCTCACTCTGCAAGACGCTGGCGGGTGTACTTGGATACAGCATTGCCGCGTCGGCGAATGGTGGCGAGTTCTCTGTCTCCCTACGTTTTACTGATTACGAGGTTAGCTCACAGGAGCCTATTGCAAATCCCCGAAACAGCTTAGAGTCTGCGCAAGAATAACTTGGTAGAATTGGCGCTCAGATTTGCGCCAGATTTGGCCGCGAACGATTGAGCGAAACCGCAGGCGTAGCCGGGTCTACGTTGAGGATTTCGCGATTGAGAAGCGGCCGAAGATGGTGGGAAGATGAGATGCCAAAATGCCAAGTTATTTTTGCGCAGACCCTTAGTGACTTTCGTGCATCTGCAAGACTCAGGAACGAACCTCAAGGAAAAACTTTCAGATCCAAGGGGTCTGCATTGATGAGTTGGCGAACTCTTCCGCTGCGATGGTTCGCTCTCTTGTCGCGGAAGGGCTCGTGACGGGAAGCGAAGATTCGATCGAGAAAGCAATTCTCGGCTTGGTCAGGGAGCAGTTGTCCGCACCCTTGGGAGGACAGTTAACAGCCGAGACCGACCTGATCACGGAGGGAATCATCGACTCCCTGAGTGTTCTTCTTCTATTGCGGAAGCTGATTGAACACGTCGACCTCTCCATGGATCTTTCGCACTTGAAGTGGGCTGATTTTGAGACAGTGCAGACCATGACGAACTTAGTACTGTTCTCCAGACTCGAGAACCGCGCCAACGACTAATCCGGCCGCTTCCACCACCGCGAGTTACTTGCCGAAGGATCCCAGGTGATTGGCGAGCTGATCCAGAAGCAAGCTACACCCAAGTGGCGCGTACGGACCTGCTGAATACCCGTCCTACAAGTCAGGGTTTGAAGCGGCCACCGATAATGGGGTGCAATCGTCTTTGACCCTCACGTAACATGTACGGTGAGGAGTTGCTATCGGTGTCACATGAAATATCGCTCGGGGTCGTTGATCAGTCGGTGCTGCGTAAGGGCGCCAAGGCCTCCGAGGCACTCGCCGAGACGGTCCAGTTGGCGCAGGCCGTCGAGCATTTCGGCTACGCTCGGTACTGGGTGGCCGAGCACCATAACTCGACCTCCTTCACGGGTAACGCCCCGGAGATTCTGGTAGGTCAGATAGCCGCCAACACGTCGTCGATACGGGTAGGTAGCGGCGGCGTGATGCTTCCCCACTACTCCGCTCTCAAGGTAGCCGAGCAGTTTCGAATGCTGGACGCTTTCCATCCCGGCCGAATCGAGTTGGGGATCGGCCGTGCTCCGGGGAGCGATCAGCTCACAGCCGGCGCCCTGGCGTTTCCCCGGTCGCCGATCGACATCAATCGGTTCCCACAGATGGTCGCCGACCTCCTCGGCTTCCTGAACGGTCAGGTGGAGAATGATCATCCCTTCGCAGGGATCAAGGTCCAGGCGGGTCCGCAGCCCGAGTGCGTGCCGGATGTATGGGTTCTGGGCTCCAGCGATTTCAGCGCTCGACTTGCTGCAATGTTGGGGCTGCCATTCTCTTTTGCGGATTTCTTCGGTAACACTGGAGCCCATGGTCCCCTGGTCGCCGATCTGTATCGCGAGCAGTTCAAACCGTCTGAGTACCTTGCGGAGCCGAGAATGAACGTTGCGGTCCAGGCTCTGTGCGCTCCGACGGAGAAGGAGGCTCAGTTCCTGGCGTCCAGTAGAAATCTCAACAAAGTAGCACAACATCTGGGCCTCAAGGAGGGGCTCCTTTCTCCCGAGGAGGCCTCGCAATACAAACTTCCTGCGGTCGCCCAACAGTACATCGAGAGCCTCAAGCCGTCATACGTCGACGGCGACCCCGGTCAGATTCGCGAGAAGATCCTCGAGTTGGCCGGGCGCTACGGCACCAATGAAGTCAGTGTCGTTACCACTTGCTACTCCTACGAGCACCGCGAGCGTTCATACGGCCTCATAGCGGAAGCGTTTGGGGTGTGCGAAGATCCCACGGACACGGCGCCGCAATAGACTGGCGATGAGAAACGCGGCCAAGCCCTGGGTGGCGAGTCATAACCGGAAGTCCTCCGGAGAGAAGTAGACCCCGTAGAGATGAGAACCAGGTGGTGGATCGCCTCGGTTACTGTAGTCCACCATGAAAATACCTCCCGCCTCCAGCTCCACCCAGGAGGAGTAGCCATTGTCAGGACGATGTCCGGCAGAAGGGGGATTGGCGTGGAGTTCCAGCATGTGGTCCAGCTGGTACTGGTCTGGATGCTCACCCTGCTGGGCCTGCCACTCCCAGCGGTGATCCGGCTCGGTCTCATTGGTGACCTGGTAGGCAAGACGGCGCCACCAGCTCTTCCCTGATCCCTTTGCCGCCTGCCCGAACCAGGTCTCCTGCAGGGGGAAGCCGTTGTACAGGGCCCTGCTCAGGACGACCTTCCCATCCACCTCGACGGTGAACAATCCCTTCCGGGCCCGGAGCTGGACGCTTCGTGGCTTCGTCATATCCACCCTATGAATCAGGTCGATCCTCTCGCCGCTGGCCCGGTCCCGACCCAGATCCCGCTTGGGCGCATAGAGCCAGAGGCCGTTGCTACAAACGTCCAGTCGCCTTTCCAGGCGACCGATCTCCAGAGAGGCGATGGGCTGATCGGCAGGCCCTGCCACTCGAAGCGTTGCCTCCAGGAACAGATCGCTACGGAAGTTCTCGGGGGGCAGGAGAATGTAGCGGGTCTCGCTATCGCGGACACCTTCTATTGACAGCTCCCCGGACGACAACATCACCTTGTCATGGTAGTGCACCCCTCCCACCTTGAAACCCGGATTGCGCCGCAGATCTCCGATCCAGGCATGGGTACCTCGATTGCCGGATTGGTTCCGGTAGGTGATGAGTACCTGTCCCCCTCGAAGCTGCTTCGCATAAGGACGATCCCCCGCAAATGGCAAAGGCTCAGGTCGGCTCCAGCTCCTGCCCCCGTCGGAGGAGAGACTCAGGTAGGAAGGGTACCCGTGATGGTTGCTTTCCCTCATAACGCAGCCGAGGGCGCCATCGGAGAGCACTACTATGGCTTCTTCCGTGTGATGGTGCACGACATCGGAGGCGATGATTTTCCGATCTTTCCAGGTCGTCCCTCTATCGGTCGAGCGCATGACGAAAACGCCGAGCTTGCGGGTTGCCTTGAAGTAGACTTGGGAGGCCATCAGGAGGGTTCCATCACCCAGCTCCACAATGCGGTCAGGCTCGAAACCGGGTACGCCCGTCAGACGGGGCTCGCTCCAGCTGCGACCCTCGTCTAAGCTGAACCAGATCCAGATGCCCGGAGGTTGATCCTCGTGGACGTGGCTGAAGTCATTCTGATCGCAGATAATGACCAGCCGTCCGTCTCTGAGACGGTTTAGGCGAGGGGTCACCCAGCGCTCCTGGCCTTTTCTCTTGTCCGCTTCCGAAACCAGCTGTGGGTTCCCCCAGGTCTTCCCGCCGTCCAGGCTCTCCAGCGTCGTGATCCGGGTCGTCTCCTGTGGCCAATGCCGCTCGCAGTCATTGTAGACCAGCATCATCTTGCCGCTGGGAAAGCGGATCAACTCGGGGTTCTTGGTGAAGCGGCCCTCGGGTCTCCACACCACTACCTGCCGCTCGAGAAGGGCGTCGAGAGAACGCATCCGTCTCCGCCGCGGACCCGAGGCCGCAAGGCCCAGATCCACACAGGAGAAAAGTGCGGAGGCGGAGACGAAGCCACCTGCGCCGAGAGTGCCGGTCAGGAAGGAGCGCCGACTAAAGCCAAGATTCCTCATATCGGACTCCTCGTCTTTCTCTGCAAAGCACAAAGGCACTACTCCTCCCTGAACCTCAGGGAATAGAGATCCGCATCCTTCATTACGAAGCGCAGCCGAATCGGCCGTCCTACCAAGCTGGCGACATTGGAACCGTTTTGCCACTGGAAAACGTGGTCAATCTGGTCGCCGTAAAGCTTCGGACTCTGCTCCAGAGCATAACCGGGAATGGCTTGGCCGCTCGCCTCCTGGATTTCGACGCGGATGCTGCCCGCAGCCGATGTGGCATAGTTGAGCACCAGGCTGCCTCCCTTGAAGAGAAGGGGATGGGTCAGCAGTTCCCCACCGCTGTAGCCGGCATGGGCAGAGACGAAACCGTCCAACCGGAGTGTGCCCCTCCGCAGTCGGCACCTGGGATGACGGTAGTTCTCGATCCAGTAGAGGGAAACTTCGTCGGCAGCCGTGGGTATGAGGCCAACGGCAATCGCGTTGTTGCGCTCTGTCCAGTTGTTCCGGTCGGGGCCTGGTCGTAGGAAGGCTTCGAGGCGGCGGTGAAAACGGACGCCGTCCCGGCTGCTCATGAAGACGCCATCGCTGACACCTGCGAGAGGATGCTCGGCCACGGCCTTCCGGGCCGGTAGAATCCGCTTCGAAAACCCCAGATAGATGTGGGGAGCGCGGAAATAGGGGACGATGGCGTTGGTATACAGCTCCTCATCCGGTGCGTCGCCGAAATCCAGAGGTTCGATCTGGGACCAGTTCAGAAAATCTGCAGACGTGGTGCGGCCAATCCAGCGAATCGTATCTCGTCCGGATCCGGTTCTCTGCCGCTCTGAGGCCTCACTCTTCCGATGGACGCGCAAGTAGCACACGTAGCGCCCCTCTGCCTCGGACCAGAACGCATGGGTGCCGCCGCTGTCCCAGAGCAAGGGGTAATGGCCGGGAGTGATGAGCGGCTCTGGGGCGATCGCCTCCCATCGAATGCCGTCTGTCGACCTGAATCCAAACAAGCCCCCCAGATACTTGTAGCCTGCAAGGATTGAATCGGGGACCCGGCCTTTCAAGTGATCGGCATCGTAGAAATGTCCTCCGATGGACTTGTAGCGCTCTTCGGGGAGGACTCCCGGCCGGGTGTCGATGAAGGGACTCCAGTCCAGGGGCATGGGCGCATAGCTGTTGTCGAGCACGACGTTGTTCTCTCGTGTCCCCATGACCTCAAACAGGCCCAGTCGGGGCCGAGTCCAGTGAATCCCGTCGAGGCTTTCGGCGTAACAAGTTACCTCGTCCTGACTGCTGTCCGGTGTGCTGGCCGGTTTGCCGCGATAGTAGGCCCTGTAGAGGTAGCCATCCTTCATCACCGTGGGATAGAAGGACACCGTGCCTTCCCAGGGAACTTCGGCAAAGGAGAGGGCTATCTCCCTGGGCCGGGGCGAATGGAGCTTCAGCTCCACAGCCTTCCGGGTATCGATCAGGTAGTCATCCACGAACAGCTCCAGCCGGGAGCCGATGTCGAGGGTCCCCTGGGAGCTGCGCTGCTCTGCTAAGCTATTCTCCACTGTGAGGGGTAGTGCCATGGCAACCAGGCAAGCGAAGATCAGTCCTCTCCTCATTCTCCAACCTCCTCAGTCGTCTGACCAGAAGTAGTTGCCCAGTTGCACACAGTCGACCTGGATGCCCTCCTTGGTCAGGCCTATTGTCCTGAGCGTACAGGACAAACCTGGAATCCGCTAACTGGAGTTTCATGGCAAAGGTGAAGTTTACCTGCCATGTGATCCGATGGTCCCTTGCACCTCTGATGACGACCTAGGGAAATCTTGGGTGCCTCTGAGACCTGAGCTGAAACTTCAAGAATTCGTCGCACGTCTCCTGTCCTCCGAAGATGCCGCCAACGGGTGAACTACCAGCGTTGCGAAGCCAAGTCCGACAGAGCCGCGAACGACTTGAGCCGTGAGCAAAATGAGCCCAGGTTCCAAGGAGAGAAGCGGACAACTCTTCCCCACGCAGTGACGCACAAATCCCCAGTAGCTGGAAGTTTCTTTCTCGAATGGGACCAGTCCTTCTGGGGGTGGGACTAAACCTTTTGTCAGAGCCGTGACTGCAAAGGAGCGGTACCGGAATACCGATGCCGGAAACAACTGACCCGGACGCCAGTAACCCAAGGACCCTCTTCTTATGGACTCACCACATGTCCCGATCGGTGATCGGGGCCCGCTCCCTCACGGTCACGGCTCTGTAAGCACTCCGCGACAACAGCGAGGCGGGATCTTAGCCCTTCCAATCTCCAAAGGCTTTCGCGACACCCTCTATTCTGGATTATCCGAAGCGTCCTTCTCGACTGAGCTGGATCATTCGGGAGACAACTTCAATTCTAGTTCGTCGGGGTGGCCTCAAGGCCGTCGTACATCGAGCCAAGGGCTCGCAAGAAGAATACTTCGGCTCGGAGGCCCAAGCAACATCCACCGGTCCATGGATAAGAACGCCCTGCTCAGCGACCTGCAACTTGCAACCTGTGACCTGCAACCCTTCGTCCAGTTTTCAGGGAAGTGCCCCCCAGCGGTGCTGCCCCATTCGAGAAAGAAACTTCCGGCTACTGGGGATTTGTGCGTCACTGCGTGGGGAAGAGTTGTCCGGCTCTCTCCTCGGAACCTGGGCTCATTTTGCTAACGGGTCAAGTCGTTCGCGGCTCTGACGGACTTGGCTTCGTAACGCTGTTAGTTCACCCGTTGGCGGCACCTTCGGAGAACAGGAGACGTGCGACGTTCAGCCGTGCGAGGAATTCTTGAAGTTTCAGGTAAGCAGCAGGCCCTGGTGTTCCCTTTGGCGATTGTGAAAACGCCTCAGGAGTCAGTTCCAGCGGAACCATCTCAGAGCCAATAGGAAGCTGACGCTGGCCCAGACAGCCAGGATGAGGAGCGCATTAGCCTGCTCGACCAGCGTCTGCCCTTCCAGAATCACAGCCCGCAAGGCGTTGATCAACTGGGTCAGCGGCAAGGCCTGGATAAACGGCTGCATCCAGTCGGGGAAGCGCTCGGCCGAGAAGAAGATCCCCGAGCAGATCCACATCGGCAGCATCACCAGGTTCATGATGCCCGAGATGGTCTCGATCCGTTGCGCCCGAGAGGCGGCAAGAAGCCCTAGACCAGCAAAGGCCATCGCACCCAGAAAGGCCACCACCACAATGTCTGAAACGCTTCCCTGGATAGGCACTCCAAAAACGAGAGTGGCTGCCAGCAGCAGGAAAAAGGCCTCAGGTATGAAAAAGACGACCCGGGTTCCCACGATCGAAAGCAGGAAGTGGGGGCGTCTCATCGGGGTTCCCAACAGACGCTTTATCAGCTTCTTCATGCGCATGCCGACCAGCACGAATCCGATGCCCCACATGCCACCGCCCATGAGGTTCATTCCCATGAGACCGGGCACCAGAAAGTCGACGTAGCGGGAACCGGGCGCGGCAATCGCCTCATCCCGAATGGCGATCGGATCGACCCGGCCGGCCACGCGCTGCAGAGCATCATCCAACCGCTCCCGCAGCTGGCGAGCCTCGCGATTACTGGGGTCGAAGTGGTAGCGGAGCCCTTCTCCTTCAGAATGAATCACCAGTAGCAGTCGATTGGTGCTGAGCTTCTGAAGAGCGGCTTCCTGGTCGAGAATCTCGAAAGAATAAGCTGGGTCCGATCCAACCGCCTGCTCCACCCGTTCGGCGGCCTGACCCGCTACGACACCGAAGTGAACCGGGGCATCCGTCGTGGTACGAAAGGCCAAGCCCAGTCCAATCATCATCAGCAAGGGGAATCCGTAGGTCCAGAAAATCGCCTCCGGCTCGCGGATGTAGCCTCTCATGTTGCTGAGGATCAGCTGGAAAAGAGCATTTCTCTCAAACATCCCGCAAATGTCTCCCGGTCAGGCTGACGAAGACATCCTCCAGATTGGCATGGCGGGTGGAAAGACGCCCCAGATCCAGGCCTCTTGACGCTAGCCAACTGAGCAGCGAGGGAATCGCCCGGTGGGGCTGCTCGACGTTGAGAAGATAGGCCTTCCCCTCCCGGATCACATGGGTAACCGAGTCGATCGCCAAAAGTTCTTCTTTTGAAGGCCAAAGGTCCTCTTGGCCTTCCAGAGACACATCGATCACATGTCCTCCACCCAGTTGAGCGATCAGCTCCTGAGGTGATCCCTCCGCGATCACCTTTCCATGATCGACGACCGTCAGATCGTCGCAGAGCTTCTCCGCCTCGTCCATGTAATGGGTGGTCAGAAGAATCGTTCGTCCACGCTCTTTGAGCCGAGTGACGACCTCCCAGATCTGACGTCGTGCCTGGGGATCCAGACCGGTAGTGGGCTCGTCCAGAAAGAGCAGCTCGGGGTCACCCACCAGGGCAGTTGCGACCGCCAGACGCTGCTTCTGGCCGCCGGACAGTTGCCTTACCCAGGCTTTCTCCTTCTCCTGGAGGGATACCTGCTCCAGGGCCTGGCCTATCATCAAGCCATCCTCGTAAAAACTGCGGAAGAGGGTCAGTACCTCCCGTATACTCAGCTTTTCCTGAAAGCGAGTCTCCTGGAGAGTCACGCCAATCCTCTGACGGAGTTGGTGGTCCCGGCCCCGGCCCCAACTCTCTCCCAGCACTTCGACTCGGCCCGACGTGGGTTTCAAGATTCCTTCCAGGATCTCCACCGTGGTCGTCTTACCCGCACCGTTGGGGCCCAGTAGCCCGAAGCACTGTCCCTTCTCCACCTTGAGGTGGAGTCCGTTGACTGCATCTACCGAGAGCTTCTTGTTTTCGTACCGTTTGAACAGATCTTCACAAAGGATGGCCGCAGGCATCAGCATTCTCCCGACAGTTCCGACTGGCTGAAGGACAAACGATACCACAGCGCCGGCGGCGAAAATGGGCGTGGACCGTTCAAGAACAGCGAGTACACGTGGGGCGACTGGCCTGAAACTTCAAGAATTCGTCGCACGTCTGAACGTCGCACGTCTCCTGTTCTCCGAGGGTGCCGCCAACGGGTGAACTAACAGCGTTACGAAGCCAAGTCCGACAGATCCGCGAACGACTTGAGCCGTTAGAAAAATGAGCCCAGATTGCGAGGAAAGAGCCGGACAACTCTTCCCCACGCAGTGACGCACAAATCCCCAGTAGCCGGAAGTTTCTTTCTCGAATGGAGCAGCACCGCTGGGGCGCCACTAAACAGAAAACTGGATCGAGTAGAGGGCGGCGTTACGCAGCTGGAAGCGAAGGCGGACCGGGCGGCCGTCCAGTCGCGACAACTTCGAGCCCTTCCAGGACAACTCCTGGACTCCGCTTTCTTTGAGAGTGCGGGACTGCTCCAGGCCGAAGCCTTCGATGGACCCACCCGAGGCGTCCATCAGGGCCGCCCGCAATTCGGCATCATAGGTGCCTCTCCCCGTCTCGGCCTTCTGGTCCGGAAGGGAAGCGTCCATGTCCACTTTCAGGCGAGACCCCGAAAAGAGCAGGGGACGGGTGATCATGGATCCCACATCGGGGCCCGCCAGCAAACCCAGATAGCGGTCCGCCGGCAGCGAAGCCAGGGCGATGGTCCAATTGTTGGGTCCCAGCTTACTCAGCTCATCGCTATGGGCTCCGCTGTAGGCCCCATAGTAGATACAGACCCGCCCGTCATGAACGATGGGGCCTGATGGGGTGAGGTATCCTGCGTCGTAACTGTCGATCTCCCCCCTTCCCAGGAACGGCAAGCGACGGTCCACCCAATTCCACTGAAAACCGTCCCGGCTGGTGAGCAGGAAGATGTCGAAGGTCTTTTCTTGGGACTGCATCATATGCAGGAGCCCCACGTAGAACTCACCATCCTGGGCGACTGTCATCTGGTAGTACTGGAAGTCAACGCGGTCCTCTGCGTCGGGTGCCAACATCAGGCGCGTAGGGCTCCAGTGGATAAAGTCGTCGCGCTGCGAGTCAACCGCAAGAGCATCGCCCAAACGCAGCATCCGGAGTGCAACCGGCAATTCGAACTGATCGAGGACTTCCGCAAACAATTCGAGGGTGCCGACGCTCCCATCTTAAGCTTGG
>Ga0310121_10003166_pt1 | contig 15111 bp, 12 predicted proteins | sample CB27_Tmax_986_MG_FD_203504 | JGI IMG/M metagenome (GOLD analysis project Ga0310121, IMG submission 203504) | Marine microbial communities from Western Arctic Ocean, Canada - CB27_Tmax_986 | ecosystem: Environmental > Aquatic > Marine > Oceanic | place: Canada: Western Arctic Ocean | collected...
TCCGCAACCGGATGTACATGAAGGCGGAGCTGGTTCCCATGTCCGAGAGTGACTGCGCGCAGTATGTCAAGTTCCGCTGCATGGTTGCCGGCCGCACGTCGGGTCTCTTTGAAGACAACGCGCTGGGCGCGGTGCATCGTTACAGCGGCGGCGTTTGCCGGAATGTGAACAAGCTATGCATGCTGGCGTTGATGGAAGGTTTTATGCGACGCTCCGTGGTGATCGACGTGCCCTTGATCGAACGCTGCGCGGCACTCCTGTAATCAAACGGCCCGCATTCTCCCGGGGAGATCCGGGACCCGGCTGATCCGCGATGGCTGCGTGATGTTTTCCGGAAGCGCACGGCGATTTGACGTAATGCGAACAATCATTATCGGAGACGTCCACGGCTGTATCGACGAGCTGAACGATCTCCTGGCCCTGGCGGAGATCGACAAGAAGAAGGACCGGATCATCTTCATCGGAGATCTCGTTGCAAAAGGTCCCGCATCCGGCGCGGTGTACGCGCGGTACCGTAAACTCGGCGGAAGTTCGGTCCTTGGAAATCACGAATTCAGACTTCTCCAAGCGCTGGACCACGGAAACGGTTCTTCGAAATTCGTAACCCAGTTCAAGAAGTCGTTCGGGAAGAAGTTTGATGCGTTTGTGGAAGACGTACGGGAGTGGCCCTCCTGGATCGAAACCGATGAAGTTATCGCGGTTCATGCGGGACTCGTGCCGGGAAAGTCCGCCAAGTCTACAGCCGTGGAGGATCTCGTAACTATCCGCACCTGGGACGGTGCCGGCGACGACTTGCAGAACCCTGATAACCCGCCCTGGTTCGAATTTTATGAAGGCGAGAAGCTGGTCGCATTCGGACATTGGGCCAGGCTCGGGGGCGTCGTACGGGAGAACGTCGTGGGTCTCGACACCGGGTGCGTCTACGGGGGAAAACTCAGCGCGCTGGTGCTTCCGAAACGGAAGATCATCTCGGTGCCCGCGCGAAAAACGTATTGCACACCGGGTGGCTGAATCACATCTTCCGGTGCTGGAGCGATGGGATTTGCTTTCGTACGTCCCGGATCCGCTTTGGGTCGATCTCCGCGGAGATAACGGTGGGTTCGTCTCTCGCCTCGGCGAGGATCGTTCCCCATGGATCCACGATCAGGGAGTGCCCATAGGACTCCCGTTTTCCGAAGTGATGTCCGCACTGGGCCGGCGCGATCGCGTAGCAGGTATTTTCCACTGACCGGGCTCGCACCAGGAGGTCCCAGTGATACTGCCCGGTGTACTTCGTGAATGCAGCCGGAATGAAAAGGATCTCCGCCCCGCGATTCGACAGGGTTCGATACTGTTCCGGAAAGCGGACATCATAACAGATAGACATCCCCAGCACGCCAAGCTCCTCCGACACGTGCAGGGCCGGTTCCGAACCGGCTTCCACGGTGTCGCTCTCGCGGAGGGTCTGGCCGGGCAGTTCGACGTCGAAAAGGTGAATCTTGTCGTAGGTAGCGAGAGCGCCTTTCGGCCCCGTAAGAACAGATCGGTTCCAGGTCTTCCCGCCCGTCGCCGGGGCGGGGAAGGACCCGCCCAGGATGACGGCGCCGTGTTGCCGGGCGGAAGAAATAAGAAATTCCAGCGACCGGCGCGCCACTTCCTCCCCCCGGTCAACCTTTTCTTTTTCCGGACCGAGAAATGAAAAATTCTCTGGAAGCGCGATCAGCGATGCATGGAGCCCGGCTGCCTCGGCGACCAGGTCCTTCGCCTGCGCCAGATTCGCATCCAGGTCCGGCGTACTGTTCATCTGCACCGCGGCTGCGAGATAGGAATTCATCACGTCTTTATGTTATATCCGATTCGAAACAGGTGATAGCAAAGGAAAAAAATCCCTACCGCCGCGACGATCGCAAACCCGGCGGCGCCCCACAGGTTTACGTCGGAGACGCCGAGAAAGCCGTACCGCAGCCCATTCACGAAATAAAGGATGGGATTTACTTTTGCGATGTTCTGCCAGAATGGATCCAACCAGTTCACTGAAAAAAAGACTCCGCCCAAGTAGGTCAGGGGGGTGAGCACGTAGTTTTGAAACACCGAGAGCCGATCGAAGTCCTGGGCCCACATCGCGGAAATGAAACCGGCGCAGGAAAAGATGGTTGCGACCGAAACCGCGAACAGAATGATCGGGCCGGGGTGATGAATCGGTACATCGGCCAGGAAGATACAGGTGACCGTGACCAGGGCGCCGACCACGATGCCGCGAACTACACCACCGAGAATGATGGCCAGTACGATCTCGAAGTTCGACATCGGGGATACCAATAACTCCTGAATGAATCCCTGAAACCGCGCACTGAACACGGAACTGGACGTGTTCCCGAAGGAGGCGCTGATGATGCTCATCATGATCAGGCCGGGAATAATATAGAGCTCGTACGAGATCCCCTCTACGGGACTGATGCGTTTACTAAGCGCAAATCCGAAGATAACGATGTACAGGGACGCAGTAATGATCGGCGGAAGCAGGGTCTGATTGGGCAGCCGGAGGAAGCGGTGGATTTCCCGGCCCAGCAGCGTTCGAAGCCCGATGAACTCGAATCGACGGGTCATTGTTGATTCCCGCTCTTCGTGAGGTGAAGAAATACCTGCTCGAGGCGATTGTCCGCAGGCTGAATGTTTGCAACCCCGATACCCGAGGCAAGGACTCGCTGCAGGACCGATTCGTACGGCACCGTGTCGCGGTGAAAGGTCAATGTGAGTGCGTGTCCATCCGCGCCGGATTGCGGGTCCAGGTCCGCGAGACTCCGGATCGCCTCCCCGGAGATTTTTCGACTTGCGGTAACCACAATCGATTCATGACTCAGGCGGTTGCTCATGTTCTGAGTGGTGTCCTGATCGATAATACGTCCCTGATTGATGATCGCGATGTGATCGCACAGCGCCTCTGCCTCTTCAATGTAGTGCGTCGTCAACAGGATCGTAGTCCCGCTTTTATTGACTTCACCGAGGAATGACCACAGCGACCGGCGGAGGTCCACGTCCACGCCGGCAGTTGGCTCGTCAAGAATCAGCAGGCGGGGGGCATGCATCAACGCGCGCGCGATCATCAGGCGCCTTTTCATGCCGCCGGACAGGTAGCGCGCCGGGGTATTCTGTTTTTCAGTCAAATCAAACTGTTCCATCAGTGCGAGCGCTCGCCGCGAACACTCGGCCTTACCGATCCCGAAATATCCGCCCTGGAACTGAAGGATTTTGCGAACTTTTGCGAAGAGGTCGAAATTGAATTCCTGGGGCACCAACCCGACCCGTCTTCTGCATTCGCGGTACGATTTGATCACGTCATATCCAAACAGCGAGACATCCCCCGACGTTTTGTTTGATAGTCCGGACAGGATATTTATGGTGGTTGTCTTCCCGGCGCCGTTCGGCCCCAGGAGTCCAACAAACTGTCCCTCGCCTACCCGCAGATCGATCCCGTGAAGTGCGGTAAGTTTTCCATACCGTTTCACCAGGCGATGGGTAGAGATCGCATTTGTATCGGTCTTCATTTGAACGGGTAGTTCTTCACTCCAGTGGGGCACTCCCCTCACCACTATCCTACGGGATAGCGCATGGTGACAAGCTCTTCCGCAGAGGTGGGATGGATTCCGACGGTTGCGTCGAACTGGGCTTTGGTGGCGCCGCATTTCAGCGCCACCGCGAACCCCTGCACGATTTCTCCCGCCTCCGGGCCAACCATGTGCACGCCCACAACCCGGTCGGACGCCTTGTCCACGACGAGTTTCATCATGCAAACCTCCTTGCAGTTTCCGAGTGATTGTTTCATGGGGCGAAAGGTTGACTTGTAGATATCGACGGATCCGTACTGAAGCCGGGCATCTTCTTCGGAGAGCCCGACCGTGCCCGCGGGAGGGTGGCTGAATATGGCGGATGGGACGTTGCCGTAATCCGGGCGCGCGGGGCGACCGTCGAAGAGGGTTTTCGCCAGGGCTTCCCCTTCGGCGATCGCCACCGGCGTCAGGTTCATTCGGTTGGTGACGTCGCCGATGGCGTGGATGTTTGCCGCGGTGGTTTGTGAGAAATCGTCGACGATGACAGCGCCCGCATCATCCAGTTTAACTTCCACGGTGTCAAGATCCAGCCCCTCCGTCAGGGGAGTGCGGCCGATCGCGAACATCACCTCGTCGGTGACCACGCCGGTGCCGTTAGACAGGGTGGCCATCACCTCTTCGCCGGATTTCTCCAATCCCTCAACCTGGAGATTGAATTGTAAATCGATCCCTCGCCGGATGTAGGCGGTTCGAAGCGTATCTCGGATGTCACCATCGAATCCCCGCAGGAAGTTTTCGCCGCGATGCACCAGGGTTACTTCAGCGCCCAACCCGTGGAAGATGCCCGCAAACTCAACCGCGATGTACCCCCCGCCGGCAATGACAATTCTCCGCGGACAGCTTTTCAGAAAAAACGCCTCGTTGGAAGTGATCGAATGCTCCGATCCCTTCAAAAGAGGCTGCCGCGGCCGGCTTCCGGTTGCGATGAGAATGTGCCGCGCTGTTACGGTCCTGTCTCCGACGATGACGCGGTGAGGTCCGTCGATTCGTGCTTTCCCCTCGATCAGTTCCACGCCTGCCTTCTGCAACACGGCGCGGTACGCTTCATTCAGCCGCAGAATTTCCTGGTCTTTCCGCGATACGAATTCGCTCCAATCGTGGTCCAGGGAATCGATGTGCCATCCAAAGTCGCGCGCCAGACGGGCGTCCTCCGTGAAGTGACTTGCATACACCAGCAGCTTTTTCGGCACGCAACCTACGTTGACACAGGTTCCGCCAAGAGCTCCGGCTTCCACCACGGCGACCCGCCCGCCGTATTCGGCCGCCCGCCGGCTGGCTCTCACACCGCCCGAACCCGCTCCGATCGTGACCAGGTCATAGTCCTTCTTTTTCATGATCTATTCATTCTGTTTTCCCGGGTTGAAGAATCGAACCCATCCCCTCGTTTTACAGGTCCACGTCCGGTACGCCGCGAACCGACGGCTCCACTTGGAAGTACTCCTCGTGTTTAAAGCCGAAGGTGCCCGCGACGATGTTGCTTGGAAAGGACTCGCACTTGTTCCGGTAATCCCGGATGTTTCCGTTGAAAAATCGCCTCGCGGCCTGAATCCTGTTCTCCGTCGTAGTTAATTCGGTTTGCAGTTGCAGAAAATGGCGGTCTGCTTTCAGGTCGGGGTAGTTTTCGACTACCGCAAGGAGCTGCTTTAACCCACCGACCAACGCAACTTCGTCGACTGCCTGTTCCCGGGGATGCCCGCGGCTGGCTACGCAGCGGTTTCTAAGGTGCGTGACCTGTTCGAGCACTTCCTTCTCATGCTCTGCATACCCTTTTACGGTCGAAACGAGGTTGGGGATCAATTCGTACCGGCGCTTGAGCTCGGTGTCGATGTTGCTCCATGCGTCCCGGATGTGGTTCCGCAGCGCCACCAGGGAGTTGTACTGCACCACGATGTAAAGGATCGGCAGCAGCAGTACCGCGGCCATAACGACGAGGTAGGGGTCCATGCTTCGGCTCTCTAAAACAGGTAATCGGGAATCCTGGAGCGTATTTCCCGCAACCGTAAGTAGCTAACCTCGAGCCGACTCGGCGTCAACTTTTCATTGAATCCGATCGCCAGGGTGTCGCGCTCGACTTCAAGGCTGAGGTCCTGGTTCGCGAGCAGGTACTCCATCATGGACGTGTTGCAAAAATCGTATGCGAATCGCTTGTCACCGCTTCGTACGCAGAACGTTTTCGAGAATTCGTGCGATTCGAAGTCGATATCGTCGTAGCCGAATGCCTGGGCGATCTTGGAGAAGAGTTGCTCCCTGGCAATGGTGAGCTCGGGAAACGATTTCGGCAGGAGGATGAGATAAATGGAGAGGTAGTGGCTTGTCTTCTGTCTTCTGCCCTTGGAGTCGGTTGAGGTAGTCTCGTAGTGATAGTCATAGATCAAAACCTGCTCCCCTCTACTCTCGCCCGTCAGAACGTTGAAGGCATAGCGGTTGGAACCCTGCGCGACCCGCTTGAGAAAAACGAAGCGGACCGGGATGGAGTAGTCTCTCGCGGGGCTGAAGCGTAAGCCAAGTCGAAGTGCAAGGGCCGCGAGCTGTTCTCTTCGTTTTTTTTCGGCCAGGGAACCGAATATAGCGATCAGGATAAAGGCCACAATGACCCCGACGATGATTAAAACTTCCATGAGCTACGGTCCCGCCCCGGTTCCGTCGAGCCTCACCAGCACCACAAGTTTTCGGCGCGCATAGTCCTCGGCCGATCCCGAAAATGTCCAATCGCTATGGATGCCCGGTGCGTTTCCAATACCAAGGTCATCCGTTCCGGGTGCGCCCCAGCGATTGTAGGCGAACACGGTGTCTCCGGATCTGTGAATCTGCATGCTGCCGACCGTGCCGGCCCGACTCACTTCATCGCCGGCGTCGTAGGTCGAATCCGTGGCATTGGGAAGTTTCCTGACGTTGTTCGGCGAGTAATTGTACCCCCAGAATTCGATAGATCCTTCCGAGAGTCCGACCCCGGTGGGAATGTAGACGTCGGCACTTGCGTAAATGTTCAGATTGGAAACCGGTTGTTGGAAGATCACGCCCGTGGACCGTGCCGGCACGCCGACCTTGCCGATATGGTCCGTGAATGAATCCATGGAAACGTAGACCCAGGTGAAGGGCCCGTTGACGGAAGTCTGGAGTTCGAGATAGTAGGCGACTCTGTCGAACGGCCCCGAAAATCTGCCCGATAAGTTTCGCTCGTACGGAACACGGTTGGTTTGCCCGAACGCGAAATCCTCTTCCAGTTCCAGCGAATAGATCAGCTCGTATTCCTGCGCTTCGGGCACGAGAGCAAACACGTTGTCGACAACCGTCGTGAGCGCGACGGACGAGGACCATTCGGAGGTTGCGCCCGGGTTGCGTGCGGCGACGGCGTACTCGTAGGCCCCACCTGGGTCCGTATCCATATCCACATAAAACGTGTCATGCACCAGGTCCGGCGCCTCATCGTCTCGGCGGACCAGGTAGGAGGTGGCGTTGGTTGCGGCGACCCATCGTAATTCTACCCGGGTGCCGGATCGAACCTGTACGGTCAGGCCGGTGGGGAGTGCCGGGGGGGGCGGAACAGGAGGGGTTTCTACATGGACGGACGCCGACCAGGTTGAAATGCCACCGCTATTCTCGGCGGCCAGTTGATAGAGGTACCCCGTATCCGCGTTCGGAACCGTGTCATGAAATTCATTCTGTTCCGTGATTCCCACGACGATGCCGTCTCTTTGAATGAGAAAACTCACTGCTTCCACATCCGCAGCCCACGTCAAGTCCACCTGTTCGCACGATTGTCCGTGTGCCCGCAGTTGTTGGGGAGTTCCCGGCGGCTCATGGAGAATCGGTAAACTGCTGAAACTGAGCAAACCGAATCCGGCCGAGTTTGTTATCCAGGGGCCGGAAAATGCGTGGCCGCGATAGGAAACGCCTTGTGCGCCATGCGCAACCTCATCCAATTCGAGGATCACCTGGTTGCCTTGCGCTATACCGTTCGTAACCAGAATGTCCGCGCCATCAATGCGAAAATCCGCATGGGCGCCGGCATCCCAGGTGAGAACGTCGTTGGTACTAACCGTTTCGACGATGACTCGGGACGGATATCCGGGTGCGAGTCGAGCCGAGAAAGGGCGGGGCGGCCGGACCGGATTGGCTGCCGGCGAAGTCCGATAGAGATCGGACGAAACCATCCAGGCCATCATTTCTCCCAGTCGTTCGTACCCATCGGGAAACGCATAGTGGCAGCCGTCGTGCTGGTTGATGCCGCTGGTGGAAACCAGGGTTACATCATTATACCGCTCGCCGAAGCGGCGCTGAACCTCTCGAAGCCCCAAATCCCATGCCTCTACGCCGCACCCTTCTCGAACCTGGATCACGTATATGCGTTCCAAGGCGGGGTAATCTTCCCGCCACGCCGCGTGAATCGCGTCGAAGCCCGCCTGGTGCGCCGCGGCGTCTCCTTCATCGCTTTCCCCCTGGTACCAGAATATGGCCCGCGCGGACTCCTTCGCTCCCGCCAGCTCCGCGCGGTGCAAAAGCCGCCCGTAGTTCGTATGGAGTGCGGTGGGATCGTTCGCGCTCCGTCGGAAAAAGCCAATGGACTTTTCACGATCGGCGCCGTTCAGAATGCCGATTGGAATGCCGTGTGTTTTTACCAGCTCCGCGCCCAGGCGGAGTGCCCATTGTCCGACTGCGCCGGGGCCCTCCCATTGATCCCCTTCCGCAACGTGCCATTCGGGATCCGACTTCATCGTACGAATTCGCGCGTCGCGAGTGCCGAAAGAGCGGAGAAACGTATGTTGAAACTGGTTGGCTTCGCCGGCGCGTCGTCCTGCCAATGCATTCGACCCGCCGTTCACCAGGTAGATATCACCGCAGGTTATCTGATCGAACCTGGCGGCGGCCACCGCACGCTTCCGACGTGCGAGAAAGACTTCGAATCGATAATTCGCCAGTTCCGCGGGGATCGCAATTTCGAAATCGAAACCGGCCGGACCGCCCTCGAATTGCAGCGGTTTGGAGATCTCGTCGCCCCATCGCGTATTCTGGCGAAACGCGCGGAGGCGAATCTCACGGTACCGGCTGTTTGTAACACGACCCGAAAAGCGGACGATTCCTTGTTGGGTAGCCAGGTCGCGAGGCACCACCTGCCCATTTCTGGGCCCCTGGGTGAAGACGATGTCGTCTTCCGGACCCGCGACTGCGGAGAGCGAACTCATCAGAAGGGTACCCATTGCGGCGGCGAGAAGGAGCGTACCGGTTCGGTTCGTGGATTGCCGCAAATAGATCGGGGCGCCGGGGGCGTACTGGGTTGGCAGGATCATGTCGTGCGATGATTCAACAGCGTGGCCCCGACACTTTCAAGCCCACGCGCCTACAATCGTAGGGTTCACATTGCTTTCCAAGGGCAGAGTGTCTATACTCCTGACGATTCGACAGATGCCATGATCCCTGATCTCCAAGCCAGTATTCTCTGCGACGACGTCCGACAGGAGCGGAATGGAAAATTCATCCTCATCGGGCTGTTCGAAGCAATTGTTGCCCAATCCATGCCGGTCCGTTACCCACGGTTGTTCATGGTTACAAGATGGTGCAGCGGTCAGGGTGAGTTTCAGCAGGCGACCCGGATTCTGAAGCCGGAACAGGGCGAAATTCTGGTCGAAGGAAAGGTCATCCCGGTCCGGCTGCCGTCGCCCGAGGCCACCGCCACCAATCTCGAGGTTTTTCTGAACGTATCCTTCGAGACGGCGGGGACCCATTGGATCGAAATCCTTCTCGACGATGATCTCATCTTACGATACCCCCTGCGTGTTACGAAGACGAGGGAGCCGGTTCGAGATTCTGGAGAAAATGCCTGACCCGGGATCCGGGCGAGTGATGCGGATCGAATGCATCGACCGAAGCACATCATCGAGTACATTTGCGTACGCACAGTTGCCGGCGTGTTCAACCTGATACCGGCACGAATCGCCTATTCCATAACCTGGGCGATTGCCTGGACGGGGCACTACATCATCAGATTTCGGCGGGGCATCGCCGTGGAACGGATTACCGAAGTATTCGGAGACGAATTCACCCCCGCGGAATGCAGGGGCATTGCATGGAAATCGTGGTTGAATTTCTGTTACTCGATGACTGATGTGCTGCGGATGCGACGGCTTACTCGCGAAATCGTCATGAAATCGGTGGTTAATGCGGAAGCCAGAATTAAGGACATGCGGGCCAGCACGGCGGACGGCCGCGGATTGGTGATCGGTACTCCTCACTCCGGAAGCTGGGATTATGCGGGCGTTGCGTGTCATCTCTGCGGGTTGCCGATGTTCTTCATGGCTCGCAGACAGAAGAATCCTCTGGTTGATGAATACTTGAATCGGATGCGTGGTGTGACGGGCATCGATACGGTGCTCAATGACACCCACGCGCTGCGGCAGGTGATCACGCGACTTAAAGCGGGAAAGTTTTTGGCAATTCTTCCGGATGTCCGGTCGTCGACGGTTTCGCTGTCGATTCGGTTTCTGGGAGGAACCGCGAACCTGGGTGCCGGCGCCGCAATGTTTTCGCGACAGGCCGGCGTGCCGATTCTGCCTTTCGTCACCATCCGGGAGAAATGGAATCTTCACCGGTGGTATCTTGAAGAAGTTATCCATCCCGATCCTGCGATGGAGAAGCGGGAAGACTGGCAGCGCATGACGCAGCTCTGCATCGCGAGAATCGAGCCGACGATTCGCCGGCATCCTGAGTGCTACTTCTGGTACAACAAACGGTGGGTTCTCGATCCGCTTCAAGATGAGAGTAGTGCCTCTTCATGAGGCTTGAATTCTATTGTCCTGATTGTACTACGGTGATCGAAGCCGATGGGCTGCTGCCCGGAACCAGCATGATCTGCCCGGGTTGTCGAGAGGAGATCGAGGTTCCCGCGTATCCGATTGGACCGGGCACAACCATCTCCGGCTACCGAATTGTCGACAAAATCGGTGTTGGGGGGATGGGGGGCGTATATCTCGCGGAGCAGACATCCATGAGCAGGCACGTCGCCCTCAAGGTTCTGCCCCCTGCATTGTATGAAGACTCGTCGTTTCTCGAGAGATTTCTAGGCGAGGTGCGTATGCTGGGAGCGCTCCGCCATCCGAACATCGCAACCGCCTACGATGCCGGCAGTGAGAACAATGTTCACTACCTCGCGATGGAGTACATCGACGGGCACGATTTGCATGCCCTGATTCAGCGCGAAGGGGCGATGGAGGAAGGCGAAGCACTGCGGATCGCAATTCGAATCGCAGACGGACTGCAGTACGCCTGGACGCGAGACCGCCTGGTCCACCGAGATATCAAGCCCAGCAATATTATGATCGACCGGTATGGGGGGATAAAGATCCTCGATCTCGGTGTTTCCATTTCAGGCACCGTAGATTCCGGCACGAATGACGAGGAGCAGGCAGTTCTCGGCACGCCGCAATACATGTCGCCGGAGCAGGCGGGCGAGATCGGGTCCGTCGACGTCCGCGCCGACATTTATTCGCTGGGCGCCACGCTCTATCATATGGTGACCGGGCAGCCTCCGTTTATCGAAGAATCGCTCGCCGCCCTCGTGGACGGCAGTAGCGATGTCCGGGCGCCGTCGGCGCGCGACTTCAATCCGAAGGTATCGCGCGCGTGTGCCGTGCTGATTGAGATCATGATGGCGCGCGATCCGGCCGATCGGCAGAGCGATTGGGAAGCTTGCCGCCAGGACATGGAACTTGTCGTGGAACGAAAACTCCCTGCCACCATGCGCCCCGCGCCGGATGAATCGATGGCCGCGCGACCTCGGTCCGATGCTCCGGTGATGCGAAGTTATGCTGCTCCGGCCGAAAGTCACCGGCCACGGGTTCTACAGCACGTGGTGGTCGCATTGTTCGTCGTGTTCATGCTCGTTTACCTGTTCCTGTGGTTCAGCGAGATCAACCGGCCTGCACCGCAGGAAAATGGCGTCGCGCCTGCCCATGAAATGTCTCCCAAACTTGATCTTCCCGAGGAATCAGCTCGGGAGGAGGAAATCCAGGCCGTGCGCCGGGGCTGGGACGCCATCGAATCTGCGCTGCAGTCAGGCGTCCGGTCATCGCCGGAAATAGTAGAGGCCATTGAGGGCATACGCGTGAAGGCGCGTCGGCTGGGTTCACGCGAAATCCTTGCCGAAATTGAGAAAGTGAAAGAGAAACTCCGTGCGCAGGGTGTCGAGAGTCTACAGCGGGTGATGGCGCAACTCGAAGGACGGGTAAAACCACTGATCGACACAGGGCAATTCGAAGAAGCAGCACGGCAATTCAGAACGTACGACGGACCGATGAAGGTCATGACCGCCACCATGCGGGTCAAGCGCGCCGAGGAAATCGCCTTAATGGGGGTCAGTCTGCATGCGGATCGCTACGCTAAAATTCTACGGAACATCGCGTCGCTCATTGTTTCCAATTCCCCCCAACAGGAGGTTCTCGCCTCTCTTGCCGCCGCACGGAAAAACGCAACATCCTCCACCGTAACCGAGCGATTGGCGGCGGCGGAGGAGGAATTTAGGGCGGCGCGGAGAAGCCAGGCCCAGATCATTCCGACGTATGCCGAAGACGTGGGGAGCGAAATTTTTGTGTTGCTGCGCATCGGCACCCGGAAGCTCCGGATCGACAGCGTGTCCCCAACGCGCGTCCAGACATCGGAGCGATCTCAGGATGGCGACCGCGTACGCGAATTTCAGCTTTCTGACTTGAGCGTTGAGGAGCGAATTTCGCGCCTCGGAAGAATCGCGGACCCATCGACGATCATGATGCGCGGGCTGCTTTCGCTTCAACGGGATGAAGAGGAAGCGGGTAGATTATTGACCAAGTCCGGTAGCGAACTCGCCCAGGCGGTCGCGGATCGTCTCCGGCACCGGCAGGAAGCTGCTGCAGAAGCGACGCGGGCCCAAACCCAGTCGCCATAGCAATCGTATGATGAACCAGAATTCATCCGAGCTTACGTTCCGCGCAATCCTGCTGGGCATCGTCCTTTCCGTCGTGCTGGCGGCGGCCAATGTCTATCTCGGATTGAAGGTGGGAATGACGGTGTCCGCTTCGATTCCTGCCGCGGTTGTTTCCATGGGTCTGCTTCGTCTCCTGCGCCGGTCGAACATCCTGGAGAACAACCAGGTGCAGACGGCTGCAAGCGCGGGGGAGTCACTGGCGGCGGGCGTCATTTTCACGTTCCCTGCTCTGTTGCTTCTGGGCTATTGGGACCGTTTTTCGTATTCGCAGGTTACTTTGTTGGCGCTCTGCGGCGGCATTCTTGGTGTGGTGTTCAGTGTGCCCCTGCGCCGGGTTCTGCTTTCGCAGCCGGGGCTGACGTTTCCCGAGGGTGTGGCGACCGCTCACGTGCTGCGTGCAGGCCACGAGACCGGACTGGGGATCACTGCATTGATTGCCGGATGCCTATGGGGAGGGTTCATGAAGATATGCCAGTCGGGGTTTCATCTTCTGGCGGACTCAATTACCCGTGGGGTGTCGATTCGCGGCGGAGTGTTCGCCGGCGGTTGCGATCTTTCCGCGGCGTTGCTTGCGGTGGGTTATATCGTGCGCCTGAATATCGCCGTGCTTGTGTTTGCGGGGGGCGCCCTGGCCTGGGGTATTGCGATTCCGATCTACACTTTTATGCATGGAACACCGGTGTCGGATGGGGAGACGCTCACCGGTTATGCTGCGGCGATCGAAATCTGGTCTTCCGAAATTCGATACCTCGGGGTTGGCGCGATGCTGGTCGGGGGTCTTTGGGCGCTGGTCTCTCTGGCCGGCCCAATACGCAGCGCCTTGAACGCTATCAGCGGCAAGCGGACCAAAGTGGAAGGGGAGCGCGACACGCCCGGTTGGGTTCTCCTGGTAGCTCTGGCCGTCACCGCGGCGATTCTCCCGTTTCTCTATCGATGGGTCCTGTACGGGACGGGAGAGGACGCCGGATTCCTCGTGCCAATCCTCGCGCTGTTGTTTGCCCTGGTCGCGGGATTTCTCTTTTCCGCGGTCGCCGGCTACATGGCCGGACTTGTCGGCTCGTCCAACAATCCGGTTTCCGGCGTGACCATTGCCACGATACTTCTCACCGCACTGACAATCCTGGCCGTGACAGGTTCGGAGAATGCGTTGGATGGCGCTGCCGCGGCGATCCTGGTGGGAGCGGTGGTGTGCTGTGCCGCGGCAATTTCCGGCGATAACCTGCAGGACCTCAAGACCGGGGAAATCCTCGGAGCGACGCCGTGGCGCCAGCAGCTCATGCAGATCCTCGGTGTGGTGTTTGCAGCACTAACGCTGGCCCCGGTGCTGAATGTCTTGTATGACGCATATGGCTTCGGCGACCGGCTGCCGCGCGCGGATATGGATCCCGGTGCGGCCTTGGCCGCACCGCAGGCGACGTTGATGAAATCGGTGGCGGGGGGAGTGTTTGCGGGCGATTTGCCGTGGGGCATCGTGATCCTCGGAGCGGGCATCGCTGTCCTCGTGATCCTCTGCGACCAGGTGTTGAAGGCGCGTGACGCGGCGTTCCGCATACCAGTGCTCGCCGTGGCGGTGGGCATTTACCTTCCCATAGAGTTGACCGTGCCGATCGCGCTGGGCGGTTTGCTCGCCGGCGCGGTGAAGCGCGAGGCCAGCCTCCCGGTTGTCGCCGGATTGTTATTTGCATCCGGACTAATCGCGGGCGAAGCGCTCGCCGGCATCGGTCTCGCCATTCCATTTGCACTGCTGAAGAGCACCGATGTCCTGAGCATTGATCTTGGCGGACTCACCTGGATTCCGACCGTGCTTGGGCTCATTGCCTTCGCCCTCACCGCTTACGTCTTTCGCCGGCTACATGGAGACCGGGAGCAGGGGTGATCCATCCGCCGATTAGGCTCGCGTTTTAGGGAAAGCCTACTGGTGAGCCTACTCGCGAGCCAAATCGAACCGCCAACCTTGTTCGACTAATCACAGCCGGTTCCTAAATACTGCCCATAAATTAGTAGAAATTAGGGACAGACCCTTTATAAGTTGACGCCGGGCCTGGCTCGAATGGCGGTGTCGTCCGCCTGGCCATCGCCGCGCGCTCCGAAGTCGAGTACGTCGGTCCACGGCAACGCCCTCGATGAAGGGGCCACTGCCGGCGCGGCGCCATTCGTCACGCCAAGCCACAGCACCACGCTGATCCATCCTCGCGTCCGATTTCCGCTCATCGTAATCACGGTTCAGTACGGCTTCCGGCCGCAGTTATTCGATATTCGATGATTCGTTATTGGGCCATTGGCCGGAGTTTTCGGGGATGTGAGAGTAATCGGTATCTTCGTCTTGATTCCGCCGCGGCGGATCCTGATCATCGTTTCTTCGATCTTTGTCCCGATCATTGTCTCGATCGTCGTCGACAAGGATGGGGGCCTGCTAACATGGACATATTTCTTAGATTTTTGGGGTACTCTCAGACAAATTGATCGTTCGTAGATTCCTAAGAGACCTTTCGATCCCGTCTTTCACCGCATCCGCCGCTTCGTATTCCAACGATAGATATCCATCGAAGCCGACATCTCTAAGGACTTGAA
>Ga0310121_10003167_pt1 | contig 15109 bp, 13 predicted proteins | sample CB27_Tmax_986_MG_FD_203504 | JGI IMG/M metagenome (GOLD analysis project Ga0310121, IMG submission 203504) | Marine microbial communities from Western Arctic Ocean, Canada - CB27_Tmax_986 | ecosystem: Environmental > Aquatic > Marine > Oceanic | place: Canada: Western Arctic Ocean | collected...
GGAGAGTCTTCTTGCGGATCATTAACGAACCTTAACCAACTCCGCTACCATCAGCAAATTCGATTCTCGCCGAACGGAGGTATTTCAACAGTCTCTTAAACCTCTGACCTCCCTCTCCCCGCCGATCCTCGAGGGTGCGGGGACGGACGCCCTTTTTTTGCGAAATATCTCGACCAGGTCGGAATATCTAAGGACCGTCGCCCGTCGATCACCCTGACCTATGAGGCGAAACTCCCTTTATCCCCTGGTGGCCCTCGCGGTCTCCTTCCTCCCCGTCTCAGCCGCCGGGAACGGATGGCTGACGGACTTCGAAGCCGCCAAGAAGACCGCCGCGAAAGAGAAGAAGGATCTCCTCCTCGACTTCACGGGCTCCGACTGGTGCCACTGGTGCAAGAAGTTGAAGACCGAGGTCTTTGAAAAGGGCGCCTTCAAGACCGGGGTGGCCGGAAAGTTCGTGCTGGTCGAGTTGGATTTCCCGCAGAACCAGGCCAAGCTCGATGCCAAAACCAGGAAGCAGAACCAGCGCTTGGCGGAGATCTATGGCGTGCAGGGATATCCCACCATCATCCTGGCGGATGCCAAGGGGCGCCCCTTTGCCCGGTCCGGATATGAACCCGGAGGCGCCGAGACCTATGTGAAACATCTCGACCTGCTGCGAGAGGGCCGCGTCGTTCGCGACAAGGCCTTCGCGACAGCCGCGGAGTTGAAAGGCGTGGAGAAGGCCAAGGCCTTGCAGAACGCTCTCGGTGAACTCGGCGATGATGCCGTGGACTTGTTCTACCCGGAAGTCCCGAAACAAATCGCGGAAGCCGACCCGACTGACGAAACCGGCTTCAGCAAAGGTCGCACCTATCGCAAGGCGGTGGTGGAGTATGAAAAGAAGATCGAGGTGTTCTTCGGGGCGAAGCAATACAAAGCCGCCCTCGGCGAAGCGGACGGCTTTCTCGCCCGGCACAAGCCGGCCGGCGAAGACAAGCAACACATCCTGATGGCGAAGGTGATGGCCCTCGTCGAGATGCGCAAGAAGGAGGAGGCCTTCAAGCTGCTCGATGCCATCAAGGAGGCCGCCCCCGAGTCTGGACTCTCCGGACAACTCGATACCATGCGGGCCCGCATCGAGGTCTATCTCAAGGAACAGCCGGGCCAGCCCGCTCCCGCCCCCGGTTCCGAAAAGCCGGTGCCGGAGTAGGGCCGGGTTCACCCCAGGGCGGTTCGGTCTCATTTTTCTCCAAAATTGGGAAAAGGCCGCCCTGCCACCTTTCCGGCCGCGCCGAAAAGCTTTGTCCGGCAGCGCTCCCAATCCACGCTGGCGGTCCTGTCTTCCATGTTTTTAGGCCCCAAATGGCGCAAATGAACAAGTGTTCACTAGAACAAATTATTTCTTGACCAACCTGTTCCCGATCCGTAGCATCGCGGCAATTCAAATCTAAATTGTCATGACTCCTGTTGCTGCTAAACCTAAGCCAATGGCCAATCACAAAGCCGCTGCCTCCGCTGCCTCCGCTGCCTCCGCCGAAAAATCCTCCGCCGAAAAATCCGCCGCTGAGAAATCCGCCGCTGAGAAACCTGCCGCTGAGAAACCCGCCGCTGAGAAACCTGCCGCTGAGAAAGCTGCCGCTGAGAAATCCGCGGCCACTCCCGTCCCGGACAAGGCCGCCGCGAAACTCGCCGAAGCCCGCAAGAAGAACCTCGATCTCGCCATCTCCTCCATTCAAAAGGAATTCGGCGAATCCGCCATCATGCGGTTGGGAGACGAGCACTGCGTCGATGTCGATGTCATTCCGACCGGGAACCTTCTCATCGACCGGGCCCTCGGCGTCGGAGGATTGCCCCGGGGCCGGGTCGTCGAAATCTACGGTCCGGAGTCGTCCGGCAAGACCACCCTCACTCTCACCGCCATCGCCCAGGCCCAGCGGCGGGGCGGCCTGGCCGCCTTTATCGATGTCGAGCACGCCCTCGACCCCCAGTACGCCAGGAAGCTGGGTGTGAACCTCGATGACCTTCTCGTCTCGCAGCCCTCCTCCGGGGAGGAAGCCCTTCAAATCTGCGAGGCCCTGATTCGTTCCAATGCCATCGACGTGGTGGTCCTCGATTCCGTGGCCGCCCTCGTCACCAAGCAGGAACTGGACGGCGAAATCGGTGATTCCACGGTCGGCACGCAGGCCCGGCTCATGAGCGCCGCCATGCGGAAACTCACCTCCCTGATCTCCAAGGCCCGCACCGTGTGCATCTTCACCAACCAGATTCGCGAGAAGATCGGCGTTATGTTCGGCAACCCGGAAATCACCCCCGGGGGGCGTGCCCTCAAGTTCTACGCCTCATTGCGGATCGACATCCGCCGCATCGGCCAGATCAAATCCACCGACGGAACCGTGCAGGGAAACCGAACCCGCGTGAAGATCGTCAAGAACAAGGTCGCCCCGCCCTTCAGGGAGGCCGAATTCGACATCATGTACAACGAAGGCATTTCCTCCGTCGGCTCCCTTCTCGATCTCGCCCTCGAGTACGGTCTCATCCAGAAGCGCGGCAGCTGGTTCAGTTACGACGGTGATCAACTTGCCCAGGGCCGCGACGCCGCGAAGGAAGCCGTCAAGGCCGACGAGAAGCTCTACAACGAACTCGAAAAGAAGGTCAAGGAGCAGCTCGACGAAGCGAAGAAGTAGCATCGCGCTTTCGCCGCGCACCCCCACTCCCACCGAACCCCCCGCCGCGCGACGCCACTCCCCAGGTGGATGCCGGCGTCCCTGCCGGCATGCCGGGCGCGGCCCCGCCCCTCGCCGCGCGACGCCACTCCCACCGAACCAACCGAACCCAGGTGGATGCCGGCGTCCCTGCCGGCATGCGGGGCGCCGCGCCCCGCCCCTCGCCGCGCGACGCCACTCCCACCGCCCATCACCCCTGTCCCGCCTTCCGCCACCCCGCCATTTATCTCAATGCCCTTTTCCCGTTACCCCTTCGGTGGAAGGCTCACCCACGAAGTCCCCTTGTGGGTCCACCCTGAACACCACCAGTTCCACATCCGCATTCGCCAGGAGCCTTGCGATCCGACTCCTCTCACGGAACCGCATCGTGCCAAGGCGCTCCTGCGTTCGGCAGAATTCTACCATCAGCAAGGCAGGTGGGGGCTGTCCCTGTTTCTCCTCAGGCCCGATCACCTTCATGCCTTGTTGGACCTTCCACCTGATCGCGCCCTGGGAAAACCTCTTGGCAAGTGGAAGGGATTCCACAAGCGCACCCAGGGAGTTTGCTGGCAGAGGGGCTTTTTCGACCACCGGCTGCGCAGCGAGAGGTCCAAATCCGAGAAATGGGGCTATATCCGGGGCAATCCGGTGGCATCCGGATTGTGTGATTCACCCGGTGATTGGCCGTGGTGGATCGAAGTCCATGCCGATGGCGAGCGACGATCCGGCTGCAACCTCGCGCACGAATAACTCCGGGCCCCGCCCCTCGCCGCGCGACGCTGCCCAGGTGGATGCCGGCGTCCCCGCCCCCTCGCCGCGCGACGCTGCCCAGGTGGATGCCGGCGTCCCCGCCGGCATGCGGGGCGCGGCCCCGTCCCTCGCCGCGCGACGCCATTCGCACAAGCCCAGATTCATGCCGGCCGGGACGCCGGCATCCACCAGGGTTGGCCGGCCGGGACGCCGGCATCCACCAGGGTTGGCCGACCGGGACGCCGGCATCCACCAGGGTTGGCAATTTAGGGGGTGAAGGCCGCGCGAAAATCTTCCGATCGGCAATTTTTGGATTTCGGATTCGGCGTGATTATCTGGTAGTCTTAACCAATGCCGCGACCGCAGTTCCGGGAAGAGATCAAGCGCTGGGGCTACCTGATTCTCTTCCTCTATGTCGTGTTGGTCATCGTTTCGCAGCTCTACCTCCACGACTGGGGAGATCGGGACCCGCCCCCGGACCGCGACAAGAAAATCGTCCAGGTCGATGGGAAAGACCTCGCCTACTTGGAGTGGGGAGGGGTCGATCGGACCCGCGCGCCCTTGATCCTTCTGCATGGGAGTCCGGGCCGCGGGGCGGCTGACTGGAAGAAGTTCGGGGCGGAAATTGCCTCCAGTGGGCGGCGGGTCATCGCCATCGATCGCTGGGGGTTCGGGCATTCCGAGCGCAAGGTCGACGATTATTCCTTCGAGGCCGACCGCAAAGCGGTGATCGGGTTCATGGACAAGCTCGGGATCCAGAAAGCTCACGTCGGGGGATGGTCGTACGGCGGTGGGCCGGCCATTCTGCTCGGCGAGATGAATCGCGACCGAATTGCGAGCGTGTCGTTGATCGCGGCGATGGGAATTCAGAAGAGCGAGGGGAGCGGCAGCCACATGGTGGAACACTGGAAGTACTCGCTGCTCTATGTGGTGTCGACCTGGATTCCGGAGGCCATTCCTCACTTCGGGCTGCTCGGCTCACGCTCGGCCGCCGGTCCTTCGCCCGGGACTTCATGGACTGCGACCAACGTGGCCTCGAATCAAGCCTGACGAAGTTGGAGGTTCCACTCTTCATCATTCACGGAAAGCACGATCCCCTGATTCCCTCCTGGGTCGCACAGGAACATCACCGCCTGCAGCCCCGCAGCCGCCTCGTGATCCTCGACGGCTCGCACTTTTTTCCCTTCGGATTCGGGACCAGGGAAAACTTCGCGATCGCTTACCAGGAGATGAGCCGGTTCCTCGCAGCTGCCGATCGCGGGGCGGCCTCCAGACTCTACGGGCAGCGCAACGAAACCGGTCGCAAGAACCTGCGCGCCGTCTGGAACGGGGGACCCTCCCTGCGTGGCTATAAACCGTGGTGGCTCGTCGGGTTGGCGGGGATGGCCCTCGGATTCTTCACGCCCCGTTCCGGTGGGGTGCTGGCCGGCCTGGCCGGGGCCCTCCTCTTCATCGATTTCCTGACCGGGCTCGGAGGGGTGATCCTGGGTGGCCTCATCAAGCGCGGCGACAGCCGGACGCGCTTCCACAAGGCGGCAGCAGTCGTTCTCTTCGGAATCCTGGGGACCATTCCCGGCGCCTTGCTGTTGCCGGTGCTGTAGAACCTGATTTACTATTGATGGCTGTCACTCGACGAAGATTCGACTCGCGCGGCGTCTCAGATGGAAGTCGCCGGGCAGGTTCACCTTGGCGGGAGCGCCCGGGTCCAGCAAGGCGAGGCAACGCGTGACCAGATCGCGGGACAAACCCGGGATGCTGAATTCCTGGAGGTAGACGAAGAGCGCGCGCCGCTGGAAGGGCTCGGGGAGTTTGCGGAGCTTGGGAAGGAACAGCCGGTCTTGTGGATCGACGAGCTCGAGCAACTCCAGGAGTCCGTCCAGCGCCTCCTGGTCCTCGTGGGTGGAATCCGCCGCGCGGACCATGGCCGGGACAACGTCGCGATCCATGATCTCTTCGAGGAGCGGCAGGACCTCGAGCCGGAGGCGGTTGCGCGTCGCAATGGGCTCGCTGTTGGTGGCGTCGTCGCGATAAAGGAGCCTGCGCTCGGACAGGTAGGCGTCGATCTCGCGGCGCCGGACCTGCAGGAGCGGGCGCACCAGGGTGAGGTTCCTGCGATTCACCGTGAGGGTCGATTCAAAGCGCATCCCCTTCAGGCCCGCGGAACCGCGCAGGAGGTTCAGCAGGATCGTCTCGGCGTTGTCGTCGGCGTGGTGGGCGAGCAGGATGCGGCTGCAGCGGTGCTTCCTGGCGCACTCCGCGAAAAACTCGTGGCGTGACCGCCGCGCCGCCACTTCGAGCGAGACCTTCTCGCTCTCTGCCCGGCGCGCCACGAGAGATCGCGCGATCTCGAACGGGAGCCCGTGCTTCTCCGCCAATTCCCGCACGAAGGCGGCGTCGTGCACCGAGAAGAGTCCGCGTAGCTGGTGATTGAGATGGCAGAGCACCAGCTTCTCCGCGCCCGCATCGAGAAGCGCATGCAGGAGTGCGACCGAATCCCGCCCGCCCGAGATGCCCAGCAAATAGCGGCGGCGAGGAGCGAAACGCGGGTCGAGTGCGAGCACGGAGGGAGTGTGAAGGTTGAGCCATCAACCTCAATCTCGAAGGAGGAAGGGATCCATCGGGCCCTGAAAGGAAATGGACCGTGGCTACCCGATCTTGTCCGCCCCGAAATAGGGAACCAGCGGTTCGGGAATGGCGATCGACCCGTCGGGTTGCTGGTGCTGCTCCAGGAGGGCGACGTAGAGGCGGGGGAGGGCGGTGCCGGATCCGTTGAGGGTGTGGCAAAAGCGGTTCTGGCCCTCGGCGTCCTTGAAGCGGAGCTTCATGCGGCGGGTCTGGTAGTCGGTGAAGTTCGAGCAGCTCGAGACTTCCAGGTACTTGCCGTGCCCGGGGGCCCACACTTCGAGATCGTAGGTTCGCGCCGCCCCGAAGCCGAGGCCCCCCCCGCACAGCTCGATGACGCGGTAGTGCAGGCCCAGCGATTGCAGGATCTTCTCGGCGTGGCCTGTCAGCTCCTCGAGGGCCTCGGAAGAGCTATCCGGGTGCACGATTTGAACCAATTCGACCTTGTCGAATTGGTGGACGCGGATGATTCCGCGCGTGTCGCGGCCGGCGCTGCCCGCCTCGCGCCGCCAGCAGGGCGTGTGGCCGGTCATTTTGATGGGGAGGTCCTCATCGGCGAGAAGCGTGTCACGGTAGAGATTCGTCACCGGCACTTCCGCGGTGGGGATGAGGAAGAGTCCGCCATTTTCGGTCAGGTAGATCTCGTCCTCGAATTTCGGAAGCTGGCCGGTGCCGACCCCGCATTCCCGTTTCACGAGATAGGGAACCCCCACCTCCTCGTAGCCGTGCTCCCGGGTCTGCGTGTCCAAAAGGTATTGCACCAGGGCGCGTTGCAGGCGGGCCCCGGGACCACGGAAGACCGGGAAGCCGCTGCCGGAGATGCGTACACCGTCTTCAAAGGAGATGAGGCCATGCCGCTCCGCGAGAACGACGTGGTCCTCAGGATCCGCAAGGTCTGGCTTCTCGCCCCAGGTGCGGAGCTCCGGGTTGGCGCTCTCGTCTGCCCCTTCCGGGCAGCCCTCATGGGGAAGATTCGGAATGTTGAGCAGGAGCTCGGTCTGCCGCGATTCCGCCGTGGATCCTTCTTCGTCGAGCTCCTTGATGCGCTCTCCGAGCTTTTTGACCTCCCCTTCGATCCCGGAGCTGTCCTCCCCCTTGGAGCGCAGAGCCCCGATCTCCTTGGAGATTTGCTTGCGCTTCGACTGCAACTGTTGCTTCTCGGTCTCGGCCTTGCGGCGCGTCTCGTCGCAGGCGAGGACCTCGTCAATCATGTCGGCCGATCCGTCGTGGCGCCGGGCCAGACGTCGCTTGACGGCATCGGGATCTTCGCGGATGGCGCGGATGTCGATCATAGGTTTTCGGGCGGGATGAGAACAGCGAAGGAAGGGGAAGGGAAGGTGATTCGCGCCTCACGCCGTTCCTTCCTCACGCCGGTGAGAAGGCTTCTTCCTGCTCTGCCAGGAAGCTCTGCCGCGAGAGTTCGGCATAGAGCCCGTCCCGGGCGAGGAGTTCGGCGTGGGTGCCTTCTTCCACCACCCTGCCGCCGTCGAGGACGAAGATTCGATGGGCGTTGCGGATGGTGGAGAGGCGGTGGGCGATGACGAAGGCGCTGCGGTTTGCCATCAGCGCTTCGAGCGCCTCCTGGATGAGCCGTTCGGTTTCCGAGTCGACCGAGGCGGTCGCTTCGTCGAGCAGCAGGATGGGGGGGTCCTTCAGGAGGGCGCGGGCGATCGAGAGGCGTTGCTTTTCGCCGCCGGACAGTTTCACGCCCCGCTCGCCGACGTTGGTGTCGAGGCCGCCCGGAAGCTGGCGGACGAATTCGGCGGCCCGCGCCGCATCGAGCGCGTTCCAGAGCTCGGCTTCACCGGCGTCCCGCTTCGCGAGGCAGAGGTTCTCGCGGACCGTGCCGTTGAAGAGAAATGCTTCCTGCGTCACGTAGCCAAGGGCGGAACGGAGCGAGGCTTTCTGCGTGTTGTTCAATTCCTGGCCGTCGATCGTGATGGATCCGTGGTCGTACTCGTAGAAGCGGCAGAGAAGATTCACGACGGTGGACTTGCCGGCCCCGGTGGGACCAACCAGCGCAATGGTCTCGCCCGGATTCGCCTCGAGCGTGACTTCGTGAAGGGTCGGTTGGTCGCCGTAGGAAAACGAGACCTTGTCAAAGCGCACGTGTCCCCGCACCGGGTCCGACAGCGGCTTGCCGTCGGCGGCGTGGGTCTCGTCTTCCGCGTCGAGGATCTCGAAGACCCGGTCGCCCGCTGCTCGCGAAGAGAGCGCCATCTGGTTGAGTTGGTGCAACTTGCCGATCGGTTCGTAAAAGAGCGAGAGGAGCAGGAAGAACATGAGCAATTCGCCGGGCTGCATCGTGCCGTGCATCACCGCCGATCCGCCGAAGGCCAGCACCAGGACATATCCGAACATCCCGACGAACGACATGCCCGGGGAGTAAAACGCCCACCACTTCATGATGCGGAGGCTGGCGCGCCGCAGCTGGTCCGAGAAGGCGTTGAAGCGTTCATGCTCCTCGCTCTCGGCGGTGTAAGCCTTGATCTGACGAATTCCCGAGACGTTGTCGTGAAGAAGGGCGTTCATGTCGCTGGCCGCTTCCCGCTGCTCCCGGTAGCGGTCACGGGCGTCCCGCGTGTAGATCCAGGCTCCCAGGAGGAGGAAAGGAACCGGCAGCGTGGCCCACATCGCAACCGTGAAATTCGTCAGGTACATCAAAAGTCCGACCGCGAGAAGCTGGATGGCCGCCACGAGACCCAGCTCGATCCCGTCGATCAGGACCCGCTCCATGGCGGTGACGTCCTCCACCACGCGCGTCATGATGTCCCCGGTGCGCCGGCCGTCGAACCAGCGGAGCGGGAGGCGCTGGAGCTTCCGGTAGAGGTCGGACCGGATGTCGAAGATGACCAGCTGCTCAAAGTGGTTGTTGAGAAAAATCCGGGCGCAATTGAGGCCATCCTTCAGGAAGAAGCCCATCAATCCGGCCAAAACCCAGAGCGGGAACTGCCCATGTCGCTCCGGGAAAGGAATGATTTCGTCCACCACGTGGCCGGTCACGGAGGGGAACACGATCACGCTCAGGGCCATCAGGGTGGCGCAGAGGAGCTGGGCGCTACCCAGGATGGGGTAGCCCCGCAGGTAGCCTACCACCCGTAGAATCGTCTTCATCGGCCCGGCGGACTAAGGACCCCGGCATGCATTTTGTAAAGACAGGGAAGGGTTTTCCCGGAATTTTAGGGTTGTGACGGCGGAAAGCTGGTCGTTAGTGTCTCCGCACTAATCCCTTCCGTCCCCTTTCCCACCCCTACACCACCTACACCACCTACACCTGACCAACGTTAATCCCAACCGTACGAGAAAACCATGGCAAATGTATTTGCGATTCTGACGGCCATCGTCCTCGCCATCTCCGCCTTCCTGGCCTACCAGAATATGGGCCGGGAAATCGAGGAAGGACGTGGCTACCGGGGCTGGCTGACCAAGACCAAGAACGAGAAAGACGCCTTGGCCCGTAAGCAGGACCAACTCAAAAAAACGGTCGACACCCTGGAGGCGACCAAGACCGAACTCGCCGACTATAACGGTCGAAACGAAATTCTCGACGCGGAGGTCACCGCGCAGAAAGAGACGAACGACGAGCTCAAGGCCCAGGTTGCCGCAAAGGAGGCCGAGGCCAGCGTCAAGGCCGCCGAAGTCGCGGCGAAGAAAGAGTCGATCGAGGAGTTCGGCGAAGTTGATGAGGTCCTCGCGACCCTGAACCAGGTCCAACGCGAGCTCGCCCAGATCGAACTGGATATCGCGCAGCGCGAAGCGCAGCAGGCCAGCCTGGAATCCCAGCGTTCCGGCGTGGACAAGTCCCTCGCCAACCTTCGCAAGAGAATCAACTGGCGGGTCACCGGGGAATCGGATCCCAATCTCAGCACCCGCATCGGCCGAGTGTTCCCGAGTCACGGATTTGTGACTCTGGCCGGAGGCGACAACCTCGGCATCGTCAAGGATTCCCCTCTGGAAGTCGTTCGCGACGGTGAGGTCATCGCGAAGCTCCTGGTGAGCACCGTGGAGGCCACCACATCCGCGGCCGACATCGTGCCCGAGTCAGTGGTCGAGGGCGAGAACCTGCGTGCCGGTGATCGCGTCCGCGCGCCGAAGGGGGCTCCCGCTCCCGAACCCGCCCCTGCTCCCGCTGCAGCCCCGGCCCCAGCCCCAGCTCCGGAACCCGCGCCTGCCGAACCCGGCCTCCCGGAGCCCACCGATCCAGCGCCCGACCCGGAACCGGATGCTGAACCGGGTGCTGAACCGGGTGCTGAACCGGATGCTGAACCGGATGCTGAACCGGATGCTGAATCGGATGCTGAACCGGACCCCTTCGGCTAGGACCCCGCCAACTGAGAAACGATGAAAACGATTTTCTACATTCTTTCGGTCCTGGTGATTGGCGCCGCCGGATATTTTGCCTGGGACAATTCCCAGAAGGTTCAGGAACAAATTGATCTTTACGAGTCGACCCGCGCCACGAAGCGGAGGGTCGAGGCGACGATCGAGAAAACCGAGAAGGATCTCGCGAATACCGAGGACGCTCTCAAGACCGCCAAGGAGCTAAATTCCAGCTTGATTGCCACCAAGGAGAACGAGATCGCGAAAGAAATCTCGATGAAGAAGTCGATCGAGAAGTTCGACGCCGAAATCGAAGAGTCCGACAAGCAACTCGCCCAATTTGCGGAGATCAAGGCCAAGATCGACGAGAAGTTGGAGGGCATCGATGTTCCCTGGGCGGAGATCCCCGCCAAGATCAAGGAGCTCCAGGAAGAGCGGAAGCGCAAGGGTGACGACCTGGACCAGCTCATCAAGCTGACCGGGAAACTCACCGCGGAGGTCAAGGAGAAGAGGGCCGAGAACTCCCGACAGTCGGGACGCCTCGCCGGCATCAGGAAGAAGATTCGCCTGAACGCCAAGGTGGGATCGATCACAACGGTGGACTCCACCTGGGGCTTTGTCCTCGTGAATCTGGGGACCAACAACTCCAACATTACGCCGCGCTCCAAGCTCCTCGTCATGCGGAACGGACGCCTCCTGGGAACTCTCAAACCGAACAAGGTGGAACTCTCTCAGACCATTTGTGACCTGAACGCCCGCGACCTCCGGCCGGGGGTACGCATCCAGCCCGGGGACCAGGTCACCCTCGCCGATTCGGTCGGAAACTGAGTCGGGAGGCGATCCCAGGCCGGTGGGGCACTCTGCCGGCCTTTTTCTTTGCACCCGCATGCCGGGTCCCGGCTCGTCTGCGCTTCTTCCGTAGTCGGCTCCTTCCCTCTCCTGTCCCCGTGGAGCGGAAGGGAAGACGGATGCCTCTTGCTTCCCGGCCGTTATCTGCTAGTTTTCCCGCATGCGAAAGGATCTCCTGATTCTCCTGGCCCTCGGGTTTCTCAGCGGATGTGGACTCGAGGGGGAGCGCAAGCCGGTTGGCCCCCAGGGAAGCGCGGAGAGCGACATGCCCTGGAATCGCCCCCGGCCGGGCGAGGGGCAGGGTGCCTTCGGTGGCGTTCTCGATGGGCAGCGATGAGGCGCACCCCGAGCTGAAGATTTACGGGCGTGCCCGCTCAGGACCGGTGGTAAGGCTCTCCACGCTTGATGGTGGAGGCGCGGTAGAGTTGCTCCAACAGCACCACGAGGGCCAGCTCGTGCTGCATGGTCAGGGCCGAGAGCGACAGGACGCGGTCACAACCATCGCGAAGCGCGGAGTCGTGTCCGTCCGCGCCTCCGATCAGGAAGGTCACCGTCTTGAGGTCTCCACCTTCCTCCAACCCGGTGAGGTACCTTGCGAACTCCTCGCTGGTCAGGACATCGCCCCGCTCGTCGAGGGCGATGCGGAAGGTTCCCTCGCTGCGCTTCAGAAGGACTTGCGAACCGCTGGTTGATTTGAGGTAATCGAGATCGAGCGACGCATGGCGCTGCAGGCGCCGGTCGTACTCTCGAACTCCCTCCGCGGCGTAGCCGAGCTTCGGCTTTCCGATCGCGAGGATGCGGTAGTTCACGGCGGCCAGTCTAGCCGCGCTACAAAGCGATACGATTCAGTTCTTCAGGATGAGCAACTTAATGATGCCTTCCCTGTTCTATCCCCAACAACCCGAGGCGCCCCGGGTTTCAACACCAAACCAGAACCACAAACCAAGTTGAAACCATGAAAACGTTACTGACCATCCCGTGAGAACAAGTTCGACCGGCGCCACATCGGACCGGTATCAAAACTCCGCGTCTGGCGCCCCTGCCGCTAAGCGGGAAATCGATCACCAGCGATGTCAGGAAATCGGGCGGACCACGATGGTCCGCCCTTTCTGTTACCGAATCCGCTCCAGGATTCGTGGGAGCAGCTCGTCGATCGGGACGCGCTCCTGCTCCATCGAGTCGCGGTGTCGCAAGGTGACGGTGTCCTTCAGCTCTTCGCCGTTTTCGCCGATCGTCTCGAAGTCGGCCGTGATGCAGAACGGGGTCCCGATCTCATCCTGCCGGCGGTAGCGCCGGCCCACCGCTCCGGATTCGTCGTAGAAGACGTTCATGTCCTGCCCCAGCTGCCGCTGAATCTCGCGGCAGATCCGGACTTGTTCCTCGTTCTTTTTCAGGAGCGGGAAGACGGCGGCCTTGATGGGCGCCACGCGGGGGTGAAATCGCATCACGGTCCGGCTCTCGGGTTTTCCCTTGGCGTCCGTGACCTCCTCCTCCGCGTAGGCCTCGCAGATGAGCGCAAGGGTGGTCCGGTCGCAACCGGCGGAGGGCTCCACCACGTGTGGGATGAACTTCTCCTTGGTCTGCTCATCGAAATACTCCAGCGGCTTTCCGGCGTGCTCCTGGTGCTTGGAAATATCGTAGTCGGTCCGGTAGGCCACCCCTTCCAGTTCCTGGCGGCCAAACGGAAAGTCGAACTCGATGTCGTAGGTCTTCTTCGAGTAGTGGGCCCGGTCCTGTTCCGGGACATCGAGGACGTGGAGCTTTTCGCGCGGCAGACCGATCTCTTCGTAGAAGGTCAGCCGCCTTTCCAGCCACTCGTCGGTCAGTCGCAGCCCATCCTCGGGCCGGCAAAAGAATTCGATCTCCATCTGTTCGAACTCGCGGGAGCGGAACGTGAAATTCCGCGGGTTGATCTCGTTGCGGAACGCCTTCCCGATCTGCGCGATCCCGAAGGGAATCTTCTGGCGGGTCGTGTCGAGAACGTTCTTGAACTGGGTGAAGATCGACTGCGCTGTCTCGGGTCGAAGATAGGCGATCGCGTTCGGGTCATTCTCGTCCGCCGAGGCGCCCACCGTCGTCTGGAACATCAGATTGAACTCCCGTGCTTCCGTCAGATCGCAGTTCGGGCCCTCGCCGGGTTTGCAGGAGGGCTTCGGGAGGCACTTCATCCCCTCCAGGTTGTCGGCCCGAAAGCGGCCCTTGCAGTGCCGACAGTCTACCATCGGATCGGAGAATCCACCTACATGTCCCGAGGCGTCGAGGACGGCATGGTGGGTCAAAATCGAACCGTCGAGCCCCACGATGTCATCGCGCTCCTGCACGTTCTTTCGCCACCAGTAATCCTTCAGGTGGCGCTTGATCTCCACTCCCAGCGGACCGTAGTCCCAGCAACCGTTGAGGCCACCGTAAAGCTCCGCGGATTGATAAATGAAGCCCCGTCGCTTGCAGAGCGACACGATCTTTTCCATGCGCTCCGGATCGGTGTGTTCCTTGTCGGCCATAATTGCTGGTTTCGGTGGCCCGCGATGGAAGCGTTTGAGGCACGCTTTGGCAAGAGCGCGGGTAAGAAGGAAGGCGGGAAGGGGAGATTGGAGATGGTGGGCTGATGGGGAATCCACGATCCACGATCCACGAAGCAGGATTCTCGTGGGTCCTTCTTCGTTCAATGGACTACGAAGGACACGTCGCGAATCCTGCCCCCGACCCATCACGATGAATCGATGCGAACATTCTTTATCTTTTTTCCCAATAAGTCATTGACTTGTGCGTCTAACCTACATAGCCTCCGGGCGAATTCACTTAGCGAAACAATGACTTCCAATCTGAGCAGATTAACTCTGACCGCCGCGACGGGCTCGTCACGCGGGTCCCGGTTTATCAGGATGTGGTTTGCCTCTGCGGAAGCATTGTATGCCGCCAGTGAAACATCCCAGGACCGACTCAAGCCGTGTGAGAACCTGGATCCAGTCGGTCACCACATCCAGAGTAAGGGCAGAGGTTCGCCCTGAAAATAGCTAGAAAATAAGGCTTTTTCCGAACCCTGCTCTCCAAAAGGAAGCAGGGTTTTTCATTTTCAATTTTAAACAACCAGAAGAAAGGAGTCACCGGACTCAGAAGAAACAGAACAAATTTTTCAAGTTACGACATAGCCCGAAATCAGAATGCCGCCGCCAGCTGAAACCGGCGACGGCAGGCAGACAAGCTCGGATCGCTCCGCAAACTGTCAGCGCAATTTGCAGTTTAGAGAGATATGGATTTGAGTCAAGGGAAGAGTGAGATCTCGCCATGGCGAGATATAGGAGAACTCTTGCCATCTGCCGGGCGCCCGAACCGGCTTGTTGGAAGGTGGGCTGGCTAAACACCGAAACGTCCGCCGAGAAATCCCGCGGCTATGGCTCCGAGAGGAGCGGTTCCGGGACGCATCAGTTACGACAACTCCCGCATCGCGGTGGCGCGGATGCTGGGAGGCCGGGAGCGCAAGTTGACCGACGGCTTTCTGCAGTTGCAGAGCCACGACCTGTTCGAGGAGCACTTCTGCCGTCCGGCGCGGGGCAACGAGAAGGGGGTGGTGGAAGGGATCGTGCGCTACAGCCGCGCGAACTTCCTGGTGCCGGTTCCGCAGGTGCGCGCCCTGGAAGAACTCAACTCGCGTCTGGAGGAGTCGTGCCGGGAGGATCTGAAGCGGCGTCTGCGCGGGAAGACCGGCAGCAAGGCGGAGTTGCTGGCCGAAGAGTTGCCGGTGATGCGGCAGTTGCCGTTGGCGGAGTTCGAGGCGTGCCGGGTGCAGGCGACGCGTGCCAGCAACCTGTCGTTGGTGCGCTTCGACAGCAACGATTACTCGGTGCCGGTGCGCTGTGCCCACCGCGAGGTGGTGGTGAAGGGCGACT
>Ga0310121_10003168_pt1 | contig 15108 bp, 11 predicted proteins | sample CB27_Tmax_986_MG_FD_203504 | JGI IMG/M metagenome (GOLD analysis project Ga0310121, IMG submission 203504) | Marine microbial communities from Western Arctic Ocean, Canada - CB27_Tmax_986 | ecosystem: Environmental > Aquatic > Marine > Oceanic | place: Canada: Western Arctic Ocean | collected...
ACCCCTGGTAGTTTAAGCCGCGTATTCCCTGTCAGTGGCGGATCAGAAGCTAACGAGACAGCATTGAAGATAGTTAGAGCTTATCATAAACGCCGTGGTGAAGCTGGTAGATACAAGATAATTAGCCGTCGGGGTTCATACCATGGAATGACTGGTGGTGTTGTTTCATTGGGACAAAATCCTGCGACGCCAAGAGAAGACTTTGAACCGGTATACCCTGGATTAATCCATGCCCCTCAACCGTTCACCTACAGACCAGAGGCTGGAGGTTCCACGCCATCGGAAGTTGCGACAAGAGCAGCACAAGCAATAGAAGACTTAATTCTCTTCCATCAGCCAAAGACCGTTGCGGCAGTAATAGCTGAGCCTGTAGCCCTCCCGCTTGGTGTGGCTGTACCTGGCGATGAATATTGGCCAATGCTTAGAGAGATATGTGATAAATATGGCGTTCTCCTTATAGCAGACGAAGTTATATGTGGTTTTGGAAGAACTGGGAAGATGTTCGCAATAGAACATTGGGGTGTGGTTCCCGACATTATGACAGTTGCGAAGGGGATTATTAGTAGTTATCTTCCATTAGCAGCGACTATTGTTAGAAAGGAAATAGCAGACTATTTTGGTGGTGAAGACAATCATTTAAACCATGTTCTAACATTTAGTGGACACCCAGTTGCAGCAGCGGCAGCTCTCAAAAACATAGAAATACTAGAGAATGAAAATATGGTTGAAAACTCTGCGAAGATGGGCAGGTATTTCAAGGGACAACTTGAAGATTTGACTGCGTCCCACCCTAGTATTGGAGATGTTAGGGGGATAGGGTTGCTAATGGCAATCGAGTTGGTCGCAGATCGCGCGACTAAAACAAAATTCTCATCAGAAGTGAAGCTTCCGGAGAGATTAAACGAGAAATTCCGTAAGCACGGTCTCATTCTTACAGTTAATAGCAATCTTATTCTAATAGGCCCATCTTTGTGTATAACTTCTGATGAAGTGGATGAGATTGTCCATGCTATAGATTTGTCATTAGGCGAACTTGAATCGGAACTAGGGATTAACAATTAATCAGACGAAAGCCAAGGAGATAGTGATGGCAAATTCTGAAGACACAAAAACCTTGCGAGATGATGCTCTTGAATACCTTTGGATGCATAACAGAGATTGGGTCCAAATGGCAGAGCAAGGAGAACCTCTTATATTAGACGAAGGTCATGGTATAAGAGTGACAGACACGGACGGTAAAACTTGGATAGACTGTAACGGTGGGTATCAATCGGTCAATATAGGGTTTGGGCGCACAGAAATAGCTGAAGCAGCTCGTGATCAAATGATGAAGCTAGTATACTACCCGCAAGGAACCACCACCGAACCATTAGCAAAGTTGGTCGAAAAATTGGCCCAACTTACACCCGGTGACTTAGAGCGCAGCTGGCCTGTAACTGGAGGGTCTGAAGCTAATGAAACTGCAATAAAGATAGCAAGGTCATATCATAGACGCATGGGAGACCCCGGCAGATATAAAATAATCAGTAGGCGTGGTTCGTACCACGGGGCTACTGGCGGTGTGATGTGGCTTGGTGGAACCGCAGAAACGGATCGTTCCGACTACGAACCATCTCCTGCTGGCTATATATACGGGCCTCAACCAAATCCTTATAGATGCGAATTAGGAGGGACGACACCTTCAGAGTGCGCTATACGGTGTGCTCAAGCCATAGAAGATCTAATAGTCTTCCACGGCCCAAAAACTGTCGCAGCAGTTATAGCTGAGCCTATCTCCTCGGCATCTGGTGCCGCGGTTCCTGGAGACGAATATTGGCCTATGCTTAGACAAATCTGCGATAAGTATGGTGTCGTTCTTATAGCAGATGAAGTAATATGCGGATTTGGGCGTACAGGTAAGATGTTTGCAATGGAGCATTGGGACGTCGTACCGGATATCATGACTGTAGCAAAAGGTATCGTAAGTAGCTATCTACCTATAGCATCTACCATAGCCACAAGGCGAATATGTGATGCATTCGCTGGTGAGGACAATATCTTTAGGCAGGCCTTGACCTTTGGTGGACACCCAGTTGCAGCAGCGGCAGCTCTCAAAAACATAGAAATACTAGAGAATGAAGATATGGTAAAAAATTCAGCTGAAACTGGAGCATACTTACTTAATCAGCTAAGAGAATTGCAGAAAGAGCACAGCATTATTGGTGACGTACGCGGACTAGGATTACTAGTAGCTGCTGAATTAGTAAGTGACCATGACACCAAAGCAGGCTTTTCACCCGATCTCAACGTACCACAAAAGTTAGACGAAAAGTTTCGCGAACAAGGCTTATTGTTGCGAATGAACGGTCAACTATTGAATATTTCTCCCCCACTGTGTATCACAAGGAGTGAAGTAGACGAGATTGTGAATGGAGTCGATCGTGCTCTTGGATCCTTGGAGTCTGAACTTTAATCAGGTATGTGACAGACTACGACGTAACCTGATTGGGTCAGTAGGTTATTAGTTTCTAGGTGAATTTCCCCGCCCTATGTGTAGGGTAGGAGAGATCGAATTAAGCTAACCACAAAAGAGAGGGTTGAAGTTACTCAGTGCAGTGCCCGGTTAGACGCCGCAACCCGCGAATTACAGTCTATGCCTGAGTTTGGGATCTAAGATATCTCGTAGTCCGTCTCCTGCCAAATTAATTGCTAACACTGTTAATGTAAGGAATATGCCGGGCAGGACTACAACCCACATGGCTATAGAAATATATCTTCGACCATCCGCCATGATACTACCCCAACTAGGTATGTCTGCAGGGGTACCTGCACCAAAGAAACTGAGTGCCGCCTCAATCAGGACAGATTCGGCGCACAGAAATGTTGCCAAGACTATTAATGGAGCAATTGTATTAGGAAGAATATGAATGAAAAGGATTCTACTTGTTCGTGCTCCAACCGCTCTTGCCGCGTCAACAAACATTTGCTCTCTTAGACTAAGAACGGAAGCCCGTACGACTCTCACAGTCCTTGGTACTGCAACCACTGTTAATGCAACAATAACATTCTGCACACTTCCACCTAGCAATGCCATTAACGCCATAGCCAAAAGAATACTGGGTATGGCCATAAGACCATCCATTATCCTCATTACTACTGCATCTACTTTCCTATAATATCCAGTTAGCAATCCTATGACTACTGCTAGCGAAACGGATATCAATGATACGGTTACGCCAACCAATAAAGAAATCCTGGTTCCCAAAATTGTCCTAGTATAGACATCTCGACCAACAAAATCAGTCCCAAACCAATAAGTAGAGGAAGGGGCTTGCAATCGATCTTTCACGTGCGGTTCATTGGGATCGCCCGTGAACAAAATATTAGCGAATATAGCAATTAAGACCATAAACATGAATACAATAGTTCCTGCAGCCATACTAGGATTACTGCCGAAAATCTGCATCATCTTTTCCCAAATATTCTTTTCTCTACGGTTGAGTTCCAAAATTGCACTACTATTCTGAGTTGTTAAATCACTACTCATTAATATCTAATCCTCGGATCAAAATAGGCATAGGAAAGATCCACAAGCAAATTCACTATAACGTAAGTTGTGGAAATTAATACAATTGCCCCTTGTATCACAGGGTAATCCCTTCTAACCATTGCATCCACAACCAAGCGCCCAACACCAGGTATAGCAAATACTGATTCAGTAACTACTAATCCTGACATCAATCCAGCTACACCGAGTCCAATTACAGTTATGATGGGGAGAGCGGCATTTTTTAGAGCGTGTCTGATAAGCACCATTTTTTCTGCTAATCCTTTAGCTCTGGCTGTCCTTATATAATCCTCTCGCAAAATCTCCAGCATACTCGCTCGAGTCATGCGAGCAATTAATGCCATTACTACAATTCCTGTTGCAAAAGCCGGCATTATGAGACGGTGAAGAAAACGTGAGAAATCTTCAGTTGGTGCGACATAGCCCGCCACAGGGAACCAATGTAGTTTCACACCAAACAAAATAATCATTAGAAATCCTAAGAAAAACAACGGGATCGAGAATCCTATAGTGGAAAACGCCATGACTGAACGATCTATCCATGTATTGGCTCTCCACGCCGCTATAACCCCCATAGGTACTGCTAATAGTACCGCAAATGCTTCACTGAGAAAGGCTAAGGACAAGGTCGGGACCAATCTTTTTATTACTAACTCTAAAACAGGCTTTCCTGAGGTTATGGAATTACCGAAGTCACCGATTAATGAATCACGGAAAAATATAAATAATTGTAAGTGTATTGGTCTGTTTAGACCCAGAGAGTCTCTTATTGCTTCTATTTGTTCTTCGGTAGCTTCAACACCTGCAATAAGCGCTGCTGGATCTCCAGGGGCGATGCGCAATAATGTGAAGGTAAACAACATTACCACCATCACCACAGGTATGGTAGCGATCATACGACGTATTATGTATCCTTGCACCAAATCCTCCTGCGGAAGAATTTATATTTGAAATCGACGATGAAGTCCATGGAATCTCGGTCCATCACCACCGCATTACAAATCCCTGCTGGAAAAGCATTCTGACAGAGGAAGGGAACCAGTCCATAGAAGATGCTATTCATCTTATATGTCCTGGCTCCCATTCCTGTTTCATAGATCTTTATAACCTATTCGCCTCTTCCTCACTAATTTTTATGGCGTGTCCTATCTGGCTACCAGCCAAGAATTGTAATAGATAGGCACAAATGTTGGTCGGAAATTCTTGACATACGTCCGATGTGGGTACATAGGGAACCACTGTCCCAATATTACGAAATGCTGATTGTCATACCACACCCTCTGTATCTCTTCCACAATTTCCATTTGCTTTGTTGTGTCTTGTTCCATCGCAAAATCCAGCTGTAGTTGTACTAAAGTTGGATTTCCGCCCATATAGTGACCTTCACTAACCATAAAGTGTAATAGCGGGTCACCACAGAACCATGAAGCACAGAAATTGGTGAACATGTTCCAGTCTTTCTCTCTCAACTTACCTACTATAGATGCCCAGTCCATGGTCGGCATCTTAACGTTAAATCCTGCTTTCTCTAGTTGTGGCTTTAGAACAAACCCCAACGGAGTCAACTGAGGGTAATCTGTAGGATTCATTATAACGATCGGTTCACCATTATATCCTGCCTGAGCTAACAGTTCTTTTGCACGTTCTGGATTGTTTTCATTGTAGAACTCTGATGAGACATCACTCTCAAGCGGTGTACCACAGAAGAAGACTGCTGGGCATAGCATCCAAAGAGCTGGATCACCCAATGAAGCCATATGGTCCTCAGCATTTATTGCAGCCCCAATTGCCTGTCTCACCAATTTGTTATCAGTAGGGAAGACATTAGACTGTATTGTGATTGACGACTGGTTACCAGGAGTGCTAATCATCACGTCAATATCTGGATTTTTATCAAGTCGTTGGAAAAAGTCCAATCCAGCGTAGTCAACGATATCCCATTCACCCGTCTCTATACCGGCTATCTTTGTTTCTTCGTCAGGAATTTCTAGCCATTCTATCCTGTCGAGATAAGCATTTTTTCCGCCAGCAAAGAAACTGCCTGGCTCATTCCTTGAATTATAAGAATCGAAGCGAGTAAAAATCATTCTATTACCCTGCTCCCAGTCTTCAAACTTGTACGGTCCAGTTCCTATCCATCCATCCATCGGCTCGTTCCAAGGCTTAGAAGCCTGTGGAGCAGGCCATATCTGGACGCCACCAGCTGGTCGGGCTAGTACAGGCAAAACAAGTCCGAAGGTTTGGTCGAAGTTAAATTCGAAGGTCGAATCATCTATTTTAGTTATAGCAACATCAGAAGCAAACCTGGACCATAGCTTACCTCTTTGTGAAGGCAGCCATCTGCCGAAGGAAGCTACAACATCATCTGTTGTTACCTGTTTACCATTGTGGAAAGTTAAACCGTCTCTCAAATTCATGGTATAGGTCAATCCATCTGAACTGACGTTCCATTTCTCCGCCAATTGAAGCTGCGGATTCAGGGATTCGTCTAATCCGAAAAGTGACTCATAGTTATGAGAAGCGATGTGGACAGTCACGAATGCAGCAACATAAAGAGGATCGAGGTTCGCAATACTTGATTGAGACGTAATCTTAAGGGTCCCACCAAATATCGGGTCGTCACTAATCGGTGCCGGGGTCGGAGTAATTACTAAGATCTTCTCCACTATTACCGTTGTAACAACCTTCTTTTCAACTATTTTCTCGACCTCTACCGTCCTTACCACTTCCTTCTCGACAACAACCTCTTTGATGATTGTCACAGGAGTAGGAGTAGCTCCCCCCCCGCAAGCAGCCAAAGCGAAAACGGCCATAGACGACAAGAGTATTCCTATTACCTTCTTCATTATTCCTCCCGTTCATTTTGTTGCTTGGCTTGAATTCTTCTAACTCGCACCAAACACAGCTATCAGTCCCAAGAATGGGACATCCTGAAAAGTTTAGGACAATCGACTAGAGATTGTCAAGTGCTGAGTGCCAGTAGATCACCAGACATATTAGGTGATCTACCTTGTGATTAGATAATGGGATCAGTCAGATATCGATAAGCAGTTACACTATCATCTAACATCCATATATTGATTATGTATGAAGGAGTTAACATCGCCATTGATTCATTAATATTTACCACTAGAATGTTGATTGACATCTCGAAACACCCCGGGTACACTCAATTTCGTTTCGGCCGCCTTTAATTGTCAGGGCTTGTACTTGTTTGTTCATAGATAGGAGGTCAGCGAATGAATGTAGTTGGATATGCAAATCGCCTCAGTGTTCAACCTGGTGAAACTATTAGATTTATGGTTAGTTGTAAATCCCCGTCGTACAGAGCAGATATAGTACGTTTAATACACGGGGATACTCATCCTGAAGGGCCGGGATTTAAGGAAGAGGAAATAAGAACAACTGTTAGCAGAGAATATCCTGGTTATGAACAATCGATCAGGAGCGGATCGTACGTGATTGTACCCCACACCCCCACATTAAATGTCAACGGAGACCTTACCCTGCAAGCATGGATCTACCCTACAACTGTAGGTATTGGAACTCAAGGCATAATAACAAAATGCTCAGGTCATAATGGAAGTGGATACGGACTATACCTCGACGTCGAGGGTAGCCTTTCCCTCCAACTTGGTGACACTGATGGGAATACGGATAAACTACAGACTGGTACCCCAATGGAAAACAATCGATGGTATTTCGTAGCAGCAGTTTTCGACTCTACTAATCAGAGAGTAATATTATATCAAAAGCCGGTTGTTCACTGGCCAAAAGACATCACAAACACAATCATCGAACAGCCGACTCCAATCTCTAATATATCACCTACGCTTGAACCATTCGTAATAGGCGCCTATTCTAATAGAAATACGTCTGAATCTTCCCTCATTTGCGGACATTTCAATGGGAAGATAGAAGGTCCGAAGATATTTAACGCAGCATTGAGTCCTTCTGAAATTAAAGGACTCATGGATGGGAAAGATCCTAACGAAATTTCTTCAGACCTAATAGGGTCATGGGATTTCAGTAGAGATTTTTCCACTGAATTAGTGACAGATATTTCTCGTTATCGCCTCCACGGTACAGCTGTCAACATGCCTGCTAGGGCTATGACTGGCCATAATTGGAAAGGCACCGACGTAAACTACAACAATGCACCTGGTCAGTACGGGGCTATTTATTTCCATGACGACGACCTTGATGACGCCAAATGGCAGGTCGGATTTGAGTTTATAGTACCAGAGCATACTAAAAGTGGAGTGTATGCTGCCCGATTAAGAACTGACAACTGGGAAGAAGATGCAAACGAAGACCACATACCTTTCTTCGTGAGACCCAGAAGAGGAACAACCACGTCTCCCATTGTATTTTTGGCACCCACAGCAAGCTATCTTGCGTATGCGAATTCTCATACGTGGTCAAATCCTCATACAAGAGCTAGGTTGTCAAAGTTGATGGGAGTGGAAGCTGCAGAATATCCTGTTCGACCCCAAGATAAATACGTTGTCGATAACAGATTACATAGTATGTACGACCGTCATACTGACAATTCAGGTGTGGGCTACTCTTCATACCTGAGACCTATTATGAACATGCGGCCTAAGGCTGTATCCCAAACACTTAATCTAGGGAAAGGAGCCGCTCATCAATTAAGTGCGGATCTCCATCTTACAGATTGGCTAGAAGCAAAGGGCTATGAATTCGACATAATAACGGATGAGGATTTACATTTTGAAGGAGCTGATATCCTAGAACCGTACAAAGTTGTTCTAACCGGAAGTCATCCTGAGTATTGGTCGGCCCAAATGCTAGATGGATTGGAAGACTATATGTCACAAGGGGGACGATTAATGTACCTCGGAGGCAACGGTTTCTACTGGGTAACTTCTTACGCTCCGGGGAGACCTCATGTTGTCGAGATCAGACGGTGGCGCGGAACTGAGGTGTGGGAAGCTGACCCCGGAGAATTTTACCATAGCACCTCAGGTGAATTAGGTGGATTATGGAGATTTAGGGGGCGTGCACCTCAAAAACTAACAGGCGTTGGTTTCAGTGCACAGGGTTTCGACTCTAGCCTTCCATATCACCGTCAACCTGGCAGTGAGGATGATAGAGCTCACTTTATCTTTGAGGGAATCGACAAAGATGAAGTGATAGGCGATTTTGGCCTAGTAATGGGTGGGGCTGGCGGATTCGAAGTTGATCGTGCAGATATTAGCCTTGGTACACCTCCTCATGCCTTAATATTGGCGACTACAACAGGATTCTCAGACGTTTATCAACACGTTATTGAAGAGGTGTTAATGAGTGACTCTATGCAAGGAGGCTCGACTAACCCATTAGTTAAAGGTGATATGGTGTATTTTGAGGGTCCGAATAATGGGGGCGTCTTTTCGGTTGGTTCCATAGCCTGGTGCGGCAGCCTATCTGAAAATGACTATATGAACAACGTATCTCGAATCACAGAAAATGTGCTGAGGAAGTTTGCGTCAGAATAAATCATTCGGTTCTCGTGCTGCTTATGCAAGATGAATATGAGTTCAAAATCGGTCACTACATTAGAACGAATCCCTGACCCAAGTTTATGAAGCACCTTTATGTTGGCCCAAGTACCTGTATGAAACAAATACTGCGACTGCAATCACTACAATACTAACTGACGATACAATGGTAATCTGTTCAAAGCGATGATCTAGGAAAGTTGTAATAGACTCGCCGTAGACCAATATCAAAACTCCAAGTAGAATAAATCTCAGACCTCGCCCCACCAATGATACCAAGACAAACAGTCTCATATCCATCTTCAAAACGCCCGCTAATATCGCAAAAAGTTTATATGGTATTGGTGTAAATGCTGAAAAGAATATCGCCCACACGCCAAATTTATTGACCAACTTTTCTGCTGACGATATTCTTTTGGGACCAGCGATTCTGTTAAGAAATGGGCGACCAAGCTTATTACCTATCCAATGCCCTACTATCGCACCGGCCACAGATGTAACGGTAGCAATTCCTGCAAACCATATAGCCATTTGAGGTTTCATTAGTGAAGCAGCGATTAATAATGGATCAGGAGGTACAGGGTTAAAGATCGACTCAGTGAAACAATGAATGCCAATAGCAAGGAAAACCCACTCACTGTCTGCAAAACTCGAAATCCAATGGGAGAGATTGCCGATTAGATCAATCATTTATCCTCTAAATACCGTTACATGCAGGTAATCGTTCAATTCAGCATTTATTGGAAATAGAGACCCGATTCACTTAAGACACGCTCAATATTAGATGGGTGGGCTTCTATTTTTCCTGAATCTATACGCTGCACCAGATTAACTATTGCTTTATTAATCGGAGTCGCTATTCCCAAACGACGTCCCATCTCGACTATGTGTCCATTCATGAATTCTATCTCTGTCCTTCTTCCTTTACTCACATCTTGTGCCATCGACGACTTCCAGTCTGTCGCCTTTTCACCAGCGCTAAGGATAGCGTCAAGTTCTTCATATACGGCTCCATCGTCTGCTTTTGACCAAATGTCAGCTGACACTCCTTGAACTGGTTCGATTTGGAATCCACTGGCTAATCCAATGACCGAGGATTCCTTTGCTATATGTATCTGTATCAGTCGTGCTTTAGCGTCTTGAGCAATAGACTTAGATCCCAAACCAGTCATCGCAGTTACTGGATTACCACAAGCATTCGTGGTGAGTTTGGACCAGCGTTCACCCCAAATATTTGAAGTGGCTATGGCATTGTCTATAGTCGATAATATCTCAGTAATTTCTTCGACGCGTGACGTGATTCTACCGTGCAACTCACCAACTCTAAATACATTGTATTCGCGTCCTTTTCCAGACGACATGCCTCTATTTAAATCCATAAGTTTCCTATTTACATAACCAGGTTTCCAGAGACTGACAGTGATACTAGACATAACGCATCCAAGTTCTCTTTCATATCCAACTATAGAAGCAATTAATCCGTCATTCATACAATTTTGTGCACTCACGATGACTCCATCATTAGACAGAAATCTCTTAATGAAATATGTAGCCCACTCCGTATCATAGGATTTCACGGCGAGAAAAATAATGTCGAAAGGTGAATACAGATATTCCGCTTCGGAGAGATGCACGGCATTGACAGGCACTGTAAACGTACCATCTGAGTCAGACACATTCAGTCCTTCTCTCTTCATCATATCTACGTGCTCTCCCCACATATCAATGAGCGTCACATCATACCCAGATTTGGTCAAATAGGCGCCTATATAACTGCCGGCAGCTCCAACGCCCATTATTGCTATACGCTTACTCATAATTTCTCCCGCATCATCTATCAGCGAATTATACGTCTCTCATTAAGTGGATAATATTGATCGAATCAATCTTCGGATTCAATCTGAACGTCAAAGCGAAACTTTCGACCAGATACGTTCGCCGTCATAATATGCCGAACTTGTCCTGTTCTAGAACTCATTAGAACTATCTCCCTACCATTCATATCGGTTACATTATATGAGGTTTCATCTACTAAAACGTTAAGTTTCTTATCAGGTCTAGGATATCTAACACTATTTGCAAATTGTGTAATCCTAGACTCCCTCGTACGGAGAAGATTCTCCGCTTCGTCGATATTAACCAAACTAAATTTTATTCTATCGCCAGCCATCGCTTGAGCCAGTTTATAAATATCAGTACTGATCACTGTCGCAATTTTCGTATACCCCCCAGTTGTACCTCGGTCCGACATCAAGACAATAGGAGAACCATCTCCGGGGATCTGCACTGAGCCCAATGAGCTACCATCAGAAATAATATCGAATCCATTACTGTGTTCAACGACCGGCCCCTCTAGCCGATATCCAACTCTATCAGACTGAATAGACACGGTATATTCAGAATTCAGAAACGTACTGATACCTTCCGTAGTGAAAGCCTTGTCTTGTGGACCAAGCACAACTCTCAAATCGTGTACATGTCCAAATGGATAAAACACAAGTTCTTCGGGTAATGCTTTAACACTGATCTCAACATTAGGTTTCAAATAATTTGCCTTTATAATGTCACCTATATTCAGGGATCGCCCATGATAACCACCCATGTTAGACTTAGTATATGTAGATCGACTTCCTAATAACATCGGTACATCGATACCACCCGGCACGGATAGATAAGAACGCATACCATCACTCACAGGTCCAAAAGTTAGGATATTCCCTGGATGAACATCAATTGGTACCCATTGGCTTACAGAATCACCATCGATTTTTGGATTTATATCTGCACCGGTGATTACGATGCAACTGTGAGAAAGAATACGTAACTTGGGACCTAATACTGTGATTTCTAATCCAGCATCTTCTTCGGCATTGCCAATTAATATGTTCGCAAATCGGAGTGAATAAGTATCCATGGCACCGGAAACCGGAATTCCGTACTTCTGAAAACCATATCTGCCTAGGTCTTGCACAGTGGTAAGGAGTCCTGGTTCAATAACTTCAAATATATCAGTGTTCATCATATATCCTCGGCATGAACTTCAAACAACCCATTCTCTACTTCATTTTTAATACGTAGGTACTCACTCTCGCTTTGCAACGGTACAAATCTAATGGTATCGCTCGGATTGACTATAACGGGAGGATCCATATAAGGATCAAAAAAGTTTAGAGGCGTACATCCGATCAAACGCCATCCCCCAGGACTACTAACTGGATATATTCCCGTCTGGTTTTCAGCTATACCTACTGATCCTCCTGGAATTTCAGCTCTAGGAGTTTCGAGTCTAGGAGTAGCTATTTTAGGAGACAACCCACCTAAGTAAGGAAATCCCGGACTAAATCCCATCATATACACACGGTAGTCTGTTTCCGAATGAATGTTAATAACTTCTTCAGTGGTCAATCCGGCATGTCTCGCTACAAATTGCAAGTCCGGACCATATTTACCATCGTATAAAGTAGGAATACTGATTATGCGGGCCCGATACACTAATTGTGAATCCGTCCATTCTTCAATGGATCCAATTTGGTCTATTAAGTCCGAAGAGGATATTACCAAGGCATTGTAATATATTAGGAGTGATCGGTAGGTCGGTACAACCTCTCGTACACCCGCTATACTCGCGTCAAGGATAGCGAGGTTTAATTTACGCACCTTCGAATTTACTTCAGGATTTATAGTGTCACCAACCTCGACTGTTAGTGATTGATCGCCAGCCTGTAGGAAGCGTAATCTATCAAATATACTATTCATAACATCTGCCCAATTTTCATGATCTCAATGCCTGCTAACCCTAATCCTCTCTTAAGTAACAAGGCCATTTCTACGGATCCTGGAGTATCACCATGCAGGCACAGACTATCAGCTTCAACTTCTAAATCATAGCCATCAATCGTCAAAACTTTACCTTCAGTTATCATCCGAATACTTCTTTCAACCACTACGTCAACATCATGGATAACAGATCCGATCTGAGTTCTGGAAACCAGAGTACCGTCGGAATTCAATGCCCTATCTGCAAAAATTTCTTTGGCAACTCTAACTCCCATACTCTCAGCAATCCTTGCACACTTAGAGCCAGACAACGCCAACAGGATCATATCTGAATCTACTTCAAGTACAGCTTCACAAATAGCGGTGGCTAGTGCCTCGTCGTTTACTGCCCGATTATATAACGCCCCATGCGGTTTCACATGCTGGAGCTTTTTTGTCTTAGTAAAAGCCTGCAATGCTCCAATCTGGTAAATTAGGTCCTCTTTCGCTTCATCCGGTGTAACTGCCATATATCTTCTGCCAAATCCCTGTAAATCTGGATAACTGGGTTGCGCACCAATACCCACTCCATACTCTTCTGCGAGATCAACAGTTCGTCGCATCCATTGCGGATCTCCAGCATGGAACCCACATGCAATATTTGCGGAAGTAATATGCTTAATAACTTCTTCATCGTAACCCAATTTATACATGCCGAAACTTTCCCCCATATCGCAATTGAAATCAATTCTTTTCGACATTTAAGTCTTCTCCTTCAGTCACATTAGATTCAACGATAGCCAATTATATAAGCATATCAATATACTTACCACTGAAGTATGCTAAAACTTAGAGTATTTCTCATGGAGAAATACTAGCTGAAGATTAGGTATTTGGTGTACAATCATCGAGCTTAGTTGAAGGTGGACAACGAGGTGATACTATCGATCAAATTATTTTTAACGAAGCTCTAGTATTAACACTTGTTGGAGTTTGTACAGCATTCGTGACATTAATCGCATTAATGTTAGTCGTTCCTATTATTAGGTTCCTTACCCTTCATATTGATGACAACAGCGCCGAAACGATGCCAATCGGTCAGGAAGGAGACTGTGAAAAGGCAACGGCTGCCGTTGTAGCGGTAGGGACTCTTTTAGCAAGAGATTCACTTGAAAATTAGCAATCCTATGGTATTCCCATAAAGTCAAATATAATATCATTACGTCAAAGGCATGTAATTGCAAGAACTTATAGACCTTTGGAGCCATACAGGGCTAGCATCCATGGACTGGCGCAACATTCTCATGATTGTGGCTGGGGCTATTTTCATTTCCATAGCAATCTTCAAACGCCTTGAGCCATACGTATTACTGCCTATTGGTCTAGGTGTCATACTGACAAACCTACCCTTGGCAGGTCTAACTAATTTTGTCTCTGATCCAAACGCATTTCAACAATCTGGTCTATTTGGAATAATTTTCCATTACGGCCTTTCCTTTTGGAACATACTACCACCTTTAATCTTTCTTGGCCTAGGCGCTCTAACCGATTTGGGATCGATTATCGCCAACCCTAAAACACTCCTCTTGGGAGCCGCCTCACAAGCTGGGATATTTGTTGCATTCTGGGGAGCACTATACGTGGGACTGATACCCGGGGTAGACCCGTTTTCGCTTAAAGAGGCTGCCGCAATTGGCATAATAGGTGGCGCGGATGGTCCGACGACAATCTTTCTATCTGCCCAGTTGGCTCCTCATTTATTGGGAGTGACAGCAGTCGTAGCCTATTCCTATATGGCGTCAGTTGCATTTATTCAGCCGCCTTTAATGAGACTATTAACCACTCAACAAGAACGAGAAATAGAAATGAAACCGCCTAGGGAGGTATCGCGTTTAGAGAAACTGATTTTCCCTATGGTTGCTATGATTGGTATTATTCTACTCGTTCCGCATTCTGCCCCACTAATATGTATGTTTATGATAGGAAATTTATTCAAAGAAAGCGGTGTCGTCCCGAGGTTAAGTAAAGCTTCTTCAAACGAATTACTAGACATAGCAACTATATTTTTGATGATAACCGTGGGTGCACAATTGTCAGCCGATAATGTATTCAATCTTGAAACAGTTCTAATATTAGCATTGGGATTGGTAGCATTTGCTGCGGGCACTATCGGTGGATTGGTATTTGCAAAAATAATGAATTTGTTCCTTAACGACAAAATAAATCCACTGATAGGTTCAGCTGGAGTATCTGCTGTACCCATGGCCGCACGAAATTCTCATACTGTCGGTCAACAGAGTA